>Ga0307474_10000348_pt1 | contig 33854 bp, 32 predicted proteins | sample atmos_gasesECM1C_2_FD_203312 | JGI IMG/M metagenome (GOLD analysis project Ga0307474, IMG submission 203312) | Hardwood forest soil microbial communities from Morgan-Monroe State Forest, Indiana, United States - atmos_gasesECM1C_05 | ecosystem: Environmental > Terrestrial > Soil > Temperate... | reverse complement strand
CACCCGAAGCGCCTCGCGGCTCGTCGCCAGGATGTGGACTTGCGGCGCTGCGTGGAAAATGCGTGCCGCCAGTTCTGCCACCGCGTCGATGAGGTGCTCGCACGTATCGAGTATCAAGAGGATACGTTTGTCCTGCAGATAGGCGATCAGACTGGCCGTTGCATCGTCTGACTGAACGGAGAGTCCGAGCATGGAGGCCAAGGAAGTCGCCATGAGATTCGGCTCGCTTAGCTCTCCAAGATCGAAAAAGAGCGCGGCTCCCGCGAACTGCTCAATCAGATCATGCGCAACCGCGACAGCAACCGTGGTTTTGCCAACCCCACCAGCGCCTACAATCGTGACGAAGCGATCTGAAGTCAGCTGATTTGAAAGTGCAAGAACGTCGTCGTCGCGCCCAACCATTCGGATCAAGCGGCTGGGCAGGTTGGTGTGCAGAAAACTCACGGCACGCGACAGGTGGATATCGCCCGAGTGGTTCGATCGCGAAATCGGCGCCACGAAACTGTAGCCCCGCCCGCCTAGGGTGGTGATGTATCTTCCGTCGCCCAGCGCCCTGCGCAGCTTCGCGATTTGCAATCGCAAACTGCCTTCTTCTACTGTGACATCGGGCCAGACACGAGCCAATAGATCCCTTTTGCTAACGACTTCGTTAGGGCGCGACGCCAGAGCGATCAAAGTGTCGAGTGTCCGTGCCCCCAATTCTACGGGAGCCCCTTCTTTCGTGAGAAGTCTTTCGCTCGCGACCAAGCTGAAAGGACCAAACGAGATGACCTCTCTGGTCGGCGCGGCCGGCTCAATCATGGCGTCTTCCATCGTAGCACCATCTTAAATTAGGCGCGAGTTCCGCGGCCATAGCGGGGTACCGTTCAGGGCACGTATTTGAGCGACCGATGATCGTAACAAATAACAAGCGATAACAAGCGATAACAGGCGATTCCTCGCGTCTTCCCCTACAAGCGGAAGGCAAAAGAATGCATTGGGGCATTGGGCAAGGCCAGCCCGATTCCAAGCCGGAGATGGGCCTCTTGGTTACTCGTTCTTACCGAAAGAGACGGAATGACCAGCCGGAGGATAACAGTAGGGATACCGCCAAGGATCCGCTCGCTAGAATGGGCAGTCTTGCTGGCTTAGTTGTACATGGTCGAAGATCGTCGGTTGAGCCGGATCCCCGATGGCGACCCGAGGAGTTTCTCTTCATTTCGGGCCGTTCAAGCTCACGGTCAGAGCGCACCCCAGAGACAGAACTTTCTGCCGAAGCGACTAGAATGCTCCAGGATATATGTCGCTTGGCAAGCGAAAATCCGGAAGGCGCACGCGATGCCGCTTTGTGGTTGGTCGCGCTTCTGGTTTTACGGGGTTTCTCTCAGTCGGCGAGAGTTCGGGGCGGCTTGGCGCCGTGGCAGAAGCGCAAGATCGAGCAGTATCTGAGAGAACACCTCCGACATCCGATACGAGTGGATGAGCTGGCGCAGCAGCTTCCCTTGAGCGTGAGCTATTTTTGCCGTGCGTTCAAGCAAACGTTCGGTACCAGCCAGCACGAGTACATCATCCAACAAAGGCTGGAGCAGGCACGAGAGCTCATACTGACAACGACTGATCCGCTTGGCCGAATCGCATTCGACTGCGGCTTCGGCGATCAGGCGCACTTTCAATTTCGGCGATAGACACTGGCTGCACACGAGTCTGTACCAGGGAGAATGATGATGGCCGTAGCTTTGCTCTCAAGTCGACGCAGCTTCCTCGCGAGCAGTGCGGCCACCGCCCATTCTGGCATGTTTCATATGCCTGAACTTGCCGGCGAAATCAGCAAGGTGCGTCCTTTCTGTTTTGCTCCGCGTCTCTGTTGGTGGCGGCCCAATTCAAGAGATCAATTATGTTAGCAGACGTCGGTCATATCATCGTTGTTGATGACGATCCCACGTTGCGGGAGATGGTCATCGGATATCTGGATGAGCACGGTGTGCCGACCAGGGCTGCATCCAACCGGGCTGAATTGCACCGCCATCTTGAGGGAACACGGCCCAGCCTGATCATTCTCGATCTTCGCCTCGGTCAGGACAATGGGCTCGATCTGCTCCGGGAAATCCGTTCGCAGTCCGATGTGCCTGTCATCATCACCACCGGGCACAAACCCGACGAAATCGATCGCATCGTCGGCCTTGAGCTCGGCGCTGACGATTACGTCATCAAGCCGTTTAGCCTGAGAGAGCTCTTGGCGCGCGTGCGCGCGGTGTTGCGGCGTCAGGAGATGGGACGGGCCGCGCGCGCCCGTGATCCCGAGCGCGGCGGCTATTGCTTCAACGGCTGGAAGCTCGAACGGCGTGGCCGCCAGCTGATAGACGCCAATGGCGCGCCGGTTCCCCTGAGCAAGGGCGATTATGCCTTGCTGCTGGCCTTTCTCGAAGCGCCGCAGCGCCCGCTGACCCGCGAACAGCTACTACAGGCAACCCGTGTCCACGAAGATGTTTTTGACCGGAGCATCGACGTTCAGGTGTTACGGCTGCGGCGCAAGCTGGAGACCGACCCGAGCGCACCGCGCGTCATCCAGACCGAGCGCGGCGTCGGCTACGTCTTTGCCATGCCGGTCGAGCCCTTCTAGGGAAGGAGCTCGTGCTTCACTACGGCTTCGGTTCTCCACGCAGGATCGAGCGGGTGGTGAGGTACTGCGGTGATTGCTGACGCTGTCTATCTTATTGCCGCGATCTGTGCGCTGATCTTGGGCTGTCTTCAGCCCTTTGCGGCACAGTCGCAGTCGCCTGCACCGACGCCGATATCGAACGGCGCGGAAGAGCCCATCACGCCGATACCTGCCCGCCCTGCTATCGACCCGCTGAAGGTTAAGCTCGGCGAGCGCCTGTTCAACGATGTCCGGCTGTCGCATGACAATTCGAGGAGCTGTTCGTCGTGCCACGACCTCGGCACGAACGGTGCTAGTACGAAGCGGCGCGACATCAGCCTTAATGGCGCGGAGCTTCCGTTCAACACGCCCACCATCTTCAATTCGACGCTCAACTTTCGACTCGGCTGGGAAGGAAAATTCCGCACCATGGAGTCTGAGGTCAGGGCGTCGCTGGAAAACCCGCAGGTCATGGGCGGCAGTCTCGCCGAGGTCACGAAAAGACTCGACGGCGATCCCGAGATGCTCGCCAGCTTCGCTGCCGCCTACGGCCGCCGCCCCGACGCCGGCAATATCGTCGATGCCATCGCAAGCTTTGAGCGGACGCTGATCACGCCCGGCAGCAAGTTCGACCGCTGGCTCGCGGGAGATGCCGCCGCGCTGACGGTCGAGGAACTGGATGGATACCGGCTGTTCAAATCCCTGGGCTGCATCTCCTGCCATCAGGGCGTCAGTGTCGGCGGCAATTTGTTTCAGCGCCACGGAATTTTCCATCCCCTCGCCACGCCCGATCCGACCATCCTGCGCGTGCCGAGCCTGCGCAATGTCGCGACAACGCCGCCTTACTTTCATGATGGCAGCGCGCCAACGCTCGATGATGCGGTTCGTAAGATGGCGCTCGCGCAATTGAAGGCGACGCTGACCGACCAGCAAGCGAAAGCGCTCGTCGCCTACCTGCGCAGCCTGACGGGACAGTATCTCGGCGCTCCCGTCGGAGGTGGATCATGAAGGTCGCGTCCGCAGTGGTCGGCGTATCGTTCCTGCTCGCGCTGTTGACCTGGCTTCCGTTGACCTGGCTTCTGTTGAACGGGTTGAACATGAATTCGGATCGTTACGACCGCCAAGCGCAAGCCCTCGCCGATTTCACCCGGTTTGAAGCGACGCGATCGGCAATCGATTCCGAAGGCTGGCTTCACACCGGCGATCTGGGGAGTCTCGACGAGCACGGATATTGCCGCGTTCAAGGTCGGCGCAAGGACATGATCATCCGCGGCGGCGAGAATATCTATCCCCGCGAGATCGAGGACGTTCTCTATACACACCCGGCCGTCATGGGAGCTTCGATCGTCGGGATTCCGGATCGCGATTGGGGCGAAGGGCCCGTCGGATTTGTCCAAATCAAGCCGGGGCATGAAGTCGCCGAGCAAGAATTGTTGGAGTTCTGTCGAGTACGCCTGGCCTCTTACAAGGTCCCACGCATTTGGCGGTTCGTCGATCAATTTCCGCAGACCGCATCTAGCAAGATTCAGAAGTACGTTCTTCGCGAACTTTACCTCGCAGAGATGGCCCCCTGACGCACTTGGGATGAATACAGGCCCAGTGCGCCGTTGGGGCCCGGGGAGTCAAGACAGTGTCGCGAGCGCCGCGGGCTCGAAGGGCAGCAGCTCGTCGTAGCGGGCCTCCTGCACCTTGCGCGGCCAGGCCGGGTCCACCAGCAGCGCGCGACCGACCGCGACCAGATCGAACTCGTCGCGCTCCAGCCGGTCGAGCAGGCCGTCGATCCCGGTGGCCTTGGAAGATTCGCCGTGCAACGAGCCGATGGCGTCGCCGGACAGCGCGACGCTGCCGACGGTGACGGTGGGTTTGCCGGTAAGCTTCTTGGTCCAGCCGGCGAGGTTCAGGTCGGAGCCCTCGAATTCCGGCTCCCAAAAGCGACGCTGGGAGCAGTGGAAGATATCGACGCCGGCGATCGATAGCGGCGCCAGGAAACGGGCGAGCTCCTCCGGGGTTGTCGCGAGCCGTGCCGCGTAATCCTGCTGCTTCCATTGCGAGAAGCGCAGGATGATCGGGAAATCCGGCCCGGTCGCGCGGCGCACCGCCTCGATGATCTCGACTGCGAAGCGGGTGCGGCTGACCAGGTCGCCGCCATATTCGTCGGCGCGCTGATTGGTGATGGCCCAGAAGAACTGGTCGATCAGGTAGCCATGGGCGCCGTGGATCTCGACGCCGTCGAATCCCAGGCGCTGCGCGTCCGCGGCGGCCTGACCGAAGGCCTCGACGACGCGGCGGATATGCTCGCGCGTCATCGGCTCCGAATGCTGGAGGCCGGGCTGGGTCAGGCCCGGGAAGCCGCGCATGGTCAGGCCCGACGGGCCGGCGCTCGGCAGCTCCGGATGGGGCGCCTTGGCCGGGTTGCGCGCCATGCCGACGTGCCAGAGCTGCGGCATGATCTTGCCGCCGACCTCATGCACCGCGTCGACGACACGCAGCCAGCCATCGAGCGCCGGACCATAGAAGTTCGGGATGTCGACGCTCATGGTCGAGACGGGGTCGTCGACCACCGTGCCTTCCGTGATGATCAGGCCGGTGCCGCTTTCGGCGCGCCGCCGGTAATAGGCCGCGACCTCCGGGCCGGGAATGCCGCCTGGCGACTTCTGCCGGGTCATCGGCGCCATCACGACGCGGTTGGCGAGGCTGAGCTTGCTCAAGGCGAACGTGCGGAACAGCGGGGCGACGGATCGGCTCATGCGATATCTCCGAGGTTGTTTCGTCATTTGTGCCAGAAGCAATGCGAGCGGAATCGATCAGCAGCCGCGGCAATTTTTGAGCTTGCGATCAACTGTGGCGTCCTCGTCGCTGATATGCTCGAGATCGCCGGCGTTTTCCGATGGAACGTCACGTGCATGCGGTTGACGGTGGCCAACCGGCGCGCCGCCGATCGATCGCGTGTTTTGCGTCAGCGACGGAGGCGCGGTTGTGCTTGCGAGCCCAGCAGAGGACGTCGCGTATCCGACGGTCTGCGCAATTGCTGCGCGATTGCCGAGCTGAGCCAGCAACACAATTATTCTGATCAAGTTTCGCATGATTCGATCTCGCCAGTTTGGGATACGTTCTCGCGGCGCGGGCCGGCGCGTGATCGCCGACGCCCGCAGGGGCATAATGTTTTCTCCAACCAGATTGAATGCTGGTCGTTTTCGGCATCGGGATTTTCGGCAGCACACTGAGCACTGTCGAATGTCGTTGTCATATGATGAGTATCATGCAATTGGGTTTCATTTGCATTTCACAATCGAACTGTCTGATTACCGTTGAAATGGAGATGGGGTTCGGTGCCCGTAAGCGAGACCTGCAGGCACTGCCGGGGCTTGAGCGAACGACGGCGGTGACAGCTCTCTACGACCGCTGCAGCAGCAAGGCCGTGAGCTCATTAGGCATGTCGAGCATCACATCATGCCCGCATGCAAGCTCCTCCCGCCACCAGCGGCGCTCTCCAGCCTTGGCGTAAAACTGGCCGAAAGGACCTTCAAAGCCACTCGCCAGAATGTATCCGATGTTTGCGATGCCGTCGCAGGCACCGCTGATCTGCGCCGGCGCTTCAAAACTGGACAGCGGGTGCATCGTGCACTGACGGTCCACCCATGCGGCGTCCGCCGCATTGACCGCCAAGAACGTCGCCGGTCTTGGCGGAACTCTCCAGCCGTCGCCATGGGCCACAGCCAGTTTCCGGTCGCCCTCACCGTTATCGGGCAGGTAGTCGAAAAGGGCTTTGCCGTTCTCGGGAACGAAGGCGTCGAGATAGATGAGCGAGCTGATCCGGTCCGGCATCCGGTCGGCGACGTGGCGTGCGACGACACCGCCGTAGGAGTGTCCGACCAGGACGATGTCGCGCAGGTTCTCCCAGATCATGAGATTGGCCACATCCTCGATATGGGTGCCGAGGCCGACGTCGCGGCTCAAGAGATGGGAGCGTTCTCCGACACCGGTCAGCGTCGGCGTAAACACCCGGTGGGCGCCGGCCGCCAGCAGACGACGCACGCGTGCCCAGCACCAGCTGCCATGCCACGCGCCGTGGATTAAGACATAATCGGTCATTGCGGAGTACTCCTTGCGATGTCGGCGCCGTGACGAGGCGACCCGAACGTGAAAGCAACGATGCCGCAGATCGCGGCGTCGCGCCGACATGTGGATGGAGCGCGTCGTTCGGCCAAGTCTGTTTTTCGGACTGGCAATTCCGGCTGTCAGTGACTAGGTGGGAGGCATGTCGACAAGCTACGGTCAGTTCTGCCCGATCGCGAAGGCATCGGAGATCTTCGCCACCCGCTGGACTCCGCTTGTCCTGCGCGAGGTGATGACTGGTATGCACTCCTTCAACGACATCCATCGCGGCGTGCCGCTGATATCGCGGGCTGTCCTCGTCAGGCGGCTGCGGGAACTCGAGGACCATGGTGTGATTGAACGCCGGCAGCGCGCCGACGGTGCCGGTCACGAGTACTGGCTCACGCCTGCTGGCGAGGGCTTGGGCGTAGTAATGCACGCGCTGGCCCAGTGGGGAATGACCTACACCCACGACCGGATCAAACGCTCCGATCTCGATCCCACCCTTCTGATCTGGGGATTACGCAAGCGTGTCGATCTGAGCACGCTGCCCGATCGTCGCGTCGTCTTGCGCTTCGAATTTTCGGGTGTGCCAGCGAGCCGCACGAAATTTCGAATCATGTGGCTGGTCCTCGAACGATCCGGCGTCGACGTCTGCATGAAGGACCCGGGATTTGCCGTCGATCTTACACTTCGCGGCAATATCCTTGATTACGTCGAAGTCTATCTTGGCCACACGAAATGGCGCGACGTGGCCGGCACTGCGCTGCAGTTCGATGGCGATCTGCAGATTGCAAGAGCACTTCCTGTCTGGCTGCGATTTGAAATGGTAAACCGCCTGAATGCTTCAGCCCCGCATTTGTCTGCTGGGCGTGCTCCCGTCCAGACCGATCATTCGGATCGGCTGCCGTTCCACCGCCGCGGAGCGCGGGCTCGATCGCCCGGCGGCCCGCGGCCGACAGACCGCAGGCGTGCGTACGACGCGCCTTCACGGTAGGGCCGTCCTTGGCTCGGTGCGTCTATCCCCTGGAGCCAGGTGATCTCGAGCCGGGACATGTTGATCGCCCCGGGGAACATCAACGGCCTGTTGGGCGCCGATTAACAGTTGGACGATCGCCCGTGGTTCGAGCTTTCCGTTCGCTCGAAACTTGCATCCGACGGTGTGATGAGGCGCCCTACGCGAATGTCATCTGGGGAGCCCGGTGCGCACTGAAACCATCTACTTTAATCCGATCACCATCGAATCCGGGCCAACAAGCGGTTCGACCCGCGTTTTTGAAAATCCGACTTCGCGCATCCAAGCCTGACAGTCTTGTCCTGTATAGTCGAACCCACCGGCAGTTTCGATCAGCATATTCAAGCTCATCATGAATCCGAAAGCGTTTTCGCGGCGATCATCATCGATGATGGCATCATAAACGACGACTGCACCGCCTTTCGGAAGAGCGTCGAATGCCTTGCCGAGAAGCACCTTTTTCTGGGCAAGGTCCCAATCATGGAGGATGTGACCCATGACGATGACATCAACTTTCGGCAGAGGGTCCTCGAAGAAATTTCCACCTTGAAACCGCACTCGCTCAGTCACCCCGCGGTGAGCAATAAATTCCTCGAAGACGGGCTTGACTACGGGAAGGTCGAAGCCGATGCCGGTGAGGTGGGGGTGGGCGCGGGCGAGAGTGGCGGGTACCATGCCCTGAGCTGAACCAAGATCCATGAAGGTCTTATGGTCGCTCCATGGGAAGTTGGCGGCGATGGCCTGGGCCGCACCCGCACTTACTCCACTCATCGCAGTCAGAAACCCCCGCAGCCGATCGGGATCGGCATACACTGCCGCAAAGACGTTTTCTCCTCCACCCTTATTCTCGTTCTGCACTTCACCGGTGCGCAGGGCCTCCGTGAGCGATCCCCAGAAGCCATAGAGCCGGGCATTTGCCATCTCTAGGACACCGCCGATATAGGATGGCTTGGCTCGATCGAGAAACAGGTCCGTGTCTGCGGTGTTGCTGTAGACGCCGTTCTCGCGCTCCAGCAACTTGAGTGCCACCAGCGCATCGAGGAAGTCGCGGGCTGATCGCTGATGTAGCGCAAGCTTTCTTTGAAGCGTCGGCAGGTCGGCGGGTGCATCGGCCAAAGTGCTAAACACGCCTAGTTCGACAGCACTTAAGAGCGTTTTGGATGCCCAAAAGCCCAAACCAACTTGCATAATATGTTCCGGTGTTGCTGCGCTCACGACTTGATCCCTCCAAATTGGCTGTCACCGCTCATGCGGCCGAGAGAACATTTCGCCCTTGGTTCGGGCGCGGTACGCCGGGATAGCGGGGGCTCGCTACGGCGTCATTTCAATAACGGCAAAACCGATTACGGTCGAAACATTCGTCCCAGCTGAAATTTGGGCTTGACGACTTGGACTGATTGGTACAGAGTGTACCTATCGGTACAGGTAGAGAAGGAACCGTTGCATGTCTCGTCCGCCGCTTCCACCTTTCACCCGCGAGACCGCCGCCCAGAAAGCCCGCATGGCGGAGGACGCCTGGAATTCGCGCGATCCCGAGCGGGTGGCGCTGGCCTACACCGAAGACAGCCGGTGGCGGAATCGCTCGGAATTCCTCGAAGGCCATTCCGCGATCGTCGCCTTCCTGACGCGCAAGTGGCAGAAGGAACACGAGTACAGGCTGATCAAGGATCTCTGGGCGTTCGACCGCAATTTAATCGCTGTGCGTTTCCAGTACGAATGGCATGACGATGCCGGACAGTGGTTCCGCTCCTATGGCAATGAGCAGTGGGAATTCGACGAAAACGGCTTGATGCGCCGGCGCGAGGCCAGCATCAATGATGTACAGATCGACGAAAGCGAGCGCCGTTTCCGGTGGGCGGCGCCGGGGCCGCGCCCTGCGGATCACCCGGGCCTCGGTACCAGCCCAAAATGAAAAAGCGAGAGAGTGGTGTTGAAGGAAAATGATGGTGAGGTCGATTGCCGAACGTGCTGATGTCTTGCCGCAACTGGCGGAAGTGTTTCGAGTCCATGGCTATGAGGGCGCGACGCTGGCGCTGATTTCGGACGCCACCGGGCTCGGCAAGGGCAGCCTCTACAATTTCTTTCCGGGCGGCAAAGAGCAGATGGCGACGGAGGTTCTGGACTCGATCGACCGGTGGTTCGTCGACAACATCTATACGCCGCTGCGGACATCGACCGATCCGGCAAAGGGCATTGTCGACATGTTTGTGGCGGTCGATGATTATTTTCGCTCCGGACAGCGGGTGTGTCTGGTCGGCGCAGTGGCGCTCGGCGCCTCGCGCGATCTGTTCGACGAAAGGGTCAAAACCTATTTCGCCGGCTGGATCGATGCGCTCGCAACCGCGTTGCGGCGGCTTGGCGATGACAGGACCACCGCCCGCCAGAAGGCGGAACAAGCGGTGCTGGAAATTCAGGGCGCGCTGGTGCTGACGCGCGCACTCGACGACATCAAAGTGTTCTCCCGCGCGCTGGCGGACTCGCGCAAGCGGTTGATGAATATAAAATAGTGGCGCTGAGGGCGCTGCCGTAGATGCTACAAATAGATGGCCAGGGTTTGCTAGAATGAGCGACGACGATCCCGGTGAAGGCTACTAGGTTGTGCTGATAGAGCCCGCGCCAAGCTGCCGAAGTGGGAGCGGCGCTCGACCGCGTCGATTGGCCCCTGCAAGCCCTTCGCATGCCGCGGAATTCTCCGCCGCCGCTTCGTCGAATGCGCCGTCGCACGTGAGATCGATAATCGGGGCGGAGAGGGCCGCTGGTGACATTGGGAGCGGTTTTCCGTCTGTCGCGATCGCTGGCTTTTCCGTGCTGAGCGGTTTCAGATGTAGCCCTATTGCCAGCTTCTGAAATCGTCGTGTAGCCGCGCTACCTCAATCTCGGCAGTCGGGCCAATCGCAAAGCTGTGGCCCTACGAGCAACGAGCCCCACCGAGGAGCGGCCAAGATGAAGACACTTCTCACGGCGTCCCCCTCAGAATCCACTGAAGGGTGGCGAGGAATTCGCCCTATTTGCGGCACTCCAAGCGCGGCCGCCGGCGATGCCACGTCGGATAGGGTGCCGACCGCCGCCATCCGGCACGCGCTGCGCGCACTCGCCAGCGAAACCGGACCGCTGGCAGGGCTGCGTGGAGTGAAGCTCCTGCGCCCGCTCGTAGCGCAATCGCACGAAGTCTTGCGCGAGCGCCTTGAGGCAGGCGGTTCAGTCGAGGCTTATCTGCGCGGCAGGACGCGTCTTGCGGACAGCGCGGTGGTCGGGTTGCTCCACATTGCTTCTGTATCCACCCGGATGCGCGGCGGCAATATGGTCGCTCCGCTCGCCGCGGTTGCGGTCGGCGGCTACGGGCGGAGCGAATTGGCTCCCGGCTCCGATCTCGACCTGCTCTTCCTCCTACCCGAAAGCAACCAGTCCCGCGCTGGAGCCGTGGAGGCTGCGACGGAAACGTGCATCAAGGCGGTCGTTGCTGGGCTTTGGGACCTCGGGTTCGTGCTTGATCATGCAGCGCGCTCGTCCCGGGAGTGCCTCGACCTCGCCCGCGACGAGCCTGCCGTCCTCGCGAGCCTGCTCAACCGGCGCTTCTTGTGGGGCGGCTTCGGCCTGTTCGCCGCGCTGGATATCGATCTCGCGGGCCTCTTCTCTGGACCGCATGCCGCGCGCTGGAGGCGCGCCGTTGGCTCAGCCTTGACGGGCATCCGTGACGACGCGCTCGGCGTGGCGCAGACGCTGGACAACGAACCGGACGTGAAGCAAGGCCCCGGCGGTTTGCGCGATCTGCAGCGTGCACACTCGGTGAACGCGATAGCCTCGGGTCGACCCGCAGCGCTCGCGGAACCGGAGCTCATCGAGGCGCACCGCTTCCTGTGGCTCGTGCGGTGTCATCTGCATCTTCTCGTCGGTCGCGCCGAGGACCGCCTCAGATCGGCGCTCCAACCCGATGTCGCACGCCGGCTCGGGTTCGACGAACCCCGCAGAACAACCGAGGCGCCTCGTCTGCTGCACATCTTTCGCCGTCACGCGCACAACGTGCTCCAGGCGGCGGCACTCGCAACACACTCAGTCCCCGACCAGTTTCGATAGGCGTCCCATGCAACGGATGTTGGTCGTCGTTGCCGCCAATCCCGCGGCCGACGGTGCCGGGCTTTTAGCCATGGTGTGTTTCATCGCTTGGCCGCTCTTTCAGGCGCGGTCGATGATGCTCATAGCCTGCATCGGCGACAATCTCTGCTTTGCCCTGCATTACGCACTGCTGGGCCACTGGACCGCGGCGGCGATGAGCGGCCTCATGAGCGTGCAGACGTCGTGGCGATCGTGCTCGTCCACCCAGCCGAGATTGCGCTGGATGTATTATGCGCTGACGCCGGTGTTGGCCCTCCCCAGTGTAGTCACCTGGCAGGGGGGCGCCATCGCTCATCGCGGCGGCCGCGACGACGCTGTCGACGATTGGCCGCATGCAGACCAACGACGTAATCTTGCGTGTTTTACTGCTGGCCGGATCCGTTCGCAGGTTTAGGTGGACGCAGGGCTCAATTTAGCACTTAATGCTTTGCAAGTTTCTCAAACAAGATTGGACAGGAGGGTGTAAATATCTAAAAATCCTCACTTGGGATTCTCCGTATTTGTTCGACAGACCATGAAGATTGCATCGCAATGCCGCAGCCGCTCGCCCGCAAACCCCTCAACGCCTACCATCACGGCGATCTCCGCGAGGCGCTGATCAGGGCGGCGTTGCAGGATGCCGAACAGGGCGGGCCCGAAGCGATCAGCATCAAGGCGTTGGCAAAAAAGCTCGGCGTCTCGCAGCCCGCGCCTTACCGGCATTTCGCCGACCGCGAGGCCCTGCTTGCGGCCGTCGCCGCGGAAGCCTTCCGGCAATTCAGCGGGGAATTGCGCGCGGCGATCGAGAGGCCTGGCAAGCGGTCGAAACTCTCGCGCCTTGCGCGGGCGATGCTTGAGTTCGGCCTGCGCCGCAACGGCATCTTCCGCCTGATGTTCGCCTCGCGCGTGATCGCCTGCGCCGCTGATGACAGCGAACTGCACGCCGCTGCGCGCGAGACCTTTGCACTACTCGTGGAAGCGCTGGAAGCGCCCGCCGTCGGCCTGTTGCGCGAACGCCAGGCGCTGAAGATCTGGGCCTCACTCCATGGTGTGGTGATGCTCGCCGAGCAGGGGCTATTTACCGGGCAAATGGCCGGCACCACGCGCGAGGAACTGGTCGAGGACATCGTGGCCGAGGCGAAGCTCGCGCTGGCTGCCGCGATCGACGCGGCAACGCGCGATTGAGCGGCGAAGGATTAAGGTCACCGCTAGCTCGGTGCACCTCGCCCCGCTTGCGGGGAGAGGTCGGATTGCGAACCAATCCGGGTGAGGGGAATTCTCCAAACGCTGAGCTCGTGGAGAGAGCCCCTCACAATAGCCGATGCTATCGCATCGGCGTTCTTGGAAAATAAGAGCGGCGGCCGGAGGCCGCCGTTGTCCTCTCCCGGTCAAGAACGGGGAGAGGGAGGTCATCTACCGTGCTCCCCTCGGATCGATCGGCGTCGTACCGCGGACGCCCAAAACATCCTCCAGTATCTTGGCACTGGCGAGCAGTGGAGCCTCGCCCCGCGGCGGCCCCACCATCTGCAGGCCGACCGGTAGTCCGGAGGCCGTGAAACCGCAGGGCAGCGACAAAGCGGGGCAGCAGGCGAGTGTGATCGCATAGACGATGCCCAGCCATTCGATGTAGTTGTCGAATTTCTTGCCGGCGCATTCGGCGACAAAGCGGTTCTCGACCGGGAAGGGCGGGACGATGGTCGCAGGCGCCAGCAACAGATCGTAGGTCTTGAAAAACTCCGCTGCACGCGCCGCCATGGCGATGCGCTGCGCCTCGGCGCGCGCAACCTGCTCGACCGTGAGTTTCAGCCCTTCCTCGATGTTCCAGATCACCTCAGGCTTGAGCAGCTCGGGATGCTTGCGCAGCAACGCGGCCTTGCTGACGGCAAAGTCGAAGGCGCGCAGCACATGGAAGCATTCATGCGCCTCGCTGAGGTCCGGGTGAGCCTCCTCGACAATCGCGCCGGCCTCGGCAAAACGTTCTGCCGCCTTGCGCGTGATCGCAGCGACTTCCGGGTCGACCGGTGTGATGCCGAGATCCGGAGAATAAGCAATGCGCTTCGGCTTACTGCCGGAGCGTGTGGCTGACAGGAAGCTCGTTGGAAGGGCGGGCAGCGACAACGGATCGGCCGGATGTTCACCGCTCATGGCATCCAGAAGCAGCGCGAGATCTTCAACGTTCCGGGCCATCGGGCCTTGGACGCCAAGCGTACGGTCGATTTTGAATTTCGGCGTGTGCGCGACCCGGCCGATGCTCGGCCGCAAGCCCACCACGCCGCAGAAGCTTGCGGGACTGCGCAAGGAACCGCCCATGTCGGAGCCATGCGCGAGCCAGGCGGTGCCGGTGGCAAGCGCGACCGCCGCGCCGCCGGATGAGCCGGCCGCGGAGCGCGAGGTGTCCCAGGGGTTCAGCGTCGCGCCGAACACCTCGTTGAAGGTATTGGCGCCGGCGCCGAACTCGGGCGTGTTGGATTTTGAGTAGACCACAGCACCATTGTCCTCGAGGCGCTCGACCAGGACGTCCGAGCGCGCGGGGACGTTGTCCTTGAAGATCGGCGAGCCCTGGGTATTGCGCACACCCGAGACATCGGTGAGGTCCTTGATCGGAACGGGGAGTCCGGCGAGCAGGCCGCGCTCGGAGGCCGGCTTCTTCATGAGCTCTTTGGCGTGCTCACGGGCGCGGCCGAAGCAGAGGATCGGCAGCGCGTTGACCTTGCCGTCGACCTCTGCGATGCGCTTTTCCAGCATCTCGAGCAGGTCGAGCGGAGTAACCTCGCCGCTCCTCAACTTCCTGACGACACGGCATGCGGTGTCGTGGATCAGCTCCTGTTTGCTCACGTCTACTCTCCGGTTGCGTCGCGCCATTGTCTTGCGGATTACCTAGCCCTGTAGTCCATTTTTCGGCCGATTGGCAAACGCGCGAGAAGCACAAGCAAACGCGCTGCCTATAGGTCACGTCTGTTGACCGGCTTTAGTTCAAATGCGCGACCGACCTCTTCGCGCGTTATGTTAGCAGCCAAAATATAGTCCGGTGGACGAGACAAGTCCTCGGCTGGACTCGCATTCTCTCACCGGGACCGAAAAGAGGAGGAAGCGCAGATGAGCACGACCCGATTGCCGCGTGCCACGCGACGCCGGTTCCTGAAGGATGCAGGGCTCACCCTTCTCGCGGCAAGCTCGGCACCAATTCTCTCGACGCCATTCATATCCCGCGCGATGGCCGACACCAGGACGCTGTCGATCGTGCAATGGAGCCATTTTGTCCCGGCGTATGACAAGTGGTTCGACCAGTTCGCAAGGGACTGGGGAACGAAGAACCAGATTGAGGTCACGGTCGATCATATCCCCGTGGCGGACGTCGCCGCGCGCGCGGCCGCCGAGGCGTCGGCCGGGTCGGGGCACGACCTGTTCGGCTGGAACGGCGCCGGCGGCGCGCACCTCTACCGCAAATTCCTCGTCGACGTTACGGACCTGGTCGAGGGTGTCGAGAAGAAGTACGGCAAGATCACTGTCATCGGCAGACAGATCGGCTACAATCAGGACGACAAGACCTGGTCAGCCTTTCCCGACTACTACATCAATTTCCCGGTGATGTACCGCAAGAGCCTGTGGGACGGGATCGGGATGAAGCCGGAAAGTTGGGACGACGTGCGGGTCGGCGGAGCCAAGCTGAAAGCGAAGGGCAATCCGGTCGGGATTTCGCTCGGTCACAGCAACGATCCAAACACGACGTGGCGCGGCTTGTTGTGGAGCTATGGCGGTACCGTTCAGGACGAGGCCGGCAAGAAGGCGGTCCTCAACAGCAAGGAGTCGGTCGAAGCGGTCAAATTCGTCGCCGCCCTCTACAAGGAGGCGATGACGTCGGACGTCCTGTCATGGAACGACGCCAGCAACAACCAGTACATCGATTCAGGGGTGAGCTCGTTGATCATCAACCCGATCTCGGCCTATCGGACGGCCCAGCAGCTGAACAAGAAAGTGGCCGACGATATCTTCGTGATGAAGCCGCCCAAGGGCCCGGTGCGCCAGTTGATGGGTGGCGCTGCGGAATTCTACGGGATCTGGAAATTCGCCAAGAACCAGGAGGCGGCAATCGAGTTTCTCAAATACTACGCGGACAACTGGGTCGAAGCGTTCAAGGCAAGCTCCGGCTACAACATGCCTATCTTTGCCAATATCGTACCGAAGCCAATGCCGCTTTTGTCCGATGATCCCACCTCGACGCCGCGTGACAAGCTGGCGATCCTGCAGACCTCCGACGAGTGGTCCGCCGTGCCTGGCTATCCGGGACCTGCTTGGCCCGCCACAGACGAAGTCTACAACAACTTCATCATCTGCGACATGATGGCGAAGGCGGCGACCGGCGCGATGACGGCCGAAGATTCGGTCAAGTGGGCCGCGCAGCAGTGTGAAGCCATTTTCGGCAAATGGCAGCACAAAGCCTAGGCGGACGAAGGGAAGGTCGAGGTAATGGGAGGCGAACAACAACGCTCGCCGGGTGAGCGGCGGGCGCAAGGGCAATTTTCAATTTCCGGAGCTTCCATGTCAGCGGTGTTGGCCAGGGATATCGTCAAGAAATTTCCAGAAGTCATCGCCGTCAACGGCATCACCCTGGCGATACCTGACGGTGAATTCATGGTTCTGCTGGGCCCGTCGGGCTGCGGCAAGACCACCTTCTTGCGCATCATCTGCGGGCTTGAGAGCCAGACCAGCGGCGACCTCATCATCGACGGCAACGTCGTCAACGACATGCCGCCGCGCGCCCGTGGCGTGGCGATGATGTTCCAAAGCTACGGGCTTTATCCGCATTACACGGTGCGCAACAACATCGCTTTTCCCTTGCGTACGCAGCACGTGCCCCGTGCGGAAATCGAAAGGAAGGTGGACTGGGCGTCGCATTTGCTCGGAATCGAGCAACTGCTCGATCGACGGCCGCGTCAGCTGTCCGGCGGCGAGCGCCAGCGTGTCGCGCTGGCGCGCGCCCTCGTGCGCGAGCCGACCGCGCTGCTGCTCGACGAGCCGCTCTCCAATCTCGATGCCAAATTGCGAGCGTCGGCCCGCCAGGACATCAAGCAGTTCCAGCAGCGGGTCGGCGTCACCACCATCTATGTCACCCACGATCAGGTCGAGGCGATGGGCATGGGCGACCGCATTGCCGTCATCGACCACGGCAAGGTCCGGCAGGTCGGCACGCCGGCGGAAATCTATGACGAGCCCGCCGACCGCTTTGTCGCGACCTTTGTCGGCACGCCGCCGATGAATCTCCTCGCGCGCAATGGCGTCTATCTCGGCTTCCGGCCTGAGAACTTCCTGCCCAGGGACATGATCGACGATGGCGCGTTCACCGAATTCTCGTTCCGCGTCGATCGGTCCGAATATCTCGGGTCCGAGCGGATTGTTTACGGCGTGATCGAAGGTTTCGATCCGAGCCAGCTCATCACCGCGAAACTACCGCCGGCACACGTTCCCGAGGAAAGCATCCGGCCCGGCCAGTTTCATCCCTTTGCGGTTCGCAACAGCGCACTGCGCTATTTCAACCAGGACGGCAAGCGCGCAAGTCGACACTAACGGGGTTTTCGCCGATGGTCACAATCGCTGAGCCCATTGCCAAGCCGGCGTCGCGCTTTCGCTACTTCCTCGACCGGCGCGAAGTGCTCGGCGCAATTTTCGTCGCGCCGGCGATCCTTTACGTCCTGCTGCTGGTCGGTGTGCCGTTTCTGCTCGCGGTCTATTACTCGGTAAGCGCCTACACGATCTACGATCCCTCCTGGCGCTTCGTAGGCCTTGCCAATTTCAGGCAGATCGTGTCCGATCCGGTCTTTCAGGAAACGCTAGGCAACACCTTCGTCTTCACATTTGGCTCGCAACTGCTCGGCCTTATCCTGGGCAAGTTCGGTGCGTTCCTCCTCTTGCGGCCATTCCCGGGGCACAAGATCGTCAGAGCGGTGATCATATTGCCCTGGGCGGTGCCGATCGCGCTTGCGACTGTCGCCTGGGAGTGGATGTTCGATTCTCTCTACAGTGTGATCAACTGGACGATGATCACCCTTGGCATCATCACCCGCTCGGAGGCGCCGAATTGGCTCGGGAACCCGCATCTGGCGATGCTGTGTGTAATCGTCGTCAATGCCTGGCGCTTTTTTCCGTTCGCGATCGTCATCTTTCTTGCCGGCATCACGTCGGTCTCGCAGGACATCATCGATGCCGCCACGGTCGACGGCGCCGGTTTCTGGCGCCGCAACTACCAGATCATCCTGCCGATCATTCTCCCGATCGTTGCCGTCGGCCTGATCTTCGGAATCGTCTTTACGTTTACCGATCTTTCGGTCGTCTATCTCCTGACCAATGGCGGCCCGGTGAATGCGACCTCGGTCCTGGGATTTGAGGGGTTCCAGGTCGGCATCGTCTCCGGCGACGTGTCGCATGGCGCGGCCATTTCGCTATTCATGCTGCCGGTATTGCTCCTCGTGGTCGTCGGCATGTTGCGGTACATCCGGCGGCGGGAGATCGTCTGACATGCGCCGCACAATCGCCCGCATTGGCAAGGACGTCGCGTTCTACATGGCGGTCGCGTTCTTCGTGGTTCTGGCCGCATTCCCGTTCTATTGGATGCTGATCACCTCGCTGAAGAGCAATCCCGATCTCTACAATGTCACCAATATTCCATTCTGGTTCAATGAGGCTCCGACGCTGGAGCACTTCCGCTATCTGTTCGAACAGACGCTGTTCACGCGCTGGCTGTCGAATTCGCTGACCATTGGCGTTTGCGTAGTCGTGATCACCCTCCTTGCCGCGCTGCCCGCCGGCTATAGCCTCGCGCGGATGACCGGCCGCAGCGGCGAGGCCCTCGGAATCGGCATTTTCCTGACCTACCTGGTGCCTCCGACGCTGCTGTTCCTGCCTCTGTCGCGGATCATCGCCGATCTCGGATTGCAGAATTCGATGTGGTCGCTGGTACTGGTCTATCCGACCTTCACGATACCGTTTTGCACATGGCTGCTGATGGGTTTCTTCAAGGCCATGCCGGTTGAAATCGAGGAGGCGGCGATCGTCGACGGCTGCAGCCTGTTCGGCGCCTTCATCAGGATGGTGATCCCGCTATCCCTGCCAGCCATCCTCACGGCCGTGATCTTCACCTTCACGCTGACCTTGCAGGAGTTCATTTACGCGCTGACCTTCATTTCCGCCTCGGACCAGAAGCCGATCACGCTTGGCGTAGCGACCGACCTCGTTCGCGGCGATATTTTCTTCTGGGGCGAAATCATGGCTGGCGCATTGATCGCCAGCATCCCGGTCGCGATCGCCTACAACCTGTTCCTTGATCGCTTCATCTCGGGCATCACGGGCGGCGCGGTCAAATAGCAGTCAAAGACAGTCCCGCTTAACCCCATCCTGCGCTAATTCCGCCGTCCACCGTGAAGATCACGCCCGACGTATAACCCGAGCGATCCGAGGCGAGGAACGCCATGAGGTCGCCGATCTCGCGTGCGTGCGCAGGCCGGCCGAGCGGCAGGCCCTTCTGGAATTCCTTGTAGCGATTCTCGTCGCCGAACTGGCTTTTCGCACGCGTCTTGAGCAGAGTGACGTGGCGGTCGGTGCCGACAGGGCCCGGGTTGATGCCGACCACGCGGATATTGTCGGCGAGGCTCTTGCTGCCGAGCGCGCGAGTGAAGGCCATCAGCGCGGCATTGCCCGCGCTGCCGCAGATGTAGTTGGCGTCGAATTTTTCACCCGCCGCGCCGATGTCGTTGACGATGACGCCGCCGCCGCGCGCCTTCATCTGCGCATAGACGAGGCGGGTAAGGTTGATATAGCCGAACACCTTCAAATCCCAGGCATGCCGCCAGGTTGCCTCATCGATCTTGTCGATCGAGCCACCGGGAATGTCGCCGGCATTGTTGACGAGGATGTCGATATCAGTGGCGTCTTGCGCGAGCCGCGCCACGTCCTCACTCTTGCGCAGGTCGACGACATGCGCGCTCGCGTCGATCTGGTGCGCGGAGCGTAGCCGCTCGGCCAATGCCTTGAGCTGGTCGCCGCTACGCGCTGCGAGCCGCAGGTTACAGCCTTCCTCGGCAAAGGCCTCGGCAGCGGCCGCGCCGATGCCTTTCGAGGCGCCGGTGATCAGGACGCGTTTGCCGGACAGATGCAGGTCCATGAGAATTGCTCGCTGGATGAGAGGGGAGTGAACGCTAAAACTGTTAGGCGAGGGGGCCGAAGACCGTCAACATTGCACTGCAGCGTTGCATGCGAGGCGAGTTTGGTCCATTGCAATTCCGATCAAAGGAACGGCATCGCCGGGCCCCGTCTTAAGGAAATCTCGATGAGCAGTGGAAAAAAACAATATCGGATCGCGGTCATCCCCGGTGACGGCATCGGCAAGGAGGTCATGCCGGAGGGCTTGCGGGTGCTGGAGGCGGCGGCGAAAAAGTACGGCGTTGCCGTGCAGTTCGATCATTTCGACTTCGCCTCCTACGACTACTACGAAAAGCACGGCCAGATGATGCCGGACGACTGGAAAGAGAAGATCGGCAAGCACGACGCGATCTATTTCGGCGCGGTCGGCTGGCCTGCCAAAATTCCCGATCACGTTTCCTTGTGGGGCTCACTGATCAAATTCCGGCGCGAGTTCGACCAGTATGTCAATCTGCGCCCGGTGCGGCTGATGCCGGGCGTGCCGTCGCCGCTGGCGAACCGCAAGCCCGGCGATATCGATTTCTGGGTGGTGCGCGAGAACACCGAAGGCGAATATTCATCCGTCGGCGGGCGGATGTTCCCGGACACCGAGCGTGAATTCGTCACGCAACAGACCGTCATGACCCGGATTGGCGTCGATCGTATCCTGAAGTTTGCTTTCGATCTCGCGCAGTCGCGGCCGAGGAAGCATCTGACCTCGGCGACCAAATCCAACGGCATCTCCATCACCATGCCCTATTGGGACGAGCGGGTGGAGGCGATGGCCAAGAAATATCCCGGTGTGAAGTGGGACAAATATCACATCGACATTCTCACTGCGAATTTCGTGCTGCATCCGGACTGGTTCGACGTCGTGGTCGGCTCCAACCTGTTCGGCGACATCCTCTCCGACCTCGGCCCGGCCTGCACCGGCACCATCGGCATTGCGCCCTCGGGCAATATCAATCCGGAAGGTGATTTTCCCTCGGTGTTCGAGCCGGTGCACGGCTCGGCGCCCGACATTGCGGGCCAGGGCATCGCCAACCCGATCGGGATGATCTGGTCGGGCGCGATGATGCTGGAGCATCTCGGCGAGAAACAGGCGGGAGAGGCCATCGTCACCGCCATCGAGCGCACCCTGGGCGAGCGCACGCTCCGCACCCGCGACCTCGGCGGCAATGCCGACACGACGGCATGCGGTAAGGCCGTCGCGGAGATGGTGGAGTAGGCTGGCGCCTCTCTCGCGGTCTCGTCCCGGCGAAGGCCGGGACCGCATAGCCCCAGGCGGTGATTGAAGCAGGAGATCGCCGCCCCAAATTCGTCATGGCCGGGCTTGTCCCGGCCATCTACGTTTCAACGTGGGCTCCAAAGACGTGGATGCCCGGGACGAGCCCGGGCATGACGGAGGAGAGTGATGCGGGCAACGCTCCCGCCTGTGATTATGGGTCCCGGCCTTCGCCGGGACGACGTCCACAACTAACCCCGCGCAACCCTGCGGCAGTGCTCCCACGCCGCGCTGAGCAGATTCTCGCTCGCTTCCGGCGTGCGGAAGGCGGAATGCGCCGACAGCGTCACGTTCGGCAGCTTGGTCAGCAGGTGGTCCTTCGGCAGCGGCTCGATGTTGAAGACGTCGAGCCCGGCATGGCGGATGTGTCCCAACTTCAGGGCATCGATCATCGCGGCTTCATCGACCAGCGCGCCGCGGGCGGTGTTGACCAGGATGACGCCCGGCCGCATTGCCGCGATCCGTTCGCGGGAGAGGAAGCCGCGGGTGTCGTCATTCAGAAGCAGATGCAGCGAGACCACGTGGCTTTCGGCGAGCAGCTTTTCGAGCGTTACGAACTCGACGCCTGGCGCACTCTTCGGCGTGCGGTTCCAGGCGAGAACGCGCATGCCCGAGCCAGCCGCGATGCGCGCGACCTCGGCGGCGATGCCGCCAAAGCCGATCAGGCCGAGCGTTTTGCCGGTGAGCTGCACGCCATCCTCGCGCAGCCAGTTGCCACCGCGCATCTCGCGGTCCATCAGTGCGATCACGCGTGCCGACGCCCACATCAGAGCGATGGTGGATTCGGCGACCGCAGTGTCGCCATAGCCCTTGATCAGGTGCACGCTGATGTCGAGCTCAGCAAGCTCTTCCGGGTTCATGTAGCTGCGCGCGCCGGTGCCGAGAAACACGACATGTTTGAGCCCGGTGCATTGTTTGGCGATGCCGGTCGGCAGCGCCGTGTGATCGACAATGCCGATCTCGGCGCCGTCGAGCACGCGCGGCCACTCCTCCGGTTTGAAGTCGGGATTGACGTTGATCCTGACTTCGGGATCGCCTGACTTGCCGAGCCGCTTGAACAGCTCGGCCATGGATTCACTGGCGTCGACAAAAACTCCGCGCACGGCATTGCTCCATTGAAAAGGATCAGGATGCGACGCCGGTCAACGCCAGCACGGTGTGCAGCAGCACATTGGCGCCTGCCGCACAATCAGGCTGGGTGGCGTCCTCGAGCTCATTGTGGCTGACGCCGTCCTTGCAGGGCACGAACACCATCGCAGTCGGAATCTTGGTGTTGAGGTTGCAGGCGTCGTGGCCAGCGCCGGAGGTGATGCGGCGGTGGGAATAGCCGAGCACCTCGGCCGCATTCTGCACGGCGTCGACCAGCTTGGGGTCGAAATGGGTCGGCGGCTTGCGCCAGATCAACTCAAGCGCCACCTCGACCTTGCGCTTCCTAGCGATCTCCGCGACAGCCGCGCGGACATCGCGGTCGAGCGTGTTCATAATCGCATCGTCCGACGAGCGGAGATCCACGGTAAACGCGATCTGGCCCGGAATAACATTGCGCGAGGGATTGGCGATCACGGCTTCGCCCATGGTGCCGACCGCATTGGGGCCGTGCTTGCTCGCAATAGCCTCGACCGCCAATACGATTTCGGCAAGCGTCGCCAGCGCATCGCGCCGCAGCGGCATCGGCGTTGAGCCGGCATGGCTTTCGAAGCCGGTGATCTTGCCATCATACCAGAGCACCCCCTGGCCGGAATCGACCACGCCGATGGTCTTGTGCTCGGCTTCCAGGATCGGGCCCTGCTCGATATGCAGCTCGACGAAGGAGCCGAGCTTTTGCGCGCCGACGGGCGTTGTGCCCCGATAGCCGATGCCGTCGAGCGCCTCGCCCACCGTGATGCCTTCGGCATCCTTGCGCGACAGGATGTCGTCGGTCGTGAAGTCGCCGACATAGGCCGCGGACGCCATCATCGCCGGCGCAAAGCGCGAGCCTTCCTCATTGGTCCAGTTGACGATGCAGATGGGCGCCTCGGTCTCGATGCCGGCATCGTTGAGCGTGCGCACCACTTCGAGCGCTGCGAGCGTGCCGAGGACGCCGTCGAACTTGCCGCCCGTGGGCTGGGTGTCGAGATGCGAGCCGAGGCCGACCGGGGGCTTCGTCATGTCGCGGCCCTTGCGAAGTGCGAACATCGAGCCGAGCGCATCGATTGTCACCTCGAGCCCGGCGGCCTCGCAGGTCGTCTTGAACCAATCGCGCACCTGCTTGTCCTCGGCCGACAGCGTTAGCCGCCGGACGCCGCCCTTCGGCGTGCTGCCGAATTTTGCGGTCGCGTGGATCGTATCCCACAAGCGGGCGGAATCGATCTGCAGGTTGCTCGCGGCTCGGCTCATGCTGCTTTTCCCTTGAACGCCGTTGTTCTGGAGCATGATCCGCCAATCGCGTCTCACGCTCCCTCAAGCAAGGGTGTTCCATGGCCCGGGCTGGCGCCTGCGTCAACCGACATGCTCGTATGCGCGATCTGCCCGGCGAGATTGGCGACGCGCTCGACCGCGATCTCCTCCGGCGAGGCGAGCCAGGCCGCGCAGAAGGTCAGCGGCTGGATCTCAAAGTCAGTCTTGAGCTCCTGGAGCCGGCCTTGGGCGAGCTCGTTCTCCACGATCGCGGCGGGAATGACGGCGATCCCCAGGCCTTCGATCGCCATATGGATCACGGTCGCGAGCGAGGCGCTGGCATGCAGCCGGATCGGCGGCAGGTCGGGACGGTTGAACAGTGAGCGCACCGTCTCATAGGGCTGGGTCTTGCGCGCGAAGGTGATGATCGGGAATTTTGCGAGTTCCTGAATCGAGAATGGGCCGTTGCCAAGGCCGAGCGAGGGGCTGGTCACGCAACTGACCGGATAATCGCACAGCACGCGGTTGCGCACGCTCGGGCCCGACAGCGGGCCCAGCACGAAGGCAAGCTCAATCTCCTGCGCGAGCAGCCGCGCGCTGAGATTCGTCGTGATGTCGACCTCGATCTCCAGGGAGAGATTCGGATAGGTGGTGTTCACGCTCTTGATCAGGCGCGGCAGCCAGGTGTGCACAATGGTCTCGGCGACGCCGAGGCGTAGCACGCCGCGCATGGCCGTGCGCTCGCCGACCTGGGCCATCATTTCCGAGCGCAGCCCTATTAGCTTTTCGGCGTAGACCATCATCTGCCGGCCGCTCGGAGTCGGGGAGGCGACGCGGTGATCCCGGTTCAAAAGTTTCACCCCCATTTCGCGCTCGAGCTGGGCAATGCGCTGCGAGATAGCCGGTTGGGTGGTGTTAAGTCGTTGAGCTGCCCCGCGGAAACTGCCGAGCTTGACCACCCAGAGAAACGTCTCGATCGACCTGAAATCCAGCATCGGGGCCCTGCCTGAAAAGCGTTTGTCATGGACCGATAAATGAAATTTATCGATCATGATCAAAAACGACGATTAGACTTTATAGCACGGTTGAGATTGGGTATCCATGTCGAGATACTAGGCAGGTGGCTCCAATGACTGTTTTTGCAGCACAGCAAAACCCGGGTCAGACCTCCGGTGAGGAGAAGTTGCTTTCCAGCCTTGAGGCCCGGCTTGCCTGCCGGAACGGCATGGCGTCCACGACTGCCGGCGTCGCCAACGGTTTTGTTCAGGGCAATCTCGCGATCCTCCCCGAGAGGCTCGCAGCCGCCTTCCACCGGTTCTGCCAGCTCAATCCGAAGCCGTGTCCGATCATCGGTATGTCCGATGTCGGTGATCCCCGCATTCCCGCGCTTGGTGAGGATCTCGATATCCGCACAGACCTGCCGCGCTATCGAGTCTGGCGCGACGGCGAGGTGGTCGACGAGCCGACCGACATCAAGAAATATTGGCGCGACGACCTCGTCGCCTTCGTGCTGGGCTGCTCGTTCTCTTTTGAAGAAGCGCTGCTCGCGGAAGGCCTGCGCATCAAACACATCGAGCGCAGGGTGCGCGTGCCGATGTACCGCACCAATATCGCCTGCGGCTCGGCAGGACCGTTCGCCGGTCCCATGGTGGTGTCGATGCGGCCCTTCAAGCCCGCGGACGCGATCCGCGCGGTGCAGATCACGACGCGCTTTCCCGCCGTCCATGGCGCGCCCGTGCATCTCGGTCATCCGCATCTGATCGGCATCAAGGATATCACCAAGCCGGATTACGGCGATCCGGTGCCGGTGGAAGACGACGAAATTCCGGTGTTCTGGGCCTGCGGCGTCACGCCGCAAGCCGTCATTGCAGCTGCAAAGCTGCCCTTCGCCATGACGCATGCACCGGGCCTGATGCTGGTGACGGATTTGCAGAACAAGCAGTTGGCTGTGCTCTAGAGCAAGAGCCGATGCCCTAAAGGGCAGCCGCCGTTTCTTGAGGCTTTACCGCGACCGCTAGCCGTTCTAGCTCGCGCCAAACAGAGGACTTGAGTGATGAAGATCAGCCGCCGCAACGTACTGCTTGGAGCCACCGCTGCTGCAGCACTTGGCCCGATCGCGAGCCGCGCGGACACGCCGGAAGTTGCGATCGGCGTGATCTATCCGCTCTCCGGTTCCAGCGCGCAGATCGGTGTCGATGCGCAGAAGGCGTTCGAGACCGCCGCCGAGATCATCAACAAGGACTATGATTTCAAGTTGCCGCTCGCCAAGGGCGAGGGCCTGCCGGAGCTGGGCGGCGCCAAGGTCAAGCTGGTGTTTGCCGATCACCAGGCCGATCCGCAGAAGGGCCGCGCCGAGACCGAACGCCTGATCACCCAGGAGAAGGTCTGCGCCGTGGTCGGCACCTATCAGAGCGCGGTCGCGGTGACCGTGAGCCAGACCTGCGAGCGCTACCAGATCCCGTTTCTCTCCGCTGACAACTCCTCGCCCAGTCTGCATCGTCGCGGCCTGAAGTACTATTTCCGCGCTTCGCCCCATGACGAGATGTTCTCGAAGGCGATGTTCGATTTCTTCGATGCGCGGCGCAAGAAGGGCCAGAAGATCGAGACGCTCTCGCTGTTCCACGAGGACACGATTTTCGGCACCGATTCGGCCAATGCGCAGACCAAGCTCGCGAATGAGCGCGGCTACAAGATCGTCTCCGACATCAAATATCGCGCCAACTCGCCGTCGCTGACGGCCGAGGTGCAGCAGCTCAAGGCAGCCGACGCCGATGTGCTGATGCCCTCGAGCTACACCACCGACGCCATCCTCCTGGTCAAGACCATGGCCGAGCTCGGCTACAAGCCGAAGAACATCATGGCGCAGGACGCCGGCTTCTCCGAAAAGGCGCTGTATGACGCCGTGGGCGACAAGCTGGAAGGCGTCATTTCGCGCGGCAGCTTCTCACTCGACCTGGCCGAAAAGCGCCCGATGGTCGGTCTCATCAACCAGATGTACAAGGCGAAGTCAGGCAAGGACTTCAACGACTATACGTCGCGGCAGTTCATGGGCCTGATCCTGATGGCCGAGGCCATCAACCGCGCCAAGTCGACCGACGGCGACAAGATCCGCGAGGCGATGGTTGCGACCGACATGCCGGGCGACGTCACCATCATGCCATGGAAGCGGGTGAAGTACGACGAGATGGGCCAGAACAACGACGCCGATCCGGTGCTCTTGCAGTATCTCAGCGGCAAGTTCGTGACCATTGCGCCAGAGGACGTCGCGGTGTCCGAGGCCATCTGGCCGATGCCTTCGAAGTAAGCGGATCGCGCGGGGCGGGGGAAGGCGTGACAGCCGAAACGATCATCCAGAGCTTGGCAAGCGGGTTATTGATGGGCCTGCTCTACGGCCTGATCGCCGTGGGGCTCGCCCTCATCTTCGGCCTGATGGACGTCGTGAACTTCGCCCATGGCGAGTTCCTGATGAGCGCGATGTATGCGACGTTCTTCCTGTTCGCATTCTTCTCGCTCGATCCCCTGTTGTCGGCGCCGCTTGTCGCGGCGGCGCTGTTCATATTCGGCGCGCTCGTCTATCTATTCGTCGTGCGCTTTGCGGTCCGCGCCAAGGCCAATACCGGCATGGTGCAGATCTTCTCTACCTTCGGGCTGGCGATCATGATGCGGGGGCTGGCGCAATTCTTCTTCACGCCCGACTATCGCAGCATTTCGCATTCCTGGCTTGGCGGCAAAACCATTTCGGTCGCCGGCATCTTTCTTCCCGAACCGCAGCTGGTCGGCGCGCTGGTGGCGATCGCGGCCTTCATCGGCCTCTACTTCTTCATCCACCGCACCGATTTCGGCCGCGCGCTCGAGGCAACCCGTGAGGATGCCGGCGCGGTCGCACTCGTCGGAATCGACAAGAACCGCGTCTTCGCGCTCGGCTGGGGGCTCGGCGCCGGACTGGTAGGACTGGCCGGCGCCATCATGGCGGTGTTCTTCTATATCTATCCCGATGTCGGGGCGTCCTTTGCGCTGATCGCCTATGTCACCGTCGCGCTCGGCGGCTTCGGCAGTGTGTTCGGCGCCTTTGCCGGCGGCATCATTGTCGGCCTCGTCGAGGCGACCACAGCAATGATCCTGCCGCCGTCCTTGAAATCGGTCGGCGTCTACGCGGTCTATCTGCTCGTCGTCTTCATCCGGCCGCGCGGCCTGTTCGGGTCGATGTGATGGACAAGGATTTTAACAACCGTCGCCGTCGCGAGCTGATCACGGCCGCCCTCTTTGCGGCGCTCGCCGCCGTTGTCCCGCTGTTCGTCAAGGATGTCTATATCCAGAACATCATGGTGCTGACCCTGATGTATGCGGCGTTGTCGCAAGCCTGGAACATCCTGTCCGGCTATTGCGGACAGATCTCGCTTGGCCACGCGCTTTATTTCGGGTTAGGGGCCTACACCACGGCGCTTCTGTTCATGAAATTCGGCGTCCTGCCGTGGTTCGGCATGCTCGCGGGCGGCGTGATCTCGGCAGCGATAGCCATGGCGCTCGGCTATCCCTGCTTCCGCCTCGGCGGCCACTATTTCTCGATCGCCACCATCGTCATTGCCGAGATCGCGCTGGTCCTGTTCCAGAACTGGGACTGGGCGGGCGCGGCCCTCGGCATCGATATCCCGATCCGCCACGACAGCTGGATCACCTTCCAGTTCACCCGCTCCAAATTGCCTTACTTCTATTTCGCCCTCGTGCTCGCCTGCGTTGCCTGGCTCGTGACCTGGTGGCTGGAGGATTCCAAATGGGGCTATTGGTGGCGCGCGGTGAAGGATAACCCTTCCGCCGCCGAAAGCCTCGGCGTCGATGTCTTCAATTCCAAGATGGGGGCGGCCGCCGTCTCCGCTTTTCTCACCGCGATCGGCGGCAGCTTCTATGCGCAGTTCGTCTCCTACATCGATCCTGAAAGCGTGATGGGCTTCCAGTTCTCGCTTCTGATGGCACTGCCGGCAGTCCTCGGGGGCATTGGAACCCTTTGGGGGCCTGTGCTTGGCGCGGTGATCCTGATCCCGCTTACCGAGCTCACGCGCTCCTATATCGGCGGCTCGGGTCGCGGCGTCGACCTCATCGTCTACGGCCTCCTGATCGTTCTGATCTCGCTCGCGCGCCCGCAAGGGTTGGTCGGGTTGTTCTCGCGCCCGAACCCGAAGAAGGTGGTGTCGCGATGACGGCGCTGCTCGAGACCCGCGGCATCACCCAGCGCTTCAGCGGGCTGGTCGCCAACAGCGACGTGTCGATTTCGGTCGGACGCGGCGAGATCGTCGGCCTGATCGGCCCGAACGGCGCCGGCAAGTCGACGCTGTTCAACCTGATCGCCGGCGTCTATACGCCGAGCGAAGGCTCGATCTGGTTCGACGGCGAAGACGTCACGCGGCTTTCGCCCGCCGCGCGCTGCCGGCGCGGCATTGGCCGCACCTTCCAGGTGGTGAAGAGCTTCGAGAGCATGAGCGTGATCGACAATGTCATTGTCGGCGCGCTGGTGCGCACCACCGTGATGCGCGAGGCCCGCCGCAAGGCGCATGAGGTGCTGGAATTCACAGGTCTCGGTGCTCGCGCCCCGGTGCTGGCAAGTGACCTGGTGCCGGCGGAGAAGCGCCGGTTGGAAGTGGCGCGAGCATTGGCCACCGAACCGAAGCTGCTTCTGCTCGATGAGGTGCTGACCGGGCTCACGCCGACGGAAGCGCAGACCGGCGTGGAGCTGGTGCGCCGCGTGCGCGACACCGGTGTCACCGTGCTGATGGTCGAGCATGTCATGGAAATCGTGATGCCGCTGGTCGACCGCGCCATCGTGCTGGATCTCGGCAAGGTGCTGGTCGAGGGCAAGCCGACCGAGGTCGTTCGCGATCCAAAAGTCATCACCGCCTATCTCGGGGACCGTCATGCTGTCGGTGCGTGAAGTCACCACCGCCTATCAGGGGCTGGTCGCCATCTCTTCCGTCAGCATTGAGGTCGAGAAGGGCGAGATCGTCTGCGTTGCCGGCGCCAACGGCGCGGGCAAATCGACGCTGCTCAAAACCATCGCCGGTGCCGAGCGTCCGCGCTCGGGCACAGTGACCTTCGACGGCAGCAAAATCGACGGGCTGGCGCAGCATCTGGTCACCGCGCGCGGCATCGCCTATGTGCCGGAGAACCGAAGGCTGTTCCCGCGGCTCTCGGTGCGCGACAATTTGCGGCTCGGCAGCTACCTCTATCGCGGGCAGAGCGACCGCGAGGGGCCGCTGGATCTGGTGTTCAAGCTGTTTCCACGCCTGCAGGAGCGCTTGGAACAGCGCGCCGAGACGCTATCAGGCGGCGAGCAGCAGATGCTCGCCATTGGGCGAGCGCTGATGACGCGTCCGCGGCTCCTGATGTTGGACGAGCCATCGCAGGGCATCATGCCAAAACTCGTCGACGAGATCTTCGCCGCGGTCAAGCGCATCCGCGACGCCGGCATGACCGTGCTCATTGTCGAGCAGCGTATGGCCGAGTGTCTCGAGATCGCCGACCGCGCCTACATCCTGCAGACCGGCCGCGTGCTGATGGCCGGCCCGTCCGCCGAGATCAAGGTGAACCCGGACGTTCGGAAGGCGTATCTGGGGCTTTAGCGGCCACGACCTCCGGCCGTCATTGCTTCCCGGATCCCGGTTTCGCTGCTCCCCGCTTGATTCATGGCGGTCGCCCTTTTTCCGCCTTGTCTCACGCTTTGGCAGCACGGCCAAGCCGTGATACGCAGGAGGCAAAGCCGTAAACTCCAAGGGAAACGCCGTATGCCCTCATCCGAGAGACCTAAAATCGCCGTGATCGGGCTCGGCTCGATGGGTTTTGGCATGGCGACGTCGCTGAAGCGTGCAGGCTTCGAGGTGACCGGTTGCGATGTGGCTGCCGACAGCGTGGCCCGCTTCGTCGCCGAGGGCGGCAAGGGCGCGACGACGCCCGCCGAGGCCGCGAAGTCGGCCGGCATCGTCGTGAGCGTCGTCGTCAATGCCGCGCAGACTGAAACCATTCTGTTTGGCCAGAACGGCGTCGCGGAAACGCTGGCCAGGGATGCGGTGTTCATTTCTTCCGCCACCATGGACCCGGATATCGCGCGGAAGCTCGCGGCGCAGCTGGAGGCAACCGGACGGCATTATCTCGACGCGCCGATCTCGGGCGGCGCGCAGCGCGCCGCGCAGGGCGAGCTCACGATTCTCGCTTCCGGAAGTCCTGCGGCTTTCGCAAAAGCGCGGCCCGCGCTCGATGCCATGGCGGCGAATCTCTATGAGCTCGGTGACGATGCAGGCCAGGGTGCCGCGTTCAAGATGATCAACCAGCTCCTGGCCGGCGTGCATATTGCAGCCGCTTCCGAGGCGATCGCCTTTGCTGCGCGGCAGGGGCTCGACATCCGGAAGGTCTATGAGGTGATCACGGCCTCCGCCGGCAATTCCTGGATGTTCGAGAACCGCATGCCGCATGTGCTCGACGGCGACTATGCTCCGCGCAGCGCGGTCGAGATTTTTGTCAAGGACCTCGGCATCATCCAGGACATGGCGCGCTCGGCGCGCTTTCCGGTGCCGGTCGCGGCCGCAGCATTGCAAATGTTCCTGATGACATCGGCCTCCGGCATGGGCCGCGACGACGATGCGTCGGTTGCGCGGATGTATGCGAAGATCGGCGGCGCCAAGCTACCGGGCGGGACGAAGTAAGAAGCAAGGAGAGCGCGGAAAATGCCCCGTTTTGCCGCCAACCTGACCATGATGTTCAACGAGGTGCCGTTCCTCGATCGCTTCGAGGCGGCCGCGAAGTGCGGCTTCACCGCGGTCGAGTTCCTGTTTCCTTACGATCATCCGGCCGAAGAGGTCGGCGCGCGGCTCAAGCGCTTTGGTCTCACGCAGGCGCTGTTCAATTTGCCGCCCGGCAACTGGGCGGCCGGCGAGAAGGGCTTTGCGGCGCTGCCGGATCGTTTCGAGGATCTGAAGCAGAGCCTCGTCACCGCACTTCCTTACGCGAAGGCCACGGGAGTGCAGCGGCTGCATCTGATGGCGGGCATCGCAGAGCGGACAGATCCGAAAGCGGTCGAAGCCTTCTACAAGTCGGTCGCATGGGCTGCGGAATTCTTTGCGCCCCACCGCCTCGACGTCGTGATCGAGCCGATCAATCCGCGCAACGTGCCCGGCTACTTCCTCAACGATTTTGGCTTCGCCCGCGATCTCATCGAGGAACTAAGAATCCCGAACCTGAAACTCCAGTTCGACATCTATCACTGCCAGATCATCCATGGCGATGTCACCATGCGCTTGCGCGAGATGATGCCGATCATCGGCCATGTCCAGATCGCGAGCATTCCCTCCCGCCACGAGCCCGACGGCGAGGAGCTGAACTATCCCTTCCTGTTCGGCGAGCTTGACCGGCTGGGCTACGACGGTTTTGTCGGCTGCGAATATAACCCGCGCGGCAAGACCGCCGACGGGCTTGCCTGGTTCAAGCCTTATGCCGGAGTAAGGCTGTGACCTTGACGACTTACGGCTATGCTGCCTTCCACTCCGGCACGCCGTCCGCCGCCATCGCGATGTCGCCAAGCGATCCCACCGGCGTGCGGTCCATGTTCGTGAGCTGCGCCAGCGTCGCGCCATCCTGCGGCGGCACGCGGGCGAGCGTGCGGCGACCGGTCTCCGTCCGCAGCATCACCACGCCATGCTCGATCTCGCCATTGCGACCATAGAGCACCGTAAAGCTCTCCACCTTGCCCTTGCCTGAGGCTTCGTCGACAAATTCCGGCACCGCGCCCTTGTTGCGATCGGCGAGGGCCTGCACGCTGGTCTCCTGAGAAAGTGCCTCGCGCGGGGCCTGCCGCGACAGTACGAGCGCATGATGTTTTGTCACGAAGCCACCTTGGCCATAAAGAAGTCCAAGCTCGGCTCCTTCACGCATTTTTCGCACCATCGCGCAGGCGGCATGCGTCATGTAGGTGTTGAGCGGCGCGCCGAAGAAGGTCAGGCCGCCAGTGACGGTCGGCTTGACGTCGGGCCCGAGCTTGAGCGTACGCCGCGCCATCTTCGGCACGCACGGGAAGCAGCTGTAGAGCTCGATGGCATCGAAGGCGGCACCACCGCCGCCGACCATGTCCATCACGGCGCCGAGCACCGCATTCTGCGGATGGCTCTCACGGAACTGATCGCGGATCAAATAGTCGCGCGGCTCTTCGGCGGAGGCGCCGCCGAGCGGATAGATCAGCCGCTCTTCGGGAATGCTTGCCGCGCGCGCCTTCGCGAGGCTCGTGAGCAGCACGGCACCACCCATGTTAACGGTCGGGTTGGCAACCATCAGTTTGGTGTAGGGCCAGGCGATGGGCCGGTTGTCGGCGGAGGGCGTTGTGATCTCGTCGGCCGCAAAATGCCGCCTCAGCCAGGCATTGGGGTTCTGCGCGGCGGCGTCCGAATAGCGCGACCACAATTGGCCCGATTCATCGAGGGCCTCGCGCGGCGTCTGGTCCCAATGAGCTGAGCTTGCCGCCTCATAAAAGGGATAGACGCTCACGGGGCGGAACACGCCAAGTTTCACCGCGAGCGGCTTCTGGAACGCCGCGCCGCGTTTCGGCTCCGGCACGTCGTGGGCGAACGGCGTCCAGGGCAGCGTCACGCCGGCGCGCTCGGCCTTGGTCGCGGTCGATTGCGCCTCCGCGCCGCAGATCGCGGCCACGCTGCATTCGCCGCGCGCGATCCGCTGTGCCGCCTCGTGGATGTAGCGGATCGGGCTCTCGCCGCCGACCGGGCCATAGTAGCAATGGGCCGGGGTGACGCCGAGGCGCTTGGCCAGAAGCTTTTCCGGATCCCGGTAACGCCAGCTCAGGAAATTGACCACGTCGAGCGAGCCGAGCTTGTGTAGCAACGGGCTGCCTGCATCCTGCTCGGCGCGCCTGAGCGCCCGTTCGAGCAGTGTCAGCGGCTCGAGGCCATCGGCAATTTCTTTCGGACGGTCGATGATCTCGCCGACACCGACGATGACGGGAATGCGGTCTGGGGAGGGGAGGTTGTTGATCATAACGCTCGTTGTTTTCTGATTGTGCTGCTCAACACAGCCGTCATTGCGAGGAGCCGTTGGCTCGCAATGACGGCGGAGGGATCTATCACTCCGCGATCAGCGCATTCATGTGCTCGATCGCCTCGAGAAAATCCTCCTTGAACTCCTGCACCACGCTGCCGGCCGATTTCACGCTATCG
>Ga0307474_10000347_pt1 | contig 33902 bp, 30 predicted proteins | sample atmos_gasesECM1C_2_FD_203312 | JGI IMG/M metagenome (GOLD analysis project Ga0307474, IMG submission 203312) | Hardwood forest soil microbial communities from Morgan-Monroe State Forest, Indiana, United States - atmos_gasesECM1C_05 | ecosystem: Environmental > Terrestrial > Soil > Temperate... | reverse complement strand
CCGACCAGCCGCTGCGCCTCTCGTTCGCCCAGGAAGCGCCAGCGCTCACGCGCAACGTCCACCTCGGCGTCAAAGCGGTCCCAGGCGAAATCGCCACCCGGCAGCCGCGCAGTCGCGGTCCAGGGCGGCGACATCGGATAGAAGGGCGTGAGCAGCGAGACAGCTCGCTCGGCCCGCCGCCGCGAGGTGGTGATTTCGCCGCCAAGCATCGTGATGAGCGGCGCCCGGCGGCGACCGTGCTCGAACAGCAGCACACCGTCCCGCGGCAAGCCTTTCACGATCTGCGCCAGATTGACGCCGGAGACGGCCCGGACCACGTCGGTCGGGTACAGCGACCGCCGCAAGTAACGGGCGAGGGCGTCGCACAAATAGGTGACGTCGGCGGCCGGCATGGCCACGATGGCGGGATCGCCGGTGAAGGCGCGCGTGACGCTGCCGACCAGGGTGAAGTCGCCCTCAAGGGGGCTTGCGAAAATCAGCCGTCCGTCGTTGTTCTGGAACACATAGACATTGTCCGTTTCGAACAGGCGCGGCAGAATGATCTGGCTCGCCTGCACCGTGTGCAGCTGCCGCCGCAGCGGCGGCTGGCGCAGGATGGTCTCGTTGACCATTTGCGCCCAGGCCCCCGTGGTGTTGGCCAGCGCCCGTGCCGTGATCAGGCGGCGATGGCCGCGGTCGATCACCGCAAGGCGCCAGGTGCTCTCGCGTTCGGCACGCACGCAGCGCGCGCCGGTCATGATCACAGCGCCGCGCTCCGCAGCACCAATAGCATTGGCGACCACGAGCCGCGTCGCATCGGCCAGCCCATCCGAATATTCGAACGCAATGCCGAACGGGCGCTGCAGTGGGTTGCCGATCGGATGATGGGTGACGTCGACGGTCTGCGACGGCGGGAGAACCGTTGCGCCGGCGAGGCGGTCATAGAACAGGAGCCCGGCACGCAGCACCGATGACGTCCGCTCGCGGGGGTGCAGCGGGATCGCAAAACGCATCGGGCGCACCAGATGCGGCGCGTTGGCGATCCAACGCTCGCGTTCGGCGATCTGTGTGCGGACGCGCCACCAGCGCCTGTGCTCAAGCAGCGCCGGATCACCATGAATCAGCGGGGAACCGGCAGCGGAGGCGGCAGAGGCGAGATCACCCTGCTCGATCAGCACGACGCGCAGGCCGCGGCCGGCGGCGTCGCGCGCAACGCTCGTGCCGTTCAGCCCACCGCCGATGATCGCTAGATCGTAGTCCGCCATACGCAAGTCTTGTGGTGGGAGAGCATGATCCGAATCATGCTCAACCTGGAGAGCGCCGCCACCACTATCCCGTCTTGCGTACAGGCTCCATGACATTGGCATTGTCGCGGCCGACCACTGCCGCATATTGGGCGATCGGCAGGGGCTTGCCGAGCAGATAACCCTGCACCGCGTCGCAGCCTTCGTTGGCGAGGAAGCTGAGCTGCTCCGCTGTTTCCACGCCCTCGGCCACGATCGACATTTCCATGCCATGGCCGAGATCGATCACCGCCCGTACGATCGCCGCGGATTGCGGATTGCGGCCGAGATTCATGACAAAGGCGCGATCGATCTTGATCTTGTCGAACGGAAATGCCTGGAGATAGCTCAACGAGGAGTAGCCGCTGCCGAAATCGTCCATCGAAACGCGCACGCCGAGCGCCTTGAGCCTGCGGAGCAGCGCGAGGCCGCGGTCGAAATCCTCGATCAGCACGCCCTCGGTGATCTCGAGCTCCAGCCGGCTGGGCGCGAGCCCGGTTTCCAGGAGGATCGAATGCACGAGTCCGACCAGGTCACCGTGCATGAACTGCGCCGGCGACAGGTTGACGGCGATCTGCAGCGGCTTCGTCCAGGAGGCGGCCTCCCGGCAAGCCTCGCGCAGGATCCATTCGCCTATCTCGACGATCAGGCCGCTCTCTTCTGCGAGCGGAATGAAGTCGCCCGGCGAGATGAAGCCGCGCACCGGGTGCACCCAGCGCACCAGCGCCTCGAAGCCGATGATCTCGCTCTCCGCGACGCTGCCACAGGAGCGGGCCAGGGGCTGGAAATACAGCGTCAATTCGCCGTTCTTGACCGCGACCGAGATATCCTGGTGCAGCACGCGACGATCGCGCATCTGCTGGTCCATCTCCGGCTCGTAGAGGGTGATCGAGCCGCGCGATTTCGCCTTCGCCCGGAACAGCGCTGCGCCCGAATTGGCGAGCAAAGAGGCCGCATCGTTGCCATTGTGCGGGAACACCGAGATGCCGGTGGTCACGCCGGTGCGGACCACCTTGCCGTCGATCATGAACTCCTTGCCCAGGACTTCCGCAAGCTGCTCGGCGAGCAGCATGCCGGCCTCCGGCTGCTTGCCGTCGATGATCAGGCCGAATTCGTCGCCGGACAGCCGAGCCACCACGCCGCCGCGCGCAACTTGCTGAATACGCCTAGCCACCTCGATCAAGAGCTTGTCGCCGGTGGCGTGGCCGAACACGTCGTTAACTTCCTTGAGCCCGTCGAGGTCGACGCAGAGCACGGCGAACTCCTCGTCGGTGCCGGCGCAGGCCTCGATCATCTGGGCCAGCGCCTGCAGGAAGGCGGTGCGGTTCGGCAGGTCGGTGAGGCCGTCGTGATAGGCCATATGGGCCATGCGCGACTCGGTCTGCCTCCGGTCTGTGACGTCCTCGTGGGTCTTGATCAGATATTGCGGCTGGCCCGCCTCGTCCACGACGGTCGCGCGCCGCGTGAGGAACAGCCGCAGGCCGTCCTTGGTCGAGATCGGGTGCTCCTCGCTGATCATGCCGCGCTTCTTGATCGCGGCCTCGTCGCGCGCGATGATCAGCTTGGCTTCCTTGGGATGGAAGATATCCCGGGCCGTCAGCCCCGTGACCTCCTCGCGCCGGCGGTTCATGATGGCCTCGGCGCTGCGATTGGCCAAGAGGTAGCTCCCGTCGCTGACGCGCTCGACGATCAGCGATACCGGTATGTTGTCGACGACGAGTTCCAGGAACTTCTTGGCGTTCTCCAGTTCGCGCGACAGCGAGCGGCGATCGGTGATGTCCTCGAACAGCGCGATCAGGAATTCGGGATCGCCCTTCTCGTTGCGGGCGATCACGCGGTCGGAAGCCAGCACGCGGGTCTCGCGGCCACGCTCGACCAGGAGCTCTGTGGTGTAATGCCCGTTCGGCGCTTCGAGCGCGGCGCGGTCGGCAGCCTCGACAGCGGCCGCGGTATCGGGGCGGAAAATCTCGTCGGCGCGATGACCTACGATACGGTCACGGGAGAAGCGCGAGAACCGCTCGAAAGCGCGATTGGCAAAAATGTAGCGGCCGTCCTCGATGCTCTTGGCGGCGACGCAGACCGGGACATTGTCGAGCACCGATTCCAGGAACTGCTTGGTGGAGGCGAGCTGGCGTGACAGCTTGCGCTGCTCGCTGCAATCCTCATGGGTGGCGATCGAGCCACCATTGGGCAGCGGAAAATAGCGCGCATGCACGCTGCGTCCGCCCGGCAGTTCAGTGATCAGGCCCTCGGGGCGCGCGGCCAGGCGGAAGAACTCTTCGACGCTGACATCGAGCAAGCCTTGAGAGCGCCGCAGGTTCGACAGGTCGCCGCTGGTCATGACGGGCGGGAGATCGGAGCGCCTGAGGCCGTAGATCTCGAGATAGCGGTCGTTTACGTAAACGATCCGCATCTTCGGATCGGTCATCACCACACCATGGTTGAGGCTGTTCAGCGCGGTCGAGATGTAGGCAGTGTGGCGCAGCTGCGTACGCTTGAACCGGCGCAGCGCCGTATGCACCCAGAAGGCCAGCGCGCCGAGGAAGGCGCTGAGCACAGTGCCGCCAATCGCGATCTCCCAGGCGACATTTGGCTCAATAGGGCCGAAATAGCTTGCCGGCACGAGCAGGCCGGCCAGTGCTTGGGGTATGGCTTGAGCTTGGGCCTGTGCGGCGGCGTACGGCAGAACAGCCGCCGCCAGGCACAGGAGTGCCTGTGCAGCAATCGACTTTCTGCCGCCAGCCTGCCAGTTCTTGTCAGCCATTCCTCACCCGCGGATTTCAACGCGGGAGTGTCTGGTTTGACGGGTTTGGATCGGGTAAACGCCTACCCACACAGGCTCAAAAACCGACTTCAATTACGGCAATTGCCCTGACATGATTACCAGACTGTTAAAGTTAAGCCCGCCGGACGCACGCCCGACGGTCCTCCGCGGTTGCGCGGTGCCCCGAATATCCGGCCGATCGATACCCAGCTGGGCTGCGCAAGAATAGGGTCGGAAGATCAGGTCAAGGATAGCGTCATGGACAGGGTTGAGTGCGTCGTGATCGGCGCGGGCGTTGTCGGCCTCGCCATCGCCAGGCAGCTTGCCATGGCGGGGCGCGAGGTGGTCGTGCTGGAGGCAGCCGAGGGCATCGGCACCGTCACCTCCTCGCGCAACAGCGAGGTGATCCACGCCGGGATCTACTACAAGGCGGGAAGCTTGATGGCGCGCTTTTGCGTCGCCGGCAAACGGGCGCTCTATCGATATTGCCGAGAGCACGGCGTGCCGCATCGCAATTGCGGCAAGCTGATCGTTGCCACATCTCCGAAGGAGGCCGACCGGTTACAATCGATCCGCGCGCATGCCGCGGCCAATGGCGTCGATGACCTCGAACTCTTCACCGGTGAAGCGGCGCGGGCGCTGGAGCCTGCGCTGGCCTGCGATGCGGCATTGCTGTCGCCCTCCACCGGCATCGTCGACAGCCATGCTTTCATGCTGGCGCTACGCGGCGATGCCGAGGACGCCGGGGCGGCATTCGCCTTCCACGCGCCGTTGAAGGCCGCGCGCGTGACAGGAGAGCGCATCGAAGTCGACGCCGGCGGCGAGGCGCCGATGACGCTGGAATGCTCGCTTTTGATCAATTCGGCCGGCTTGTCTGCGCCCGACGTCGCCCGCAGCATCCTGGGTATGCCGCAAGAGCTCATTCCGCAGGCCTATCTCGCCAAGGGCAATTATTTCAGCTGCAGCGCGAAGGCGCCGTTCTCGCGCCTGATCTATCCAGTGCCTGAGCCCGGTGGACTGGGCGTGCATCTGACGCTCGACATGGCGGGCCAGGCGCGGTTCGGTCCCGACGTCGAATGGGTCGACCATATCGATTACGCCGTCGATCCAGCGCGGGGCGAGCGCTTCTATCCTGCCATTCGCAAATATTGGCCGACGCTGCCGGATGGCGCGCTGATGCCGAGTTATTCCGGCATGCGCCCCAAGATCGTGCCGCCGCAAGTCGCCACGCAGGACTTCGTGATCCAGGGCCGACGCCATCACGGCATTGGCGGCCTGATCAACCTGTTCGGCATCGAATCGCCGGGACTGACGTCATCGCTTGCGATAGCCGAGCATGTCGGCGAACTCGCAAGCGAATAGCGCGCCAAGAAACACGCGCACAGAAAACAGCCCGTACGCTCCGCGCGGGCTATTTTCAGAGCTGGTTGTAGGAGAGCTACCTCACGAGGTCCGGGTGAGCCACTTGGCCATCCGGACCGATCGGCATGAGATTGATATTGCGGTGCAGAGCTAGTGGAGGGTCTCGTCGCTTTGCTGCTTCAGGCGTTCAATCTGGTCCTTCACCATCAACTTCCGTCGCTTCAATTCCGCTATTTCCAGGTCGTCCGTTGAAAGATGTAGAAGGGCTTCGTGCAACTCGTTTTCAAGAACCTTGTGTTTTCGTTCCAGTTCAACGAGATGTGCCTGAATTGCCATTCGCAACCTCCTCGGTAGGATGAAACCTTGGGATTTGATCGGGCTGACAAGTCTACACCAGTCCGGCGATCTGTCGATGGGGAAGCGAATCGGTGGTGTCATTTTTGACCGTCATGTGTAACCAAGCGTGAGCACGGAACCGGATGATGCTTCCGCTTTTTGATCCGCCATGGAATCATCGGTTTGGTCTGCCGCCGCGCCTGTCTGCGCATTTTGCCGGCTTGCTAACGGGGGCAGCAGAGCCAATATTTCTCCACAGGCTTTCCACAGCCATTCGCAATCTCATCGCGTTTTTCATATATCGTGCATCATGACCGACGAAGATGAGCGCGAACTCCAGGCCGAGCTCGCCCGACTGCAGCAAGAGCATCGCGATCTCGACGCGGCGATCGATGCGCTGCATCAATCTCCAGCGCCGGATCTGTTGCGATTGCAACGCATGAAGAAGCGCAAGCTTTTGCTGCGCGACCGTATCGCCTTTATCGAAGACCAGATCACGCCCGACATCATCGCGTAGGCGCGCACGTTCTTGCGCGATGCGGTCTGGCACAGGTTCGGGCCGCTGCTCGCGAGAAAGTTTGTTGCAAACCGGCGCCGCCGGGTGATTTTGCTACTTGACTCCGCAAGAACAAAAAGAGAACATTCAGGCATCACAAGCCACGGGATCATTGCCAGGATCATCACCAGGATCATCGTCATGTCCGCTTCCAGCCGAGCTTCTGTGCCTCCACCGCCGTTCGACAATTTCCCTGTCGACAACAGCCATTATGAGCAGGCCTGCGACCAGGCGATTGCAATGTGCGACGGCAACCTGCGCAGCACCATCAAAGCGCTGATCATGGCCAACGAATATCTGGAGGCCGAACTGATGGAATTACAGGCTGCGATCTCATCGGGCTGCATGCCGAAAAAGCTTGTCGATCCCGCAAGCAACGCGGCGTGAGTGTTCTGCCAGCATGGCCCCAAGGACCGCGCGCAAAGTGAACACCGTTTTTTTTCGAAAAGACGGTGCTTCATTAAAGGAGCGAAGCGATGACCGACGTTACCTATTATGTCGCGATGTCTTTCGCGAAGGACGATAGCGGCGCACCGGTCGCGGGCGCGGCCGAGGAGTGCCAGAGCCCGACCGGCGCACTGCGACGCGCCGAAGCGTTGTCGCGGCAGCCCGGCAATGTTGGTGCGGTCGCTTTCAGCCGCAGCGGCGATCCGATGATCGGCGAGTTCAGCGACGCGCAGCTGTTGCGGACATTCGGCCAGGTGCCGGAGGATCTAAGCGGGATTTGATTCTTGTGGCTCCGGCAAGGGCCCACTCGCTCCGGATCATGCATCCGCGGCTTTCGCCTCGTGGCGTCTTTGCGCCTTGCGCACATACATGGCGCTGTCGGCCTCCTCCAGCACGCGGTGCGTATCGGTTTGAGGTCCGAGAATGGCAACGCCGGCGGATGCGCCCGCGGTCACCGCACGGCCGCCGAACTTGAAGGTCAGGGCATCGATGGCCTGCTCCAGCGCCTGGGCCTTGGCCCGCGCATCAGTCTCGCTGAGATTCCAGAGCAGCAAGGCAAACTCGTCGCCACCGAGCCGACCAACCACATCGGACGCGCGGACCATTTTGGCAAGAGTAGCTGCGACAGCCTTCAGCACCTCATCGCCGGCTGCGTGTCCGAATGTGTCGTTGATCGGCTTCAGGCGATCGACGTCGAGCATGATCACCGCGCCGGTTGCATGATAGCGTTTGACATAGGCAATCGAGCGGTTGAGCTCCCGCTCGAAGCCGCGGCGGTTGAGGGTGCCGAGAAGAAAATCGGTTTCGGCTGATGCTTGCAGTTCGGCGATCCGCCTGCGGACATCCGCAAGTTCCGCCTTCAGCTGGCGGATGGTCTGTTTGGCCCGCTCGATCGCCGCGGATCGATCTGCTTCGGCTTTGGTTGAGGTCTTCGCGCCAGCCTTGTTTTCCGCCTTCTTGACCTTGTTCTCAGTCTTTTTTCTGCCCTTGTTCCTGGCCTTGTTCCTGGCCTTGTTCCTGGCCTTGGCGGCCGTGCGGGACGTCGTGGTCTTGAGGCGGGTTCCGGCCACCTTGCCGCTTCCATTCGCGCCCGGCGTCCGCGCGAGCACCCTGGTCCTCTTTTTCATAGGCATCCTTGACTGCGGCATGCTGATGAGGCTTGCCGGGATTAGCCCAGACAGGATAGTGCATTCCCCTTCCTTTGCCACGCCTTGCCGCTATCGGGCCTGAACTTATACTCCGGCCCATGTTTCTGGATTCCCGAGAAGAATTAACCGTATGACCACTACCGTCGCCATCATCATGGGAAGCCAGTCGGACTGGGAAACCATGCGCCATGCGGCAGAAACGTTGGATGCCCTGGGCGTTGCCTTCGAGACGCGGATCGTCTCCGCGCACCGCACGCCGGACCGGCTGTTTGCCTTCGCCAAGGGCGCCAAGGCAGCAGGCTTCAAGGTCATCATTGCCGGCGCCGGCGGGGCGGCCCACCTGCCCGGCATGACGGCGTCGCTGACGGAGCTTCCGGTGTTCGGTGTCCCGGTCGAGAGCAAGGTGCTGTCGGGGGTGGATTCGCTCTACTCCATCGTCCAGATGCCGGCCGGCGTGCCGGTCGGCACGCTCGCAATCGGCAAGGCCGGCGCCATCAACGCGGCCCTGCTCGCCGCAAGCGTGCTGGCGCTGCAGGACCGAGGCCTTGCGGCGAGGCTCGCCGCCTGGCGCAAGCGGCAGACGGACGCAGTGGCCGAGCGCCCGGAGGACCAGGCGTGACATCTCTCCCTCAGGTGAAGCTCAAGATTGGCGACACCATCGGAATCCTCGGCGGCGGCCAATTGGGCCGGATGCTGGCCATGGCAGCCGCACGGCTTGGCCTGCGCTGCCAGGTGTTTTCGCCCGATCCGGATTCGCCGGCCTTTGACGTCGTGGCCAATGCGACCTGTGCCGAATATGCCGATGTCGAGGCGCTGGAGCTGTTCGCGAACGACGTCGACGTCATCACCTATGAATTCGAGAACGTCCCCGCAGCGGCGGCGCTGGTCCTGTCGGCGCGGCGCCCCGTATTGCCCGACCGCAAAATCCTCGAGACCACCCAGGACCGCCTCGCCGAGAAGGATTTTGTCACCCGGCTCGGGGTCGGCACCGCCAACTATGCCGACGTGACCTCGGCCGCTTCGCTGCGCCTGGCGGCGGCACGGATCGGCCTGCCCGCCGTGATCAAGACCCGCCGCTTCGGCTATGACGGCAAGGGCCAGGCCATCATCCGCAAGGCCGACGAGATCGACCAGATCTGGGAAGAGCTCGGCACCAAATCCGCCATCCTGGAAGCGTTCATTCCGTTCGAGCGCGAAATTTCGGTGATCGCAGCGCGCTCGGCCGATGGCCGGGTCGAATGTTTCGACGTCACCGAGAACGAGCACCGCGACCATATCCTCAAGGTTTCGCGCGCACCGGCGGCCATTCCAGAGAGCCTCGCGACGCAAGCGTGCGAGATCGCGAGACAAATCGCCGACGCGCTCGGCTATGTCGGCGTGCTCGCCGTCGAAATGTTCGTGCTGCCTGACGCCAAAGGCGCCAAGGTCCTGGTCAACGAGATCGCGCCGCGGGTGCACAATTCCGGTCACTGGACACTGGACGGCGCCTCGATCTCGCAGTTCGAGCAGCATATCCGCGCCATCGCCGGCTGGCCGCTCGGAAAGCCGGTCCGACACGGCGAGGTCACCATGACCAACCTGATCGGCGACGAGATCGCGACCTATCCCGAATGGCTCACCGTCCCCGGCGCCACGGTTCATGTCTATGGCAAGGGAACTCCGCGGCCGGGCCGGAAGATGGGCCATGTCACGCAGGTGGTCCCGAAATCGATCTGATCCCCGTCAAAAAAGCGGCGATCTGGCCATTCAAACGCCCGCAATTCCGCCCCAAGTGGTGGACAATTCGGTTTTTGTCTGATACATCCGCTGCCCTCAAGGTAGAGGCGTGGCCTTTTCGTCAGCCCTCTACGGCTTAAATCAATTCCATTCCGATTGACTAAAAAGAGGATGCCGGGTGCAGGTACTCGTTCGCGACAACAATGTTGATCAAGCCCTGAAGGCGCTGAAGAAGAAGATGCAGCGCGAGGGTATTTTCCGCGAGATGAAGCTACGCGGTCATTACGAAAAGCCTTCCGAGAAAAAGGCCCGCGAAAAGGCAGAGGCCGTGCGCCGCGCACGCAAGCTTGCCCGCAAGAAGCTGCAGCGCGAAGGCCTGCTGCCGATGAAGCCGAAGCCGGCGTTTGGCGCGGGTCCTGGCGGTGAGCGCGGTGCGGGCCGCGGTGCCGGTGGTCCCTCGCGCGGTCCGCGCTAACGAGCTGTTTCGATAGATCGCAGTTGTTGGACGCGGGCCGGAAGGTCCGCGTTTTTGTTTTTGACGACGCTTCTCGCGCGGTGATTTCAAGCTACGGTCGCGCGGGATTCCGACCATTCGCAAGCCCGTGACAATCGTGCGAGATCGCTTTGAGAGGCGCGCTCAGCCCGGCTTCGCGCGCGAACACAGGTTGGAGCGTTTTCGAGCGAGGTGGACACCGGGTCCGCGCGAAGAAAACGCGTCAAAACGGGAATCGATGGCCTCGGTTCTGATTCAACCAGGACTGAAGGTGTTCTAGTCCGTGAACTTGGACGACGACGAGGACGGGCTCGGAATGACCGCGTGGAACATCGATTTCGCCGCCGACAACATGTCCTCAGCCACATTCCTGGCATGATCGCGCGGGCTGGCGGCAGCTGCATCCGCACGCAGGTCGAGCGGCGGCTGAGCGGGCGGAGGCGGAATGTCAGCTGGCGGGGTCGGCCGGCTGGGATCATCGCCGCTCACTGACGCGGTATTGGGCGGATAGGGTGGCTGCGGGGAGGCCCCCTGTTCAACCGGCCGCGCGGACACCGTGATCGGCGGCGGCAGCGGACGAACCGGAACGGACGCGACGCTGCGCGGTGGCTCCTGCACTCTTTGCGCCTCTACCCTTGGCGCCTCCACCCTTGGTGCCTCCATCCTTGGCGACTCAGGACTCCGTACGGCTTCTTGAACTTTCTCTTGCCCCTTGTCCTGCGGCTTCTCGGATCCCTTGTCGGCCAGGCCGCGCAGCCGCTCGATCGCCGCCCGCGCAAGCTCAGCCGCATCGCGATGCTCTTCCGCAGGCGTCGCGGAGGCTTCAGCCGAAGGCGGCGGACTGGCCGCGGGCGCAGGCGTTACCGGCGTCGTGGCCGCCGGTGTTATGGCGATCGCGGCGGGAGAAGGCGAAGCCTTTGGCTTCTCCGCCGCCGCCTTTTCGCGCGCCAACGGCAGGATCGGGTGACGGCGCGTATCGGCGGGCGCGCTCGCGGTCTCGACCGGCTTGCTGTCGGCTTTCGCTTCGGCCGGATTCACTTCGGCCGGGTGCTCGGAGGCGGTTTTCTCGATCATCGCCTTTTCGGAGATGCCCTTGGCCTTGATGCCCGGCTCGGGAATCGACGCCGTCTCGGCCGGCTTGCCGCCAGCCTTCGAGTCCGTGTTGTTTGGATCGACCGTGGACACCGCAGCCGCTGGCGCATCGGCCGCCGGCTTGTTGGCGATGTAATGATTAACGATATACGCCCCAAGGACGGTCGCGACGATCGATGGTAGAATGTCCATCGCGATCTTCGAGAGGTATTTCAGCATGCCAACCACTCCCCGAAGGGGAGTGATGCGGGAACTTTGAGGCATAGTCAGGGATCAAGTGCGTCGGATCGGTGGCAATTGCGTAAATGCTATATTAATCAGGTGAATGCGACATTAACGCTTCAGTTCGACTTCCAAAAATACGATTTCCAATAACGTTTCGTTGAGCACATCGTGCTGGACGCCCGCCTTGCGGAAGTAGGATTTCCCGACCCCAAGCTGCGCCTTCGACCGCTCGCCGTTCGGTGCCACGATGGTCATCTCGCCCGCGGTCACCGGCACGATCACATAGTCCATCTCATGGGTGTGGTGGCCGGTCGCGCTGCCCGGCGCCAGCCGCCACTGGGTTACCCGGACCTCCGGGGTATCGACCTGAACTTCGGATGTGGCTGCGAGCATCGGCAAATCTCCAGCTAAGGCACGAATACCAGGAACAGGAATACCGCAAACACCACCATGTGGACCAGCCCGAACAGGATGTTGGTTCGCCCGGTCCCGAAGGTCAGCATGCTCAGGATGAAAGTGAGCAGGAGCTCAACCATGTTCTGCTCGTTGAGCCCGAGCACCAGCTGTTTGTCCAGCGCGAAGGCGGCAATCGCGACCGCAGGGATGGTCAGACCGATGGTTGCAAGCGAGGAACCGAGCGCGAGGTTGATGCTCTTTTGCAGGTCGTCCTTGCGCGCGGCCGACACCGCGGCGACGCTCTCGGGCAAGAGGATCAGAAGGGCCACCACAACGCCGGCAAAAGCCGGCGGCGCGCCAATTGCGGCGGTCGCGGCATCGACGACGAGCGAGAATTTCTTCGACAGCAGCACCACGGCGAGCAGCGAGATGAGCAGCAGCGAGATACTCAGGAACAGCAGGCCATTGGAAATCGGCGCACCGCCCTCGCCCGGATCGACCTCTTCTTTGATGAAGTAGTCGCGGTGGCGGCTGGTCTGGGTGTAGAGGAAGACGCCGTACAGGAGGATGGTGACGACGCTGACGAATTCGAGCTGCGCGTCGGAATAGACCGGTCCCGGCGTCGTCAGCGTGTAATTGGGCAGGATCAGCGTGATAGTTGCCATGGTAAAGAGCACGCTGAGATACAGGTTGGCGCCGGAGACCTGGACGTCCTGCTCGCGATAGTGCAAGCCGCCGATGAAGACGCAGACGCCGACGAGCCCGTTGCAGACGATCATGACCACGGCAAAGACCGTGTCGCGCGCGAGCGTCGGCACTTCTTTCTCGCCCAGCATGATGGTCGCGATCAGTGCCACCTCGATGATGGTGACCGAGAGGGTGAGCAACAGCGTGCCGTAGGGCTCGCCGATCCGGTGCGCGATCACCTCGGCGTGATGCACCGCGGCGAACACCGTGCCGAACAGGATCACCAGCAGCACGGCAGCGAATGCGAGTCCCACGGGCGAGGGCGTGAAGTCGTAATGCGCCGCGGTGACGGCGGCAAACAGCGCCACCGCGAGGCCCGGGAAGATCCATGACGATTTCGGCATCTCGCTGTGGGCGCTCATGGCCATAGACCTTGGAATTTGCGACCTTCGCTCAGCCTTTCAAAGCGGCGATGAATTGTCGAGCCGTTTCGAGCGCGCCGAAGCTGCCGAGGTCATTATGCCCGCCTCCCGGAAATCGGACGAACTGCTTCGGCTCATGGGCAAGCGCGAACAGCTTTTCGCCCAATGCGATCGGAATAGCGGGATCGCTAGCGCCATGCATGATCAAAAGCGGCGCCCTGACCCGCGCGATCCGTTCATCGGAGTGAAAACTGTCCCGCACGAAAGGACGCACCGGCAGATAAGGAAAGGCCAGCGCCGCAACATCCGCGATCGAAGTGTAGGGCGCCTCCAGGATCAGGCCGCCAACCGGATGGTCGGCGGCGAGCGCCACGGCGACGCCGCTGCCGAGTGAAAAGCCCCAATCGACGATGCGGCTTGCGTCGTAACGCGCGCGGGCAAAATCGTAGGCCGCCGCGGCATCCCGCAGCAGGGCGGGCTCGCTTGGACTGCCGCCCGAGCCGCCATAGCCGCGATAGGACAGCGCGACCAGGCCGGTGCCATCAGCGGTGATGTCGCGAAAGCGGTCCGCAAGCCAGGCGAGAACCTCGCCATTGCCGTGGAAATAAAGGACGACGCGGCGACCCGGCTTCGCCGGCACATGCCAGAGGATGATCTTCTCACCATCATCCGTGGTGAGAACGTGCTCTTCGGCTTCACCAAAGCCAGCTGCCTGCGGGTGCGTGCGCGTCGCTTGCGGGATCGGATAGATGAAAGAACGCTGTGCGAAGAACAGCGCGGCGAGCGCGCCGAGATAACCGAGGCAGCCAAGGATGGCGAGCCATTTCAGGATGGTCATGGCTCGGCCATCAGAGCGCGATCCGGAAAAGTGTGCAGCGGTTTTCCGAAGAGATCATGCTCAATGAAAAGTCTACATCGCCTTGACGATGTTCTCCGTCATCTTCTTGGCGTCGCCCAAGAGCATCATGGTGTTGTCGCGGTAGAACAGCGGATTGTCGATGCCGGCATAGCCTGAGGCCAGCGACCGCTTGATGAACATCACCGTGCCGGCCTTCCAGACCTGCAGCACGGGCATGCCGTAGATCGGGGAGGTCTTGTCCTCTTCGGCGGCCGGATTGGTGACGTCGTTGGCGCCGATCACGAAGGCGACGTCGGCCTGCGCGAATTCGGAATTGATGTCCTCGAGCTCGAACACCTCGTCATAGGGCACGTTGGCTTCGGCGAGCAGCACGTTCATGTGGCCGGGCATGCGGCCCGCGACGGGGTGAATGGCGTATTTCACCTCCACGCCTTCCTTCTTCAGATTGTCGGCCATCTCGCGCAGCGCGTGCTGGGCCTGCGCCACCGCCATGCCGTAGCCAGGCACGATGATCACCTTCTGCGCATTCTTCATGATGAAGGCCGCATCGTCGGCCGAGCCGAGCTTCACGGGCCGCGCCTCGCCGCCGGAGGCGCTGGTGGCAGCGGTCTCGCCGCCGAAGCCGCCGAGGATGACCGAGATGAACGAGCGGTTCATCGCATGGCACATGATGTAGGACAGGATCGCGCCGGAGGAACCCACCAGCGCGCCGGTGATGATCAGCGCCGAATTGCCGAGGGTGAAGCCGATACCGGCCGCGGCCCAGCCCGAATAGGAGTTGAGCATCGAGATCACGACCGGCATGTCGGCGCCGCCGATCGGAATGATCATCAAAACGCCGAGCGCCAGCGCGAGGATGGTGTTGAGCCAGAAGAAGACCTCGTTGCCGCTCACGACGAGGCCAATGATGCTGGCCACGAGCGCAATCGCGAGCGCGATGTTGATGAGGTGGCGCGCCGGGAGGATAATCGGCGCACCGCTCATCCGCGCCGACAGTTTCAGGAATGCAATCACCGAGCCGGTGAAGGTCAGCGCGCCAATGGCGACGCCAAGCGACATCTCGACCAGGCTCTGGGTGTGGATATGGCCTGTTGTGCCGATGTCGAAGGCCTCTGGCGCATAGAACGCGCCGGCAGCGACCAGCACCGCGGCCATGCCGACGAGGGAGTGGAAGGCGGCGACCAGCTCGGGCATCGAGGTCATCGGCACACGGCGCGCAATCACCGCGCCAATGCCGCCGCCGATCGCAACGCCGAGCAGGACGAGCAGCCAGGCGATGCCGTCGGCCGGCGGATGATTGGCGAGCGTGGTACCGATCGCGATCACCATGCCGGCCATGCCGAGGAAGTTGCCGCGGCGGCTGGACGCCGGGCTCGACAGGCCGCGCAGCGACAGGATGAACAGCACACCCGCCACGAGATAGAGCAGTGCAGACAGATTGGCGTTCATCTCAGGTCCCCGTTTGTCCCATCACACTGAGGTGGCGGCCGTTCATTTCGCCTTCTTCTTGTACATCGCCAGCATGCGCTGGGTGACAAGGAAGCCTCCGAAAATGTTCACGCAGGCGAAGATCAGCGCGATGAAGCCGAAGCCGCGCGCCCACCCCGATCCGCTCGAGACCAGGCCGACGCCGACGGCAAGCAGCGCACCGACCACGATCACCGACGAGATCGCATTGGTCACCGACATCAGCGGCGTATGCAGTGCTGGTGTCACCGACCACACCACGAAATAGCCGACGAACACGGCAAGCACGAAGATCGACAGCCGGAACACGAAAGGATCGACGATTTGAGCGGTATGCTCCATGGCGGATCTCCTCAGGCTTTCGGCTGGAAATTCGGGTGGATGACCTTGCCGTCTTTGGTCAATGCGGTGGCTTTGACCAATTCGTCATCCCAGTTGATCGCGAGCGCCTTGCTGGTCTTGTCGACCATCGTCTCGATGAAGGACAACAGATTGCGCGCGTAGAGGCCGGAGGCGGAGGCAGCGACCCGTCCGGCGAGATTGGGGAAGCCGACGATCTTGATGCCGTCGACCTCGGACGTCTCGCCGTTCTTCACGCCCTCGACGTTGCCGCCGCGCTCGACCGCGAGATCGACCAGGACCGAGCCGGGCTTCATGGTCTTGACCATGTCGAGCGAAACGAGCCGCGGCGCCGGCCGGCCCGGGATCAGCGCGGTGGTGATGACCACGTCCTGCTTCTTGATGTGCTCGGCGGTGAGCGCGGCCTGCTTCGCCTGATACTCTTTAGACATTTCCTTGGCGTAGCCGCCGGCGGTTTCGGCCTGCTTGAACTCCTCGTCCTCGACCGCGATGAACTTCGCGCCGAGACTTTCGACCTGCTCCTTCACGGCCGGCCGCACGTCGGTTGCGGTCACGATCGCGCCCAAGCGGCGCGCGGTCGCGATCGCCTGGAGACCTGCGACGCCAACGCCCATCACGAACACTTTTGCAGCCGGAACGGTGCCCGCCGCGGTCATCATCATCGGGAAAGCGCGGCCAAAGGCTTCGGCCGCCTCGATGACGGCGCGGTAGCCGGCGAGGTTGGCCTGGCTCGACAACACGTCCATCACCTGGGCGCGGGTGATGCGCGGCATCAACTCCATCGCAAAAGCCGAGACGCCCGCATCCGCCATCGCTTTCAGCGCGGCGTCATTGCCGTAAGGGTCCATGATGGCGATCACGGCCGCGCCGCGCTTGTACTGGCCAAGCTCGGAGGCTTCGGGCCGCTTCACCTTGATGACGACATCGGCGTCCTTCGCGGCATCAGCGCTGACGGTCGCCCCGGCCGCGGTGAATTCCGAATCCGGCAGACCGGATTTGACGCCGGCGCCCGGCTCGACCGCGACATCCACCCCCAACGCTTTGAACTTCTTCACCGTATCGGGCGAAGCCGCAACCCGCGGCTCGGCCGGATCGATTTCCTTGGCAACGGCAATCTTCATAAGGCCTCCGGCGGCGCTTAAGGCATGCGCGCTCGATCAGACTAGCGTTAATCTGGATGGGATGGGTACCGGTTTTTGCAACCGGTGCTTACGGGAATTTTCGTTGCGGCGCGCCGTTGCGCGCAACGGCTTTTTGATCAGAGCAGGAAAATTGCCATCAGGATCAGGATCAGGGCGACCGTGGCCGTGCCGTATTTCACGAGGTTGATAAAGCCTTCGTAGGTCGCCTCATGCGCCGGATAGTCGTTGCCGTCAGCGGTCGTGTAGGCCACTTCGCCATGATTTGCCATTGGGTCCCCAGTCTCTTCGAGCGTTTCCACGGAGGAATTAGCGCAATCCTTCTGGCAGGGCAACGGCGGTGGCGCACCTTACTATGCACGAGCGGCTAAAGCGCAGGCATCGGAGGCCAATTGTCCTTTATCCACCGGGTCAGGCTCTCCTCACTTACCTCCCCGGCGGCAAGCGAGAGAATAATTTTCGTCGCCTGCGCTGGATCGGGTGAAAAAGGGACACCGTTCTTGATCAGAAAAATCATCATCGCCATGAAGGCGATGCGCTTGTTGCCATCGACAAAGGCGTGGTTTTTAGCGAGCCCGAAGGCATACGCCGCCGCAAGCTCGGCGAGCAAAGCCTGCTCATAGCTCCACTTGTTGACCGGGCGCTCAAGCGCCGAGCGCAGCATGCCTTCGTCGCGCAAGCCCGGCGCGCCGCCGAAGCGGCGCAACTGCCGTGCATGAATGGCGATGGACTGATCATAGCTGATCCAGAGTGGCTCATTCGGCTCGCTCATTTGGCGAGCGCGGCGAGCGTATCGCGATATTTGTCCATGACCTCGTCGGCGATTTCCATCGTCCGCTCGAAATCGGGATCGTAAGGCAGCGCCTGAAAGCCGCCACCGGGCAGCTCGGTGATGTGCAGCTGCTGGCCGCGCTTGAGGTCCAGCCGCTGCATCAGTTCCTTCGGCAGCAGCAGTCCGTCGGAATTACCGATTTTCTTGATTTCGACTTTCATGGCAGACCTCGAAATGCAAAAGGCGTGTTATACAGATGTATAACACGCCCAGAAGTCATGTTCAACAGATGTATTACGGACGCCGCCCTCAGCCCATCGCCTCCAGCTCGTCGATCATGCCGGAAATGACCGACAGCCCGCCGTCCCAGAATTTCGGGTCCTTGGCGTCCAACCCGAACGGCGCCAGCAGTTCCGAATAATGCTTGGTGCCGCCGGCTGCGAGCATGGCGAGATAGCGCTCGGCAAAGCCGTCCGCGGCGTGCTCGTAGACCGCATAGAGCGAGTTCACCAGGCAATCGCCGAAGGCATAGGCGTAGACGTAGAACGGCGAATGGATGAAGTGCGGGATGTACATCCAGAAATTTTCATAGCCCGGCTTGATCTCGATCGCCGGCCCCAAACTCTCGCCCTGCACCGACAGCCAGATCTGGCCGATCCGCTCGGCGGTCAGCTCGCCGTTCCTGCGCTCGGTATGGACCGCGCGCTCGAATGTGTAGAAGGCGATCTGCCGCACCACGGTGTTGATCATGTCCTCGACCTTGCCGGCGAGCAGCGCCTGGCGCTGCTTTAAGCTCTTGGTCTCCGACAACAACCGCTTGAAGGTCAGCATCTCGCCGAACACGCTTGCAGTCTCGGCAAGGGTCAAAGGCGTCGGCGCCATCAGCGCGCCGTTCTTTGCCGCGAGCACCTGATGGACGCCATGGCCGAGCTCGTGCGCCAGCGTCATCACGTCGCGCGGCTTGCCCTGGTAGTTCATCAGCACATAGGGGTGTGCGGAGGGCGTGGTCGGATGCGAGAAGGCGCCCGGCGCCTTGCCGGGACGCACTGGCGCGTCGATCCAGCGGTCGGTGAAAAAGCGCTCTGCGATCTCGGCCATGCGCGGCGAGAAGCCGCGATAGGCGGTCAGCACCATGTTCTTCGCCTCCGGCCAGGCGATGGCGCCGGTCGGCGCGAAAGGCAGCGGCGCGTTGCGGTCCCAATGCGGCAGCTTCTTCTTTTTGAACCAGCCGGCCTTCAGTTGGTAATAGCGGTGCGAGAGTTTCGGATAGGCCGCGCGCACCGAGGCAACGAGTGCGTCCACCACCTCGCGCTCGACGCGGTTGTTCAGGTGCCGCGAGTCCGCGACATCGGCAAAGCCGCGCCAGCGGTCGGAGATTTCCTTGTCCTTGGCAAGCGTATTGGTGATGAGCGCAAAGGTCCGCTCATTGGCCTTGAAGGTCTTTGCCAGCGCCTCAGCCGCAACCTTGCGCTTCTTGCCGTCACGGTCCTGCAGGAGATTGAGCGTCGGCTCGATCGCGAGGTCCTTGCCCCCCACCTTGAAGCGCAACGCCGAGATGGTCTGGTCGAACAGCCGGTTCCAGGCGGAATAGCCGGTCTGGGATTTCTCGTGAAACAATTGCTCGCTGCGGTCATCGAGCTGATAGGGCTTGTCCTTGCGCAGATCCTCGATCCACGGCCGGTAGTGAGCAAGCGCCGGCGTCTGCATCGCGTGCCCCAGCACGGCATCGTCGATGCGGTTCAGCTCGAGCGGAAAAAACAGCAAATGCGTCGAGGCCGCTGTCAGCCGCTCCGACACGTCACCATAGAATTTGGAGATCGCAGGATCGACGCTGTCCCCGGCATGCACCAGGCCGGCATAGGAACCGAGCCTGCCTGCCAGATCGTCGATCGCTTCATAGCGTCTCACGGCTTCGGCAAGCCATGCGCCGCCGTCCTCGCGTACTGTGTGTTCCGCAAGCCTGCCCTTGTAGTCGGTCTCAAACGCGACGCAATCGGCATCCATCTTCGCAAGATCGCGCGCCACTTCCGGCGCGTCGATCCCGCCATAAAGGTCCGACAGGTTCCATTCCGGCAGCTTGCCGGTCTTTGTGGGGGAACGGGATTGCGCCTTTGGAGGCTCCTTGGACGTCTTCGCCTTGGCGGCAGACTTGCTGGAGTTCGGTTTGCGCAAAGCAGACGTTTTGAGGAGAGCAGATTTGGTGCGCGAAGTCATCTTGTTCGAAACCTGTGTTCAACTACCGAAGCGAACGGCAAGGCTTAAGTGTGCATTAAGCCTCGTCGGCCAGAGTGCCCCGATTCGAGACAGATAGCCGCATTGCGGGGGGAAAGCCATGGCTGCCACCATTTTGATCGCCGATGATGACGCCGTGCAGCGCCGCCTCGTCGAGGCCATGGTGCAGAAATGCGGATACGAGGCGGTGGTCGTCGATTCCGGCGACTCAGCGATTGCCATGCTGACGGCACCCGAGGCGCCCGCTGTCGACGCCGTCGTGCTCGATCTCGTGATGCCTGGCCTCGACGGCATGGGGGTGCTGGAGCGGATGCGCGAGGCTGGCCTCTCCATTCCGGTGATCGTGCAGACCGCCCATGGCGGCATCGACAATGTGGTGTCGGCGATGCGCGCCGGCGCCCAGGATTTCGTGGTCAAACCGGTCGGCGTCGAGCGGCTGCAGGTGTCCCTGCGCAATGCGCTCAACACATCCGCGCTTAAGGGCGAGCTGCAGCGGATCAAGCACAGCCGCGAAGGCCGCCTGACCTTTTCCGATATCATCACGCGGTCTGAGGCCATGACCGGCGTGCTGCGCACCGCGCAGAAGGCGGCCTCCTCCTCCATTCCGGTCCTGATCGAAGGCGAATCCGGCGTCGGCAAGGAATTGTTCGCCCGCGCCATCCATGGCTCCAGCGAGCGCAAGGCCAAGCCCTTCGTGGCGGTCAATTGCGGCGCGATACCCGACAATCTCGTGGAATCGATCCTGTTCGGCCATGAGAAGGGCGCCTTCACCGGCGCAACCGAGCGCCATACCGGCAAATTCGTCGAGGCCCATGGTGGCACGCTGTTCCTCGACGAGGTCAGCGAGATGCCGCTCGCTGCGCAAGTCAAGCTTTTGCGCGCGCTGCAGGAAGGTGCGGTCGAGGCGGTCGGCGGACGCAGGCCGGTCAAGGTCGATGTCCGCATCGTCTCCGCGACCAACCGCAAATTGCTCGACCGCGTCAAAGGCGGGCATTTTCGCGAAGACCTGTTCTACCGGCTGCATGTGCTGCCGCTGACAATCCCTCCCTTAAGGGCGCGGCGCGAGGACATTCCGCATCTCCTCAGGCATTTCCTGGCGCGCTTTGCGGCCGAGGAAAACCGCGCCATCACCGGCATCAGCGGCGATGCGATGGCCTATCTCGGCGAGTTCGACTGGCCTGGAAATATCCGCCAGCTCGAGAACACGGTCTACCGCGCTGTCGTGCTATCGGATGGCGAACAACTTGGCATTGCCGATTTCCCGCTTATCAACGCGCAATCGACGGTGGTTCCGGACGGACCGGGCGAACCACTGGTCGTGGCGCCCCCGATCTATCCGTCGCAGCCTGCGACGATTTCTGGTAACGAAATACCTATCGCCCCGCTCCCGACTCATGGGATTCTGACCATCCTCACCGGCGGTGGAGAAGTGCGGCCGCTGGAGGAGATGGAAAACGAGATCATCCGCTTTGCCATTGCACATTATCGCGGACAGATGTCGGAAGTGGCGCGTCGCCTGAAAATTGGCCGATCGACGCTCTACCGGAAGCTCGACGATGCGAGCCCCCGCGCGACGCTCGATGGCGAGGCTGCGGACAGCGGAGAGAGTTGATGCGCTACGATTCCAATTGCGGCGGATCGGTGTCGGGTTGCGCAAAAATATCCTGCAATTGCAGGTGTTTGTTGAGCGTTTGAACCGTTGCCTGCAGGAGACAGACCAATGAAAAAGCGCGTGGCGGAAGCGCACAATCCGTTGCAAAGGGCTCCTCTAGAAGTCAGTTTGTCGTGAGTTGCTCCGTGCGGCCTTGGCGCCGAAAACGGGGCCTGTGTATCGTCTGCGTATGAATCGGTCGCGTGCAGGCAAGCCAGAATTCACGGCCGGCGCTTTCAGCTGAAGCTCACGGACGATAATCGGAACTGTCCCTTGCCAGGACAGTTCACCCAAAGGGGTGTGACAATGCGAGACTGTTTGAACAACCGCGGCGGATTCGACCGTGTGCTGATGGCTGTCGCGGCAAGCTTCCTCGCGATGTCCGCGACCTCGGCCATGGCGCAAGATAGTCCGTCGCGATCGAGTGCTGCGGAGCTCGCAATCGAGGCTGCGATCCCGCGCCCCGAGCCGGCCAACGTCCCTCCTCCGACCGCCGCCGACATCAAGCTCGACACGACAGCCACGGTCTCTGAGCCTGCCAAGGCCCAAACTGCAAAGACCGAAGCTGCAAAGCCTGTGGAAACCGCTCAACCTGCGACTGAGGCTGCAAAGCCGGCAGAGCAGCCTGCCGGCGCCGCGGTAGCGACCACGCCTACCACCGAGCCCAAGCCGGATGCGGCGCCAAAGAACGACACTGCCACAACCGAGCCGACCACCAAGAGCGACACGGCGACAGCGCCGACGGCCGCTCCCGCGGCGCCGGCTGCCGCAGCGGTTACTCCGGCGACGCCCGCTCCGGCCGCGGCTTCCACCACGCCGGCAGCCGAGCCCGCCAAGGAGCCCACACGGGCCGCCAGCAACGTGCCTGCCGCCGACCAGCCGGTTGCCGACAAGCTCAAGGAGATGCTCGCTACGAAGTCGCTGCGCTATTTCGAGCGCAAGGGCGAGCGTGCCGAGGTCGAGAAGTTTTACGGCGCGCGCGACTATGCGCCGGTGTGGACGCAAGCAGGCGGCCCGACCGAGAACGCCAAGGGCGTCATCGCGCGGCTGAAGGATGCCGCCTCCGATGGCCTCGCGCCGAGCGACTATCCGCTGCCGGACTTTGCCACCGCCACCACGCCGGACGCGCTCGCCGAGGCCGAGCTGAAGCTCACCGACAGCATGCTGAACTATGCGCGTCAAGCGCAGAACGGCCGCATGCACTGGTCGCAAGTCAGCGCCGACATCTCCTATCCCGAGCACCCGACCGATCCGGCGGAGGTGCTGAACCATGTCACGACCGCGAAGGACGCATCCGCCGCACTCGACAGCTACAACCCGCCGCAGAAGCTCTACAAGGAGCTCAAGGCCAAGCTCGCCGAGTTGCGCGGGGTGGGCTCCGGCCCCGCGATCGAGATCGCTGATGGCCCGCTGCTGCGCTACACGCCTGCGCGCAACAAGAAGCAGCCGGAAGTCCTGATGGAAGATGCGCGCGTGCCGCAGCTGCGCGCCAAGCTCGGTGTCGAGAATCCTGATGACACGCACTACGATGCCAAGGTCGCGGAAGCCGTGCGCAAGTTCCAGGAGAGCGCGGAGCTGAAGGAGACCGGCGTTCTCGATGCCGCGACCGTCAGGTCGCTGAACACGCCGAAGCACGACAGGCAGATCGACGCCATCATCGTCAACATGGAGCGCTGGCGCTGGCTGCCGCGCGATCTCGGTGCGCCCTCGATCGGCGACGCCTATGTGATCCTCAACATCCCCGATTACACGCTGAAAGTGATGCAGCACGGCCAGCAGGTCTGGACCACGAGGGTCGTGACCGGCAAGCCCGGCATCCACGCTACCCCGCTTCTGACCGAGACGATGAAATACATCACGGTCAACCCGACCTGGAACGTGCCGCCGTCGATCGTCTACGGCGAATATCTGCCCGCTCTGCAGCAGGATCCGACGGTGCTGGAGCGGATGGGCTTGAGGCTCGAGCACGAACGCGACGGCTCGATCCACATCTCGCAGCCGCCGGGTGAAGCCAATGCGCTCGGCCGCATCCGCTTCAACTTCCCGAACAAGTTCCTGGTCTATCAGCACGACACGCCGGACAAGTACCTGTTCGACAAGAGCGAGCGCGCCTACAGCCATGGCTGCATGCGCGTGCAGTATCCGGATCAGTACGCCTCCGTCCTGCTCAACATCACCGAGCCGAACGAGCACTACACGCCGGAGAAGATCCGGAGCATGTACGGCCACAGCGAGATCGACCTGAAATTCCCGACGCCGATACCGGTCAACATCACCTACCAGACCGCCTTTGTGGACGAAGCCGGCAAACTGCAATTCCGCAAGGACATCTACGGCCGCGATGCCACCATGATCGCGATGCTGAAGGGCGGGCGTGGCAAGGACATGGAGAATGTGGTCGCGCATTCCCAGCCGAGCTACGGCGGCCCGGCTAAGCTGCCGCCCGGCGTCAGCGTCGCAAGCGACAACAGCTGGTCCTCGGGCCCGAACTTCTTCGAGCGCCTGTTCGGTGGCGGTCAGCCGACGCCGCCCGCACCGGTCGGCCGCCGGGCCCGGCCGCTATACCAGCAGCAGGGCGGGTTCTTCACACGCTGACCCCCGGAATTCGCAAGGCGGCCGTCCTCATGACGTCCTCATGAGATGGCCGTCCGATCCGAATCGATCTCGTTTTGGAAGCAACGACCCGCCCCCTACAAGACCGCTTAACGTTAACCATTCTCCATGGATGGCGGTCGGGAGCACTTTTTAGCCACAGTCAACAGGTTAGGTTAAGCCTAACTTTGGGGACGGGATGGTAGGCCTCGGTTAACCATCCCGCTTTAGAAAAAGCGTTCATTCTCTTTCGCGTCAGGGGTTGAGCGGAAGAGTCCACTGAACGCCGGTCGACTGGGTGGGCTCATACGTGCCGATTGGTCTCGCACGCCAATTCAACTTGCTGTCTCCGCAAAAGGCTGCCTCTCGAGCTGGCGCAGCAGCATTGTTGCTGTTGATGGGCGCAGGCGCGGTCCACGATGCCACCGCATCGAACGAAACCCGCACCCTCTCCTTCCACCACACTCATTCCGGTGAAGACCTTACAGTCACCTTCAAGCGCGACGGGCGCTATGACGAAGAGGCGCTGAAGACGCTCAATCACTTCCTGCGCGACTGGCGGACTCAGGATCAAACGGTGATGGACCGCCATCTCTTCGATATCATCTGGGAAGTCTATCGCGACGTCGACGGCAAGCAGCCGATCCAGATCGTCTCCGCCTATCGCTCTCCAGCCACCAACGCCATGCTTCGCCGCCGTTCCGCCGATTCCGGCGTGGCGCGCTTCAGCCAGCACATGCTGGGGCATGCGATGGACCTCTACATTCCGGGCGTGCCGCTTGAGCAGATCCGCTACGCAGGCTTGCGGCTGCAGCTCGGTGGCGTCGGCTTCTACCCGACATCCGGCTCGCCCTTCGTCCACCTCGACACCGGCAGCATCCGCCATTGGCCGCGCATGACCCATGACCAGCTGGTCAAGGTCTTCCCCGACGGCCGCACCGTGCATGTCCCGAGCGATGGCGTGCCGCTGAAGGGTTATGAGCTCGCCAAGGCCGACATCGAACGGCGCGGCGGCGATGACGCGGCAACCGTCTCCAAGCCCTCCTTCCTCGCCGCGTTGTTCAGGGGCAAGTCGAGCGACGACGAGGACGAGGCAGGCGCGCCTGACGCGGACGACAAGCCGTCCCTCGTCATGGTCTCCGCCGCCGCGAGGAAGCCCGCCGACACAGTGCCCGCGCCGCGCGCACGGCCGCAGCTTGCTGCAACCTTGCAGCTGGCGTCTGCCGATTCCGCCATCGTGCAGCCGGTCAAGCCGAAGCAGCAGACGGCAGCCATGAACGGCAAGGCCGAAGCCAGGCCGGATACGAAGCCGGATACGCCTGCCGACATCATCAATGCGCGCGGCTTCTGGGGTGACGATCCGGCAAAGCAGGCGACGCCGGCTGAGGCTGTTGCGGCCGCCGCAGCCATCAGCGCCCGCCGCACGCTTGATGCCGCCGATCCGCAGACAACCGCCGCTACGCCGGCCGCCCTTGATGCCCTGGCCTATGCGCCGCCGCCCGCCTCCCCGGTCGATCGCGCCAATGTCGTCGCGGCAAGCGCCCCGATCCCGCGCAGCGCCCGACCTGTCTTGCAAGCGCGCGACAATTCGGTCCCGGCCACCAGCATCGACACGGTGGCGGCCAAGGGCGTGCGCGGCGAAGACGGCCAGGTCAGCAATTCCGCACGCATTGCGGCTGCAAACACCGACGGCACGTGGCTGCGCATCATCATGCTGGCCCCGAGCGTCGGCGCCTCGATGCAGGTGACGGTGCTGGGCGATACGGATCTCACGATGATGCGCACGTTCTTCGTGAAGCCTGCGAGCGTGATCGACATCGGTTTCAGCAACGATCCGATGATGGGAATGAGCTGCGACCGTTTCTCGGGATCGTCGAACACAAAGCTCGAGACCACGTCGTTCGTGCTGCGCACCGCGCAGCGGTGAGCGCATCCGTCATTGCCGGGCTCGACCTAGGCTCGACCCGGCAATCCATCCCAAAACGCTTTTGTTCGATCGATTGATACGCGGGTCAAGCCCGCGTATCACAAGCCTCAGAGCATCCCCAGCGCCTGCAGGTAGGTCTCCAGGATGGTCTCCTGCTCCGCGCGCTCGTTGGGATCTTCCTTCCGCATGCGGATGATGGTGCGCAGCGCCTTGACGTCGTAGCCGTTGCCCTTGGCCTCGGCATAGACGTCGCGGATATCGTCCGAGATCGCCTTCTTCTCCTCCTCCAGCCGCTCGATGCGCTCGATGATGGCCTTGAGCTGGTCCTTCGCGAAGCGCGTTGCGGGCGCTTCGTCTTCCTTCACGGCGGCGGCGGTGGCCATCGGCTACTCCTGGATCGAACTTCACTGATTTCTGGGATACGCACGCACCGTCGTGGGGCCACGCGCTTGTTGCGGCGACAGTTGAATTTCGAGCCGCCCGGGTCAAGGCAACATCGCGCTCATCCACAGCGCGCCCACATCTTGTTGCGGCGGCTTTCCTGTCTTCGGAGGGAATTAAGGATTGCCTTTGCGTCCCGGCGAGAGTGATTCGCCGGGCTGCAAATCCCGAGCGCGCTTCAGTGCCCCGGATGCGCCTTCTTCAGCGCCGCCGTCTGCTCGGGGCTGGCGGGAGCCTGGTACTTCTCCTTCCAGGCCTCATAGGGCATGCCATAGACCGCCTCGCGGCTCTCGTCCTTGCTCATGGCAACGCCTTTCGCGTCGGCGGCGTCCTTGAGCCAGTTGGACAGGCAGTTGCGGCAGAAGCCGGCCAGATTCATCAGGTCGATGTTCTGGACATCGGTCCGCTCGCGCAGATGGTCAACGAGGCGCCGGAAGGCGGCGGCTTCGAGTTCCGTTCTGGTTTTGTGATCGATCGCCATGGTCGTTATCCCGCCGTTGTCGAATATGGGTTATATTTGGGTCGTGTCACAGATTCTGCCATATCCCGTTGCAAGCATTGGGAATAATCGCGACTTTGGCACCGGCCGAGTGAAAAAACGCCGTTGACAGCCGTCTCAAGGCTACGCGAAATCCCGCTCCAAGGAACTATCCCGCTGCGCGCAATGATCCCGAACGCTTCCTTCTCTCGCTATCTGGGCGCTCACGGCAAGGCCATTGGCCTTGTGGTCCTGCTTGCCGTGCTGTGCCTTTGGAACGGAACGGCCAGAGCCGACTTCCGTCTCTGCAACAACACCGCGAGCCGGGTGGGCATTGCGCTGGGCTACAAGGACTCCGAGGGCTGGACCACGGAAGGCTGGTGGAATATCTCGTCCCGGAGCTGCGAGACATTACTCAAGGGAGCCCTGGTGGCGCGATTTTATTACATCTATGCGCTCGACTACGACCGCGGCGGCGAATGGTCGGGGCAGGCCTTCATGTGCTCCCGCGACAAGGAGTTCACCATCAAGGGCACCGAGAATTGTCTGGCGCGCGGCTTCGACCGCACCGGCTTTTTCGAGGTCGATACCGGCGAGCAGCGCGCCTGGACCGTGCAGCTCACCGATGCCAATGAACAGCCGCCGCAGCAGCGCGTTCCGGGCCTGCCAGGCACGATCGGTCCGGGCGGCAATGTCCCGGGCCTCGACAACAACACCCCCCTCAAAACCAATCCGCCGGGTGCGGCGCCTGCTCCAGGCGCGTCTGGCCTGCCGCCAGCCGCAACGCCTGGAATCAAGCCATGAGAAGACTGCGCCGCATCAAGATCCTAGCGACGCTGGGACCCGCCTCCTCCGACAGCGCGATGATCCGCCGCCTGTTCGAGGCCGGCGCCGACATTTTCCGCATCAACATGAGCCACACGCCGCATGACAAGATGCGCGAGCTGGTGGCGACCATCCGCAATGTCGAATCGAGCTACGGCCGGCCGATCGGCATCCTGGTCGATCTCCAAGGGCCGAAACTCCGGCTTGGCTCGTTCGCGGAAGGTGCGATTCAGCTGCAGAACGGGCAGATGTTCACGCTCGATTCCGACAAGACCCCGGGCGATTCGACCCGCGTGCAGCTGCCGCATCCGGAAATCCTCGCCGCCCTTCGTGCCGGTCACGCGCTGTTGCTCGACGACGGCAAGGTGCGGCTGATCGCGGAAGAAACCTCGTCCGACCACGCAGTGACGCGCGTCGTGATCGGCGGCAAGATGTCGGACCGCAAGGGCGTCAGTCTGCCCGACACCGATCTTCCCGTTTCCGCCATGACGCCGAAGGATCGCGCCGATCTCGATGCGGCCTTGACCACCGGCGTTGACTGGGTCGCCCTCTCCTTCGTGCAGCGGGCCGAGGACGTGCAGGAGGCCAAGAAAATCATCCGCGGACGCGCCGCGGTAATGGCCAAGATCGAGAAGCCACAGGCAATCGATCGCCTTGCCGAGATCATCGACGCCTCGGATGCATTGATGGTGGCGCGCGGCGACCTCGGCGTCGAGCTGCCGCTGGAGCGGGTGCCAAGCCTCCAGAAACAAATGACGCGCATGGCGCGCCGCGCCGGCAAGCCGGTGGTGATCGCAACCCAGATGCTGGAATCGATGATCCAGGCGCCGGTGCCGACGCGCGCCGAGGTCTCCGACGTCGCGACGGCCGTCTATGATGGCGCGGATGCCATCATGCTGTCGGCGGAATCGGCGGCCGGCAAGTTTCCTGTCGAGGCGGTCTCGACCATGAACCGCATCGGCGAGGAAGTGGAGCGCGACCCGACCTATCGGGGCGTGATCACGGCGCAGCGGCCGGACCCGGAAGCGACCGTAGGCGACGCGATCGCCGACGCCGCGCGGGTGATCGCCGAAACGCTCGATCTACCCGCGCTGATCTGCTGGACTTCGTCAGGCTCGACCGCGGTCCGCGTCGCGCGCGAACGGCCCAAGCCGCCGATCGTAGCGATCACCCCGAACATCGCCGCGGGCCGCAAATTGAGTGTGGTTTGGGGCGTACATTGCGTGGTCGCGGAAGACGCGCGCGACCAGGACGACATGGTCGACCGCGCCGGTCGCATCGCCTTCCGCGACGGTTTTGTCCGAGCCGGCCAGCGCGTCATCATCGTTGCCGGCGTGCCGCTCGGCATCCCCGGCACGACGAACATGGTTCGCATTGCGTCGGTGGGGTCGGACGAGGAATCGAAGGTCTAGAGCGTTTTCGAGCGAAGGGGACACCGGTTCCCGTGAAGAAAACGCGTCAAAACAAGAATCTAGAGCTTCGGTTCTGATTCAATCAGAACCGAAGACGCTCTAGACTCGGGCGCTCGGACGCCGAGAGAACGCAAGCGTTTGCGGGTCTGGTTGGCACCGCAAACTCCGCCCCTGCGCAATGAGGTGCCAGTGGAGACGGTGTTCGCATACTCGATTTCGTCTATGCATCAAGTGATTGAACGCGCGCCTGGTGAGATTGCGATCGATTGCAACACCCGTGCGCCCAATACTCTCCATCGTGCGGTCATGCTTTGGTCAAAACTGCATTGAGTGTTTGGAGAGCTCGTCGACGGAGTGGAACTCGGACGCCCTCTTACCGGTGACGTTGGACAGCGGACTCGGGTCCCCCCAACCGCATTTTTGGTGCGCACCGCAAAGGTTTGTGATGGAACGGGCAGGATTTGTTAAAGCCAATATTTCCACCTTTGGCAGTGCTCGGAGTGCTGCGACCTATTTGGTCGAACTTTCGATAGTCGCCGCGATTTACATTGGCATTGCCGAATCCAAGCTAGTACTGCCCGCAATTAGTCCGACCGCGACACCATTGTGGCCACCAACCGGGTTCGCGCTCGCGCTGGTCCTGCTGGGCGGCTACCGGATATGGCCTGCAATCCTAGCGGGGTCAGTTTTTCCTTACCTCATGGCCGGCCGATCACTCCTGGAGTCCGGCTCCCTCGGGATCGGTACTCTCATCGCTGCGTTTGCCGGGACGTGGCTGATTCGTCGTTGGTCGAACGGTCAGCAGACGTTCGGTACCCCCTCCAATGTCGCAAAGTTTGCGATCATTTCCTTTGCGCCGACCACGATGATTGGTTCGACCATCGTGCTCGCAGGATTCATCCTCGCCAACGATCTGAGTTTTTACGATTCTGTCGGCACCTGGTTGACCTGGTGGCTTGCAGACGCGGCCGGCACCTTGGTGATTGCTCCGGTCGTCTTGCTCTGGGCGATGCTGCCCTTACGCAACTCTTCCAAATGGACTCTATTGGAGACGGTAGCAGTCTCTATCCTGGTGGGCGTCATCGGGATCGTTGCCTACAGCCCGCTCATCGGCAGTGACCTCATCAGCAATGACTTCAACATACAGCTGCCGTATCGGAGCCTGCTCGGCTTCCTGGTTCTGCTGCCGTTGATGTGGGCTGGTTTGCGCGGTCATCGATGCAATGTCGCCACGGCAGCGCTCATTTTCTTCGCAATGGCCGAGTGGGGTTTCTCGGTGGGTAACGACCCATTTCCGAAAACGGATCTGAATGGAGCCCTGTTGGCGCTACTCGTGCTTTCGATCAGCGTATCGGTGCCGCCTCTTGCCTTGGCTGCAGCGATTGCGACACGCCAGGACACCGAAGCCCGTCTGCTTTCGGTGCAGGACCAATTGAACCGTCAGATTGAACTGAAAAATTCGGCGCTCGACAGCGTCAGGCGCCACTTCCAAACTCTGATCGAAGGCGTTGTCGACTATGCAATCTTTGCCCTCGACAAGGAAGGGCACGTGACGAGCTGGAATAGCTCCGCACAAAAGATCATGGGCTACACCCCGGAAGAAGTTATCGGCGAGCATTTCGGGATATTTTACCGACCGGATGAGCGCCGCGCGGGCTCACCAAACCGCGCATTGGAGTTGGCAATCCAAAAAGGCAAGCTCGAAGTTGAGGGTTGGCGCATCAGAAAAAACGGCACACCGTTCTTCATCACCGGCTCGGTATTTTCGAGCCGTGATAACGCGGGAAATCTGATCGGCTTTATCAGCATACTCCGGGACGCAACCGAGCGACGCGATGCGGAGGAGAAACTGGTCCAGGCACGCGAGCAACTCGCGATGTCGCAGAAGATGGAGGCAATCGGCAAACTGACAGGCGGGATTGCGCACGACTTCAACAATCTATTGATGATCATTGGTGGCAGCGCTCAGATCTTTGCACGTCTGCTTGATCCCAAATTGCCAAAAGCAATCGAAGCCATACAGACCGCGGCCAAACGCGGAGAAAGTCTCACGCGCCAATTATTGACTTTTTCCCGTCATCAGCATCTTAGCCCGACGGTCGTTGATTTGAATGCTTCCGTAAAGAACATGCGGCCGATGATCGAGAGCTCGCTGCGCGGCAATATCGTGTACAACGAAAATATTGGTGAAGGTGTTTGGCCGGTCAAGGTGGACATCGCCGAACTGGAGCTTGCGATTGTCAATATCGCCGTCAACGCGCGCGACGCTATGCCGAACGGCGGCACGTTTACCTTATCCGTCAACGACGTGGCACTGGATCAGGAAATCGGCAACAATCGCCTCAGCGGACCCTTCTTTGCGATAGCATTTAGCGATTCCGGCACTGGTATTCCGCCAACTCTTCTGTCCAGGATGTTCGATCCATTCTTCACGACCAAAGAGGTCGGCAAAGGAACCGGGCTCGGTTTGTCGCAGGTCTATGGTTTTGCGCACCAAGCCGGTGGAACGGTGACGGCCGACAGCAAGGTGGGATTGGGAACAACGATTACGGTCTATTTGCCGTCTTGTGCAGACCAGCAGATCACCAGCAAGGAGAGTTCCGCTGCCAAGACAAAAACACGGCATTCGCAACGGCAGACGGTTCTCGTTGTCGACGACAGTGCGGAGGTGGCGGAAGTGACATCGTCGCTGTTCGAGCACCTGGGCTATGAGACTGTCTATCGGGATTCGGCCGAAGCGGCGCTAAAGCTGCTTGAAGCAGGTACGAAGATCGATTTCGTCTTCAGCGATATCGTCATGCCCGGGACTATCGACGGCGTCGGGCTCGCGAGAGAAATCGGGTCGCGATATCCCAATTTGCGCGTGGCCCTTACGACCGGTTACAGCGATGCGGCAACGGCAGCTCCCCCAAATCTAAGAATACTGCGCAAGCCGTTCGATACCGAGGCGCTGAGAGATTTTATCGAGGCTACTCCGCCTCCGAGTTCGATGAAGCCATCCGGCGCGCCGCTGGCTTCAGGCACGGCTGGCGCTTCGCGCAGAAACTGATCGACCGGCGGGCGGCGCGCGCCGCTCGTGGCTCGACCGCTCGACCACGTCTTCGCCGGCAGCATGGAGCCTTACCTACGACGGAGCCGCTCGCATGGCGGCTCAGCATCGGTCAGCGCATAACGAATGGGTTGGCCGGAACATCCTGCGCAGTCGAGATCCAGACGCTCTTTGTTTCCAGATACTCGCGCACCGCGTCGATCCCGCTCTCGCGCCCGAGGCCCGAATGCTTCATGCCGCCGAACGGCATCATGTAGCTGATGGCCCGGTAAGTGTTCACCCACACGGTTCCGGCGCGCAACAGCTTTGGCACGCGCACAGCGCGCGCGAGATCGCGGGTCCAAATGCCAGCCGCAAGGCCGTAGATCGTATCGTTGGCGATCCGAATGGCGTCTTCCTCGGTGTCGAAGCTGATGATCGAGAGGACCGGCCCGAAGACCTCTTCGCGCGCGATCCGCATGGAGTTGTCGACATCGGTGAAAATGGTCGGCTCGACGAACTGGCCCCCAATGATGCCCGCGCCCGAAGCCGGCTTGCCGCCAAGCAGGCAGCGCGCTCCCTCCGCCTTCGCGACGTCGATATAATCGAGCACCTTCTTGTACTGCGCCGGTGTCGTGATCGGGCCGATATTGGTGTCGGATTGCATCGGATCTCCGATCTTGGCAGACCGGGCGAGTTCCAAAAGACGCGCCACGAACTTGTCCTTGATCGAGCTTTGCACCAGGAGGCGCGATCCGGCGATGCATGTCTGGCCCGTCGCCGCGAAGATCCCGGAGACTGCGCCGGCCGCGGCGGCGTTCAGATCGGCGTCCTCGAAGACGATGTTGGGGGATTTTCCGCCGAGCTCGAGCGAGACCCGCTTGAGGCTGCGGGCCGCGGTCTCATAGACCTTCGCGCCTGTCGTATCCGATCCCGTGAAGGTGATCTTGGCTACTCCAGGGTGCGAGATCAACTCGGTGCCGATCTCGGGCCCGAAGCCGGTGACCACGTTGAAGATGCCGTCGGGAATGCCGGCTTCCTTCGTCAAGGCGGCGAATTCCAACGTACTGGCAGAGGTGAATTCCGACGGCTTGACGATGACGGCGCAACCGGCGGCAAGCGCGGCGGCGCATTTCCAGGCGACGAACAGAAGCGGCGAGTTCCAGGCCGTGAGCGCCGCGACCACGCCGACAGGCTCATGCGTCGTGTAGGCGAAGGTCTCCGCCTTGTCGATCGGCACAAGGCCGCCCTCGAGCTTGTCGACGAGCCCGCCGAAATACCACCACCATTCCGGATGGTAGCGAAGCTGGCCCAGCATCTCGGCCATGAGCTTGCCGTTGTCGCGCACCTCGATCTCGGCGAGACGTTCCGCGTTCGCAGCGACGAGGTCGCCGAGCTTGCGCATCGCCTTGCCGCGGGCTGAGGCCGTCATCTTCGACCAGGGACCGCGCCACATCGCTTCATTGGCGGCCTTGACGGCCTTGTCGGCATCGGCGGCGGATCCGCGCGGAATCTTTGCCCAGGGCTCGCCGCGATAGGGATCGATCGAGTCGAACCACTCGCCCTTGGCAGGGTCGACATGTTGGCCATTGATGAAAAGCTGGTAGGTCTTCACGATATCCTCCCGTCGATACGGTGCATCCTTCGACCTCGCTACAACGATGCCGCGGAGAAAGAGTTGCTGCTACCAGAACTTGAGGGCGGACTAGCGAAGGTGCAATCCGCCGCAACGCGACAGCAACGATGACGGAAAGCCTAAGCTCCGATCGGAGTTGCTGCTACCAGCCAGTCGGCATTCGGCATCCAAAAATTG
>Ga0307474_10000346_pt1 | contig 33930 bp, 26 predicted proteins | sample atmos_gasesECM1C_2_FD_203312 | JGI IMG/M metagenome (GOLD analysis project Ga0307474, IMG submission 203312) | Hardwood forest soil microbial communities from Morgan-Monroe State Forest, Indiana, United States - atmos_gasesECM1C_05 | ecosystem: Environmental > Terrestrial > Soil > Temperate... | reverse complement strand
GACGTTGCCGATCTTGCGGGCGGGAATCCCGCACGCGTTTCCAGCAGCGGTGGAGAAGAGAATCTCGCGCAGTTTCAATTGGTGGGCAAGCAACGCGGAAATTTTGTGGTGTCGATTCGTTTGCTGGCGCCGCCTGCGCCGCCCCAGCCGCCGGCGGAACCCTAGCCATTCACTTTTGCTCGATCGCTAACGCGATTACAGTACGATTCGCCATTTTCCCGTGGCCTACTTGCCCACGCGTTTCAGTGAAAAGTTCGCAGATCCACTGAAAGGCTTGCGATCGTTGTCGAGCTGCCTAATCTCGTCATCGCCGACGCGCAGAAAGTTGGTCACGCCGCTGCTTGTCTTTGGCTTCAACACAAATACGCTTGCCGACGTGTCATCCGGAGTGCCTTTTTCCAGCGTCCATGTGCCGTTCTCGGTGTAGGAACTCTTTCGCTCCTGATAGGTGTGCTTGATCGTGTAGAGGCCGTGCGTCTTCTGCCCATCTGTTGCGGCGAAGAGCCGCACTGTCGTGTCAATTCCAGGACAATCTGCGCAGGGCAAGACACCGTGATACGACGCAACTAATTTGCCGTGCGAAGCCACCGAAGCTTTCTGTTGCTGCGCAGCATCCTGCGCTTGTTGGGACGCAACTGAAACTACAGCATTTGCCGCGCAAAAACTCGTTAGAACCATGGTCGCCAAAAGTTGTCGCCGAAAAATCATTTTTGTTCTCCCAAACAGATCATTTACAAAGCTTTGAGGAGTGCACATCGCTTACCAAATCGTGCAACGATGTTCCGACGCCCGAACCATGGCGTCGCCCGCTTTGCAACTGAACGCCTTCTGAAACTCCGGGAGATTGCTCAATGGGCCGAGCACGCGATATTTGCTCACCGGGTGCGGATTCGTCAGCACGAATTGCCGTTGCGCGTCGGGACGAATCTCATCGCCGCGCGACTGTCCCCAGGAAATAAAAAATTGCTGCTCGGGAGTGAAGCCTTCCTGGTTGGCGGGACGCGGCTTGCCTTCCATTGACTTTTCGAACGCGAGATACGCCAGTTTCACACCGCCGAGATCGCCGATGCTCTCGCCGAGCACCAGTTTTCCGTTTTCATGAAGCCCACCGTCGACGGTGTAACCATCAAACTGATCGATAACGCATTTCCCGCGGCCCTGAAATTCCTTGTAGTCCTCCGGTGTCCACCAATTTTTCAGCTCGCCGGTCGCATCGTACTGCGCACCTTGATCGTCGAAGCCGTGCGAAATTTCGTGGCCGATCACGGGTCCGATTCCACCGTAGTTCACCGCATCGCTGGCGTTGACGTCGAACATCGGCGGCAGCAAAATGCCGGCAGGGAACACGATCTCGTTTAATTGCGGGTTGTAGTAAGCGTTCGAAGTCGGCGTGGTCATGCCCCATCGGCCGCGATCCACCGGCTTGCCGATAAGCGTCGCGTCATCCTTCACTGCGAAACGGCGCGCCGAAACGACGTCACTCCAGTACGCGTCGCGCGTGATTTCGACGGTGCTATAGTCCTTCCACTTATCTGGATAGCCGACCTTCGGGTTGAACGTCGCGAGTTTTTCGAGCGCTTTCTTTTTCGTGTCGTCGCTCATCCACGTCAGCGTCTGGATGTCGTCGTGCAACGCCAGCAAAATGTTTTTCACCATCTCCTGCATGCGCGCTTTGGCTTCCGGCGAAAAAGTCTTCTCGACGTACTTCTTGCCGAGTGCTTCCCCTAAATCGTTGTCGGTTGCTTCGACGCAGCGCTTCCAGTGCGGCTTCATCTCCGTCGCGCCCTGTAGATATTTCTGATTGAAGGCAAAGCTCTCCTGCACGAACGGCGTGGAAAGCGAAGGAGCCGCCGAAAGCAAGACCTGCCACGTCAGATACGTTTTCCAATCGGCGACGGAAGTTTCTTTCAGCTGCTTTTGGAATTCCTCCATAAACTTAGGCTGGTCGACATTGATCGGCACTTTCGCATCGATACTCAATGTCTCGAAATACGTGCTCCAGTTAAAATCAGGCGTCAGCTTCTGCACTTCGTCGAGCGTCATTTTGTGATCGGTGGCGTGCGGATCGCGCCGGGCGACGTTGTTGAGCGATGCGCCGGCGAATGCGGTTTCCATGCGCATGACGACTTTCGCGTTCGCTGCGGCGGTCGGCTTGTCGGTTCCGGCGAGCACGAACATCGCGGCGATGTGCTCGAGATATTTCTCGCGCGTCTCTTTCGATTTTGCGTCGTCTTTGAAGTAGTAATCACGCTCGGGCAGGCCGATGCCCGAGGCGTCGGCGTCCGCGATCACTAACCGCGGATTATGCGGATCCTGGCTCGATCCAAATGCGAACGGAGCAAAGATCGCTTCCTCGTTCAGTTTCTGAATCACCGGCTGCAAATCTTCCACAGACACGACCGAGCGAATCCACGCCATTTCGCGTTCGAGCGCTTTGACGCCGAGCGCATCGATCGCTTTTTGATCCATGCACGCGGCGTAGTAGTCGCCGATCAGGCGTTCGGTCGATTTCGGCGGCTCTTCCGGCGCTTTGGCTGCGGCGTCTTCCAAAATTCCGTGCAGCACGTCTTTGGTGGCCTCGCCGGCTGCCCAGCGCTTGCTCCAAATCACCATTGACGCTGGAATCGGGTTTTTCGCGCGCCAGCTGCCGTTTGCGAATTCATAGAAGTCGTTGCACGGGCTCGCTTTCCGATCGAGATCGGAAAGATCGGTGCCGTGGAGCGGTTTGTCCTGTGCACGAAGAGGCGCAGCAACCAGGATTGCGGCAGCAAGAGCAGTTGCGAGATATCGCATGGGGTCCTCGAGGATGTTGGAAATTGCTTCGCCGAGATTACCTACGAAGTTTCTGTATGTCCACGGGCTAAGTCGGCAGCACGCGGCGTGATCTCGTGAGCGGCGGAGCGTTTCACGGTCCTCATAATTCGCCCTTGGGGAATTTCTTCGCCAGCAGTTCAAGCGCTCGGTCCAGGGTTTGACGGTTTTTCCAGAAGTCGGTCCAGAGATCGCCGACCTTCGCGATACGCTCGTTGAAGTTTCGCAATGTGAATTGTTCGGCCGAAATGTTGGTTGTGAGTTCTTCGGGTGTCAGCGGCGTCGAGACTGTGGCCTTCGGAAATGCACGTACCGAGTAGGCACATGCGAGAGGCTTGCCGCTGGCGTTTTGCAACGCGTCGATCAGGATGCGGCCTTTCGGGCGTTTGCTCACCGTGCGTTCGAATGTCGTCAGCTTCGAATTTTCCGACGCCACCAACCGTCCGACGACTTCGGCGAACGTGCGCGTCTGTTCGAACGTGTATTTCGGCTCCAGCGGAATGAAAATGTGGAAGCCGGATGCGCCCGACGTTTTCATGTAGCAGCGCATCTTGATGGACTTCAGCATTGCGTAGATTTCGCGCGCGATGTGCATCACGTCGGGAAAGGGTGTGTCGGGCGTTGGATCGAGATCAAAAAAAACGTAGTCGGGATTTTGCTGGCTTTGCGCCCGGCTCGACCATGGATTGTGATCGATGCAGCCAAGATTCGTCAGGTAGAGCAGTGTTGCGCGCGAATTGCAGAGGATGTACTGCATTTCGCCGCCACGCTCTTCGGAATCCACGGTTGCGGTTTCGATCCAGTCCGGCAGATAGGACGGCGCTTCTTTCTGGAAGAATGCCTTGCCGTCGACGCCGTCAGGATAGCGACGCAAAACCATCGGCCGATCCTGCAAGAACGGCAAAATGTACCGCGCCATGCGGTAGTAGTAGGCGAGCAGTTCGCGCTTCTTGACGCCAACGTCGGGAAAATAGATTTTGTTGAGATTGCTGAAATGGAGACGCTGGCCGTCGGACTCGACGTCCATTGTTTCTTTGCTGCCGCTGCGCAATTCGTTTTCGATTTCGGCTTCGCGGCCGGATGAGATCGAAATTGTTTTAGCGGTTGTTTTTGCGCCTGAGTTCTTTGCCTGTGGCGGGTTCTTATGAGCGCGGGAGCTTTCGCTCACAGCTTCCTCTTCAATTTCTGGGGCTTGGCTTTCCTCGTCAGAATCCCGCTGCCCCGGCTCTTCCTTCGGCGCGCGCTGCGCCTTCGCTTTTTTCGCGGTCGGATTTTCTTTCTCGGCCTTGGTCTCGAGTGCGGCCGTGCTCTCCGGCTTTGCGTCCTCCATCGTGCAATCTTTCGCGGCGCGATCTGTAAGTAGGCTCAAGAATACCGGCGCGCGCAGATGATTGTCGTTGGTCCAGTTCGCGTACTTCACACGAGCGACCAGTTCGGGCTCGATCCAATCCACGTTTTCACGCAGCGCGGGTGCCTTCGCGAATGGCGACTTCTCCGTTCGCAGTTGCTTCAACTGCTCGAAAATCTCTTCCTGCTTGCCCTCGTCGAAACCGGTCCCAACGCTGCCGATGAATTTCAGTTCGCGCCCTTCGTAAAGCCCGAGCACCAGCGCTCCGAAAAACTTCCGGCTGCCGCGTCCTTCGGTATACCCGGCGATTACGGCATCCACCTCATCGACAATCTTCAACTTCACCCAAGTCGAGGTCCGCGCCCCGGCATACGTGCTGTTCGCGAGCTTGGCGATGATTCCTTCGAGCCCCTTGCTGCGTGCCGCCTCGTACAGCGCTTCGCCTTGTTCTGCAATGTGCTCCGAAAAATGGATGCGCTCATTTCCCGACAAAATCAGCTGAAGAAAATCTTTTCGCTCGACCAGTGGCACGCGCCGCAGATCGAACCCATCGGCGTAGATCACGTCGAACGCGAAATAATCGAGCGGCACCGACTGCATCAGCTGCCGCGACGGATTTTGCACGCCGAGACGGCGCTGCAAGGTATGGAAATTGCTCCGCCCGTCTTTATCGAGTGTGACGATTTCGCCGTCGACGATCGCGCGGCGCGCGCGAAACCGCGCCGCCATGTCTTTAAATTCTGGATATTCGCTCGTGACGTCGCGACCCGACCTCGCCCACAATGTCGCCTTGCCGTCTTCGATTTGTGCGATCGCGCGCACGCCGTCCCACTTGATCTCGTATACCCAGTTCGCGCTTGAAAATGGCTTGTCGCCAAGTTCTGCCAGCGTTGCGCGAACACCGCTTGGCATGTTCGGCATCGGGCTCTCCATCGCGCCCGGCAGAACCGACGGATCGGCCGCACGGCGCTCGCGCGAAGCCGGACGCCCTTCTGCGATGTCTTCCAGCGTGCGTCCACTGACGACCGATTCCGCATGCTGATCCGCGTCCCACTTGCTGTCCGCAAACGCGTCGCGATGCTTGATCAGCAGCCACTCGTTTTTGTTGCCGGGCTTGCGCAGCTTTACGAGTACAAAACTTCCGCGCAGCTTTTCGCCGTGAAGCTGAAACTTCAGCTCACCCTTCGCCAACTGCTCCTTGGTACTCAGTGCACCTTCCGGCGAGTAGGTGCCTTGGTCCCAAATAATGACTTCGCCGCCGCCGTATTCGCCCTTGGGGATGGATCCTTCGAACTTTCGGTATTCGAATGGATGATCTTCAACCTGCATCGCAAGGCGCTTGTCGCCAGGATTGAGCGATGGCCCCTTCGGCACTGCCCATGATTTCAAAACGCCGTCTACTTCCAGGCGCAGATCGTAGTGAAGGTGCGTGGCTGCGTGCTTCTGCACCACAAAAGCGCGATCGCCACCCTGGTGGCGTTCGTCGCCTGCGGGCTCCGCAGTTTTTTTGAAATCGCGCTTCTTTCGATATTCGTTTAGCACGGCGATTTTCGTTCTGCACGGCGTTGGTTTTTGATTCGCGATACGCGAAAACGAATGCGACATGATACAGCCCACGGCGGGCAGCTTCGCACGAAAAGCAAAACCGCCGGCAGGTTGCCCCACCGGCGGTTTCGAGTATCGCTTCCTGTCTTTGGTTCTTGGCGACGACGGCAAGCCCGTCAGCGCTTAGCGCTGGTGCGGATGCTCGTTGCGCTCTTGAGCTGGACGATCGGTGCGCGCATTGTGCTTATCGCGATCGATGTCGCGGCTCACCGCGTTCTGCTGGTGATTCACCTGGTTGCGTTCCTGCTGCGTCAGGTGCCCACCATTGGCAGCGCGATCCGAGCGTACTTCATGATTGATCGCCGCTTCCTTGTTCTCGAGGTGGCCAGTTTCGCGTGGCGTCAGTTGACCGGAGCGAACGCCTTGTCCGATGCGCGCCTGCTGGTTGCCTTCGCGGGCATTCACGCGGCTCATCGCAGCGGTCGCGGGACGCCCATGATTTTCCGAGGCGAAGTTCGCGCGGTTCAGGCTTGCCGTGTGCTCGTGCGACATCTGAGCCGAAGTCGCTTGCACGTGAGACTCGCGGTTGGCCGCCATTTCCTGCGCGTTTGCGTGCACCGTCAAGCCGCCCGGGCCGCCGTTGAAGCTGGTGTGAACGTTGTTGTTTACGATTACGGTGCGGTTTACATACACGTTGTGCACGACTGTCTCGTTCACGCGAACGACCGCCGTGTTATACGCAAACACGCCACCGCGCCACTCGCCGCCAACGAAGCCGGCGCCGCCATAGCCGAAGCCATAGTTAACGCCGCCATAAAAGCCGACGTGCGGTCCCCAGTAACCGCCGTGCCACGCATAAATACCGCCGCCCCAACCCCAATAACCCGGGGTCCAGAGCAGGCCAACGCGCGGAGGCGCAATCCACACACCGGGCACCCAGTAGTAGCCCGCAGCTCCGTAAGCCCAGTAGCCGGGCGTCCAGAGGTAGCCGGCCACCGGGCAAGGTGGCTGTTCATAAACGGGAATGGCCGGAGGCGCGACGCGAATCGAGACTCCGACCGCGATCTGAGCCTTGGCCGGCGATGGCGCGAGCGAAACCAAACCGACAAACCCGGCAAGTAATAGGGTCCGTAGAGACAAAAGACTGCGCATAAAAGGGTCCTCCCCAAAGGTCCCTTGCGCCCGGAAACCTCCGTTTTGGGGCGTCAACGAACCGAGTTTTCGTATCGCCGGCGAGTGATTCTGGATTCCCCGGCCTTGGCCTGTGGAACCCCAGTCTGCGCCTGATTGTTGCGGTGCGAGGCTGAAATTGAGAGAGAGCGTGCCGTATGGAGTACTAATTAAAGTGCTGTATATAAATGACTTAGCACCTTTAGAAATGTCAACGCACGCGGGTACCAGAACTACCTTCGAAAATCCCGTCCGACGGCTATTGGTTTAAGGGCAGCACGTAAATCCGGTAGTCCTCGCCGGTGCCAAACCAGTTCTTGTAGGTCTTGCCCATCTTCGCGCCGAACTTCTTGTTCAGTTCCTGGCTTGGCCCCGGTCGAGCGTGCCCGTAGATGCGCTTGAAGTCCTGCGATACACGCCCGATGAAGGCGGCTTTCAGGATCGCGCCATAACCCTTGCCCTGATATTTGCTGAGGATGGTATTCGAATAGCAGTAGATGGCCTCGGGGTCGCGCGGAAAACCGATCAAGTCGTCCTTCCCATTCCAGGGCACGCCATACGTTTCTCCGACGAGACGGCTGCCGTCAAACATCCAGATCGAGATCGCCGAGCGCGTCAGCAGCAGGTTGCGTTTCTCTTCCAGCGTGAGCCGCAGATTCGGGTGATATTCCTTTTCGAACGCCATCGTGCGCTCGATCGGATAGTGAAAATGGAAGGTAATGGCCAAGGGCGGAGGTCCTTTGCGCTGAGTGTGTCGCGCGATTATCCAGCCTCCCGCGACGAGCAGCAAGTGCGCTCGGCAATTTAACATTCGGCGAGAAAGTCGGAATGCTTCAGCCGAGAGTCGACAGCAAAGAGCTGGAGATATCGCGGCGGGCGACGAGATCGTCTTGCGAGAAAAGTAGGGGACAATGCTTCGCGCCCTCGAGATTCTTGCCGAGCTGCTGATCGATTCATCCGTGAAAGACAAGCGTAAGCCGCAGCGGCGCAAAGGGCTCTGATAGCGCCGCGCTGTTTGCTCGACACGGACACCTGCATATATCTGCGCCGGCGCCGGCCGGAAAATGTTGTTTTACGGCGTCGAAAAGGATGCGCAATCAAGGGTTTCGTCTGACCGGCTAGCGGAGCTGACGACCTTGCTCCCGGTGCTTCCCTTGACGTTCGAGACTGCGAAGGCTTACGGTTCGATTCGCGCCGATCTAGAGCGCGCCGGGCGCTTGATTGGCAAATAACGATCTTTGGATCGCCGCGCGCACGGGCCGAGGGGCTGACGCTGGTTACCAACAACCCGAAGGAGTTTCGGCGCGTACGAGGACTCAAGCTGCAAAATTGGGTGACCTAGTCGGACAAAGACACGCGGGCGTGGCTGGTTGTGATGACGGCGAGGCGCGCAGTACAATTAGTAGCTTGAGCGCTGACGAGGAGAGTCACGATGGCTACTGCGGAAAAATTTCACCGGCCGGAATTTACAAACGAAGCTTTCGTGGATTTCTCGCGGCCTGAGAACAAAGCCGCGATGGAAGCGGCGCTTGCCAAGGTGAAAGCCGAGTTCGGGAAGGAATACCCGATGTACGTCGGCGGCGAGAAGGTTTACACGACGGCGAAAATGTCGTCAACAAATCCTTCGCATCCTTCGGAAGTCATCGGTGTATTTCAGGCCGGCTCCAAAGCGAGTGCAGACGCTGCCGTCGAAGCGGCGTGGAAAGCGTTCGAATCCTGGAAGAAGGTACCGGTCGAAGAACGTGTGGAATGCCTTTTCCGCGCTGCGCAAATGGTGCGCGATCGCAAATTCGAAATCTCCGCGTGGATTTGCTACGAAGTCGGCAAGTCGTGGGCCGAAGCCGACGGCGACACTGCCGAAACGATCGACTTCCTCGAATTCTACGCCCGCGAAATGCAGCGCCTCGCCGGACCTCAGCCCGTCACGCCGATGAAGGGCGAGAAAAACTTCATGGTTTACATCCCGCTTGGCGTCGGCGCCGCGATTCCGCCCTGGAATTTTCCGGCCGCTATCGCGACCGGCATGACGGCCGCCGCGCTGGTCACGGGCAACACCGTTGTGCTCAAGCCGTCGGAAGAAGCGACCATCGTCGCCTCAAAGATGGTCGATATTTTGTACCAAGCGGGAATCCCGAGGGACGCGCTGAACCTGGTCACTGGCGCCGGCGAAATCGTTGGCGATGCGCTGGTGAAGAATCCCAAGACCCGCTTCATCACGTTCACGGGTTCCAAGGAAGTCGGCCTGATCATCAGCGAGGCGGCGGGGAAGAAGGCGCCCGGCCAAATTTGGATCAAGCGCACGGTGCTGGAGATGGGCGGCAAGGACGCGACGATCGTCGATGACGAAGCCGATCTCGATTCCGCGGTCGAAGGCGTGGCGCAGGCCGCATTTGGTTATCAAGGGCAGAAATGTTCCGCGTGTTCACGCGCAATTGTTTCCGAAAAGGTTTACGACTCGTTTGTCCAGAAAATGGTCGATCGTGCGAAAAAAGTCACCGTCGGCCCCAGCGAGGATCCCAAAAACTACATGGGCCCGGTTGCGAGCAGGACGGCGCTCGAAACCGTGCTTGGATACATTGACGTGGGCAAAAAAGAAGGACGCGTGCTGGTCGGCGGCGACCGCGCGCCCGGCGACGGTTACTTCGTGCAGGCAACAGTAATCGCTGACGTCGATCCGAAAGCGCGCATCGCGCAGGAAGAGATTTTCGGCCCGGTTCTCGCGGTCATCAAAGCGCGCGATTTCGATCACGCGCTCGAAATCGCCAACGGCACCGAGTTCGGCCTCACCGGCGGCGTCTATTCCAAGAATCCGCAGAAGCTCGAAAAAGCGCGTGAAAACTTCTACGTCGGCAATCTGTATCTGAATCGCAAGTGCACCGGCGCCATGGTCGGTGCGCATCCGTTCGGTGGTTTTAATATGTCGGGCACAGATTCAAAAACGGGCGGACCCGATTATTTGTTGCTGTTCCTGCAAGGCAAAAGCATCGCTGAAAAAATCTGAAGCATCTCGATCGAATCGAATTGTAGGGGTGGGGCTTGCTCCGCCCGCCCATGCGTCTTGGGTTGCGGGCCTTCTCTTCACGCCGTTACGTTATCGCTTCGTTACTTCGTCCTCTTCCGGCCCATCTCACCAGCCGATAAAGCGGGTAACTAGCTACCAATAGCAGCAGCGCGAGCGGCGCGTTCTGGCGATCCGTCAAAATACTCCCCACCAAAAATAGAATCGAACCAATCAGCGCCAGCGCCGTCGTGTACGGATATCCCCAAGCGCGATACGGCCGCGGAAGCGCGGGTTCCTTCTTCCGCAACGCAAACAGAGACCAGTAGCTGAGCGCGTAATTTGCAACGAAAAAAAAGCTGAGCATCGCGATGACGCGCTCAAACGTGCCCAGAATAAAGATGATCGCGACGACTGTGCTCAAAAGCAGCGAGATCGTCGGCGTTCCCCCGGCGTTCACCTTCGTTCCGAATCTGAAAAACAGCCGGTCCGAACTCATTGCAAACAACGTTCGCGAGCAGAACAGCTGATTCGCGTTGATGCACGAGACCAGCGAAATCAGCATGATGCTGCGGATGATCGGATCGCCGAGGCGTCCGAACAGAAGATTCGCAACGGTGCCGAGCGCAAAATTGTTCCCCGCGATTCGCTCGATTGGCAGGATGTAGAGCACCGCTGCGTTGATCAGCAGATAGATTCCCATCACCGACAGCACGCTGCCGAAAATCGCGCGCGGCACGTCACGTCCTGGATTGCGCACTTCTTCACCGAAATAGACGATGCCGTCCCATCCATCGATGGTGTAAATCACCGCTTGCAGCGCCAGCATGAACGCGATCGCGAGCGGCCATCCGGTCTGCAACTCCAACGGAGCGGCGTTTGCCGCCGCTGCCGCAGCGTGATTCCCAGCGCTTCCGCCAAACACAAAGCAAGCAGCAACCAGCACGACGAACGCGACTGACTTGATCGCTGCGGTTGCCAGCTGGACGCTGCTCCCCCATCGCACGCCGTTGTATTGCAGCAGGAAAAACAAAACCATCACGACGACGGCAATCGCGCGCACGTGCCCCGCCAGCGCCGGAAATAGAGCTCCGCTGTACTCACCGATAACGATGGAGACCGCCGCAGACGTTCCGCAGGACGAAAGCCAATCGCTCCAGCCGACGATAAATCCCGGATAGTCGCCCAACGCTCGCCGCGAGAAATTGTATTGTCCGCCGCTACGAGGAATCGCCGCGCCCAGCTCCGCCATCGACGAAGCGCTCACCAGCGCGTAGAGTCCGCCGACCACCCATACGCCAATAAACAACGGCGCGCTCGGAAGCCACGCCGCAATGTCGCCGGGCGCACGCACGATGCCGGCGGCAATCGCGTTTCCGACGGCGGCCGCTACGCCGAACCAGACTCCCAGTACTTTGAGCAGTCCGCCACTGGAGCGCGCAACTTCCGAACCCGTAAGGGGGGAACCCGTCCCAACCGATGCTGTGGTCGTGGTGCGGTCGGATATGTTAGACAATGGGTTCTCAGGGCTTCGTTGCGAGTGATCCCAAGCGTGAGGGGAACGACGGGGCTCGCGGCGAAGGCGCCATGATAATGGCGGATGCGGAATTTGCAAAGGAAAGTCGCGCTTCGGCTGGGAATCAGACTTGACGACGGAAACCATTCAAGCAAGCGCAACGACGCAATCTTCGGCAGGTGCGGCCGATGGGCCCATCGACGTCTCCGTCGTCATTCCTTGCCTGAACGAAGCCAATTCCATCGGCATCTGCGTTGGTAAAGCGCTCGACGCATTCAAGTCCGGAGGTTTGCGCGGTGAAGTCGTCGTCGCCGACAATGGCTCGACCGACGGCTCGATCGACATCGCCGAAAAACTCGGCGCGCGCGTTCTGGATGTGCCTGCACGGGGTTACGGCTCTGCGCTTCGTGCGGGAATCGCCGCAGCGCGCGGCCAATTCATCATTATCGGCGATGCCGACGATAGTTACGACTTCGCCGATGTCCCGCGCTTCGTCGAAATGTGGCGCCAGGGCTACGACGTGGTGATGGGCAATCGCTTCCGCGGCGAAATTAAACGCGGTGCGATGCCATGGCATCACAAATACGTCGGCAATCCCGGCCTTTCGCGCCTGCTCAATCTTTTCTTTCACGCGGGCATTGGAGACAGCCACTGCGGCATGCGTGGTTTCACGCGCGCCATTTACGATCAGATGGACTTGCGCAGCACCGGCATGGAGTTCGCCTCGGAGTTCGTAATCAAAGCCGCGCAACTCCGCGCGAAAATCACAGAAATTCCCATCACGCTTTGGCCCGACAAGCGCGGCCGCCCGCCGCACCTGCGGAGTTTTCGCGACGGCTGGCGCCATCTGCGCTTCATGCTGCTTTACGCACCCAACTGGCTCTTTTTGCTCCCCGGCGCGGCGCTCGTCGCGGTGGGACTCGCTCTTGTTTTCTGGTTGCTGCCCGGACCGCGCGCTCTCACGCCGCGCATTACTCTCGACGTTCACACGTTGATCTTTGGCGTGATGTTCACATTGCTCGGCGCGCAGATTCTGTCCATCGGCGCATTTGCAAAAGTCTTCAGCTACGCCGAGCGTTTCGATCGCAAGAATATTTCACTCCGACGCGCGCTCACCCACGTGCGATTCGAAACCGGACTCCTCCTCGGTGGCGGATTGTCTCTGATCGGATTTCTTGGTTGTGCCTGGGTCGTCTGGGACTGGGTTTCCAGCGGTTTCGGCCCGCTCCACGAAGTCCGCGCCGTGCTCTTCTGGTCGATGTGGCTCTTCCTCGGAATTCAGGTGACTTTTTCTTCGTTTTTCCTCAGCATGCTGGGAATCAGCCGCGGCACGTACATCGGCGACTACGATCTGAAATAGATGGCGTACACAAGCCTCGACCATTTCATCGCCAAGCTGAGATTCCGCGCCGCCTACGCGTACATCCGCAGCGGATCGCGTGTTTGCGATCTCGGTTGCGGCCTCGACACGGCATTCCTCAACTACGCGGATGACAGAATTTCACATGGCGTCGGTGTCGACGATCAGGTCGAAGACGGCGTGCGCGGCCGTTGGTGGCGCATCCGGGCCGACATTACCGCGCCACTTCCGCTCGAGCCGTCGCAATTCGATCACGTCGTCATGCTCGCCGTACTCGAACATTTGCGCGATCCCGAACCGGTTCTGCGTGAGGCGTATCGCATCCTCGCGCCTGGAGGCAGCCTCATCCTTACGTGGCCATCGTCTGCGGTTGATCCGATTCTGGCGGTCTTGCGCGGAGCAGGCCTCATCAGTGCCGAAATGGAAAGCGATCAGCACCAGAAGCGAATCCCCGTCGAAATTCTGCAAGCCATGTTGCAACGCATCGGCTTCCGCAAATTCTTTCGCAGCCGCTTCGAATTCGGCCTCAACAATGCGATGGTCGCGTCCCGCGATTGAACGACCGGCTGCAGATATCCACCTTTTGACTTGGCTCGGGCTATTAATCTGGATCCGATATTATTGGGTTATGTCAATACGACGGAGGCTGCGCCTCGTTTCCTTCGCTTGTTTCGTTGTCCTATTCATTGTTCCCACTAGGATCGCCGCGCAGTACAAAGAGATCGATCGCGTCGGCAACGAGTTGGGCCGTGAATGTATGAAGTCGCTTTCCGAGGCCGAAAATAACCGTCGCCGATTTGCACGACACGACTGGAACCGCTGCCGATCAAGGCCATTACTATTCTCTGATTTTGAGCTCGGCAATCAATCTCCACTTGAAACGCAATTTCAGGGTCGTGGACCACGACGCTTTCGATTCTGGTCAACAACGAGCGGGATTTCCAAGGACTTGCTAACCGCCTCGGCCGGAGTTGCTAAAATCGCCGGCAAAATTAATACGGCTCTCGCTGTGATCGGCGACTTTCAGCAAAACGTGGACGACTATTCGTTGCACTCTCTATCGTTCGTCCTTCGGACGGGACGGTCTGGCATTCCACCGATGTGAGGTTCCGTCACAGTGACTTTCTCGAGTCCTTCGCCAGACGGTTTCCTCCGCCAGAGATAAATCCACTGCTAGCCGTAAAGTCGAAGAAAGATGTGTCGAACGTAGGACTTCACATGCCGACTTATGAACGTTGTCCAGTTCCCGGATACACGAGCGCCGCAAAGGACGTAGGGGTCCAAGGCACTGTGGTTTTCGACGCAGTTATTATCGCGCAAGGAGGTATCGTCGCGCTCCGATCCACGCGCATGCTAGGGCTTAGACTGGATGAAACCGCATACGACGCAATGATGCGAACGTGGCGAATGAAACCGGCTACCGATAAAGGCGGAAAGCCGATCTTCGTACAGTTACCAATTGAGTTTACGTTTGCTCCTTACTGATCGTCTTTATCGCTGTCGTTTTTGCCGGTCTGATCCGGCGTATACGGTGCGAGGTACGTATTGTCGGTGTCGGGCGTAACCAGCCAGATTTTTCGATCCTTGAAATAAGCGAGCAGCTTGGCGTTCTGTTCCTCGTCAAGCTCCCGCGCCCACAAAACTTTTGCCCCATCGATCTCCGCGCCGTTATAGACCCAGTCGTCGTGGATATTGTGATCATCGGTGTAACGCACGACGATCAAGTGTTTACCCGGAGTGTGCTCAAGCTTTTTAGCAATTGCGGCGCGGCTTGGATCGCCCTCGCACGGCCAGAACAGCGGATCGCACACGCCTCGCGCCACGTAAATGCACGCGTCGAGCACGAGGCAAATCACCAATGCGCGCGACAACGCCATGCCCACCGGACGACCTCTCCACCGCATTGTCCGCAAATGCCGCACCGCCTGCACGATCAACAAAAATAAAACGCATGTGATCGGCGCCGCATAATGCGCCGCCGACCAAACCACCACCGAGACACCGGCGATGACAATCGCCAGCACCACAATCGGAAACCGCATCTTCCGATCGCGCAACGCGTAGGGAACTCCCGGCAGCGCCAGCAATAGTCCCATCCAGAAATAATTCACACCGCCGCGAAAAATCTTTTCCCACGTCACACGCAAGGCATCCGTGGCGCCGCGATGATAATTTTCGCGCTCCCACTCATTGTAAAAATCCTCAAACTGTTGATTGCGATAGTGCAGCGCGGGCAGCGGCGTCTGCCACAAGAACGGCTGTGCCGAATGATACGTCCGCGTATTCAGCACATGCGGCATCAGCAACGCGTTCCCCGTGAGCCGAAAATTGTAGTAACCCATCCACACGACAGTCAGCGCGACCATCACAGCCAGCGGCGCCGCCACGCGCCAGAAGCGCGCGCCAGCGGCTTCTCGCGACTTCGTTTTTCCCGCGAGCCACCACACAAACCACATCGCAACCGGCGCACAAAACAAAAACCCCTCATACGGCCGGCTGTTCGCCAGAATCGCAATCCCAAGTCCGAGCCATAGCGCATCCCGCACGCGCGCACGCCGCGAAATTCGCGTCATCGCCCCTAGTGCCAGCGCGCCACCGATCGCCGCCGCCGCTCCGCCCCAATAGCTGTTGACCCAATAACTCGCGACGCCCAATTTCAGCGCCACCATCGCGCCGCCGAGCAGCGCCCATCGCGCCGGCAGCCATCCCTGCAGCATCCACGTGATCGCCGCGCACATCGCCGCGCAACTCAGCAGCACTCCAATCCACGGATTGCCGAGCACCTCTCCCACAACGAGCGCCAAACCCTGCGCTGGCGGATACATCGACGCATATGCCGGATGCCAATTTACGTGAAACGTCTCGAAGCTGATCCACATCGGATGCGTGGGGTTCGCAAGTCGACCGTGGGCAAACGTATCGCCCATCAACAAATAACTGAACTCATCGTGGATGCCCGGTACAGGAACGTGCAGGAAGGGAAGGGCCAGCACTCGCGCCACAATCACAAGAACAAATAACGCCGCGACCACTCGCCCGCGAGACTCAGCGAACCGCGACAGTGCAGATTCGCACCCCGCGAACCACCGCCCCCGCAAATCCGGAAACACCACCGCGACAATTCCCAGAATCGCGGCAACGATCAGGGAGATTTCCAACACGCGCAGAGTGCGCAGCACAAAAGCGTCGTCGAGGCCCAGCATGAACCCGGAATTGTAGGATGGATCAACCGCTGCGCGAAGTTTTTGTAGGGGCGGGGCTTGCTCCGCCCACCTTCAAGACCACCGAGTCCGGTTCGCGGAGGGCCGGCCGAACCTAAACTCAAGCCCGCAAATCTACAACCAGCGTCTTCCTACGGCTCAACCTCGAGCTCCGTCAATCGCGCCTGGCTGACCCTGGGAGGCTTCGCGCCCGCGTTCGGATTCTCAAGGTAATCCGCCAGCTCCAGCCGCATGTTTCCGGGGTTCGTCGAAAATTGCAATCCCATGTCGAAGTCTACTTGCCCGCTTCGAATCAGCTTTTCGATTACGCCATCGAAGTGCTGCATGCCTTCGGTGTCGCCGTCGCGCATCGCGTCGAGCAGTGTCTTGCCCTCACCTTCGCCCTTCTCGACGTAGTCGCGCGTTCGCATCGTCGCCTTCAGAATCTCCACGGCGGCAATGCGTCCCTTCCCATCTTTCTTCGGAATGAGCCGTTGCGAAACGATGAATCGAAACGCTTTTCCGAGCCGGGTGCGAATCGCTTGCTGGTCCGCCAATGGGAACACACCGATGATGCGCTCGACAGTTTTCGACGCATCGATCGTGTGCAGCGTGGACATCACGAGGTGGCCCGTCTCCGCTGCTTCCAGCGCAATCTCGATCGTCTCGCGGTCGCGCATTTCGCCGACCAGAATCACCTTCGGCGCCTGCCGCAAAGCGGCCCGCAGCGCGAGCCCGAACGTCGGCGTGTCGCTGTGCAATTCGCGCTGATGAATCGTCGCCTTTTTATGCTTGTGCAGAAACTCGATCGGATCTTCGATCGTCAGGATGTGATACGCCTTCTCTGTGTTCATCTGATCGAGAATCGCGGCAAGCGTCGAAGATTTGCCGGAACCGGTCGGTCCCGTCACCAGCACGATCCCGTTTCGCAAATCCACGATTTCTCGCAGCACCGCTGGCAAATTCAGCTTGTCGAATCCCGGAATATCCATCGGGATCACGCGCATCACGATCGCGTAGGTTCCACGCTGGCGGAACACGTTGACACGAAATCGCGCGACTCCCGGCAAGCCATAAGAAAGATCCGCCGAGCCATCCTGCTCCAGCTTGCGGATCGGGTGATCGTTTTTCCCGATGAGGTCATATGCGATCAGCTTCGTGTCTTCCGCCGTCAGCATCTCGAGCCCTTTGAATTTCAGCTCTACCAGCTCGCCGCTCACTTCGATCTGCGGCGCGCGTCCGGGAGAAAAAATCAGGTCGCTGACGTGGCTGCCCGACTTCACCATCGCTGTGATCAGTTGCGCAGTCTGAATACTCCGCTGAGTCGCGGGCGCTTGCGGTGTGGTACCCATGAAATTTTCACTGTCTCCGTCGAAAATGGTTCCTGCGGTAAAACGCCGGGAGAGGCCGACCAAGAGCCCACCTGGACGCACCTAGTGTGTATGGGACTAGTACCCCCTCGCCAGCGAAGACCTCATGCGTTGGCGCGAGTTGATTACGTAGCTTTGTGGCGGCACGGCAGAAATGCGGTTGAAACCAGGGTGCCCGATAAAATCCCCAGCGGGTTCAGACACTTACGTCTGAAGTGATAGGTCCAGCTGCCGCCCCGCCCCAACCGGCCCGAGGGTGAGTCTTGAGAGATCATCCACGATCCAGGTCGCGCCTGCGGCCTTCAGCAACTCGTCGACTTCCGTCGTCCTCAACGCCAGGACTCGCGAACCGGCCGCCCGGCCTGCCCGAATCCCGGCTGGCGCATCTTCTACAACCATGCAGTCGATCGGCGCAAACCCCAGCAGTTCCGCGCCTTTCAAATAAGGATCAGGGTCGGGCTTGAATCGCTGCACATCCTCTGACGTCACCAGCTTCTTCGGCCGCGGCAATCCGGCCACGCGAATCCGCACCTCGGCAAGCGGCCGCGTGCACGAAGTAACGATCGTCCACTGATCCTCTGGCAACGCCCGCAAAATTTCCGTCACGCCCGGTAGCGGCACAACTCCATCCGTGTCGGCGATCTCCCACTCTTCCATCTTTCGACTTTCTTCTTCGTAGTCGCCGTCTGGCATCAATTCCCGCAGCGTCACAATGCTCGGGCGCCCGTGCGCTCGCCGCACGATCTCTTCCGCATTGAATCCGTACTGCTCCGCCCACCGCGACCAGCACCGCGCCACGGCCGGCGTCGAGTCCACCAAGACTCCATCCAGATCGAAAAGAATTCCTCGCGTTTGCACTTCAACAGGGCTGGCCAATGAACGAATGGTCCTCCGTAACCAGACCAATTATCTCACGCTTGGCCGCCCAATCCCGGGGCGTCACGCTTGTTTGTGAATGTGTGTTTCTTTTCTTACGAACCGCAAGCATGAAACGCGTTGCTAAGCGCGCGACGGAATCTCCGTGTCCCCGTAAACTTCGTCGGGATATTTGTCGACCTTGTCGTTGGGCGGCAAATCGCGCGTAGCCGGATTTTTCACACGCCCAGAGTTGTTTGTGACTTCGGCCCGCTGCCGAGTCGGATTCTGCTTCGTGCGCCGCACGCGTGTACGTTTCATCTCGGGATACCTCACCCTATATTCTGATTCTGGATCTTAGTTATGCACCCAGCACTCAAAGGAGCTGCTCGCAGCTGCCGAAATACGCTTCCACCAAACGAATACCCTTGAACCACGCGCAAAAACCAGTTTTACCCGGCTGCCTTGTTGCTGACCCGCTACGGATCCCTTCGCCCGGTTACGATGACTTCTTCCGCGGCACCTTCGCTCCCTTCTTCCGCGCTTCCGACAATCCGATGGCAATCGCCTGCTTCCGGCTCTTCACAGTCCCGCCCTTGCCGCCTTTGCCAGACTTGAGCTTCCCCTTCTTCTCACGTCGCACCGCTCTCTCCACGCTTTTGCCCGCCGCCTTGCCATAACGTGCCATCGCGTCTCTCCTAAACCGCTCCGCCCGTTATAGGCACCCACATCGTCCTTCGCCATACAGTCAGTGGAGTAGAACTGAAATCAAAGAAGGTGTAGACGCACCGCGAATAAAGCTTGCGGAAGGGCGAGCGCAGAGTCTGGACAGGAACAAAGAAGCTAGTCCGATTGCGAATTGCGAACGCGGAATGAATTGGGGTGGGAGACGGGGATTGAACCCGCGACATTCGGTGCCACAGACCGACGCTCTACCAGCTGAGCTACTCCCACCATAGTCGCCGCGCCGCAAAATCAAGATCGCGCAGCTCACCTATATTATCACCGCCCCGGCCAATCCCGCTACGACCCGACCGTACCACTTGCCGATTCTCCGCGTGCGCTCCACGCCATCTCGATCTCCGCAGCGCACGACTTTGCCACCACTCCGCGTCGTCCCGTGAGCCGAAACCCGCCGCGCTCATAACATCGTCGCGCCCGCGCATTCGTCTCGACAACATTCAAGCGCACTTCTGCTGCGCCGACTTCTCTCGCCCATTCCTTCACGGAGGCAACCAACAAATCCGCCGCGCCCGATCCGCGAACCCCGGGATGCACCCACATCGCCATCAAGTGCACCATTGCACGCTCCCGCGCATCGTGCACTCCCGCAACCAGCCCGCGCGGTTCACTTTCCGCCAGCAAGAGAAACGTAACTCCTGGCGCCATCCATTTCCTCCAATCCTCAATCGTCCGCGCCATCTCACGTTCCAGCGTTGAACCAAACGCCTCGGGCGCATCGGTCAGCGCCTGGGCGCGCAAATCGCGCAGCACTCCCTCATCACCAATCACCGCGCGTCGGATTTCCAGTCGCATCAATTTCACCTACCTCACTCTCGACAGCCGCTCAAACCGGATGTAAAACCCGCCAATCTCTTGCTCACAGAATTCAATACCCCGAGTCTAAGTTCTCGAGTCGCGCCGCGTGTGGTAGTGTGTGCGCAGCAAGTAGTACAAGCGAATAGTCCAGCGGTCGCCCCGATTTTTTCATCTGATCGTTTAAATCCAAAGTCCAGTCGCGCACGTATATTCACCCGAGGGTGCACTGGTGAAACGCAGCTCAATTCGCATCGCAGTGATGATTGCAGCCACGGTGATTTCGACCGCCGCAGCACTGCCGCAACAGCACGCAGTGCAAGATCGCGCGAGCAACGCCTCACTCCCCGCGACCGTGCATTCCAGTGCCTCTTCTCCAGCATGGCTCCCCTGGTCCGACGCTGTTTTCACCGAAGCCAACCGCGACCACCGCTTCGTCCTACTCGATCTCGAGGCCGTCTGGTGTCACTGGTGCCACGTCATGGACGTCACCACGTACCGCGACCCCAAAGTCCTTGCTCTCCTTCACAAAAATTATCTAACCGTTCGCGTCGACCAGGATTCTCGCCCCGATCTTTCCAATCGATACGAAGATTACGGCTGGCCCGCGACAGTCGTTTTCGACGCCGCCGGTCACGAAATCGTGAAACGCCAGGGCTATCTCACTCCCGAAGAGATGGCGTCGATGCTCCAGGCCATCATCGACGATCCATCTCCCGGCCCGTCGGTCCAGCCCGAAAAAGAAATCTCATTTCCAACCAGCGACGTTCTCCCCGCCGTGCTCCAAACACAACTCGAAAAAGATTATCTCGCCGGCTTCGACGCGAAGCAGGGAAGCTGGGGCTTCGATCAAAAATATCTCGACGTCGATTCCGTCGAGCTGGCGATCGATAGAGCCGCCCATGGCGACGCGCACGCCGCCGCGATGGCGCGCCAAACTCTCGACGCACAACTCCAGCTCCTCGATCCCGTCTGGGGCGGCTTCTACCAATATTCCACCGACAGCGCCTGGACCAAGCCTCACTTCGAAAAAATCATGTCGGTCCAGGCCGAGAATCTCCGCATCTATTCCGAAGCCTACGCGCAATGGAACGACCCGAAATATCTCCACGCCGCGCAAGCCGTCCAACAATTTCTCGCCACATTCCTCACCAGCCCCGACGGCGCCTTTTACACCAGCCAGGACGCCGACGTCGTCGAAGGCAAGCACAGCGCCGAATACTTCGCGCTCGGTGACAAAGATCGCCGCAAGCAAGGCGTCCCGCGCGTCGACACGCACGTCTACGCCCGCGAAAACGGCTGGGCCATCGCCGCCCTCGCGCAACTCTACGAAGCCACCGGCGACACAAAAACAATCGACTCCGCAATCCGTGCCGCCAACTGGATCACACAAAACCGTGCTCTTCCCAATGGCGGCTTCCGCCACGGCGCGAAAGATGTCGGCGGCCCGTTCCTCGGTGATTCCATCGCCATGGTCCGCGCCTATCTCGCTCTCTACCGCGTCACCGCCGATCGCAAGTGGCTGACGCGCGCTTCCGCCACCACCGGCTTCATCCAAAACAAATTCCGCACCGGCGCCGATCCCGGCTTCATCTCCACCGTCGCCCCCACCGACAAAGCTTACAAGCCGCATCCGCAGCGCGACGAAAACGTAGCCGTCGCTCGCGTGGCCAATCAGCTCTTCTATTACACCGGCGACTCCAAATACGAAGCCATCAGCAAGACTGCCATGCGCTATCTGGCAGCCGAGCCCATCGCCACCCGCCTCCCGGTCGCCAGCGTCCTGCTCACCGAGTACGAAGTCACGCACCCGCCGCTCCACCTCACTGTTGTCGGCGCCAAGAGCGATCCCGCTGCGCAATCCCTTTTCAGCGCCGCTCTCAAATACCCATCCTTCTATAAACGCGTCGAATGGTGGGACACCAAAGAAGGCAAGCTGCCGAATCCCGACGTTCAATACCCATCCGTCTCGCGCGCCGCCGCGTATATCTGTACGCAGCGAACCTGTTCACCGCCGATCTTCGAAGCCGACGTTCTTCCGGCGAAGGTGAACCGCGTTCTAGGCGTGCAAGCGCAAGAAACCAAGTCCGATCAGGCGTCGGCGAAAGTTCAGCAATAGAAATGATTTCAGCGCGTCAAACGTGAGGAGAGCTAACAAATGTCGGTAAGGGCCGTCAGTTAGTACTGGTCCCGGACCTCTGGGCGCGTTACAAGAATTTTGCGACGCTTTACAAACTTTCACTGGCAGGCGCTAACCCTTAGGCGTAAGGTGGGGGGCGCCGTCGAAACCGTCCGAGGGCTGGCGAGCTCGCAAAGCCCGGACGAGCCTAGGTCCGCAGTCGGCGAATCCCATTCACATTGTTCGCCGTCAAACGGCTCTCGGCACGAGGTCTAACGGTCTTCAGGCAACACGTTTGCCCGAAGTGAGGTGCAGTAAAAATTTATTCAGGAGGACGTTGGGGAAATGACAAAGTCAAATCGGTTTCTACTCGCTGGCGCGGCTATCGCGGGTCTTCTCGCAGGCACCGCTGCTACGATCCAGGCCTCGAATCTCTCGAACGCTTCGGCACAGGATGATTCGAGCACCAAGGCTGACAAGAAGGTGAAAGAAAAGCACGCCTGTAAGGGCCAAAACTCGTGCAAGGGTAAGGGCGGCTGCAAGGCAAGCGACAACGGCTGCAAAGGCAAGAACTCGTGCAAGGGTAAGGGCGGCTGCGCGACCGACGGCAGCAAGATGCCCTCGTAATATCGCCAGCATCATCAACCGGCTTGCGCCGGTTGCATGTACGGGGGCTGGTGATCACTCACTAGCCCCTGTTGCTTCTTAGAGCTGCTTTTTGGCTGTTTCGGGCCGCTGTGCCCAGCGGCAAGTCATTGGGAGACCTCAGTAATGCCCGCGAATAAGTTCAATGGATTTACCGACTACGGAATCGGCATCGGCTTGCGCGCCACGCACTACGATCACATTCTTTCGCGCAGGCCTGTCTGCGATTGGTTCGAAATCATCTCCGAAAATTTCATGATCGACGGCGGCCGCCCGCTGCAAATTCTCGACCAGATTCTCGAGCAATATAAAGTCGTCCAGCACGGCGTCTCCATGTACTTCGGCTCTGCCGAAAAGCCCAATCGCGAACATCTCCGCCGCCTCAAAGATCTCGTCAAGCGCACCAAAACTCCTTGGGTCTCCGACCACCTCTGCTGGGGCAGCGTCGACGGCCGCTACACTCACGATCTCCTGCCCATGCCATATACCTTCGAAGCCGCCAAGCTCACCGCGCAAAAAGTGCGCGAAGTCGGTGACTTCCTCGAAGTTCCCGTCGCCGTCGAAAACGTCAGCAGCTACGCCGAATTTCACGTCTCCGAAATGACCGAATGGGAATTCCTCAACGAAGTCGTTGAGCGCGCCGACTGCGGCATTCTCCTCGACGTCAACAACATCTACGTCTCATCGCAAAATCACAATTTCAATCCGCTTGACTACGTCAACAGCATCCCCGCCGAACGCGTCGCGCAAATTCACATCGCCGGCCACTCGAAATATCGCAAATACATTCTCGACACCCACGATCACCCGGTCATCGATCCGGTATGGAAGCTCTACGATCGAGCCATCCAGCGCGTCGGCCATACCGCCACACTGCTCGAGTGGGACGACAGCATCCCCACTTTCAAAGAAGTTCACGACGAGGCGCTCAAGGCTAACAAGTTCCTCGCCTCTAGCGTTCTTGCCACCGCGGTATGAAACTCCTCGCGCTCCAACGCACGATGGCCCGCGCAGTGATGCAGCCGCTCACCAAGTCCGAGCATATGCAGGAGAAAGCTCCGAGCGGCGGCGGGATGCGCGCGTACGCATCGCGCTTCATTAAGCCCAACGACCGCCTCACTTCGTTCGAACGCCTCGAAATTTACAATCGTCAATATTGGTTCCGTCTGTTGTCCGCGCTCGCTGAAGATTTCCCCGGCCTGCGTTCCGTACTCGGCGAAAAGCAATTCGACGCGATGTGCAAAGCCTACATCGTCGATTGCCCCTCAACGTCTTTCACGCTGCGCAATCTCGGCTCAAAAATGGAGTCTTGGCTTCGCGTGCATCCCAGGTGGGCAGGGAAGAAGCAGACGCTCGCTCTCGACATCGCTCGCCTCGAATGGGCCGACATTGAAGCCTTCGACAACGAATCCAAGCCCGCGCTACGCACCGAAGATCTCGCCAGTGCCGACGCCGCTACACTCACGCTCGAACTCCAGCCTTACGTCCGCTTGCTCGACTTCGCTTATCCCGTCGACGATCTCCTCCTCGCCGTCCGCAAAGAAGACGACACCGACTTCGCCAGCAACGCCTTCGCCGAAAAGCGCAAGAAAAAACACGTCCGCGCCACCGCCAGGCTGAAACCGCAGCCCATCTTCCTGGTCGTACATCGCATCGACAATGCCGTCTATTTCCGCCGCATCCAGCCGGAAGAATTCGCCGTACTCAAGTCGCTGAGCAAAGGCAAAAGGCTCGGCGACGCCCTCGATGCCGCATTTCGCAAAAGCAAAATTCCGCTCGAAGAGCGCGCCGCATCCGTTCAGAAATATTTTCAGACTTGGGCTACCCTCGGATGGTTCTGCCGGCCTCAACAGAAAAAGGCCGCTAGCGCCTGAGGCTCAAATTCAATTTCATCGCGCTCGCGCGATTCGAGACATGAACAACACCATCACGCGTCTCCGCGGTCTCTACGACCGCTTCTTCACACTCATCTCGTACCTTCAGTCCCCATTTCTGCTCTTCGTCCGCCTCTACTGGGGCTGGCAACTCATTCAGAGCGGTTGGGGCAAGCTGCACCACCTCGGCAACGTCACCGAATTTTTCACCAGCCTCAATCTCCCGATGCCCGCCCAAACCGCACTCGCCATCTCCTGCCTCGAATTTTTCGGCGGCATCGCTCTCGCCATCGGTCTATTCTCTCGTCTTACCGCATTCGTCCTCACCATCAACATGATCATGGCCTACGTCACCGCCGACCGCGAGGCGCTCTTCTCCATCTTTTCTGATCCCGACAAGTTTTACGCCGCCGCTCCCTATACTTTCCTGATGGCCTCGATCATCATCCTGCTCTTCGGACCCGGCAAATTCGCCGTCGACACGCTTCTCGAGCGCTGGTTCGGGCCTTCGACTCCTCCGATATCCCATTGACCCGGCGTTCCAACTCGCGCGCCAAAAATGCCCTGCAACCCCACCGCGCATTCCGTCCGTCTAACCGACTGTTTCAGGTGGTGCCACCATGACTCGCCTTCGCCCTCGCTCGGCCGCTCTCCTGTGCGCCGCACTATCTCTGCCTCTCATCGCGCTGATCCGGACAACCGCGCATATTCGGTCTACACACGCTGACGACATGACCTCAACCCTTGTCATCTCCGGCTCGCGCATCGACGTCACCATCGAATCCGGCGACTGGAAAATCTCCCACGACGATATCCTTCACTGGGTCAAACTCGCCGGCGAAGCCGTCGCCACCTACTACGGCAAATATCCCGTTCCTCACCTCACATTGAAAATCTCGCCATTCGATGGTTCCGGCGTCCGCCACGGCATGACCTGGGGACGCGACGGCGGCGGCCTCATCAAAATCGGTCTCGGCACGGAAACGCCGCCCTCGGATCTCAACGACGAATGGATGCTCACCCACGAGATGGTCCATCTCTCCTTTCCCTCCGTCGCCGACGATCATCATTGGATGGAAGAAGGCCTCGCCACCTACGTCGAGCCAATTGCCCGCATTCAAGCTGGGCAGATGCCGGCCCTCGAGATGTGGACCGACCTCGCCCGCGACATGCGTAAAGGCGTGCCGAATCCCGACGACAAAGGGCTCGACAATACGCACACCTGGGCCAGCACCTATTGGGGCGGTGCGCTCTTCTGCTTCCTCGCCGACATTCAGATTCGCCAGCAAACTCACAACAAGCTCGGCTTGCAAGACGCTTTGAAGGGAATACTCAACGCAGGCGGTGATATCCGCCAGGATTGGGACCTTGAGAAGGCATTCGAACTCGGCGACAAAACCGTCGGCGTCTCTGTCTTAACCAATCTTTACGCCAAAATGAAAAATGATCCGATGCCCGTCGATCTCCCCGCGATGTGGAAACAACTCGGCGTCGAGCCTGACGGCAAGACCGTCCATCTCAATGACGACGCGCCCCTGGCGGCCATTCGTCGCGCTCTCACCAGCCCCGAGTCTGCGAAACCCTCGCAGCAATCCGGTGTTCACGCCGATCAGCCCATTCACGCCTCGGCTATCTATGCCGGCCGCACCCGCACCGCCTCAAGAAAATCAGTATCGTAGTACCCTTCGTCTGAATCCAAAGCTCGTGGTTGCGCGTAGTCTCTGTCGGCGTTGCATATTCCCGCGCCAACGGTTCGCCGCATCGCTAAAGTAATTAACGAATGAATCGCACTCTTCGCAGAACAATCTCAGGCTCGGTCGCAGGCGCGCTCGCCTCCGCGGCTCTTGTGCTCACGCTCGGCCACGCTGTACTGAGCATCGCCTTTGGTATTGCGATTGGTATTTCGTACGCGCTTCTGTTTTCCCCAAGTCGCGGCGCCTACGTCGACAACGTTATGGCAGGCGCTGCCCTTGGCCTTCCGTGGTGGGGACTCATCAACATCATCGCGCTCCCCGTTTTCGCCAGTCGCACTCCGCAGTGGGATGCAGACCAAATGCGCGCGCAGGTTCCCGCGCTTGTGGGCTGGGTCGTCTACGGTTCGATCATGGGCCTGTTGGTTCAAGTCTTCACGGACCTGCTTCACGATGCCCTCGGTCCCGAGCCGCCTCCTCTCGATCCCTCGAGCCTCAAAAAAACACGCGTCGTCATTCTCGGCGGCGGATTCGGCGGTATGCAGACCGCTCTATGCCTCGAACAGGAATTTCATACCAATCCTGGAGTGAGTTTCTCGCTCGTCAGCGACACCAACGCCCTTCTGTTCACGCCGATGCTTGCCGAAGTCGCCGGATCCAACCTTGAACCCAGCCACATCAGCACGCCGCTACGCAGCAGCCTCCATCGCACCGAATTCACGCGTGCTCGTGTCGTGGACGTCGATCTTGATCGCCGTCGCGTCATTCTCGCGACCGATTCGATCGATACGGTGGGTCCCAACTCGGCCGAACCCGACCCCGGTGAAACTCACGAAATTTCCTACGATCATCTCGTCTTCGCGCTTGGCTCCGTCTCCAATTATCTCGGCATGGCTGATCTCGAAAAATATTCCTTCAATTTCAAGAGCCTCATCGATGCGATTCGCATCCGCAATCACGTCATCGAGATGTTCGAGAAGGCCGATCGCGAAACCGACCCCGCTCGTCGTCGCGCCATGCTCACTTTCGTCATCGCCGGCGGTGGTTTCGCGGGAGTCGAGCTCGCCGGGGCTCTCAACGATTTCGCGCACGGCATCCTCGCCGATTACCCGCGACTTCTGCCCGCCGATCTCAGCGTCATCCTCGTGCACGCTCACGATCGCATCTTGCCTGAGCTCAGCGAGTCGCTGGCGCGCTACGCGTTGCAACGCATGTCTGAACGCGGGGTAGTCTTTCGCTTGAAAGTGCGCCTCGTTGGTGCAAAGCCCGGTGTCGTCGTTCTCAGCGACGGTGAGATCCAGGCGGAAACTCTCGTCTGGACCGCGGGGGTCGCGCCAAACCCAGTTGTCAAAAATCTAGGGCTCCCTAAAGACAAGCGCGGTGCTCTGACGGTCGACGCGACACTCGGCGTCACCGGCCACGCTGGAATTTGGGCGCTCGGCGACTGCGCCGCCGTATTCGACGCCAAAACCACCAAACCCTGTCCGCCCACCGCGCAGTTCGCGCTGCGCGAAGCCGCGGTGCTCGCCAGAAATATTCGCGCCCAGGTAGACGGCCGTCCACTCAAGCCGTTTCACTTCAATTCTCTCGGTTCACTTTGCGTCGTCGGCCATCAAACCGCCTGCGCTGAACTCACCATACCTTTCGCGCCCGATCGCGCGATGCAATTCTCGGGTCTCTTCGCCTGGGCCATGTGGCGGGGCATCTATCTCGCTAAGCTTCCGGGCATCGAACAAAAAATTCGCGTTCTGATGGATTGGGCTGTCGAGCTTTTCTTCCCTCCCGACATCGTCCAGACCATTGAACTAAAGTCCGGACAGTAGAGCCGAACAAAGTCGAGCGCCAAAAAGAACGAAACGAAAATGTCTTCTGCCGACTTCAACAACGCCCCAACTGGCAATCACGCAGATCCGCCGCGCGACGTCGCATTGATGTCGAATTCAGCCGCAACAACACAGATCGCGACGAGCAACGTTGGTGCCCCAGGTCCAGTCATCGGTCACAATTCACCGGGCGCTCCTTCATTGCTGCTCCTCGCGGCGATCGGTCTTGTGATCGGGGCCGCCGGAGGCGCACTCAGGTCGGCCGCCCTGCACTCTTCTCTCGCGCAATCTCTTCTCTACGGCGCGTTCTTCGGGCTCGTGTTCGGCGTTTTCTTCTCGCGCCGCGCCACCAGCGCCGGCGCGGGACTGATCTGGGGCCTCGGCTTCGCCTTCCTCGCCTGGATCGTCTTCCCCAACGGCGCCGTGCGCCTCTTGTTTCACCACACCACGACAGCCATGTTCGCCGACGCGCGCGATCGCTTCCCGCACTTGGTCGCTTACATCCTTTGTCTCGGGGCGCCCGTCGGCTTGGCATTCGGCGTCTGGGGCGGACTCCATCCCGCGACGCCACAACCAAAGTTCCGCGTCGGCCGCGCCATCGTGGCCGGCGGTTTCGCAGGCGTCGTCGGGGGCGCGATCTTCAGCTCCTGGGTGGCCTCTGGCGATTACTTCCCGCTGCTCGCCGGTTATGGAACGCTCGCTCTTTCGCACTCTACTCTTGTTCTTCTGCATTTCGGCGTCGCGGTTTTGATCGGAATCAGCTTCGGCTTTCTGTTCCAACGCGACGTCCGCGGCTACGGCTCCTGCATGGGTTGGGGCCTCGGCTACGCAATCTTCTGGTGGTTTCTCGCCCACCTCACGCTTCTTCCTTGGATCGCGCGGAATAAATTCGACTGGTCCGCCGACCATGCCGCAACCGTCTTTGGCTCGCTCGTAGGCCACATTCTGTGCGGCCTGATCCTCGGCATTGCCTATGCCACCTTCGACAAGCTCTGGCTGCGCCTCTTCGTCGAATCCGACCCGCTCAATCGGCAGTCCGAAGGTCCCGGCATCCAAACGCTCCGTTCTCTCTCCTGGGGAGCCATCGCCGGACTCATCGGCGGTATCGTCGCTGCGCCGATCCTTTTCGCCACCGGCGTGCTTCCACGTCTCACCGCCTCCACCGCCGATTTAGCGACGCTAAAGGCCCTGCTCGCCAACGTGCTCGTCAGTATTGTCCTCGGCATGCTTTACGGTGTCCTCTTCCGCAACGAATCCTCCAGCGTCGGCATGGGCGTCGCCTGGGGCTGGCTCTTCGGCCTCATCTGGTGGTACGCCGGACCGATCACGCTCGAACCTCTGCTCCTCACCGGCCAGTGTGACTGGAGCACCGACGCCGTCTCCTACCTTCTCCCTTCCCTCATGGGTCATCTTATCTATGGCGCCGTCACTGCCCTGGTCTTCATGATTCTTGAGCTCCGCTACGCCCGCTGGCTCCTTCTCGACCCGCGTGTCGCCGCCCGCGTCGCCCGCCAGGTCCGCCAGACGGGCACTCCCGCACCGGCCCTTTGGCTCTTCGCCCTCGGCCTAGGCATCCTCCTCCCCATCCTCCTCGGCTGATTAATAACCCCGGCAAATTTGTCTGGACGCAGCATGCCGCGCCCCAGGTCTGCAAGAATCCAGACTCACGTCGAACCCTTGCATCCGCCCCAACCCCAATCTCATCTCTCCGTGTCGTGAAAGTGACACGTTTCCACCAGGAACCCCATCCCAACCAACCGCCCATCCCTTGCTAAACTTACAAATCGAACAGGTATGCGTCCCCGCGCATGAATCCACACGAGACCGATCGCCGCCACATCGAGCGGCAAATTGCCTACGCTCGCCCGATCATCGTCCTTCTGACACTGATCGCGATGCTGCAGCAGCCGTCGGCGCAGCACGCCAATCGGCCGATCTCGTTTCTGATCGGCTACTTGCTGCTGTCGTTCTGCGTCATCCTGTTCGAAAAAATCTTCCCCAGCCGCACTTGGCACCTACCTCTTTTTGTCGACCTCGTTGCCCTCGGCTACTTCATGATCGTCAGTCCGTCGATGGTTCCAGCTTGGTTTCCGTATCTCTTTGTCTGCTACGTTGCAGGCATTCGCTGGGGACTCAATTCGGCTTTTCCCCTCGCCGGGCTGCTTTCTCTCGAAATCATTCTCCTCACCGTCGTCAAAGGCGAAATCCATTTCCTCCGCATCATTTCCTGGCTCGGCCTCGCCGGCGCCACGTTCGCCGCCGGAGCTGGCATCGCCTTCCTCGGCGACCGCAATCGCCTTTTCGCCGTTCAGCAGGCATTTTTCTCCCGCATCACCGCCACCATGGAAGTCGACCAGGGCCTCGCCGAGTGCCTCCGCCTCTTCCTCGAAGAGCTGACCCGCGCCTTCCACTCCCAGGAAGCCCTTCTCGTCTATCGCGACACCGATCTCGAACGCATCTTCCTGTGGCGCCACCGCTCCGGCGAAACCGAGCGCCTTATGCCCGACAACCTGCCGCTGACGCGGGCCGACGGCCTCCTCCTGGACGACGCCGACGCCACCATTTGCTGGAATAGCCTCTCTGGCGCAGGTTCGGGCTTCGGCTGGGACCGCCGCGACGGGCGTAGCCTCAAAAGCATCCCTCGCCTGCCCGGCCCAACCCAGCAACTCCTCAATCTCCGCTCCATGATGACCGTCACCTTCGACCAGAGCGGCAAGCCGGCTGGCCGCCTTTTCCTCCTTAACGGTCGTAACCGCTTCACCCGCGATGACTTACAGTGGTTCGAACGCGTCTCGCGCCACATCGGCCCGGCCCTCGAAAACGTCTTCTTGCTCCGCCACCTGCGCGCACGCGCCATTGAGGCCGAGCGTAGCCGCATCTCGCGCGATCTTCACGACGGAATCCTCCAAACCCTGCTTAGCTTCGAGATTCAGCTCGACGTCCTGCGCAAACAGGTCACCGCCACCCCCGAGGAGGCCGCAACCAGCCTCGCCAACCTCCAGGCCACCGTCAAAGGCGAGTCCGCCGAGCTCCGTCGCATGGTTACCGACATGCGCCCGGTCCGTGTCCAGAGCGCCGACCTGGTCGACCTCATGATCGGTTTCGCCGAACGCTTTCGAAACGAGTCCACTCTCGCCCTCGACGTACTCATTGATTCTGTTGAGGTTCAAGCGCCCGACCGCGTCTGTCGTGAGCTCTTCCAGATTTACCGTGAAGCACTCAACAACATAAAAAAGCATGCTAAGGCTTCACATGTCGTGGTAAAACTGTCGCAGGATGACAGCAGGCTAGTATTAGTAGTAGACGATAACGGCGAAGGCTTTAGCTTTGCCGGGCGTTTTACCGGTGATGAATTAGACCGTTTGCGTTTGGGTCCAATCTCCATCAAGGAGCGTACGCGTACCGTTGGGGGCGTGTTGACCGTCGAGTCCAATCCTGGACACGGTGCTCGCCTGACTATCGAGATTCCGCTCGGCTAAATGGCCAAAACAAAACAACAAATTCGTGTCCTCCTCGCGGATGACCACGCGATTTTTCGCGATGGCCTGCGTAAACTGCTTGGCTCGGATGAAGATATCGTCATCGTCGGCGAAGCGCAGAATGGCGCTGAGTGCATCAAGATGCTCGCTAAACTCAAGCCCGACATTCTGTTGCTCGACTTGCGCATGCCCGACAAAGACGGTCTCGCCGTTCTCGAAGAAGTCAATTTCGACACACTTCCCACGCGCGTTGTAGTACTCACAGCCGCCGAAGATGATCGCGATGTCGTTCGCGCCATGCGCCTCGGAGCGCGTGGCGTTGTCCTGAAGCAGTCCGCAACCGACTTGCTCGTAAAAAGCATTCACCGCGTTTTCGCTGGCGAAATCTGGCTCGACAACCGCATGACCGCCGAAGTCATGAAGGCGTTCTCGAAATCCTCCGAATCGGGCCCGCGCCGCGAGAAGCCGCTCCTCAGCGATCGCGAAAAAGAAATCGTGCAGCTCGTCGCCCAGGGTTTCCGCAACAAGGAAATCGGCGAAAAGCTCTTCATCAGCGAGCAGACGGTAAAAAACCATCTGCACAACATCTTCGATAAGCTCGGCGTTTCCGATCGCCTCGAACTCGCGCTCTACGCCATCCACCACCGCCTGATCGACCAGACCTAGTCGGTCATTACTACCAATCAATCGCCGTCCGGTGCCCCTCGTTCTTTTGCCAAAATGAACGAACCAGCACGTTCCTCCCTATTGTTTATTCCCAAATTGAACACAGCCGCCGTACGCCATCGGCGCCGGCAAATCGCAGCCATGTTCTCCTAGTGGGGAACGAGGACCATGAAGCTAGCAGCCAAAGTCGCCGCCACCGCCGTCATCCTGCTCTGCGCTCTACGCTTCGGCATGAGCGCCAACTTCTACACCGTGGCAATGGTCTCCGCGTACTTCGCACTGACGTTTCTCGGCGCCGCAATTATTCATCTCCGCATTCATCCCAGTCTGCGCGACTTCGCACTCGTTGTTGCCGGCACACTGGTCCTCGGCTTCGTCGATTTTCGCGTTCAGCATTTCCAACCCGCGATCGTCGGGTGGCTCTCCTTCGCCGGCCTCACCAGCCTCGCGATCATGGGCATCGAGTCCGTCTGGACCGAAGGCGAATCGCGCAAAATGCGTCTCCTCGCGTTCGTCCCGTCGCTGCTCTTTGTCACGTCCGAATATTTCGCGGACAACATGCTCCACTGGGCCGCCACCGTCCATGACAAGGTCTACGATCTCTATCTCTACTCCTTCGACGCCAGCCTGCACGTTCAAATCCCTTTCGCAATCGGCCGGCTTTTCGCACAACACAGCCTCTTCCGCCACACAGCGATCATTGCGTACATCGGGCTGTCCGTGCCGATCGCAGTCGTTTACGCAGGCCAGATTCGCCGCACCGGTGTGAAAGCGCTTCAGTGCTTCCTCACGTTCATCGTCACCGGTCCGATGGGCATCGTCTTTTACAACGCTGTGCCCGCGCTCGGCCCTGCGCATCTTTTCGGAAAAAACTTTCCGTGGAATCCGCTCGCTATCGAACAAGCGCGCCGTCTGTTTCTGGAGCCCATTGCTCTGGCCGGCCCGCGAAACGCGATTCCTTCGCTCCACATGGCGTGGGTTCTCCTCGCTTGGTGGTATTCCCGCGGACTCTCCGTAACCGAGCGCGCCATCGCGCTTTTCTATCTCGTCTTCGTTATGTTGGCCACGCTCGGCACCGGCGAACACTATTTCATCGATCTGGTCGTGGCTGTCCCATTCGCGCTCTTTATGGAATCGCTCTTCGCCTACGATCTTGCGATTTTCGATAACGGTCGGCTGCGCGCCGTAGCCTTCGGCCTGCTTTCAACCTGCGCGTGGCTCGCTGCGCTTCGTTTCACGCCCCAGGTCTTCTGGTCCACGCCGATCCTTCCATGGACTCTTTGCGCCGCCACCGTGGCTGCCAGCCTGTATTTCGAAATGCATCTTCGCGATTCCGGGAAATCAGCGCGGCAACTCGCGCCGCAATTGCGGGGCGGAAAAGTTGAACAACCCAAAACGACCCCGAGCGCGATATCGCCACCCGCCGAAACCGATTCCACGGCGGTCCTCGCCGAAATTCCCAAGCTCTGAAATCGTCCTGACAATCGAATAAGGATGCATTTAACGATCCCGACCTAGTTTGCTTTCTTCGCCTTCTCTTCATCCCCACCAACGCCGGCAATCTTCATCGCACAGACCAACTCGCGCTCGTAACGAGACCCAAACGACGCGCGTCAAAACACGCATCCGTATAACACATCTACTATCAGTAAGTTACAGGAAATAGTTCTGGGACTGGGTACTCTCGGCGACATCGCCCGGTCATGGTACATCCGTACTTTTTTCTCTCCGCTCCATTTTGAATCCCCAGTCCTATTGTCCCTTTCTGGCCCCCCGGCTAAACTGTCTCTTCAATCAGGAGGCTCTGTCTTGACTGGCTCCGAGCGCCGCAATACCCAGCGATTTCAAATGCGGCTGCCGCTTACCGTCCGATGGACGACGGGTGCGGCGGTCGGCGAGACCAGCACGGAATCCCGCGACGTTA
>Ga0307474_10000344_pt1 | contig 33940 bp, 31 predicted proteins | sample atmos_gasesECM1C_2_FD_203312 | JGI IMG/M metagenome (GOLD analysis project Ga0307474, IMG submission 203312) | Hardwood forest soil microbial communities from Morgan-Monroe State Forest, Indiana, United States - atmos_gasesECM1C_05 | ecosystem: Environmental > Terrestrial > Soil > Temperate... | reverse complement strand
ACGGTGCCGGTTCGTTCGTCATGCGCGCCGAGAGAGTCGGAGCCGAAACCGTGCTCGCCCGCATCGTGCAACTTGTAGGCCAGGCGCAACGCAGCCGCGCTCCCATCCAGCGCCTCGCCGACCGCGTGGCGAAATGGTTTGTCCCGGTTGTCGTAGCGGTCGCAATCGGTACTTTCATCGCATGGTTCTTCCTCGGTCCACAACCGCGCCTCGCGCACGCGCTGGTGAACGCTGTGGCTGTGCTCATCATCGCCTGCCCGTGCGCCCTAGGTCTGGCAACGCCCATGGCGATTGTGGTCGGAGTGGGTCGCGGCGCGCGCGCCGGTGTGCTGATCAAGAACGCCGAAGCCCTCGAGATTCTGGAGAAAGTCGATACGTTGGTCGTCGATAAAACCGGAACGCTCACCGAAGGCAAGCCGCAATTGGTTGGGATTTCCTTGTCGCAGGACCACGGTCACGAAATCCTTCACCTGGTCGCCAGCCTCGAGCGTGCAAGCGAACATCCTCTGGCAGCAGCCATCCTTCACGCCGCCGAAAGACAGGGACTCGCTCTCTCGCAACCAACTGAATTTGTCAGCGTTACAGGAAAGGGAATCAGAGGAGTAGTCGATGGCAAACAAGTAGCGGTCGGCAATGCCGCGTTAATGACAGACTCGGGCGCCTCTCCCCACCCAGGCAAAGAGTTCAACCCAGCCGTCTCCGACGGCAGCACGAGCCTGTGTGTCGCTATCGACGGCAAGTTTGTCGGAAACATCTCCGTTGCCGATAATGTGAAAATTTCCACTCCCGACGCCATCCGACAGCTTAAAGCCCTCGGCATTCACATCGTAATGCTCACCGGCGACACTCGCGCCACCGCGGCTGCGATTGCCAAACAACTTGGCATCGACGAGTTCGAAGCCGAAGTGTTGCCAGAAACAAAATTGGAGATCGTCCGAAAACTTCAGGGGCAGGGAAGAGCAGTTGCCATGGCCGGTGACGGCGTCAACGACGCTCCCGCGCTGGCGCAAGCCGATGTCGGCATCGCCATGGGCACCGGCACCGACGTCGCCATGGAAAGCGGCGGCATCACACTCGTCAAGGGCGACCTGACCGGAATTGTGCGCGCTCGCAACCTAAGTCGCGCCACCATGCATAACGTCCGCCAAAATCTTTTCTTCGCCTTTATCTACAACGCGATCGGCGTGCCCCTCGCGGCTGGAATCCTCTATCCATTCTTTGGCTTGCTGCTCAGCCCCATCTTCGCCGCCGCCGCCATGAGCCTCAGCTCAGTGTCCGTAATCATCAACGCACTCCGCCTGCGCAACGCGAAGCTCTGACCGTGTGAGACGGCCCCCCCTGTCCGTCGCCTTTGAATTTGATTGTCCCTAACAGAATTGTCATTCCGGCCGCAGCCGGAGCATCAGCAAGCGACCCGAATTGTCATACCGACGCGAGCCGAAGCGTCAGCGACGCGGAGTTGAGGAACCTGCTGTTGACCCTACCACCGCGTTGAAGGGCAGCTGAATCCTTGACCCTGAAATTGATTTTGGGTGGCCTAGCGCTTCAGCGCTGCCAATAAGTTCTGGCTTGTTTTGGGCTTTCGCTCCCGAAGTAGGGAATCTACAACTTACCCAAATACTCAATCACGTCCGGCTCCGTCCAATCCACCGCTCCAATAAACTTTCGTCTTACCACTCCGCCGCGGTCGATCACATAAGTCTCCGGAAACTTGAACGTCCCATAAAGCGCATTACTCTTCTGGTCCGCATCGCGCACTGACAACAGATTTACATTGTGGTCTCGGAGGAACCGCTGATAACTGCCCTGATCCGCGTCCACGCTCACCGCGAGCACGGTCACGCCCTTCTGCTTCATGCGCTGCTGCATCTGCACCAGCGACGGCATTTCTTCAATGCACGGTGGGCACCACGTCGCCCAGAAATTCAGTACCACCACCTGGCCCTTAAGTTGGCTAAGCGTGACCGAGCCAGCCGAGTCGTGCACGGTAAAATCCGGAGCTGCCGTCCCGATCCGCGGCGGCCGTGACCCGCTGTAGCACCCAGACAGCGCAAGCAGAACCAATACGAGGATAACTAAGTGTAGTGTAGTGTTCGAAGATAACTCATGTGGGGACAGCCGTCCTCGGCTGTCCGGTCGAGCAAGGCTCGACCTGTTCCTCATCGATGCCGGCACGCTAAGAGCCGGTTTAACTGCGCGAACAGAACAAATCATCGGTTGCACACCGCTATAATAATAGATTCGATCTATGCCTGCGACACCTACACGACACGATCCGCCTGCCGTCTCCGTCATCGTGCCTGCGCGCAATGAAGAAGCATCGCTAAAGAACTGCCTCGATTCGCTGGTCGCGCAGGCAAATGTCGCATTCGAAATCATCGTGATCAACGATCACTCCACCGACCGCACCCACGAAATCGCATCCTCGTTTTCCGACAAGCGGGTCCGAGTCATCGAAGCCGGCGCGCTCCCCTCAGGTTGGACCGGCAAGAATAACGCTGTCACCGCCGGAGCCAAAGTTGCGCATGGAGCATGGCTGTTGTTCACCGATGCCGACACTGTGCACCTCCCAGGATCGCTGGCGCGAAGTATCGAAGAAGCCACACGCCAGCATGCGGCCTTGCTTTCCTACTCGCCCCAGCAAGTCGTGAAAAGCGTTTGGGAGAAGGCCGTAATGCCGGTGATCTTTGCCGAACTGGCCGCGAGCTTTCGTCCCGCGCAAGTAAGCGACCCCAACTCACCCGCAGCCGCCGCCAATGGCCAATATCTTCTCATCACGCGCGAAGCCTACGATGCTGTCGGCGGACACGCTGCCATCGCTGCAAAGCTGCTCGAGGATGTCGCTCTGGCCAGGGCCGTAAAAAAATCAGGCAGGAAGATTTATTTTCGTTTCGGCGGCGACGCCGTCCGCACCCGCATGTATCGCACTTTCGCTCAACTCCGCGAAGGCTGGACGAAGAACCTCGTCCTGTTGTTCCCGTCTCCCACCCGCTTAGCCACGCTGCGTGCCCTTGAATTCATCCTCATAGTTTCCAGCTTTGCAACCGCCATCACCACTGCTCGGCACGGACATTTCCAACCTGCAGTCGCAGCTGGGATGCTTGGCGCAATTCTGTACGCAATGTTCCTAACGCGTATCCGTCGCGCGGATTTTTCTTGGGGCGCAGCCCTTCTAGCTCTGTTCGGCCTTCCCCTGTTCTCCTATTTGTTGGTACGCTCGAAACTATCTCATAAGCACGGCAACGTCTGGTGGAAGGGCCGCCGCTATCCCACCGGTCCAGCAGTCACAGATCCAGGAGTTACCGATCCAGCAGTTGCAGGCGTTACGATCACAGGCATTGCAAACCCAGCCAAGCCAGATTCAACAATGCAGGAGCAGCATGGTCTATCTCACGCGCAAAGCTGAATTTTCAGCATCACATTACTACCACAATCCGGAGTTCACCCCGGAACAGAACCTTAGCGTCTTCGGCAAATGCAATAACCCGAACGGCCATGGCCACAATTACACACTGGAAGTCACGGTAAAGGGCGAGGTCGACCCACGCTCCGGTTTCGTCGTCGATCTTAAACAGCTAAAAGAAGTCATGCACCGCGAAGTGCTCGAAGCCATGGACCATCGCTTCCTCAACAAAGAAGTTCCTGAATTTATCCATTGCATTCCAACCACGGAAAACATTGCGATCGCGATTTGGCAGCGCCTCGTATCAAAACTGGAAACTGCCAAACTGCACCGCATAAGGGTTTATGAAACCCCAGATCTGTTCGTGGACTTCTACGGAGAACCATGACCCACTTAAGAATCTGTCCTTTGAACCAATAACAAAATGAAAGCCCACCTCTCACGCCGATACCTGTTCTCCGCCTCACACCGCCTGCATAGCGAAGCAATGTCCCCCCAGGAGAACCAGGCAACGTACGGAAAATGCAACAATCCCTACGGCCACGGGCACAACTACGTCGTCGAGCTAACGGTCAGCGGTCAGGTGGACGAAAAGACGGGCATGGTTTGCAACCTGGCCGATCTCGACAGTCTGATCGAAAGGGAAGTGCTCGCCCGCTTCGACCACAAAAACTTGAATACCTTACAGGAATTCGCCCGGGAGGTGCCCACCACGGAAAATCTTTGCATTCAGATTTACGAAATAGTGCACCGTAGCTTTCCCCACGCGCATCTTGAAAGAGTAAGACTGGAAGAAACCATGATGAATTCGTTCGAATATGCCGGCTAGCAATCGTCTTTGATTTTAAATTACCAAATTACGCAATTGCTCGATCAACTTATGAAACCACAAACCGAACCCTCCACCCTTACCAGCGCCAGCTTCGAAGACCTCGTCCAGGAGGTGCTCGTCCGCCTCGGCGAAGACCCGCAACGCGAAGGCCTTCAGCAAACTCCCGAGCGCGTTCGCAAGTCCTTGCAGTTCCTCACCCGCGGCTACACCGAAGACGCCGAAGCCCTGCTCAAGGGCGCTCTCTTCTCAGTCACTTACGACGAAATGGTGATCGTCAAGGACGTCGAAATGTTCAGCCTCTGCGAGCACCACATGCTGCCGTTCTTCGGCAAGGTGCACGTCGCTTACATCCCCAACGGAAAAGTAATCGGCCTCAGCAAAGTTCCGCGTCTGATCGAACTCTTCTCCCGCCGCCTGCAGATCCAAGAACGCCTCACGACCCAGATCGCCGAGACTATCCAGAAAGTAATCGAACCACAGGGCGTCGGCGTAGTCATCGAGGCCCGCCACTTATGCATGATGATGCGCGGCGTCGAAAAACAACATTCCGCCGCCGTTACTTCCTCCATGCTTGGGTGTTTCCGCGACTCGAACGAAACCCGCTCCGAATTCCTCTCCCTAATCCGGCAGCGCCCCAACGGCATTTGAAGGGGGATTGATTGTGTGGAGCGGGCACTCTTGTCTGCTGTTTTTGACCCCTGCCTTGGAAAGTTCAACAGCCTTTGGTCATCCTGAGCGTGCCTTTTGCGCGAAGGACCTATGTAATTGCTTTGCGGCTCCACCATCCGCCGTTGCTCAAGGCGCGGTATATTAAAAGTTCGTATCGAAGAGAGTCCTGCCTTGCCACCATCCAATCCTGCCAGATCGCACCCCCTTCCTTTGCAAAACCAAAACGCCGTCGTCACCGGCGCCACCCGCGGCATCGGACTCGCCATTGCCCGCGCCCTCGCCGCCGAAGGATGCAATCTGATTCTTACCGCCCGAGACCAATCGGCCCTTCGCCGCATCAGCAGGGAACTCGCCTTCACCAAAATTAAAATCCTCGCGCATCCTTGCGACGTCCGCGATCCGCAATCGATCGACGGTCTCTTCCGCGCCCTCCGCAAACAATTCAAGCACCTAGAAATCTTGATCAACAACGCCGGCATCGCCCACGCCAACCTCACCGTCGACAAGCTCTCCTCAGCGCTGTGGCGAGATGTGATCGACACCAACTTGACCGGAACCTTTCTAATAACCCAGGCCGCTCTTCCCATGATGAAGCCTGGCGGCACAATCGTGAACAATCTCTCAATCGTTGCCACCCGCGTCTTCGCCGGATCGGCAGCCTACGTCGCCTCAAAACATGGCGCCCTCGGCTTCACCAACACGCTGCGTGAAGAACTTCGCCCCAAAGGCATTCGCGTAGTCGGCCTCATGCCCGGCGCCACGGACACCGACATCTGGAATTCATTCTGGCCGCAAGCCCCGCGAAAGAAGATGATGATTCCTGCCACGATAGCCAGCGCAGTCGTTAACGCAATCCTGCTGCCGCCGAACGCGACCGTCGAAACTCTGGAAATTCTCCCCACGGTCGGACTTCTGTGAACCAATAACAAAACACCCACCCCCTGTGAACTCTCTGCGTCCTCTGTGGTAGAGATTTTGCTTTTGACGTTTCCAATCCACCGTGTCCAATCCACCGTTTACACAAAACGATTTTCCCGCTAAGATTGCGTTCGCCCAATCGAGGAGAAACGAAAATGACGAAAACACTCTTGCTCACCGCCGCACTGCTGGCATTCGCTATCGCTGCGATTCCAGCCCACGCGCAGGACGCAAAGAAAGACGTCGCGACAAAGCCAGCGGATAGCCCCTCTAAGGTCGTTCTCGATTCCTGGAACGACATCGGCCGCAAACTCATCGCCATGGCTGAAGATTTTCCCGACGACAAGTACGATTTCAAGCCCACGCCTGCCCAGCGCAGCTTTGCCGAGCAATTGCTGCATGCCGCCAATGCGAATTATTTTTTCACCGATCCCGCCATGGGCAAGCCAATGCCCAAGGAAGAAGATCCCAAGCGCTCCGACTTCAAGACCAAGGCTGACATCGTTGCCTTCGTGAAAAAAGCTTTCGCCGACGGCGCCGCCGCGATCAAGGCCAAAGGCGACAAGGGAATGTCCGACCTTCTCGTCGATCCCTTCGCCCACCAGCAGATGCGGGTCTCAGATATGGCCTACGGTTTCATCGAGCATTCTGGCGAACACTACGGCCAACTTGTCGTCTACTATCGCGTCGCCGGCATCGTCCCCCCAGAGTCTCGACCGAAAAAATAATTCCACGGGCGATATTGCTTAGAGCCGGCTCCGAGCTGCAGGGGCTCAGCGTGGATTTGCGGTCATGGACGCGCGATGTCCCGTTGTCGTCTCCCAGTAGTCAATCCACTGCTGCCGAATGCCGTTGGCTCGTTCAATGAGTTCGTGGCTCGGGCTTTGCCCGTGCTCGACAACAACGACAATCCCGGTGTTGAATTTTCTTTGGGAGTGATCAACATCGGGTGAACGCGGGCCTTCCGCAGCAATCACGTCCTGAATCGTTACCTTTTTGCATTCCGCTTTGAACGTGGTGTGTCCGTTTGGGTCTTTACCGACTCGCGTGAAGTTCTGGAGGACGAAGAAATCCGGCACCTCTGCGGCAGAGATCAAACCCATCAGATATAGGTCAAGGTAGGAATAGCCAGTCGCGGGCACGAAGAAAAAGTCACGCAACTGGGTGAAGGAGCCATCGAAGTTGTCCTGCCAGACGCCTCCGCCCATGGTCGACGCCTCCGTAGGCAACGAATAGGGGAAAGCGACCCGCGTTTGCAACCCCGGCGCCCAATGAGGCCACTGGCCGAGAGAAATTGTTCCGCCGTTGATTTTTGCACTGACGTATGCGGACCAGCGGTGGCCTACTTCATGGCCGAGGTGTCCTACGGCATAGTTGTAGGGAGAGGGCTTGCCGTCCGGTGAACCCTCCGCGAGCTGGCGGGAGTAGAAAGTTATGTCGTGACTGTTGCCGACTGGCGCTCCTTCTGGAGGTACTCTTTGCACTTCGTTCGAGCCAACCCACACCGGCTGTGCCAATCCCAACTGGAATCTGCCCTGCGTGCAGCGGCTCTCCAAGAGCTGATGCGTCTGCTCGTGGCGTGTGTCCCCGATTCCTTTGACGTTGCCTCCTATGGGGCCGTCACTCACAGGACTCGCTTCCTGACTGTCGGTGCGGAAATCGGAGTAGTAGGCTAGGAAATCGAACTTGTCGCCGAGAGCCTTGATGACGGTACAGGAGAGATCCTGCGGTTTGGGCGGAGCAAGGTAGTGGAACGACTCGTACACAACTGCAAAGGGACCATCTTTGCGTTTGAGAGAGGAAAAATGAACCGCCGCAGGTTTTCCTGATGAGGTCGGATAGATCCCAACGATGGCGTCCGTCGCCGTCAGTTCCTTGTACGACATCTCAAGGGAGCCGTCGCGATGGAGCACGGCCTGAAAACGGTTGATCGTGTTGAACCACGTGAAATCTAGGAGACTGCCAAACGGCTCGGTGAGATCCCAGGTGATCACCGCGCGGTCGGGAAGCTCCTTCAAATAGTGGGGACCCGACATCCGCGGCTTCAGGAACACACAAATGGCTGGGGCTTTGTCGATCAGCTTGCTGGCTACTTCGGCCAACTCGTCGAACCGGTCAAGAACGATTCCTCCGTCGCGATGACCGTAAGGGTCAAGACCGATGTCCTTTTCTGAGGCGCCGAATCGGATCGATCCCGTTGTTCCCACGAGGAGCGAGTTCCACAACTTGCCGGAAAAAGGAAAAGCGAATCTTTTGAGATGAGCTTCGGCATTGGCCAGCTGAGGACCATAATCGGACTCCCAGTTAAGGGACCGGCTTTCTACACGGTATCCAGAACCGTCAGGGGTGAAGCGCAGCGTGCGCCCAGTGAGGTCGAACAGGTTAGCCTTCCCTAGTGCACTGTCATCCAATTCCATTACGATCAAGTCTGCTTGGGCTGAGACCCTACCGATAGAATGACCGGGCACATTGTCTTGCTGCGCATGCAAAAAGCGGACGATCAACAACAGCCCCCACGAAACTAGGATTGCACTTCGACATAGACAGCCGACCAGTTTCCTCACGTCACCTCCAATCCGCCCGGTAGGCAAGACCGCTCTCGCAGAGAATACGCGAATCTCTGTTTGAGAGAAAACGATGGGTTCCTGCAGGGTTGATGAAAGCTGGAGACTGCCGGATCAGTTCTGTGTCCCGCTTGGTTGTGGCGATGCCACGCTTCGATTTCTTTTGGAACGCGTGCAAAACGTAAATCGCTTCGGCAAAACGAACGGTGTACACGGCTTGCCAGCTGTCGCCGCGATGATGTGCAATGATCTCGACCATGGAGCCTCCGTCAAAGCCATGCATGGGTTTCGCTGCCGGATCGATTTCACCATCTTGCGCTGCGCAGAGAGCTCGGCCGATGTCGCGGCGCACCTCGCGAGGAAGTCCGCACACGTCTCTTCGACTCGAGCCCACCCCAAGGCCCGGGCGCTCCGCTTCACTTCATACGTATATACGTCCGCTGGTACTAATACATCCAGCGGCCGTTTCACTCAACAGATGACTGTCCGGTCCACGCGAGCATCGCTTATACTGAGTTGATATATGTCCGCCGCCCCACAAAAAACGTTCTACCTCGAAACCTTTGGCTGCCAGATGAATGTCCATGACTCGGAAAAGGTTATTGGCACCCTGGTGCATGAGGGGTACCGGCAGGTGCAAACGGTGGAAGAGGCCGGACTGGTGCTGTACAACACGTGCTCCATACGAGACAAGGCGGAGCAGAAGGTCTTCAATCGCCTCAGCGATTACAAAAAGTATCATAAGCAGGGCAAGAAGTTTGCCGTGCTCGGCTGCGTCGCACAGCAGGAAGGCGAAAAGATTTTCGATCGCGCGCCGTATGTATCGATGGTGTGCGGATCGGCGTCGTATAAGGACTTGCCTCAGATGCTGGTGCAGATTGAGGCAGGGAACCAGCGCGTAACCGGACTCGACGATCGCGAAACCGAAGACTGCTTCGAAACCGAATTTACCGCCCGCACCAATCCCCATCGCGGATACATCACCATCATCGAGGGCTGCAACAAATTCTGCGCCTACTGCGTCGTCCCCTTCACCCGCGGAAAAGAACGCAGCCGCACCTCAGACTCGGTGCTCGCCGAAGTCCGCCAGATGGCCGATCTCGGCTACACGGAAATTCAACTGCTCGGCCAGAACGTGAATTCGTATAAAGATCCGGCAGGGAAGCCGGGTGGAAAGAAAACCTTCGCAGAATTGCTGGCTGCAGTCGGTGAAGTCCCGGGGATCAAGCGCGTGCGCTTCACTACCTCGCACCCCCGCGACTTCGGACGCGACATCATCGACGCCATCGACGCCGTCCCCACCCTCTGCGACCACGTTCATCTTCCCGTGCAGAGCGGATCAGACCGCGTGCTCAACGCCATGCAGCGTCTCTATACTCGGGAGCACTATCTTGAACGCATCGCATGGATGAAGTCCGCGAGGCGCCAGATCAGTATCACCAGCGACATCATCGTAGGTTTTCCTGGCGAGACCGACGAAGACTTCACCGAGACTTTATCATTGCTCGACGAAGTCGGTTACGACGCCGTCTTCACCTTCAAATACTCTCCGCGCCCCAATACTCCGTCATTAGCATTGGACGACGCCATTCCTGACCAAGAGAAATCCCGCCGGCTGGAAGTCTTAATGTCACACCAGAAAGAAATACAGATCACACGCTACAAGAAATACATAGGTGAGATACTGGAAGTAATGGTTGAAGGAAAGAACGAAGCCCGCAGACAATGGATCGGCCGCACCAGCCACAACAAAACCCTGAACTTCACCGCCCCCGAGACGTCGATTCCGCAAGTGGGATCCTACGTGAAAGTAAGAGCAACCCAAAGCTTTCCCAACAGTCTCCTAGGAGAATTGGTGATATAAAAAGCCAAGCAGCACCGCGCAGCGAGCTGAGGAGCTCCCCATGGAAGTAGAAATGACAATCCGCGGCCTTTTGATGGATCCGGTTACGAATACTCCTATTGTGATTTTGAAGGATGTGGCGGGGGAATCGGTGTTGCCGATCTGGGTGGGAGTTTATGAGGCGAATGCGATTGCATTGGAGATGGAAAAGGTGAACACGCCGCGTCCGATGACGCATGACCTGATCAAGAATGTGTTGACTGGGCTGGAGACGCAGGTACACAAAGTTGTGGTTACAGAGTTGCGTGAGGATACGTTTTATGCGGTGATCTGGTTGGAGCGGAGCGGCGAGGTGATCAGCATTGATTCGCGGCCGTCGGATGCGCTGGCGCTGGCGCTGCGGGTGGACTGTCCGATATTTGTGGATGAGATGGTGCTGAAGAATTCGAAGCAGGCGGCGAATATGACGGACCGGGTGAGCGCTGAGGAACTGCGAAAATATCTCGAAGGTCTGAACGACGAGGATTTAGGCAAGTACAAGATGTAGAGGGATGGAAGTAAGCTAGCCTCTCGGACCGAGGCGCCTTTAGCCTAGTTTACATAATACCTGTTATCGGACATTGACCATCGGCGACGTGATCGTGGCGGTAAACGTTACTGCCTGGCCTTGGATTGATGGATTTGGCGATGAGGTAAGCGTGGCTCCGCTGGTGGCTTGCGTGATCACCTGGTTGAGGGCGGTGGAGGTGCTGCCCAGGTTATTCGCGTCGCCCGAGTACACTACGGTAAGTGCATAGCTGTCGGCATTTGCCAGCGACTTGGATAATGTGGCTATGCCGGCGCTGTTCAAGGTAGCGCTGCCGAAGCTGTAGGCTGTAGAGTCCTCCGCGGGAGAAACTTAGCACCGGGTCTGAGCTAACTAAGTCAATCCGAATTGTGGCGCCCACACACCTTATCATCTGGCCGCGTTTCTTGGAGGTCGTCGAGATACTTCACTGCTCGCGCTTCCCTTCTTCACGTCCATGCTTCGTTTGAGGCTCGTGGCGATCCGTGGCGACCGAGCCCCAAAAAGCCGTCCGACGAAAGGCTGCTAGGCGAATCAGAAAAGGATTCCATCAACAATCAGTTGGAACCATGAAGACCTTTTCGGCCTCGGACCGCGACCGGCACATCCAAGACATGCAGGTCTTCCAGTGCGCAACTTTCAAACCACCGAAATACCTCTTCATAGGTGTGCTTGGACTGATACTTGGGGGAGTACCAGTCAAACGTGTTGAGCAGTCTCCTCTTAGGGTCTGGACTGTGGTTTATGGGAAAGACATTACGCACGATGGTGGACAGGGGCCGGCCGACCCCGGGCAAGGCACGCAGCATGTGGTCCGTTGAGTGGATGATGGGCACGCCCACGCTTAGGCAACCATGTAAGACTCGAGCCGGCATCCGGGAAGTGAATCTGCGATAGATGTCGCTGAAGCGGTACCACTTGTTATACGCACTATAAAGCCAGACCGCCATGCTCCCACCCGGCTTCAGGTATCGAGGCAGCGCCTTCACCGCCGCCTCGCAATTTGGAGTGTGGTGCAGCACTCCGATGCTATAGATGTAGTCGAAGCTCTCCGGAGCAAAGGGCATCGCAAATACATCGGCCTGCAGCGCTACGAAGTTTCTGTCTGCCAAGTTCCGCGCGGCTACTTCCGCGGCGGCGCTCAGATCGACGCCGACCACGCGGGCGCCCCAACGTGTGGCGACTTCGGCAAAACGGCCCATCCCACAACCCACGTCTAGGACCAGTTTCCCGTGTAATTCCTCCGGAACGAACCCCGTCTTCATCCGAAACTGCGTCTCCGACTGATTACAATTGTCATGATCCAATTGGGTCTGGTAATACAGACGCCACTGAAAACCGAAGTTGTCGGCATAGTTCTCCGGCTCCACAAACACGGGAACTCCGAGCGGGGACTCGTAAGTGCGGCGGCAGGTCATGCACTCGTACTTTGTACTCGTGCTATTTTTCAACGAGGCTTGACAATGGGGACAACGCAGCAAAGCTAGTAGGTCAATTGGCTGGGACGAATCGCCGCCAATTCCGTTCGTAGAGCAGAGCGGGCTGGTGCCCATGTCGCCTCCTCGTTGGGAGCAATTCGAAAGACGGGCCAGAGTCTCGAGAAAGTTTACATCGATAAGACCAAAAAGGACAAAAAATCGGCACCCTGGCCTGATCTCAGGCGCGGGCGGTCGCGGCAGGCGTCAGGTAGAAAATAATGGCGCTCTCATTAACTTAAACTTAAACTTTAACTTAGCTGGGTTTACCTATTTCCTTACCGCGGGACCGGCAGGCGACGTTCGAACCGAATATCGTGGCCAAAGGGAAGACGGCGGTGGACCGGCTTCGATGACAAGATCATCTTCCCGCGACCCACTCTTGAGGTAGACGAATCTTATTGACAATCGACTTTAGCAAAAACATAATGTGGCGCTGCGGTACCCCTGTCTGTGCTTGGAGCGACCCGTGGAGCGTCTTATATTGCATGAGTCAGAAGACGTCACCCCGTCGCAGCGACCGGAGGTCTGTCACCGTACTGTTTTCGACGTCGGCATGAACAATGGCGACGACTCTGCCCATTACCTTTCGAAGGGATATAAGGTGATTGCGGTCGAAGCAAACCCCATCCTTGTGCGGCGCGCTCGTGCGCGATTTCAAGCCGAAATTACCTCGGGACAGATGGTGATCGAAGCTTTGGGGGTTTGCGACCATACTGGAAGACGCACATTCTGGATCAACGAAGAAAGAGACGTATTTAGTTCATTTGATCGTGTGAGGGCCAGCAGAGGTGGGAACCACTGCCGACCGGTCGAGGTTGAGTGTGTAACCTTCGACACGCTGCTGAAAAAACACGGTCTGCCCTACTATGTAAAACTTGATGTCGAAGGCGCGGAGGCACACTGCCTCGCATCCCTACGGTCGACTGGGCTTCCAGCCTACATATCGGTCGAGGGGGAGAGCTTGGAGTACCTCCTTTTGCTCTGGCAACTGGGATACCGGCGGTTCAAGATTGTTGACCAAATGCGCCACAATTCCCGATTCCCCGCCTTCACGAACCACAGCTTGTTCTCGCGGTTGGCGAAGCAAATGTGCGGCTATGCGGACCGGTTCAAGAATAGAGCGATCAACGTCACTTTTCCGCGAGGTTGCTCCGGACCATTGGGTGAGGACACGTCCGGTAGCTGGCATACGGTTGAGGAAACCGCATATGATTGGTTGCACCTGTATTTCGGCTACAAAGATCGCGGCAATCTCAGCCCTGATTCTTGGTACGACTTTCACGCCAAAGCGACACGCGAGGGATAGGTTTTACGGCCGGAACGGAGTCTCGCACGAGGGACCTCGGTCGTGCGCTTGATCATTAGCCTGACTCGCGTAGATATAGAACTTAGCGCTATTTCGGGTCCTGCACGGCCCCCAAAAGTAGACCGATGACGGGTATGTCCGGATTTGGAGTCTCGGCGCGATCCTCGCGACTTGGTCGGCTGTTCAGACAACCGACCAGTTTGCAGCGGAAACTTCTCTTGCTATCGATTTCAGCAATCGTTGCGCTTTTGAGTCACATTCTGTTTTTGCTGTTTTTGCCTAGCGATTTGAAGTGGACGTCAAGCCCGGATTATGTCAAGTTCTACGAACCAGTAGCCCAGACATTGGCGTCTGGGGGCGGCTTCTTTCTGGCGTCTAGGCCGGCGCTTCTCTACCCTTGCGGCATTCCGATCATGTACGCAGCCACCTTCCGCGCCGCCGACACGCTGCACATTGCTCGGAGCACAGGTTTACGGATACTTGAGGCGCTGCTGCTGACGCTCACGAGTGTCCTGGTTAGCCTGCTGGCGCTGCTGATTTTGAGTTGGCGAGTTGCGTTAGTGGCCTCGGCGATGTGGTCTACATACCCGTTTCACCTTTGGTTGACGAAACAACCCGACTCTACGAGTGTGTTTTCTCTGCTCTTGTTATTCGCTGTACTCCTATTTGTCAGGTGGTCCACTGACGGGCGCCGCTGTGTTCAATACGGTTGCTTGGTGGGACTGATTCTCGGAATTGCTGCGCTCATCAAACCCATCGCGATCGCGCTGCCGGTTATATTCGCGGGTCTGGCATGTGTCTGCGTCATTCCGTGCCGACCGCGGCAGCGCGCCCTTTTTTCTTTTTGCACGGTAGTTGCTTATCTTCTCCCGATCTCGCCTTGGGAGGTGTGGGCAAGGGAGGTGAGCGGACATTGGATTCCTCTATGTACGAATGGTCCAAACGTCCTGATCGACGGTCTCACTCTGGGTACTGTTCGAGGCGTAAAGCCAGTCTGGATGCCGCAGAATGTGCGGGCACTCACCCAAGATGCCGTCGAGCACTATAAAGACCTGAAAACCACAGGCAGCATCGCAAATTTCCTAATCGCGAAGATGAGAGAAGAACCGAGAGCAGTCGCGCAATTGTTATTGATAAAGGCTGCTCGGAGTTGGTATGGCAGCGAGTCTCACGCGTTCGAGAAGTGGGTGGTTGTGATCCAATTGCTCTATCTGCCATTTGTCATATTCGGGGTACGAGAAATGTCCAGAGGCGACCGCCAGCGCACGAACTTCCTTTTGATCGTTGCCGCCATAGTCCTGTACTTCTGGGCGATGACAACTTTCACCGCCTTGCCAGAGCTTCGTTACCTAGTTCCGGCGATGAGTTTTGTGATGATAATTGCTGCCGTCGCATTCGATACCTTGGCGATAAACTGCTTTCAGCGTCTTTCCTCCGCGAGACAGAGAGCTCTACTCTCCGGCCAACCCAGGTTCGGGAGCGTGTGATGCTTTTTTCAGAGATGATCAGGAATCGAGGAAAGGCAAAATCAAAATTAAGCTCAAGATCAAGCGGCTGTCCTACATAAGGGCTTCCTTTACATGAGTACATGAGCAGGGGCTATTCCGCTGGAAAGACGATTTTGGGGTGGAATAGGGTACCGGCTACACGGGTGGCGATGGCGAGCAGTTCCCTTTGACCGGCGAAGACTTTGACTTGGCGGGCACGGGAAAGTTCGGGAAGATTGATGGGACGGCCGCTGCGGATGCGGGCGGCGGTGGGTTCGTCGGCGGTGACGCAAGGAAATTGAGGAAGCAGTTGGCGGGGGTGGATGAAGAGGATTTCTAATCCTGCGGAGAGCTGGGGTTCTGTTGGGTGCAGGGATCGTGGCGAGATTGGCGGGCAGGAGTGCCCACCCCACACATGCAGTTCGTCCGCGGCACCGCGGTCGGAATGACAATTTTTTGCTTGATCTTCAATTTTTCCGAGGGAATGCGCATGGGCGATATCGAATTCGGCGACGGCGGTGCGGCGGAGAGATTCGAGATGGGCTCCGCAGCCGAGACGCTGGCCCATTTCATGAGCGACGGAGCGCATGTAGGTTCCAGAGGACACGCGTGCGCGAAAGTGGGCGCGGTCGGCTTCGACCGCGGTGATGAGGAACTCTTTTATCTCGACAGATACGGGCTGCAGGATCACTTCTTTTTGCTTTCGCGCCAGTTTGTAGGCCGGGACGCCTTGGATTTTCTTGGCCGAGAATGGGGGCGGCACCTGCTTGATCACTCCGAGGAATTTGGCAGCGACTTCCTGGAGACCTTGAAGAGTGATAGTGACAGGACAGGCTTCACCTGACGGTTCACCATCGGCATCGTAAGTGTTGGTGGAAAAGCCAAACCGGATCACGCCTTCATATGTTTTTTCGGAAGAGATGTAAAACTGCGCGAGGCGGGTGAGAGATCCAGTGACGAGTGGGAGGACGCCAGTGGCGAGCGGATCGAGTGTCCCGAGATGGCCAACCGAGCGTTGCTGCAGGATCCGGCGGATGCGATTGACTACGTCGTGGGAAGTCCAGCCAGAGGGCTTGTCGACGATGATGACGCCATTCATTGGGAGAATTTGGTAGTTTGGTAACCGGGTAATTGGGCGCAGTCAGGCTTTGGGTAATCCTTAAAGGCGGCGCCCTTCGAAACCCAATTCTAAGTTAACAGATTCTTTTATGCTTCCGATTCGCGACGACCAGCCTCGTTACAGCACACCCTTTGTAACCAGATTCCTGATTGTGTTGAACCTGGCGATTTTTTTCCTTGAGTTTGCGCTGGAACCGCAGAGCCTGAAACTACTGGTTCATCAGTTCGGAGTCGTACCTTATCATCTGGCCACGTTTCTTGGAGGGTCGTCGAGGTACTCACTGCTCGCGGTCGTGCTTCCCTTCTTCACGTCCATGTTTCTGCACGGATCTTGGATGCACGTGATTGGCAATATGTGGTTTCTTTATATTTTTGGTGACAACGTGGAAGACTACCTGGGGCACTTCAAATATTTGGTTTTTTATTTGCTGACCGGATTGATTGCCATGGTGACGCAAGTTGCGGTCAACCTGCACTCGACCGTGCCCGCGCTGGGTGCCAGTGGAGCGATCGCCGGAGTGCTGGGGGCTTATTTCATTTTGTATCCACGGGCGCGGGTGTTGACCTGGTTCTTCGTGTTCGTGATATGGGTGCCGGCGTGGATCATCCTGGGATATTGGTTCGTGCTGAACTTTCTCAGCGGGACCGCAACCGCGCTTGCCGTACAGGGGCAGAACATGGGGGGAGTGGCGTTCTGGGCGCACGTGGGCGGATTCGTATCAGGAGCGCTGCTCGTGAAAGTCTTTGGGGAACGCAGGTTGAGATATCCCTACGCGGTGGAGTAAAGAAGCGCGAGGTCACGAGAGTTGACGTCGCTGCAGTCTTCGTCAGCACGCGGAATCACGGGAGAGTGTATTCGAAATCGTAGGAATGTTTTCCGTCGGCGATGTTAATGGTCATTTTTCCTGCAAGACCGACGAGTGGACCGGTGCCGGAATCGGGGACGACAGTGACGCTCATTTCTGGAACTCCGCGATTCAGCGTGCCGGTATGCTGCAGGGCGAAGGTACCGATGCGGGTGCCGGCGGCGGTGCGAAGAGTTCCGGTGACGCGTTCGATGGCGACATAACCGGCAGAGCCTTTTGTTTCGGTGGAGGCGGTGAGCATCTGGCCTTTGCTGGTGGCTTCGAGATCGCCGTGGAAGGTCTTGTCGAGGGCCAAGCGGCCAACGGTGGGGTCGCCGACCTTATCGTCCTGGGGTTGAGGGGTCACCTTGACTTCGAATGCTCCGGTGGCGTGAGCGGGCATGGCAGTTCCCTTCTGAGGTGGAGCGGGCTGAGCAGCGACAATGCCAGCGGTCAAAAAGCCGAGCGCGACGATGCAGGCAGCGATGCGAGATCGCGGGGTCATGCCTGCATTGTCGTCTGCCGTTTGATCTGGCGTCAACCGCGGGTGTCGATGGTTTCTCCTTTCTCGACGTAGGCGACGAGCCATCCCATGACGCGCTTCCAGCCTTCGAAGTGACCTGTAGCGGCGGCAGTATTGCCCGCGAAACCTTCTTGACGGATTCGTAACAACGTGCCGGTGCCGGCGCGCTGAGGACCATTCGGGTGCAGGCCGTGAACGCTTTGCGGCTCGAGTTCCCAACGAACAACAGTTTTAATGGGAGCACCGTTCCAACCGTGTATCCAGGTGTGAACAAGAAGGCGCGGAGGATCGACTTCGAGATATTCGCCGTCGAGGTGAAAGGTAGTTCCGTCGGCGCCGACGCCGTCGCTCGACCACTTCCCGCCGACGCGTACATCGGCTTTCCACTGCGTGATGGTATATAGACCGCTATGGCCCCACCAGCGGGGCATTTGGTTGGGGTCGGTGATGGCCTGGAAGACGCGGGCGGGGGGTGCGGCGATGAAAATTTCGCCCGTGACGACGTCTTGATCGGGAGTGATTGCGACGGTTGCCATGAGTTTGCTCCTAATTTTATTTCTCAAGAAATCGGACGACGGTTCGGGGCGAGGGGGATCTCGTGCCAGTTCGCAAACCAGGAATAGGACAGGAATAGGATAAGAGGCGAGGCGCATCGATTTCGAGAATCTCACCGTGATGGTCGAAATCCTTACCGGCGCCCGCTCCTTTCAATTCTTTTGAGACGGAGCGCCTCTGGCCGCTGGTGCGCGGGTCCATCTCCCATTGGGTTGTATCAAAACCGTTAGCCGCGCCCCATTGTAGCGCTTGGGCTCGATCTGTCAGGGCCTGGAACTCTCGGGAAGACGGGGCAGAGATTTCGATTTCAGTAACAACGGCGTCATTGTCGTTGGTGATTATGTCGATCGTGGTCATCACTTGCTCCGGATTGAGTGTCCCCATTTCTTGCAAAGGACGCGAGAAATGGGGCACTCTCAGTATTTGTTTGCCTTCGCTCTTGTGCGCGGATTATTTATGAGCAATTTCATCTCGGCGCAGGTCGAAGGAGTGTGTCATGTCTTTGCCCGGGCCAGCGGCAAAGGTCCAATCCTCGGTGTGGTGGTTGGCATCGACGATAGTGAACACAACACGGCGCATATGGCCCGCGTCGGGCGATGCGAGATTGGTGCCGTCGAAGAAGTCGAAGGTGAAGGTCTTGCCGTCAGGGGAAATTGCGGCTGCCATGCGGGGCTGGTTGCCGGCGCCGCAATAGTGAGTCAACACGAGGCGATTGGCGCCGTCGAGGTGGATCATGGAAATCATGTCCTCGTGACCCTGGCCTTCGATTTCGCTCATCAGGGCGGACCCTCCGGCGGTATCGCGGAAGGAAACCTTCACAGCCTTGCCTTCGGAACTCTTGCCTTCCCAGGAGCCGGTGAGGCTCTTGAGCTGGTCAAAGGATTTCTGCGCGGAGGTTTGCGACAGCGCGGCAGTGGCGGCCAACAGCAGACAGAGTGACAAGGCGATGCGAAGTGATTTCATGTTAGTGATCTCCTTTTGAATTCTTGACGATCGATTTCGGTACAGAGTGCAGCTCGGTTTCGTTGGCGTATTCGGCTTCGACAAATGTTTTCAAATTTGCCAGGTTCATTTTCCAGAAGTTGCGATATTGATCGAGCCAGGAATCGACGGCACGAAGCGGCTCGGGATTGAGTTGATAGACGCGGTGGCGACCTTCGCGGTGTTCGCGAACCAGGTGTGCGCGGCGAAGGAGGCGAAGGTGCTTGGAGATCGCAGGACGGGAGATGGGGAAAGCCCCAGCGATTTCACCGGCAGGTTGGCTGCCGCGACGCAGCAAATCGAGGACAGCGCGGCGGGTGGGGTCCGCGAGAGCCTGGAAAGTGGTTTCGGACGAATATGTAACCGAACGGTGTCGCATAATGCGTAACCATAGCGTTACATGATGTGGATGTCAATAGGAAACTTTCGAAAAATATCAAAGCAGAAAAGGCCAGGTAACAAGCAAAACCACAGTCAAGAACGTCGGACAGGAGTACCCGGCCCGCACAAGTCGAGGAAGGCCTGGTGGACGCGGGTGTCATTGGATAGTTCGGGATGGAAGGTTGCAGCCATTGCTCTTCCCTGCCGGACGGCGACTGGGTCGGCGCCTTCGGTGGCGATGACTTCGACGGCAGGGCCGACGCGTTCGATTTTCGGGGCCCGGATAAAAACCATCTCCAGTGGGGACTCTGCAAGTTTGTCGTTAAGAGGGCTGAGAAATTTGCCTTCGCGGATGGAACTGTCGAGCTGGCGTCCGTAGGCGTTGCGGCGGATGGCGATGTCGATTGCGCCGAGGCCTGATTGCCTTGGATTTTCGACTTCAGTGGCTAGCAGGATCGCGCCGGCGCAGGTACCAAAGGTTGGCTTCAGGCGGACGAACTGCTTCAGCTTCTCGAAGCCCTCTTCTCCCAGCAACTTCAGGAACGTACCAGATTCGCCGCCGGGGATTACGAGGCCGTCGATCGCGTCGAGTTGCTCGGGCTTTTTTACGAGCACCACTTTGGCGCCGAGCTCTTCGAGCCGGCGACGGTGGGCATCGAAGTCTCCTTGCAAGGCCAGGACACCGATGATCATGGGTGATTTGATTTTACTGGAAGGCCTCGGAGCGGGATGAAACGCTGCGTCCCTTTAGGGCCTGAAAGGTTTCATCCTTACCCTCAGAAGAAGCGCGGCACGTTAGTTTGCGGGCACCGGCCACACCACCGTTACTAGCAGGGCTACTGCGATTCCCAGGGACACCTCTACAAAGCGATGCGCCGCAACAATCCAGGGCGGCCGATTGTGCGCGACCAGGAGGACGATCGTCAGTGTGATGGCGGCAAAACGATAGGCGGAGTCCATACGCAATAGCGCGCAGAGGATTCCGCAACCAAAAATCCCCGCGCCATAGACTATCCAGTTCGGGTGCAAGTAAGTTGCGATGAGCGCACCCAGGGCCGCTCCCAAAGCTGTGCCCGCGAAACGCTGCCAGGCGAGGGTCAGTGGATTAATTGTGGAGAAGAGAATTACGATGGTGGAAATCGGAGCCCAATAAAACTCCGGCAGCTTGAGAATGCGGGCCAGCAGCAGGGACGCGACCGAAGCCACGGTCGCACGCGCGGAAGTCATGAGAGCGGCGCGACTGATCCCGAGCCGCCTCGTCCACTGTGGCATAGAGGAGAATTGTATCCTTCCTCAGTGGCTGAAACCGCGCGGTGTTAGCGCTTGAATCTCAGCGCTAACCGTCAAGATGTTCGATTTCTTTTCCCCACGTGGACGGCGCTCGCGTTCCCCTCAAGGCCATCATGTCCGAGCTGCTTTCGTTGACATCGCCAGTGCCGAACCTCCAGTTTGAGTTTTCCTGAATCATGGCAGCGCGGGAGAAGGGTAGGAGCGATACAGATAAAATCAGAAACATCGTCAAATCTCACATCGGGTTGATGGAGAAACAGAGGAAAAGAGTCGCGGAGTCGCGGGCAACGGATTGACGACGCAGGGTCAGCTTGCCGCCCCGGAGCAGGGTCGGAGAATACGCTACTGATCCGCTTGGGAAAAAGGTCGGCGACGTTCACGGGGCACTCCCCTGTCGCTTCGCTTTCCTGGCGGGTTGAGATTGACTGTTTCGAATCTGCTTTAGCGGGAACGGGTTCGTCGGCGGGAGGGATTATCCGGTCGGAGTTTTTGAGGTGCGTGACTGGACCCTTTTCCCAATAGTGCTTGAATTCCTGTTCGTATTTATGCCATTCATCTTTTTCATGCCATTCATCTTTCGAGCGTAACGACGTCGCGCCCTATCGCAGAGACTTTTCGATCTGTGGTGTGGTCAATTCCGAGGCCGGGGCCTCCCTCATCTTGAGCCAGAGTCAAACGAGGGACGGATAAAATCAATTCGACAGGATTCGTAAGCAGTGTACCTCTTTCGACTTAAAGAGGAATTGCCTATGTCCCGCCGCCCGTGCGAGATATGGGATTAGGCCGAAGACCTGAGGCCCTCGGCCCCCCCGCTGGTTTGGCCAGCCCCGGAGATCGGTATAGTTGAGATCTTCGATCCTCAATTCCTGTAAATCACATCTCGGGGGAATTCATGACAAACCGAACGGTAAACATTTCGCCACAGGTTTATGCACGAATCGCCGGCCTGTTGTATTTACTCAACATCGCTTGCGGCCTATTCGGCGAAATCTACGTGAGAGGCCATCTTGTGGTTGCAGGGGACGCTTTAACCACGGCGCACAGGATTATGGGGTCAGAATTTCTGTTTCGCTGCGGCATTGCGGGCGACTTGATCATGCATATAACCGATGTCCCGATGACGGTGATCTTTTATGTATTGCTGCGGCCCGTCAGCCGAGACCTTTCTTTGCTCGCGGCATTGTTTGGCATGCTGCAGACTGCCATTTTGTGCGCCAACAAACTGAATCTGGTCACCGTGCTGCTTCTTCTGGGGGGCTCGAACTATCTAAGAGCGTTTGATCCAAATCAGCTGCAGGCTCTCGCATCGCTTTTACTGGCGCTGCATGAATACGGCTTCGGGATCGGCCTGATCTTTTTTGGGGTGAGTTGCATGGTCACCGGATATCTAATGTTTCGGTCGGAGTACTTCCCCATGACTCTGGGCCTCTTGCAGGCGATTGCCGGCGTATGCTACTTGATTAACAGCGCTTCTCAGCTTCTTTCTCCCTCACTCGCGAACAAGATGTTTCCAGCCATTGTGCTACCCGCCTTCATTGGAGAGTTAGCCACGTGTGTGTGGCTTATCGTGAAAGGCGTAAACCTTTCGAAGTGGAATGAGAGAGTGCGAATGGGACCTGTGATTGGGTCTCCGGCAGGAGTGTAGCGTGGCGGGCGGCGAACGCCAGCCTCCATCTAGGCTCCTGAGGGCGCCCAGTTCAAGCTTCGCTTGGGCGGGACACCCTCCGGAGTTGGGATGACCGTTAGGCTGGCCACCCGCCCGTCTGAGCCGCGCGCTGAAATCCTGAGCGAAACGGAGGACCTGCCTGTGTTTCCCTTGCCCCACGGGCCCTGAGTCGAGTTGGGTTGATGGTGCTGAAGATGGCGAGAGATTGAGAGGCAAATTCAGTGCGGCGTGAAGAATCGGGACGAAAGCCTACGCTGCGGGTATTTGAAAGCCCACCATCGAAGATCGCGAAGGGTGGGCCACCTGCCAGTCATTTCCGCAAGTAGTCGATGAACCTTGCGTCCAATGCTGTATCTTCTTCTGGCTGGTTCGTCCTGCCACTGGGCCGCAGAGCCAACCAGACCACCACCGCGATCATCCCGCACCAGCCGAGCAAGCGAACCACAGCAGCGATTCTCGTGTCGTAGTTGAGAACGCCGAAATCGCTGAATATTCGAAAGAAATCGTGCTCGGCAAATTCAGGATCCCCGGTAGTGACCAGAGGCAGCATCTGCGCCCGCGCGTCGGCCATGTAGGTCGCGGTGTAGAGCCAGTTCTCGAAGAAAAAGAACAGGCAGAAAACGAAGCCGGTGGTCTGACGGTGACTGAAGAAGTACGCCGAGAGGAGCAACGGCACGAGCCACTGGAGCAGAGTTCCTCCCCACAGCTCAAGCGTCGGACCGAACCACCGAAAAAGATTGTGACCGCCCTCGTGGACGACCAGATTGGCCAAATCGATGAAGAGCATTCCGCCGTTGGCGTGCAAGGCATAGGTGAGGAATCCGGCATAGAAAATCAGCCAGCCCATGAGCGCCGGACGGGAGACCGGTTGCCAAGGCTTGTCGAAGCCTATGTCGAGGCCTAGTTGGTCGAAAATCGATTGCAGTGACTCGATCATGTGCTGGCTGGGATTCTACGTTCGCAGTGCAACGCAATGAAAGTTACGAATGATCCCTCCAGTCGCAGAATCAGAGTCGCAAGAATGGGGTCTGTCCCGTCTGGAAGCTGTGAAGAAATAGGTTTTCCTGCGTAGTTTCGTTGCAGATTTGCAATCGCGTTGTTTGCGTAGTGTTATGAGTTGCTCGGGAGTAGAACAAACGGCTTCCGGTGCGCGAGGGAGGTCGGGTTTATCGGCCTAACTAAGCCGACGCCGTTTCCAGATTGGGGTTGCGCTGTATGCTGAACCACCTTGTCCGGTTGTTAGCTGGGGCACGCCCACGTGGCTTCCATGGCCAGCTTCAGGCGATTCCGACACCGGAAGTGCCGTAAACCACAGCGCTCCTGAATCCAGGCATACGGGAACTGCGCGAGGTGCGAACGTCTCGCGCATGTATGTTGCGCGCCTTCGGTGGCCATCTTGGCCTTGAACGCCGTCGTAGTCGCAGGTTCGTCGATGCGCGTGATGGAGCGCCTCCACCCGGGACGCGGCGTTCGCTGGAGCGCAAAGTCCGCAAATGGGCAGTTCGGACCCGACGCCTTTGGGCGCACGGTATACGTGGGTATGTACCTGCAAGCCAGTCGCACACGATGCGCAAGGCCAGAGCGCCGAATTCCTGTCCAGCGCGTTTCCTACGACGCCAACCGGGACCGCTTTCCTTGTCCGGTGGGAAGATCCTCCTTCACAGCTTGGAGTTTACTAATTTCCTTTTTCCTTATACAGCCGTCGGACCGTCACGCTAGGTCCCGCGCTCGTCCGCTCCGAGGCTGCCTGCGCCTTGATAGTGTCGCAGAACTCGCGGACCTTTAAGCCGGCCTGGCTACTAAGAGCATCGAGTCGTGCCACAGTGGTTTGGTCGAAAGCAGTTTTACCTCTCTAGTAAATCTCCTACCATCCCCTAGTTTGCAACATCTGCGCCTCATCCAGCCCCGCGACAGCCAGGCCTTTCATTGCTCCGGTCAGGTCTTCGCTGACTTCAAGTAACACTTTGGGGTCATTGAAGTGGGTGGCGGCTTTGACGATGGCGCGGGCGCGCTTTTCGGCTTCGGCAGGATCGGCGAAGGTGGTGGAATCCTGCATGAAGATGCCGCTGCCTACGAAGACGGCTTCGGCGCCTAGTTGCATGACCAGGCTCGCATCGGCGGGGGTGGCGATGCCTCCGGCGGAGAAATTGGGGACGGGGAGCTTGCCGGTTTTGGCGACCATTTTTATCAGTTCGTAGGGCGCGCCATGTTCTTTGGCTTTGGCGTAGAGTTCTTCTTCGCCGAGGACGGTGAGGATACGCATCTCCTGCACGATCTGGCGGATGTGTTTGACGGCGTGGACTACGTCGCCGGTGCCGGCCTCCCCTTTGGTGCGGATCATGGCGGCGCCTTCGGCGATGCGACGCAGAGCTTCTCCGAGATTGCGCGCGCCGCAGACGAATGGAACATTGAAGGTCTGCTTGTCGACGTGGTGAGCTTCGTCGGCGGGAGTGAGGACTTCGGATTCGTCGATGTAGTCGACGCCGAGTTCCTGAAGAATCTGGGCTTCCGCAAAATGCCCGATACGGCACTTGGCCATGACTGGGATGGACACAGTCGCCATGATCTCGCGAATCTTTTTAGGCGAGGCCATACGCGCGACGCCGCCCTCCGCGCGGATCTGCGAAGGGACGCGCTCGAGGGCCATGACAGCGACCGCTCCAGCCTTTTCGGCGATGGAGGCCTGCTCGGCGTTGGTGACGTCCATGATGACGCCGCCTTTGAGCATTTCGGCGAGGCCCGTTTTCAGGCGGAGAGAGGTAGAGGCGGTGTTGGAGCCGTTGGTTTTGGACATGTTTGGACTCTTTTCGCGTTCGCGAAGGATAGGCCGGCAGCGCGTGGTTGCCAGCTTTTTCTATTTTACAGGGCATTCATAAATCGGGGTACTCCATTCGCAGGGCGAGCGGGAGGACAATCCGCCGCCGGGTTCCACTGAGTGCAAAGGGATCCTTCGAGTTCGCGTTTTGGGCCGCGACAGCCCGAAACGCTTCCCTCAGGATGAAAGATGTGAAATAGCAAGATGCGTTAACGGTCAACATATTTGGCGAACATTTTTTCGGGGTCAATGGCGATGAAGATGCCCCGGCTGCGGGCCAGGACTTCGTTCTTATCGTTGAGAATTTCGGCGGTGTTGATGTGCTGGCGTCCGTGCACGCTGAGCTCGCGGCCTTCGACGCGAAGCGGCTTATGCAGGGGGACGGGCTTGAGGTATTCGATGGTCATCTCACGCGTCAGGGCGACGACATGGTGGAGCTTGTTTACTTTGCCCATCGCGTCGTCGAGGATGCAGGCGATGACACCGCCGTGGGTGTGGCCGGGAGGTCCGGTGTAGCGCTTGCTGAGGCGAAATTGGCAGACGAAGGTTTGGCGGGCCTCGTCGAGGATGAACTTCAGGCGCATGCCGTCGGGATTGTTCATGCCGCAGACGAAGCAATAGTTTTTCTGCATTTTTGTATAACGGGTGTCGTGGCCTTCGGCTTGGGGCTTACGTGGCATGGAGGGATTTTACGTGATTCTGGGATTAGGGTTGAGGGTCGACGTTCCCACCCTTTCGACTTCGCTCACGGCAGGCCTTCTCGCGAAAGAGGTGAGAAATAGGACGCCCTGAGTTGTGGAGCCTGGCGGTGGCGTGATGGATGGGAGTAGGGATCTTTCGACTGCGGTTGTGCTTCGCTTTCGCGAAGCACAACCTCCGCTCAGGGTGACAGGGTATCTCGGGAATCATGACTTTGCAAATCTCGCAACCGGGCGCCGCGCCGCCGAGAGACACTCTCTTGACAATAAATTAATCTCCGCGTCACTTGCAGTCATCATTTTTCCTGTTTACTGAGAAGCCGCTTCGCTCGAATCCTTACGCAGGAGGCCCAATCGTGTTACGAAAAAACTATGCGGCGTTGCTGACGGTGTTGATCGGAGCAAGCCGCTTGCTTGCGCCCCAGCCAACTTTCGCTAAGGGCAATTTACAGAACGTCAACCACATCATTGTTGTGATGCAGGAGAACCACTCTTTTGACAACTACTTCGGAGTGCTGGCGCTGGCTCCGAACAGCCCGTACCACCCCTCGTTTGGCGGGTGCTTCCCCGGGGACCACCAGTGTGTAGATGGCTTGGCGTGCTTTGTCGATCACAGCGGACACTATCACTGTGGAAACTGGAACCTGGACGCGGACGACAAATCACTCGTGTTTGCCTTCCACGATCCGACCCGCTGCACGATTCCTGATCTCGACCACTCCTGGTTGGGTACGCACAAGGAAGTGGATTTCGAACTCCCCAATCTCACGCTTCCCCTGAGTCTTGACGACGGCTTCGTGCGCGTCAACGACCTGACCGAACAGATTGATACAGGAGAAAGCGCAACCGAAGACGAAACTATAGGGTTCTACAACCAGACCGACCTTCCCTTTTATTACGATCTCGCGGGGAAGTTCGCGATCAGCGATCGCTATTTCGCTCCTGTCTTAGGGCCAACTTTTCCGAACCGCTCGTACTTTATGGCGGCTACGTCGTTCGGCCACTTGACTACGTCGGACACCTTTCCTCCGGCGGGCGGATACAAGCCCATCACGGGCACGATCTTCGATCTGCTCGATCAGAATGGCGTCACCTGGGCGGACTACTTCCAGGATGCACCCCAAGGTGCCAGCTTTCGAGAGTTCGGCGCAACCGGCGTTGACCCTCACTTTCTTCCCTTGCCGGTATTCCTGGCGCAGGCCGGGGGAGTTCCCGGAGCCGGCCCATTACCGTCAGTTTCTTTTGTCGATCCCAACTTCGGTCTTTTTGGAATCGCGTCGGAAAACGATGAGCACCCGCCAACCGATATTCAACGCGGCCAGGCCTATGTTTCGAAGGTCATAAATGCGGTCCGCAACGGCCCGTTCTGGAAGGACTCGATCATTTTCATCACTTATGACGAGCATGGCGGATACTATGACCATGCTCATCCTCCGATTGCCCCGCAACACGGTGCGCGGAACCCGGATGGCATTAACCCGGGGCAGTGCGAAGATCTCTCGAACGCTCCTGCCAGCCTTTTACCTGGCGGGGGCGCAGAATGCTCGTCGAACCCGCTCAGCGCAACCGATACTTCGGTGAACGATGCGGAAGCGCTCTGCCCTGAGTTGACGGCGAATCCTACTGGTCCATTTCCGGCTCAGTGCGCCAATTACAACCAACTCGGGGTCCGCGTGCCGATGATGGCAATTTCTCCATTCTCCAAACCCGCTTACGTTTCTCACACGATCGGCTCACACACGTCGCTGCTAGCTTTGATTGAGAAGCGCTTCCTGAACCCCAATGGCCAGCCCTTGCACCTGACCAAGCGGGATCAGTTCTCGAACACTCTGGAAGACTTGTTTGATTTCACGAACTCGCCTTCACTCAATACGCCGGTGCTGCAGGCCGCGCCTCCGGCGGTCGACTGCACGCCCGCCGGCGGAGCTGCGCCGACACCTTAATGTTTAATTTGTAGGCAGTGGATTTAGTTCGTTGATTGCGATCGGCTGGCGGTCTGTTAGACCTGCCAGCCGATTTCTTTGGGTTGCCCTTAAAGTTTATCTCTTCCTTAGTTTGGTTCAAATGCTGTATACATATCGGTTTTGGAAAACTTTGGACTGGAGTTCTCGTGAAATTGAATCCACGGACTTGTACGGGCTGTACCCGGGGTACCTCGGGGGCAAAAGCCCGTTTTAATAGGGATGCTTTGATTGCAGCGCTGAAGCGCTGCGCCACCCAAAGGCATTTTTTCATCACAGCCGATTTCCGCCGCCTCATCACCGTCTGCCTTAGCTTCGTCTTTACTTTTCTGCTGATCGGCTCCGCTGTATCTGCGCAGGATCAGGATAAGGATGCGGATAGGACGGGAGTGCCAGCTCCGGCGGCCAAGAAGAATCCTAAAAAGGATCCGAAGAAGGATGAGAGTACGACTGCGCCTTCGCAAGATAAGAAAGCCGATGAGAAGAAGGGCGGGATGACGGCGGAGACTTTTTCCGGAGTCAAGTTTCGCTCGATTGGGCCGGCGGTGGCTTCGGGGCGGGTGATGTCGATTGCGGTGAATCCCAAGAATAAGTTTGAGTATTACGTGGGGGTGGCGTCGGGCGGGGTATGGAAGACGGTTAACGATGGGACGACGTGGACTCCGCTGTTTGATAAGCAGGGATCGTATTCGATTGGGTGGGTAACGCTCGATCCGAATGACCCTTCAGTCGTATGGGTGGGAGCCGGCGAGAGTAACTCGCAGCGCAGCGTGTCTTATGGCGATGGAATTTATCGGTCCGATGATGGGGGGAAGGACTGGCAGAACTTAGGATTGAAGAAGTCGGAACACATCGGGAGGGTGCTGATTGATCCGCGGGATTCGAAAGTGGTTTATGTGGCGGCGGAGGGGCCGCTGTGGGGACCGGACGGCGATCGCGGGCTTTATAAAAGTACGGACGGTGGAAAGAACTGGAAGGCGGTACTGACCATCAGCGAGAACACGGGCGTGGTGGATGTGGCGATTGATCCGTCGAATCCGGACATCGTTTATGCGGCGGCGTATCAGAGGCGGCGGCATGTGTTCACCCTGATCGATGGTGGGCCGGAGAGTGCGATTTACAAATCGACCGACGCAGGCACGACTTGGAACAAATTGAAATCCGGGCTGCCGACGGTAGATATGGGCAGGATTGGGCTGGCGGTGTCGGCGGCTGATCCGAATGTGGTCTATGCCACGATCGAGGCGGGGGATGGCAAGGGCGGAATTTTTCGGTCGAATGATCGGGGAGCGACTTGGGAGCGGCGGAATGAATTCGATGTTGGGGCGATGTATTACGCCCACGTGGTTACTGACCCGAAGAATGTGGATCGGATCTTTGTGATGAACGTGAGCTTGCGGGAATCGCTGGATGGGGGGAAAACTTTAAAAAAGGTAGAGGAAACGAATCATCACGGGGACAATCACGCGCTCTGGATTGATCCGGACGATACGAAGCATTGGCTGTTGGGGTCGGACGGGGGGATGTATGAGACCTGGGATGACGCGAGAAATTGGGAGTTCAAGGCGAATCTGCCGACGGTGCAGTTTTACGATGTGGCGGTGGACAACGCGCTCCCCTTCTATAACGTGTGCGGCGGCACGCAAGATAATTATTCCTGGTGCGGGCCGGCGCGCACGCGCAACGTCAACGGGATTATGAATTCCGATTGGTTCGTGACCACGGGCGGAGATGGATTCCGGTCGGTGGTGGATCCGGTGGACGCGAACACGATTTATTCGGAGTCGCAATACGGCGTGCTGGTGCGCTACGACAAGCCGACTGGGCAGGAACTGGTTTTGCAGCCGCACGAGGGAAAGGGCGAGCCTCCGCTACGGTGGAATTGGGATTCGCCGGTGATTATTAGTCCGCACTCGCATACGCGTTTGTACTTTGCGGCGAATAAATTATTTCGCAGTGATGATCGCGGCGATGCATGGAAGGCGATCAGCGGCGACCTGACGCGACAGGTTGATCGGAATAAATTACCGGTGATGGGAAAGGTGTGGGATCCGGATGCGGTAGCGAAGAATGCGTCGACATCGTTCTATGGAAATATCGTGGCCTTGGCCGAGTCGCCGAAAAAAGAAGGGCTGATTTTTGTAGGAACGGATGACGGTCTGATTCAAGTCACGAGCGATGGCGGGCAGAGTTGGACGAAGTACGACAAGTTTGCGAGCGTTCCGGATATGACTTATGTGAGCCGGTTGGCGGCTTCGTCACACGATGCAGACGTGGTTTATGCGGCCTTTGACAATCATAAGAATGAGGATTTCAAACCCTATCTGCTGCGATCGAGAGATGCGGGTAAGACGTGGACTTCGATTGCAGGAAATCTACCGGAGAATGGTCAGGTGCTGGCGTTTGTGGAAGATACGGTGAATGCGAATCTGCTCTTTGCGGGGACTGAGTTCGGCGTGTTCTTCACGGTGGATGGTGGGCTGCATTGGGTGCAACTCAAGGGCGGGCTGCCGACGATTGCGGTGCGTGACATGGTCCTGCAGGCGCGGGAGGGCGATCTGGTGATCGCTACGTTTGGGCGCGGGTTCTTCGTGCTCGACGATATTTCGGCACTGCGGCAGATCAAGGCGGAATCTTTGGAGCTGGCAGCGGCCGCGTTTCCGGTGAAGGATGCGTTGTTGTATATGGAGCGGCATCCGCTGGGAGGTCCAAAGAAAGGGTTTCAGGGAGAGGCCTTTTATACCGCGGATAATCCCGCGTATGGGGCGGTGTTTACGGTTTATCTGAAGGAGAAGTTGAAGACAAAAAAGGAGAAACGTCAGGAAGCGGAGAAAGATGCGGCGAAGAAAAACCAGACGCTCCCTTATCCGACGCATGACGAGTTGCGGGCGGAGGCGGAAGAGCAGAAGCCGGAGGTTTATTTTGTGGTGTACGACGAATCGGGTGCGGCGATCCGGCGAGTGGAGGGGAGCATCGAGTCGGGATTTCAGCGGGCGGCATGGGATCTGCGGTATCCGATAGTTTCGCTGCGCGAGCATTCCGACGACGAAGAGGATTTTCCTCCGGCTTCATCGAAGGGAACGTTGGTGCTGCCTGGGTCGTACTCGGTGCGCTGTTTTCAGAATGTGAGTGGAGCAGTAACAGAATTAGGTGCGGTGCAGAATTTCAAAGTGGTGAGCGACGGCCAGGGTTCGATGAATGCAGCCGACTTTGCGGCGAGGGGGGAATTTCATCGCAAGGTGGCTCGGCTTTACCGGGCGGTTTCGGGCGCGACGCATACGGCTCATGACGTGGAGGGACGGCTGAAGTTGATTCGCCAGGCTTTGCATGAAACTCCGGCGGCTGAGACACAATTGGATGCGGAGGCTGATGCGATCGAACAGAGCGATCGGTTGATCCTGCGGGTGCTGAGCGGGGATAAGGAAATGCAGAAACGGAACGAGCCGGTAGTGTCGTCGATTAACGATCGGATCGAGGCCATCATGGAGGGCGAAAGGTTCTCACTGGCCAGGCCAACGCAGAGTCATATAGAGGATTACAACATTGCGGCAACGGATTTTGCCGAGGAACTCGGAAAACTTAGGACATTGGTTGAAGTTGATTTGGCCAAGCTGGAGAAGGGTATGGAGGCTGCGGGAGCGCCTTGGACTCCGGGTAGAGTGCCGGAGTGGAGCGAGAAGTAGAGTCCCTGTTTGCTGCTTGCAGGAAAAATCCTTAGCACAGAGGACACTGAGGGGCAGAGGGCAAGACGAACCGAAAATTGTTTACGAATTTTTTCTTGCTCGCGCAAGTCGCGTGGTTTTTTCGTAAGCAGCTGTGATAAACTCGGCGCCGACTGTTGCTTTGCGCTGTGGGGCACGGCAACCGCCGTGGGGAAATCGTTCGACGTCCGGGAGGACTGGGGAATGGGCCTCGCGTTAATGGGTCTGATCTGGCTGATTACTTTAGTCAGTACGTACTTTTTTGTCGCCAAAACCTGGTGGCTGCCCGTGGGTGCGGCCGACGCCGCGAAATTTATTGACGGCCAGCTTGCCCTCACTTTTGTACTGATGGGAATTGTTTTTCTGGCGGCGCAACTCTCTCTGGGTTACATCGTGTGGAGATACCGGGAACAACCTACGTCTCCGCCGGTGCTGTATTCGCACGGCAATACAAGGCTGGAAATCGTCTGGACTGTGCTAACCACAGTATTGTTTGTCGGATTGAATCTGATGGGCAGTACGGTTTGGGCGAGCCAGCGCTTTGATCAGGCGGGGCCAGGCGCGGTGCAGGTTGAGGTCACGGGGATGCAGTTTGCGTGGTACTTCCGCTATCCGGGGCCGGATGGAAAGTATGGAGCGACGAGTCCGAAGCTGATGGATCCCTCGGCTGGAGGCGAAGCGGCTGTGGGGCTGAACACTTCCGACCCGGCGGCAAAGGATGATGTGGTCACGGGCACGATGTATTTGCCGGTGGACCGCGAGGTCGACGTGAGCTTGCGCGCGGTGGATGTGATCCACAGCTTCTTTGTGCCCTCGCTGCGCTTTAAGCAGGATACGGTTCCGGGGTTGAACATTCACATGCACTTCAAGCCAACGGCGATTGGCGAGTACGAAATCGCGTGCGCGGAACTCTGCGGCTTGGGACACTACAAAATGCACGGGATGGTACACGTGGTCAGCCAAGAAGATTTTGATAAGTGGCTGGCTGCACGGGAGGCGGAGAAACAATAACATGGCGACCCCGGTTGCGGTTCATGCGCACGCGGCTCCTCAGGGCTTCATTCGAAAATATATTTTTAGCCTGGATCACAAAGTCATCGGTATTCAGTATTTCTTTTTGGCGCTCACTGCGGTGTGGGTAGGGATGTTCCTGTCGCTGCTGATGAGGATTCACTTATTGTGGCCGGGCGCCAATCTGCCGCTAGTAGGCGAGATCAAGCCGGAGACTTACCTCAGCCTGCTCACCATGCACGGCACGATCATGGTGTTCTTCGTTCTGACCACGGCGCCGCAGGGTGGGTTCGGAAATTATTTTCTGCCAATTCAGATTGGCGCGCCGGATATGGCTTTTCCGGTGCTGAACATGCTTTCGTTCTGGACGACGTTTGTGGCGTTCGTGACCATCCTTGCAGCTTTTTTTGTTACGGGCGGAGCGCCACTGCACGGCTGGACGGGGTATGCGCCTCTGAGTGCTCTGCCGTCGGCGGGACCGGGAGAACAACTCGGGGCGGATTTGTGGATCACGAGCATTGCGATTTTTTGCATTGCGTCGTTGATGGGCGCGCTGAATTTTATTACTACTACGCTTGATCTGCGCGCCAAGGGCATGACGTTGATGCGCATGCCGCTGACGGTTTGGTCGTGGTTCATCACCGCGATTCTTGGACTGCTGGCCTTCGGCGTATTGCTCTCGGCGGGAATTTTGCTGCTGATGGATCGCAATCTAGGTACGAGTTTTTATGTACCGCTGGTGGTGGTGAATGGACAGATCATGGGGCACAAGGGCGGGTCACCGCTGCTCTGGCAGCATCTGTTCTGGTTCTTCGGGCATCCCGAAGTTTATATTGCGATCCTGCCCGGAATGGGCGTGACTTCACAGGTTCTCTCGACGTTCTCGCGCAAGCCGATTTTTGGCTACAAGGCCATGGTTTATGCCATGCTCTCCATCGGATTTCTTGGATTCATGGTGTGGGGCCACCACATGTTCATGAGCGGCATGAGTCCGTATTCGGCGTTTGCCTTTTCCATCCTGACGATGTGTATTGGCGTACCCTCGGCGATCAAGACTTTTAACTGGTTGGGCACGATGTGGAAGGGGCACATTCGCTTCCAGACGCCGATGCTATACGCCGTTGGCTTCGTTTCGCTTTTCGTCTCGGGTGGATTGAGCGGTCCGTTTCTGGCGCAGCCGGTGCTCGACATTCAACTGCACGATACCTATTTTGTGGTCGGACACTTTCACCTGATCATGGGCGTGGCGGCGATCTTTGGAATGTTTGCGGCGACTTATTACTGGTTCCCGAAAATGTTTGGACGAATGATGAATGAGACCTGGGGACG
>Ga0307474_10000343_pt1 | contig 33942 bp, 50 predicted proteins | sample atmos_gasesECM1C_2_FD_203312 | JGI IMG/M metagenome (GOLD analysis project Ga0307474, IMG submission 203312) | Hardwood forest soil microbial communities from Morgan-Monroe State Forest, Indiana, United States - atmos_gasesECM1C_05 | ecosystem: Environmental > Terrestrial > Soil > Temperate... | reverse complement strand
TTGGTGTTGGCAAATGTAGTGTTGGTCATTTGGCCAATGAATAGATCAAAGCCACCTGTGTAGTTAACATTGATCGGCACAGAAAGGCGTCTGATTCCAGTGATAGAGGCATTAGATGCGTTGCTGGAATTGGTCATCGCGTAGGATTGCGAGCCGCTCGAGGCAAGCGATAATGTTGAGCCGTTGAGAGTATACAAGCCAACATACGCGGATATAGTTTGCGCTTGCGTCGATAGCGCCAGTGCCGCAGCGGATGCCGATATCATGATATCAGCGCGACTCGCGGTAAATGGGAATGGCGCGATCGCAGGATATACCTGCACGCTGCCTAACCCGTTTTGCGTGACCGTCGTGTTCTGCATTGGCCCTAGAGGCTGGAAGAACGATAGTTGCGGAATCGCGGCGCCAATCGAAATAGTCGAGGCGTTGACGACGACGGAAACTAAGCCTGTACCAGAAATAGAGGATGTCGCGGGTGCTGAAATAAGTATTGAGCCGCCAGACATGCCTCCGGATATGGCGCCTCCAAAGGAGTGAGAAATTGTCTGATCAGCAATGCTGCTGCTGGAAGACTGCCCTGTCGTGTTTCCTAGGAAGAACAGTGCCTGCGTAGTAGCCACAATCGCGCCCAAACTTCCGCCGGTATTGGTGAACGTCACCCCTCCGCTGTTTGTAAATACGAGCGTCGAGAACGTGCTTGAACCGCCGCTCGCTGAGAATGCTTGGCCTGACTGCGTGTATGAGGCGGTGATTGCCTGCCCTGCGCTAGAACCGAAGGAAATACCATTCGCATTGCTGAATGAAATAGCTCCAGACGTATAGGTAGTATTCGAGACGATTACGCTGCTGATACCTGTCTGCGCACCTCCGGCATTGGCACCAGAGATAGTGATCGTCTGCGCACCAGCCGCGCCGCTAGAGACGGACAGCGTGATGTTGTTTCCGCCAGCGAACACTACTTGGCCGCTGTAGGTTCCAGTATTTCCAGAGGTGTTACCGCCAGTCGAGACACCAAGCGATAGCCCTGCGCCCCCTCCGGCACCCGAGAGCACCAGAGAGCCGTTACTGTAGCCAGCGGAAATGTTGCCAAGTGCATTGACTAAGAAACTACCGTTTGTGAACGTTCCGCTGCTGCCTTGGGTCGTATTGCCGGTTGCAAAAATCGTCTGCGTCGGCACACCTAGGCTTATCGTAGAGCCTGCAACTGCTACCGAAACTTGCCCGGTACCGCTGATGCTAGAGGTGGCTGGAGCGTTGATTGTGATGGTGGCTGCGGATCCTGCCGCCCCAGTGGCTTGTGAGAGAGAGATCGGGCCGGAGCCCACGAGGACCACATTGCCAGTGGATACCGTACCAGTGGCACCTGCGGTATTTCCTGCTGTGGAGACGCCAAAGTTAACGCCGCCTCCCCCGCCACCACCCGCGCCGCTGATGACATACGAGCCATTGCTTACTCCCACGGAGACATTACCGGCACCGGCGAGTGACAACTGGCCTATCGTCTGCGTGCCGCTGGTTCCTAAAGTTGTATTCGAGGCGGCAAACATCGACTGACTAATCCCGGTGCTCGCGGGCGCCGAGATGATTAGGCTGTTAGATGACCAGCCACCAGAGATGATTCCGGCGAATGAGACATTTAGGCTATTGAGAGGATACGCGCTGCTGGATGACTGTCCTGTTGTGTTGCCAGTCGCAAAGACATCCCCAGAAGCACCAGAGTTCGATGCTCCTGATATGAATATTGAGGCGCCCGACTGGCCAATGACGACGTTTCCCTGGCCGACGATAGACAGCGAGCGCGCGTCATACGTGCTGGATGATGACTGCCCGAAGGTCTGAGACTGCGCGTAAACGCCTAAGGTCTGGACCGTCTGGCTAGGCACGTTGATAGTAACAGTGCCGGATCCGGCCGCTCCAGAGCCTGACAAGGTGACGTTGCTACCGCCTACCAGCACGAGTTGCTGCGACTGAACGCCTGTGATACCAGCCGAGTTTCCGCCAGTGGAGATGCCTACTCCTGAGAACAGCGGCGGCAACGTTGGGGCCGACAGCAATATGGCTCCGGCGCTCCATCCAGCCGATACCAGACCGCTTGCGATTATCGACAGTGATCGCGCGTCATGGGTATTGGATGTTGACTGGCCAGTGGTATTACCGAATATATACACGCCATCGGTCTGATTAGACTGACTGGCAGTCGCCGTGATAGTGCCGTTATTGAGGCCAAAGGAGATATTGTTCGAGTTGCCGAAGGTGATGCCGCCGAATGCATTCGATTGAGTGCCCGCGCTGATTGAGATATTCGCAGCCGCCGCCGTGTTGGCTGAAATGGTGACCGAATTGCCATTCTGCGAGAGCGTGACGTTATTGCCGCCCGCTAAGAATAGCGTGCCGGTTGAGACGAGCGACAGCACGCCTGCGGTGTTGCCGCCAAAGGATGCATTAATCCCGCCGCCGCCCCCTCCGCCACCGCCTATATCAGAGACGGCAATTGAGAAATTCGCACCACCGCGCGCGATCGGGATTGCATCCGAGGGCTGCGCCGGGGAGCCTGCGGGGAGTTCGGAGATTTTCTCGTTAGCCACTTAAGCCACCGCCCTGAGAGGTGCCGTGGCCACCGCTGCCTGTACCATTGCCGTTTCCGCTGGATAACCCATGCCCTTGAGAGTGCCCGCCGTGCATCAGTAGGGCGCCACGCCGAGCTGCACGAAGGTCGCCGTCACGGATCCTGACCCACTGTTTAGGAGCACTCGAGCGAAAGTCGGCGCAAAGGCGTAATTGCTTTGAATCGGTCCTGTCGCGTTCACGGCGTTGGTATCGGAACTGTTAACCCAAGTCACTAAGTTAGGGGCGACAGGGTTGGTGGGCGAATTCGGATCATCGAGCGTTTGCTGAATGGTGTAACTCACCGTGCCAGAGGTGTCGCATTGGATTGCCACTTGAGCCAATGCCCACTCATCCAAGCGCACCCAAGGAGAGGCGCCAATGCCACTGGTGCCCACCGTGATCGCCGCGGTAAGGGCGGCATTGACCGAAATTCGCGTGATGGTTTTGTAACTCAGCACACTCGTCACCGCCGTGCCATTTAAGGCCACCGTCTCGCTGATCGGATCCCCTGCCCAACTGGTGCCAAAAATCGTCGCTGTGTGCGTGGAATCGGTGCTGGCGAGGGTGATCGCTTGCGCGGCGGTGAGTACTGCCACGCCGTTTACCACCGTTGAGCCGTTCAAAGTCAGATTGCCAGCGGCGCCAGGGGTCTGGCTTTGCGCAATGTTATTGCCGCTCGAGGCGGTTAGCGGGCCTACAGTTACGGTGATGGGACGCATTCACTACTCTCCAAAATGAAACGGGCCCAGTTGGGCCCGTCGTTATGCCATGGGCCAGCGGTGCCCTCGTCGGCCGATCTTAATCCTCACCCATGCCGTACTCACCCTTCATCAATTCTCGCCCCGGCGCGTCGGTGCCCTTACGCGCTGAGGTGAATGGTTGTGCCTCAGAGCCGGTGCGTCCGCCCGCCTTGCGCGGCTTGCGCCCCGCGTGAGTGTTGGGCTTATCGCCGCCGACTTTCGGCTCATCGCTCCCGTGCTTCTCGGGACCGAAACCTGCTTTGCCGCCGCGCTTCTTCTTCGCGCGACCGCCTTTTTTCAGTTCCTCGGCTTCGGAGTCGATTTCCTTCGCATTCGTGCGCGCCTCGTTCTTGGTCTTGACGTCGGCCTCGGGCTCGTTCACGCCGCCGGTTTCTTTGTGCTTACGACCCTTCATTCGATATCTCCAGGGCGTCAGGACGCCAGATTTATGCCTTGCAAATATTCTACGCTGAGCGTGCCGACGCCAGTGCCGGTATTGGTGGACAGAACCACAATCTGCACGTCCTGGTTGCCGACGTTATCCCAGTTCGCAATCTGGGTGAGCGAGGTTCCAGGCGTGATGGTCACCTGACCCAAAGCACCTGAGGTCACAACCGCATTCGCTGCCGTGAGAGCGACCGCGCTCGCCGAGGTGCCAATGCCGAGCGTTGTCGCAGTGCCAGAGAAAGCGGTTGTCACCATCAGCTTGATGGACTTGATCTGACTCTGCGCCGGGATGACGATCGGGCAGGCGAACTGACCGGCAACGCCGGTATTCGTTGCCTGCGTGATCACGCAGGACTGGCCCATCGTGGCATAGCCTTGATTCGCCGTTCCAGACTGACTGCCTAAGCCAGCGAGATTGTTCGTGCCATCGCTTTGGACGATATTCCCAGCGATGACCGGGCCTGTCAGTACGGTACCAGGGAAGACCGGATCCCCGTTGGTTTGCGTGAGTTGGCCGCCGGTGATGTCCGGGTAGGTCTGACCGCTGGTGGGGACGATGTAGGTTGCCATTTAGCGCGCCCCGCTTACGATGTCGGGAAGTTGCCGAAGGCGGCTCTGGGATTGAAATACGAAAATGACATTCTTTGATAGCCCTTCACAAGGAGGTTGTCCGTAGTGAAATCCACCTGCATATCCGTTTCAAACGGAATTCTGCTCATAAACGCCAGGCCCGCGATATTCGTCAGCATGAACCATGCGAAGGATGAGGTTAGGAAGTCCATGACCATGTAGCCCTCTGGCACGCCGCCGGCGGTGGTCAGGATCGCGTTCACGTCGTTGTCCGCGGTGCCGGGGCGAAGTTCGGTCTTCAAAAGCCGAATCGCGACCGGTTCCAACTGCGGCGGCACAATCAGCTTTCGTCCGCGCGCGAACATCTTCAGGCCAGCTTGGTCTTTGAAGTTCGTGCGGATGGAAACCATTGTGTTGAGCAAGGTGGCTTCGTTCAGATCAACTTGCGTTGTCGGCGTATTGGCAATCGTCCCGCCATCGATCGGGTGTGCCGCAGAGAATAGCGCTACGCCATCGCCGCCAATGGATGCGTTATAAGTTGCACCCGTATTCAGCACATTCGCGGCGTAGATCTCAAGCGCTTGGCTGAAAGACTCAATCAACCCTAAGTTACTGGGGTGAAACTGCGTCTTGTACAGGTTGTCATCGATCGCTTTGCGCGTGATCGCATATCCTAACCCGAGTTCGATGTGCTCTTGGTTGTAGACGTAGCGCTCGCCCGAGTTGTTATCGAAGCCTGTCTGGCCGCCTTCGGTCTTGAGCTGCGCTAAACCTAAGTAGCGCATTTCGGCGGTGCGCTCGAGGGCGAGCTTGGAATCGAATTTCGTGAAGACTTTCGAATACTGATTCGGTATCTGCTCGTACTTGCCAGTGATACCGCGCAGTCCTGGCAGCAGCAGGTCTTTAATCGCACTAAGATTAACGGCCATTTTATGCCACCACCGAGAGAGTCACTCTCGTCTCCGTGTTGTTGAAGGCTACGACCACGTAGTTAAACGCCCCCGTCTGGGTGCCGTTCGATCCTGGCGGATCAAGCAGCAGCCTCACCATGCGCCAAGGCAGAGTCGCGGTGACCGCGGCCGTGGTTCCTGGGGTAATGAAAGCGCCGGAGAGACCATTGGCGGCCGTGCCGGTGCCCATGTTGTGATTCACGTTCGAGCCCATCTGCGCTTGCGTGGCGCCCGTGGCATCCGATTGGACCACGAATTGCGCGTTCGGATCGTTGATCACGTACGCCTCAATCGTGGGCTGTGCGCCGACGACTACATCGGTACCTGGCCAGTAGTTGCTCCACACGGTGCGCTTTTGCGAGGTGGAGAGGTATTTGCAGCCCTGGAAGACGCCGCACGTCGCAACAGCGGTCGCGGTCGTTGAAGGAATGATGGTGCCGTCGCCGGCGCCTGCGCGCTGGACCGGATCGCCGTAAAAAATCGCGGCGGTGTTGAAGTCGATGCCGCCGTTGCCGAAAGTTACGACTTCGTAAGTTGGGGCGCTTCCAGTTCCGGTGAACTGTCTGAAGCCAAATGGCGAATTCTGGTTGGCCAAGGGACTACTCCTGAACGGAGGTCGCTTAGCTACCGGAGCAAAGGAAGACCTACAAAATTCTTTAAATCAATAAGCCACACCGGGCGGCCTGTTGTAGGACGTTATGCCACGCGTTTATGCGCTTGTCAAATTTTGCGATTTCTTTTTTCGAGGACGACGATTAAGGCTTTGCTGAGAAGCACTAGCCCATTCGCAATTTTCTTTGCAGTAATTGCCGTTATTATCTACGCGGTCAATGCTTTGATCGTCTGTAGGTTCACCCATGTCTGCTAAGAAATTCTCGAATTTCAGCCAACGCTCGCAAATAGTTATGCCGCGACCGCCGTATCGAGGGTAATTCGAAGCTTTTTTATTCGTGCATCTGGTGATCATGCACGACCAGATCCGATACACCCTTTTGTTTGCTCTTGAGAATCCATGCGTCAGGCTTCTCTTGGATGTCTGTTCAGCCAAGAAACATCCGCAACTGACTGTCGTACCCCTAGTAAGGCAGTAAATACTGATGAATTTTACTACCCCGCAATCGCACGCACATTGATGGAATAATCTTCTTCCGCCAGGTGTATGGCGCATCTCTTCGAAGCCAAGAACGGTCAGACGACCAAACTTGGTACCCGGCGTGATAATCTGACGTTCAGCCATTTTGTGCTCCTGTAAAGCATATGGTGGTTAGGATGTCGCGGTGTAATCAGCACCGCGGCGTCCGTTAATTATAGGCTAATGTGTGCCGTAAGTCGCATGCAACTGAATGCCGGAAACCATCAGCGATAGCAGCCAAAGCGCCATGCCAAGCCAGCCCCAAGCGGGCTTCGGCGCTGGACCGGTGAAGAGGTTAACGCCGCGAAAAATAGGAAAACCAACGCGAATAGCTGAATGATCAACGGAATGATGTTCATTTTCGCACCACTGGCGTTACCGAAATGCGCGAGGTCGGCCGATAAATAACAGCAATATGTCAGTGCTCGCGCCGATGTGGCGTGAGGGTTCGACTACTTCGGGACCGCGATCGGCTCAAAGCCGCGCTTCACATTCACCATCTTCGTGCCCTTGTTGTCACGATCAAAGGTTCCTGGAGGCGCGCCATTGAGTTGCTCTTCCTTCTGGCGCACCTGGCCGACGGCTTTGCGATGCTCGCGCGCAACCGCTTCGGCGGTGATCACCGCGGGGCGCTCCATCAGCATCATGCCCTTGCGCTCAATCGTGACGCCTTTGTAGGTATCTGGCATCAGTTCCGGGTGCCTCGAGGCGGGGACGGCTTCCCATCCTTTCATGGCGACCGAGACTTGGTAGCTCGGATCCTGCGCGCCTAACACCGTGAAGCGCTTCCACTCATAACTCCAGCCATCGGGAATGATGCGCGGGTCGATGTAGAACTCATTCACGCCATCATCATCGAGGCCGGTGCCCAAGTGCTCGTGAAGCTCCGCGGCGCGGCGCGCGGCGCGCGTGCGGGAGTCTTCCTCGGCGAAGCGCTCAGGTTGGGCCTTAGGCGGCACTGGTGGCTGGACAGATGCGGCGCCTAATCCGGCAGTGGGCAGAGGCGCATGTGGGCCTGAGCGGCGGCGCGGCTCTGGGTCGCCGATGAGGGGGTCTTTGTCGTCGTTCATCGAATTTTCTCCTCAAAGCGCAATCGCGCCTCGATTTCTTTCATGCGCTCTTCGGCGCGTTCTTGCGCCTTGATTTTGTCCTCATCTGCTTCGGTGAGCGTCGGACCGTCATAGCCCGGCTTCTTCTCCAGGAATCGACGCAACAGCGGATCGAACCCGCCCCTCAATTGGTCCTGCAGATCTTTGCTAATTTCGCTCATTGCAAACGCCCCTCACTGCGCAGCGCAACTACTTGGCGCGCGTATTCCTCATCCGTCATGCCGTTCAATTTCGCAATCTCGCGCTGCTCGGCTGTCAATCGCACGACATTGGGCCGTGAGCCGTTACCATTGCCTGAGCGTGAGACTGGCGCGCCTGCGGGTGGTGGTGAGCGCTGAGAGGTCGGCTTCGCCGCATCTGAGAGCGCAATTTCAGTATCCCCAGCATCATCGCCAGATGGCGCGGTGCTGAGACCTAAAGATTTCTCAATCGCACTGAAATACTCATCCGTGTCTGGTTTGATGCCCTCATCGGTCGCATCTTCGTGTGCGCGGATCATTTTGCGATTTAAGCGCGCATCGCGCACGTACTCGGGGTGTGAGCGCACCCAAGCGGCTGAGCGCGGCGTCATATTGGCGGTGAATTGCTCAACTGGGTCGTTGGATTCTCGCACGACCGGCTTTGGCGCCTTCTCGAGCGCTGATTTGCCGTTCTCAAGCTGCAGCAGGCGAGCAGAGTTCGTGCCAATCTCACGCTGCACCTTCGCGGCTGCCGCCCAGTCACCCGCGGCGGCCGCTTCGGCGTATTTTCCTTCCAAAACGTCCAGCGATTGCGTCACGGTGGCGATTGCGCCCTTCACTAGATCAAGTTGGGTGGCTTGAACGTCGGTTTTAGCCTTAATTTCACCCGATTCAGCCTCACGCGCACGCGCTGCGGTCGCTGCGTGCGCGGCGCGCTCGTCTTCTAGCTGCTTTTTGAGCTTTTTGATGCCTTCTTCGGTGTCGGAGGCGGCTGCGGGCGTCGCTGGCGTCTCGATTACTGGTGCGTCGTCCTTGGCTGGAGCCTTTTTCTTCGGCTCCTTGGCCGCTTTGGCGTCGATTTCGTCTAGATCGATCTTAATTTCGTCGGTTGAGGCTGACATTTTGGCTACCAGACCATCGTTGGATTCGGAATTTTCATGCGAATTTGATCGTCAAAGACGAGCCGGCAGGTAATGGAGTTCTCCGGATCGTACGCGGTGCCGTTTGGATTGAAATCCAGCGCCCACGTGTCGCTCGGGCGCGTCACGATCCAGTCATGTAGGTTAATCGGGATGCCGTAGGTGATCCCTTCTGGCGAAGTGCGCTCGAATTTGCACGCGCTACCTATCTTTACGACTAGTCCAACCTTACCCTGGTAGATATCTTCCTTGCGCGTCTTGTGAGTGAGGGCAATCATTCCGCCCGGCGCGAACTCTGGGCGCACATAGATCGCTACCAGCAACTCGTTTTGCGCGATCTGAACCTGCGATAAATCGCCCAATTTGTCGAGAATGGCTTGTTTTTCATCTACTGAGGGATCGGACTTCTTGAGTGCGGACGGCACGGACTACCTCTTGTTGATTATCGATGTGGCTTCATCGCAATACGATGCGGAGACCTTATTGAGCGCTTCGATTTGCCCGACGTGAAAGCGATACTCGGCATAGTCTTTGACGGACATTCCAACGGATAAGATGTCTTTTATTCGCTCGATCTCGGCTTCAATGAGTTTTTTTAATTCGTGTTCGAACTGGGTGTTGAGAGTCTGCACTTAGGCTTGGCGCGCCCCATAAGCGCGCATTTTCTCCAAGCGTGCGAGTCCGCCGCCAGACCCGGTATCAATCGGGTAATTCGTGCGCCCGCCATTCTTTCGCGCCATCGGAGGCGGTCCCATCGGAGGCGGCGCGCCGGCGGGAGGCGCCATCGCGGCCGGGGGCGGTGCGGGGATTCCGGCAGGGCTGGGAGAGGGACCCGCCATTGGCATCGGCGGACGTGCGCCACCACCTTGCGGGGCGATGACGATATTTACGTTCATGCCCTTCTTGGACCTTCCGCCCGAAGCGCGCGCGATGCGATCGCCAACCGGGCGCGTACCATCATCGATTCTTCCGCCTTTGGCGTAAGCCGCGCCGCCAGAACAGCGGCCGCCTTTCTTCATGCCGCCGATGTGTTTTTCGCCAGCGCGGCTTTCGTTAGCCACTTTCATATCGCGATTCATGAAATCATTCGCCGTCATGCCGCCTGAGGCGCGAGGCTTTCGGCCTGCGTGCATGATGGCTTTCGAGCCGGTGACTTTGCCGCCGGCTTTGAAGGCGGGACGGGAGACGGGCCTGGGGCCTGTTTGGATACCGCCTTTTTCGCCCAAGGGTTCTCGCCAGTCGCTGGCGTCGATCTTGCCGTTACTTGAGCGCGTGAGGCGCTCTGCCTTGTCTTCGGCGGCGGCTCGGGCTTTCTTGGATAGGTCTGACATATCGGTGCTCCGTAAATTACTCTTACTTCAAGCCCTTATCAACGTCTTTGATGATGCGGCTAGCCTTTTTACCGACTCCTGAGACGCCAACCTGCCCGCCCGCCTCCGTCGTCGGAGCTCGGATCACCTCTCCGGCTAACCCGATGGCCGCTTCCTTCAACTTATCCTCTCGGTCCAAGTCGCGGTTTTGGTTCTCTGTTCGCGCTTCCATCTCATGCACCGCAACCTCACGCTCGCGCACGCCAACCTCGCGAGATTTGGATTTTGCATCAATGAGTTTCGCCTGCGCCAAAGCCTGATCCACTGGCGTATCGACTTGTTCTGGAGCGGAGGGCGCGGCGGAGTCGAGTTTTGGCTTGAGGGCACCGCTGGTGATTTTTTCCTTCGTCTCCGCGGCGGCCGCTTGAGCTTCGGTCGTTTTGGCTTGTGCCTCCATGAGCTTGGCCTGCGTTTCGGCCTTCTCGTTGGACATCTTTGCCTGCATCTCTTGAAGCTGCGGAGGCGGCGCGCCTTGGGCTGCTGGCGGTACCATAAATTGCTGCGGGTTTGCCCAACCGATACCACGTATGGCTGCCTTGCAGATGGCCACTGGGTCCATCAAGCTCGGGAAAGTGGTTTGTAGGGTAGCTAAACCCTGCAACTTGAGAATTCTCTGCCCCATACTGGCCGTATTCGGATCCGCCTGCGGCACCAGCTCGCAATTCGTCGCCGCTTGAAGGAATCTCGCCGTATCCCACTTAGACTTGCACTTAGGGCCGGCAAAGGATTCCGGATGCTCCACAAAGCACTTCACGATCAACTGAAACTCTTCCGCTTGAGCTGCGTGCAGCCGCTTATGCACCGAATTCATGATCTTAACCGCCTGGTCAATCAGCGCGAGCGTAGTCCCGACTGGCGCCTCCGCGCGTCCTTCGCCTACTTGCATCTCGGAAGTTCCCCCAACGCGCTGCCCGGTCTGCACCATGTCCTGCACCAGGGCCATCATCGGCGCCATGTGCGCAGTCTCATATGGCAGCGGCATCGCAAATTGCCCGATCGGCATGCCTGCGGTATCGATCTGTGCGGATCCGCCTGGAGGAATGCGAAAAATATTCGTATTTTGGCGCGTGCCGCTCTTGGCGGTTAAGAAGCCTGGGAAGTTCGCATACATGCCGTTATCGAGCATCTCGCGCCAGGCAGCCGTCACCGCATTAGTCGTGTTGCCCAAGATATGCAGCAGGCCGATGTCGTAGAAGCCAAGCCCAGGGACGAAGGTGTATTTCACGTATCGCGTGCGCGCGGTGGGCAGCGTCTGATCATCCTCATCGAAATTGCGCGTGACTGCTAAAACTTCGCGCGTGCTGACATCGATCGTCACTACATACGGTATCTCGAGACCCGTGCGCTTGCCCTTAATCTCATGTTCGAATCCTGCGATATCGAGTTCGCAGCAGATTTCATAAATCTCGCGATCCCGGTCATCGGGGCGATAGTTATTGACTGTGAGCCCTTGCTGGGATTTCTTCGCCTCGTCTAGTTCGTCCTCTTTGCGCGGCAACGGGTCTGATAGCGCGATGTCTTTGTAGACGCCTAGGATCTGCAGGCGCTTGACTTGGGATTTTCGAAGATACGTGCGATGCGTGACGCGGCGCGCGTTCGCCAAATTCACCGCCGATTGATTGACGATGATGTCCTCGGCATCGACCGACTCTGATACCGGACGGCCGCGGGTGGGGCAGAAGTACACTTTTTTAAATGTCGTCCCACCAAAGCCGAGCATCAAAAGCATCCGGTCCGTGTCCGGGTAGTACTCGGTCGCCCGCGCGGTTAAATAGTGATTCATGTCGCGCTCATAATCGTTCGCGAGTTCATCCTCGGCGAGCTGCGCGTTGTTGTCGTCGTTTCGAATCTTGACCGGACCGTCAGTGGGGAGTAATTCTGATCTGGCGTTGGCCTGAAAACGTAGCACCGCTTCTAAAAGGAGTGGGTGCCTGACCTTGGACATTCCTTCGACCGGCGCGCCATCGGAAGCGCCCTGGACGTTGGGGAGTTCGATTTTTAAACCCAAAAGCTTGATGCCTAGGGCGCGATCTTCTACCCATTCTCGGCGTGACTCCAAGTCCTCATCGACAGCGCGCAGCAAATCATCTGCAATGCCTGAGAGCGTGCCAGAATCGATCTTATCAACCAGGTTATCGAACCACTTCAAGGGGTCGTCATTGGCAGCCTTACTGCCATCGAGCGGCCGGCCATCGAGCGATACCGACACTGACCCGTCGCCGTGCACTATTTTTAGGATATTGCCCTTGGTGTCGAGTTCTGGCGTGTCCGGAGAGTCTGGCGCGAATTCAACCGTGATGTCGGCTTGGGGCGTGGGCGCCTCCGGACCCGGAATCCTTAGATTGGCGTTGCCTAGGCCGGGGGCGGCGGCCATCAGTGCGATCGCTCGGCGAGATAGTCCATAAGAGGTGTGAGGGTGGACATTTGGTCAGCAAAAATCTTCAGGCCCAATAATGCGGCATCATTATCACTTTTTGCAGCAATTTCATAGACCCGCGTGCAATTGTGTGGCGGAAGTCCGGTTACCGTCACCCGAAATAGCCACGGGCGCTGAACGCGGGAGATTAAATCCACCACGCAACTGCACAGGACGCGCACCGGGTCGCCGGTGATTAATGGGGATTTGTGGCCGTTTAGCATACTTACACCGAATATAGCGGTTCTTGCCGCCCTTTGTATCGCTGTAGTTCCTCAAGTTCGGCGGCTTTCTCCGGCGCGCGAGCTATGAGCCCATTGTCGCGCATATGCCTAAGCGCCTGGGATACTGTGTCCGTAAGGTCGTCAAATTTGCCGTACGGAAATTGAGCTACTTGCGATATCACCATGTCAGCCCATTTGCGATCTGGCGCATAGATGATCCCTTCGGCGAACAGATGCTGAATGGAGAAAAGCCGCGAGAGTTTATCTTGGCTCTTTGGATCATAGAGTTGCACACCAAATCGTTCGTTCGCGTAAAGACGACGAACTTCCTGCGCCACACTGTGTCCGGCCGCCTTTGCCTCCACCAGTAAAAGGTCTACTTTTAATTTCGTGCAACTCTCAGCGACTTTTTCAACGAGCTTATGCAATTCCAATCTATCCTGCCATGCGTGCATAAGAATAACTTTTGGCGAGGTCGCCGCCTCGTACATTTCATTGTCTCGATACATCGGCTGAGACTGACCGTGCCGGTCGATGACGCGATTTGGCTCACTGATGAGCGATCGCTCGCCGGAGAATACTCCCCACACGGTGAGAGCCGAAAAATCGTTAGATGTCTTCTCAGTGTAGGCAGTATCGAGTGATGCCATTACAAAATCCATCTGCGGAAATGTATCGCGCTCCCACAGCTTCCAATAATCGCGCGGGATGATGCCGCCACCCGCGGGCTCTGGGCGCTGCTGCAACTGGCCGTTTGCTATCATGGGACCTAGTGCACGCTCAAGCGAGGCGACTTCTTCTTCGCCGAATCTCTCCGGCCACATCAATTCACCCGGCACGGTGCGCGGATCTTTCCATCCGATTGTCGTTATGAATGAACGTTCAGGCTCGTAGCGCATCGGAATCATCAAATGACACCATTCGCCGGAATTTTTTTCGAGAATGTGCCCGCTGATATCGTTCTCGGCAAGGCGCTGCTGGATGACGATGAATGCGCCGGTCTTAGGATCATTTAAGCGCGTCGAAGCCACAGAATCCCACCAGTCGGTAGTCGCTTTGATCGAAGCTTCAGAAAAAGCCTCATTCGCGGCGTTTAGATCATCGCCGATTAGGATCTGAGCGCCTTCGCCAGTGGTCGTGCCGTCAATGCTGGTGATGAGCCTCTCGCCGCCTTTATCGTTCGTGAAGCGCGATTTAGTATTTTGATCTGAAGTCAGAGAAAAGCGATTCCCCCAGCGTCCTTGGTACCACGCGGATTCGATCAAGCGCCGGCATTTCACCGAATCGCGCAGTGATAATTGATTTGCGTACGAGGCGTAGAGAAATGGAATCCCTGGCCCGCTGATGGGGGTAATTTTCGGCTGCGCCCAACACCACGGCAACAGGGCAACCGACACGAGTCCTGACTTTGAAGATCTTGGGCTAATGTTGATGAGAAGTTTGCGAATCTGTCCGTCAATGACAGCCTGCAAATGCTCCGCTACCGCATCGATCGCCCAGGAATCGACCCACGGAGCCGGGTCAATATATGGCCATGCGCTTTTATAGAATTCGTAAAGAGAATCTTCGCAATCTGCACGGTCTAGATCGGCGAGCTGGAGTTTTGGATCGATCTTCGATAGGTCAAAGCCTGGGATCATCAGGCGAGCATAGCGTCAGGAGCGCGGCCGGTCCAATTCCCTCGGCACCTTCGCATACCCATACCGTCGCCGCGTCACGTTATAGAGCGTTCGCAACGATACTCCCATCTCATGCGCCATGACTTTCCATGGCGGGGATTTCAAGCGCCCTGGCTGCGCTCGCCAGGCATCGATGCGGCGGATTTTTGGGTAGGTTAGGGCGTGGGGGCGGCCGCTCACCGACTGCCAGCCAATGACTGTGCGGAATACGTTTGTGTGCCAGCCACAGAACCTAAATAGTTCACGCCGCCCATATTTAAGATTCCCGTTCCTGCCGCCCCGAACTTAGCGGACTGCGCAGCGTCTCGAATCATTTGCTCGAACGACTGGTTCGCCGCCTGTGGAACTGCGGCCAGGGGCGCCGCAGCCTTCGCCACAGGCGTTACGCAAAAGGGCGTACGAGTACCTGTGCGCGCGTCATGTCGAGTCCCGTGGGAGCCTTCGGGCCGGTTACGGCCGCGATTGCAGCGGTCTGCGCATCACGGGCCAGTACGGCTTGGGGTCCGAACAGAAGCTCTTCGACGCCGGTACCTTCTTCCTGCTCTTTCTTGGTCGGCTGCTTGACGATTGCTACTTCAAATAAAGGCACATTATTCTCCTGGTTTTATCAAATAATTGGTTCATCGTCTGGCGGGTCTCCCTCGCCGCCGTTTTGCACGCGCTCGATCATGGCGCGCAGAGTCTGACGCTCATCGTAAGTAAGCTTCGATGAGTCGATCACCGGCGCTTTGCTTGGATTGTGATCCATCTCGATACGGCGCGCGGGATTCTTCCATTCCTCACCGCCCCTGCGTTCCATAATCGCAAGACCGATTTTCGCCGCTGCTGGATCCGTATCCGATATCGCCTTGCGGTTCATATTTGCCGCGATGGCGGAGAGAATCTCGGCCGCTCCGAGTTCGTAATCGTCGGCGTAATGCGTCGTCAGTGTGGCAACTGTGATGCCGAGCTGCTTTGCGGCGAGCGCTTTGGATAATCCTAACTCGCCCGCGAGACGTACAAATCTTTGATAAATCGGGCTTGGGTGTTCGCCCGCCGTCCTTAGCAACTCGATTCGATCCTGGTGGGCTTTCTCGGACTCTTCGAGGCGAGACTTCACCCACAGGGTGATGGCTTCGCGCTTCTCGTCGGGGACGTCGGGCAGTTCGTCACCCATCGAGCGTCACCGGCCGCTCAGGCTCGGCGTCCTCGAAAATCTCATCCAGCGCCGCGTAGACGATGTTGTTCACGATATCGCGGATCGCTTCGACCACATCGGAGACTTCGCCGCCAGCGTCTTTCCAATCGGTGAGTACGCGCGTTAGCTGGCAGTTGACGCAGACTCCATCTGAGTCATCATGATCATTACTCATATCCCGCTCCCCGCCTTCGCAGGACCAATCACTGCGTAGCCGCCAGCTTTACCGACGCTGCGAGCATATTTGCCGCGGGTGTCGAGCAGATATCGGATGTACTCGCCTAATTTCATGCCGGACTCCCATGCTTCCAATTCAAGTTCCGTCTTCAATCTAGGCGTGACAGTGAACGCGATGTGGGCCGTGCGGTTGGACGCCATAGTTCATTCCGTGCACGCATAATCCATCGGACACGACGAGCGCCCCGCGCACCTAACCGGATTATGACAAAACGCTGGCTCATCGCCTGCCTGCCAGATCACGGGGACGGCGAAGTAAGGCAAGGATTTCCCGCCGCAGACCGTCTTGCCGGTCAAGTCTTCGGCCTTGGTGATCGCGGGCGCGAGAGACACTCCCTCGCAGCATCCAGAGGTGCCGTCGGTGAAATTGAGCCAATAGGCTGCCATTTATTTTCTCTCCGCTACTCTTCGGTATCTCATCACCCTGTACTCCGGGTCCTTCTGGTATACCGCCCGAAGATACGCCACCGCCTCACGCCGTGTAGGCCAGAATGAATTTAACTGCGCACGCCACGATCTGCCATAGCGCGCCTCAATGAACCAGACGACTCCGCGACGCGCGGGTAAGGGCTCTTGCCTCACGCGCACACCGCCCAGACGCAAACTCCGAAAAGCATTCCGGCAGTGAGTATCGAGGCTAGCAGGCGTTCGGCGCTCATGCGATCACTCTTGGCTGTGGGTCATATCCAAACTCGCTGCGAGCCACAAAAGCAATGTGCTCATTCCAGCCAGACACAATCTCTTTGAGCCAGTCTGGCTGCTCGGCGTGGACGTTTGCTTGAATCGATAGCCAATCGGTAATCGCTTTATTGCGATATCTTTCAAGCGGTTCGATGGCGCGCCTGAATTCGTGATATCTCAGCCACTCGGCCGTGCTGATTATCTGATCTTCAGTCGCATGCAGAAGCCGTCCGCGATCGTCCAGGTACCGCCTCGCCTTCGCGTAATACCTGATAATGAATTCTTGCTTGCGAAGCATTTGTCCCGTGGCAGTGTCGGCCGCCACGGGCGGATTTTTATCGAGGGGAGTTTCCAGGCCGACTGTAGTCGCCCCCATTGAGGTATTCGTTGTCACGGCGTCTCGACCCCCATTGGGATATCGCGCCACTCACCCTGGCTCGAATCAACCATGTACTTAGGCACATCCGGCGCCCAGAACTGCTGCAGTATTTTAAGCGTGCGACAATTCTCCGCATCGAGCGAGACCGCGCGCTCAACAAATCGCAATCTCGCCGTCGGTGATAACTCGCCCGAGTATGTCATTTTAGCGCCCTCTCAGCGATCTCCAAAAAATCCAGCACTTCCATATCCTCTTTGTCGAACACCGCAATGACTTCCTGCAAGGCCTTGCGAAATTTATCCCGCTCGGCCGTTACTATGTCCCAGTCGCTGCCTCGATACCAGACTTTATCGCGCGGCTCGCCGAGCTGCGCCGGTTGCATGGACAGATAGTGCCCGGCGCTTGTCGTGATTGGGACGTGGGGGCCGCTCATCTGGCGCCACACCCCGGCTCATAGCGGCTCGGCGTGCCCCACCGATACCAGCACACCCAGCGAGCGCGGCGCACGGAAAGCATCCCGACCTGACCGGCGGCGCGCATAATCATCGCGCTCGTCCAGCGGCGCGCGGGCTCTGGCTTCTCGCCGTGCTTGCGCGCACGCGCTTGGCGCTTTAGGAGTGCCAGCATCTTCGAGCGGTTAAACGTCCCTGGCTTGCGGCGCTCGCCGGCGGGAATGCTCACGCATCCACCGGCATGCGGGAGTTATGGCGCACTTCGGCGGCCGACACCTCATCGGTGAGCGTCGGCGCCTTCTCATTTGCAGCCGCCAGCACCGCCGGAATCGATGCATCTAGCACGTCCAATCGCCCCGCCTTCGATGCCGCATAGATATCCTCAGTCGTAGCCACGACAGCACTGAAGCGCTCATTGACCACCGCCTTGATCGCCGCGGCCTGGTTCGCCGCGCGCACGTACCTGACCGGCTCACCGTTCGTCTTGACGATGTAGATTCTCACTCGACCTCTCCCTTCATGAATTGGTAAAACTTCACCGCACTCGCGTGCACATCGGTGCCCATTTTCAGAGCGTACTCAATCGCGAGAATTCGTAGCCTCATATCGAAACTCGCGTCAACGTCGCCGACGCTTAGGCTATTGGCGGTCTGTACGCGGGCGTTGAGCATCTCGAAGTCAGCGTCGTTCACGCTGCACCATCGCTGCGCAACAAATACGCCAGTTCACGCGCCTCGTTCACCAAGTGGCTCACGCTATCGATCGCACCGTGCCTATGGCCCTTCAACTCTAGCCATCGCAGATAGTCGCATGCCGCGCCAAGCGCAAGCTGTAGGCGGTCGATATCGCCTAGCATTACAGTTACAGGCTGCGAGTAACGCGGATTGTATTGGCGGCTTGGCATCGTCTTCGCAGCGTCGTTCACTGCGCATCCTCCCCGCGCAGCGCCGCGGTCTCGGCCACACCGTCCAGCCATTTCTCAATCTGAGCCTGCATCGTCACCCCTCGCCGCGCGCACCAGACCTTAATGCGGCCGTGCGTCTCTGGCGTCAACGTCAGGTTCACCCGCTTCCTCTTCTGTGTCGTCGTCTCCGTATTCGTCTGAGTACTCATTTGCGTCAATACTATCATCTGGGCTAGACGTGTCAATGGTATTTCCGTATTCGTCATACATACCCGGTGGCGGCTCGCCGAAGCAGTCGCGGTATATCTGGCCTGCACTGCCTGGCCTGAATCCGCGCGGCTCCGGCGGTGGCGCTGGCTTCGGCGGCGCGGTTCGCACGGGCACAGCGGCCGCCTGCGGTAGCGGATCCGGCGCGCGATGCACGGTGGGCATCACCGCTGTTGGCTGAGTTAGCCGCAACCCGTTCGGCCCAGACATCAGGGCTACCATTTCGACTAAGCCATCCTGCATCGAGCGACCGTTTCGAATGCACCAGGCTTTGAGGCTCGCGTGGACATCCTTTGGAAAATGCACGTTGACCCAGACGTGATTCTTCGTACTTGTCACATTATCTCCTAGTGATACTTACTATGTACCGTGCTAACTATGGCCTAAAATAATACCATATTGGATACTATGATGTATAGGACGAAAGGGGACCCAATTTCCAGATTGATTCCCGGAATCGTACTTTTTGCCTAATAGCGATTGCGCCGCTGACCGGTACCAGATGGAACCAACTTTTCCAGAAAAGGGGTGGTACCGGGGTCGATTTTGCCTATTAGACGGACGGTCGGCAGCGTGCTAGGCAGCCCGCGATTTACATTACGGCCTATCTCCGCGCGCCAGCTCGCGCCTCGAGCCGCATTAATTACGACGCGCTTCGTACTTCGCATAATACCTAGTATGTAAAACCACTATTGCTTTACATATCAATAACTTAACTACTAACGCCAATAGTTATCCACAGTTGCTCGTGTAAACCAATACCAGTCAGCGGCAGGGATCTAATGTCTGTCGAGTTCGCCAGGGTTAGCGTTCGTTGCAACGCAGCATTGCGCTTTGCTGCATCGCAGCGAATTCCATATGGATCAAAGGAGTGCTGGCGTCTATTGAGTCCGCTCATTAGGCCTGCCTATTGAATGCGCTCAATAGACCGCTCTATTAAACCGATTGAACCCGTTTATTAGGCCGGTCTATTAAACTGACATTTAAGACTGTCCAACTGTCCACTAAACTGTCCTTCTTAAGTATATGAATCCGTTATCTTTATGACACTAGGACAGTAAGTACAGTAATATTCTATAGGGAGTAATAATAGCATTAATATATAATTGTTTTATATATCGTAGTTATATACTATAGAACGTAAGGGTATGGGAAAGTGCTGTCCACACTGTCCACCGTCAATTTATCAATATATTCAATTAGTTAAGTAGGACAGTGATAATTAAGTTCATATAATTCAAGGAGTTATATAAATGCACAGGCAAATGCAGAAAGTTCTGGTGAGTTTCGATCCGCTGATTCTCGATAGCGTAGACCGCATGGCTAAAGACAGACATCAGACGCGCTCCGAGCTGCTGCGAGACATCATCTACACTGTAATCTGGCAGGAGAAGAAAACTGGTAAGCGCGTCACATTAAGGCGCGCGCCGCTATTACCCAAGAGAGAAGTTGACTATTCGAGCGAGTCACGGCTGATACGGATCCTTCATGAGGGATACCAATCTGTTGAGGTCGATAAGGACGGTCTAGCGATCGACCCGCCGAAGGTCCATACGCCTTGGGGAATGCAGGACTGACACTGTGACGCAATTAACGCATCAGGTATTGCATGGTGTATCTAAGTAAACTACTATTTGTGTCAGTTGACGCAACATACGGAGATGAATATTTATGCACACCAAACCGACGACGACCGACGCAGCCGCAGCGCTGCGCAAGCTCTGCGAGGAACTGAGCGCCGATCCGAAGATGCGCGCCAATTGGATGCGCGCATGCCGCGAACAGGGGGCGCGTGCGGCAGGTATGACCGTGAGGCCGCGCAAGTGAACGCTGATGTGTGGTATTGGCTCGCCGTCGCATCGCTTATAGTGATCGGCTTCGTCTGTTTGCTAGAGGAGTTGCAGTCATGAACAACGTCAGACTCGATACGCGATCGATTAGGTATTGGCGCGCTGTTAACGGCCGCGTCGATCACGAGGCGCGCAATCGATATGCGGCCGCTGTCGCTGTGGGACTTGCGATATTGCTTTGCGCAGTGCTGGCTGCGAGCGCGATTGCTTCCAGTTAATCCACAGACCGCGGCTTCGTCCAACAGCGATCGCCGCGGTGCTTTGTTTGCACCCATCCGTCACGTTGTAGAATATTAGCTACGCGATTTTTCTCAGATTGGCCTTGGTCCTTCGGATCTATTTTAAGAACATCATGCAGCACATCGGATGGGAATAAAATTACCTTTCCAGTGCCGGCGCGATCTATCGCATCCCGCGCATACATAAGCACACCCTTCGACCAAAGATCATCATCACCGCGATCAAGTTGCTCTTGAATAGCCTCGGCTGGCATTTTATGCCAAATAGTGCCAGCTTTATATTCCTTCACCGCTTGCGCAAATATCTGATCGCGCTGCGCACGCAGTACATCCAGGCTTATTTCTCCGCATCGAATTGGCCAAAACCTACGATGACCGCGCAAATCCTTCAGGTAATCATCTTTCTCAGAGGTGGCTGCAAAAATACACGTTCGCTTATGACCTTGCGATAATCGCCCGTAAGATTGACGATAGCGATCACGCTTGACCGTAATGGCAGCCAATATTTGGCCATGTTCACGACGTCCAAAGCCCGACATATCAGGAATTTCTACAAGCCAAATACCCTGAATGTCCTGGAGGAATTCCAAGCTACCGATCTCAGTAGTGACAGACTCATACCACTCGCCGCCGAGAATTTCCAAGAACGAGGATTTGCCTGCGCCCATGCCGCCCTCGAGGATTGGCATATGATCGGCTTTGCACCCAGGATCATATGCTCGCGCGACCATAGAAATAGCCCAGTTCTTTGCTACAGCCATAGTGTATGGAGTGAGCGAAGCGCCTAGACAGTCAAGTAGCCACGTCTCTAATCGCTCTTCGCCATCCCACTCCAAAGAGTTGAGCCATTCAAGCAACGGATTACGCGCATTTGCTTCCGCTGCGTGCTGCACTCCTTCGTGCACCATTGCTAGGCTAAATTTATAAAGCCCCAAAGACTGCTGGATGAATGCGGTTATTCGACGCACATCCGCATCGACCAATTCTTCTGGCCTGCCAAACATTGAGTGATAGACACGGCCTCGGAATTCATCGAGCCAAATTTTGTTGCGAAATTCCTCGTGCTTTTGGATTATCGAGCTAGCGTTTGAAAGTGTTGGATGGGGAATCTTATTCGAATTGGCCGCCAGTCCGAGGGATTGCCATTCCATCAAGAATGAACGACGAGGAGCGCCGTTTTCGAAGTCCTCATCGTGATCTTCGGCGGCTAGGTATTCACTGACCAAAGTCCCCGGCTCCGCCGTTGCAGCGCTCGAGTCCTCTTGCGAAGGCTCGGTCGTATCCGGCACTGCAGCGGCCGTAGTCGGCGCCGGCTCAGATGCCGGCTTCGATATCTTATCCGTGATATGCGCCGCACACCACTTGGCAATCTCATGCGGGCCCATGCCCTCCTTGACCGCATCATCGATATCCCACCCCGGATCCTGGCCATTGGGCTGCACGATGCGCACGCGCGTGGCGATCGGTGCCAATATTTCGGCTAGCTGCGCGCCGGCCGCGCGTCCCGTGTCATCGGCATCCGGCCAGATGATGACGTCTCTGCTGGCTAGGCACGTCCAGTCGGTCTGCTTCACCGCGTTCGAGCCGCCCGCCCAAGTCATGCAGACATACTTGCGCAGTTGCTGGCTGGCGATATCGGCACATTTCTCGCCCTCCACGATGAGCACGGGGGCATCGGGGCGGGCGCCCAGGAGGTCGGCGTTGTAGGCGGGGCGTAGCCCCGAGTAGCCCTGGCGGTACCATTTGCCATTGCGCCACGTGTGCCAGCAGAACTCTTTGCCTGTTGGTGGATCGTAGCGAGTGATCCAAAATGCCCGCCCGTAGCGATAGGTGGCGGTAGCTACGCCTAAGGTCGGGTGAGGGGGCGGTTGTGGCGGGTTATCGGGGATCGGCTCTGAGGGCTTCTCCTTTGGTTTGGCGGGCATGGTGCGGGGAAGCGTGCGCGGGGTCGGGCCGTCGGTCACTCCGATCAACTGGGCCACCTGCTTGAGGGCGGCGCCGTTGTTGATATGATTCAGCGCAGCATAGAGACTAATGAGATCGCCGCCCTTCTCGCTGCCCGCGCCATGCATCCACGCGCCGGTGTTCAAATTCACTGTCCAGGAGTCCCCAGGGCCGCCATTGGCCTTGCGCTCACCCAAATACTCATGCCCGCGGCGCGTGCCGCCAGAGAGCCACTGTGGGAGCAGGATTAGGGCTTCCGCGAGTGCAGCGGAGCCGACATCGTCGAATGTGATCGCCATGGCGCGCTAGGCCGTGACTGGCGCGCCGCGACGGCGTGAGCGCTTGACCTCGGCCTCAACCAGTTTCTCGACGGCGCGCGATTTGTTGCCGTCGCCTATACTGGCTAAGTGGTTGTGTGTTTCGGGAGATAGCGACAGGGTTACGGGTAATCGGCGCCCGTTTGGGTCACGTTCGCGGCGCTTTGAATTATCGAATGTACCCATTAAGGCTCCCAAGAAACGTTACGTACGTATAATTTGCAGTCGGTGGGAGACTGTAGGACGACATAATATTGTCGTCAATGGCCTACAGAAAAAATAATTATTGGCTGACAGACTTCGGGTGGTAGACGCGCGCGATGTGGCGCGCGAGGGGGAGTGGGATTTTGGCGATTTGCGCGCTGGCCATTTTGCGCTTGATGCTGCCTGACCATTGGTGCCGCATAGAACTCGAGTCTGTATCCGCGCCAAACCAATCGCCGCCCTGCTTTATGTGATCGCCGCGCGACATTGGAACCTTATTGTGCGAAATAGCGAACCAAGATCCGCCGGCGTTCTTCATGTGATCTACAGCAGCCTGTCTGAAACACGTGCTTCGGCCGTCGAAGCTAAAACCTGGAACCTTAGTCCCGCGCTTTGAAGTCATCGGCATCAACGCCGGCACATCTCCCCAAAGATGATAGCTCCCGTAATTCCACCGCGATCGCCCGACCCACGGCTGAGCTCCGCGCACGTTTTCGACTATCATTGGAATATGCCGCCCAGCAGCTTCGCACGCCTCACGCTGGATTCTAAACTGCGCGTTAAATAACTCCATTCCGAGCCATGGTGGCGGCGCAGCCTTAGCCGCCTTCCAAGGCATGGCGCGCCATGAGAATTCCTGGCAGGGGCTTGAACCGACGATTAGCGCCGCATTCTTGAATTGCTTCCCGTGCAGCGTCAGCACATCTTGTATAACTAATTGCGCGGGATATTTATGCTCGCCGTACACATGCTGCTCAATATCGAATCCGACGACGTAATAGCCTTCGGCTAGCAGCCCTTCGGTCCAGCCGCCGAGTCCGCAAAATAGGTCAATCGCGAGTGGTTGCACGTCGTATCCAGCAATTGTAGAAACCTCGTGCCCAACTAGCGGTATAGAAAAACGAGCTGGCGAAGATTCCCCATTGCCCGTGCGTAAAAGCCGTGTAGTACCAAAATGGCTGTGCGATCAGACCTAGAATCGGTCCCCATTTCCTGACGCCTATGCGATGGTCATTCACCAAAAGTACGGCTGTCATGCCGAACAGGAATATACATATTTGATTTATCAATTGTTTCCCTCAATTATCCCCCGCGCATCCTCCACACTCCGCGCCACCCCCGCCCGCCCGCCCGCCTTGAGCACCATGGCGATGAAGGCGAGCTGCTCGGGGGTGGGCTTGCCGCGGTCCTTGACTTCGATGGCAGTGAAGATGGCGAGCGTCTCACCGTGCGGCGGTGTCGTCCATCCAATCAAATCACTCACCCCCTCGGCTGCGAGTTTGATCGGATACCAAGGTGAGAGGATTAGCCGATCGGGCGTCTGCTCGACGATGCGGCCTTGATATGACATTCCCGCGTTCACGCGCAGTAAGCGAGTTCGCCCTCGCGATAACTCGCGCTGGATATCGTTTTGGATGTCGCGCTCGGTCATCGATTGCCAGCCTCTCTAAATCGCCTTTCACGCCAAAGTTTCGAGCCAATACATCGAAGTGTCATACCGCGATAGGTCAGGGGCAGATCCTTTTCAATACCGAGTTTCTTGCGCGCGTACTTTTCAGTCACTGCAACAGTGGCCTGCGTGATGTCCAAACACGCTCGGTCTCGATAGTCGGCGAACTTTTCAAGCACAGCGATAAATCCGCCCACTTTATCCTCGTCGTCGGGGGGGGTATCGGCGCTCACGCCATCACCTGCGCCACGCCCCGCGGACAAGGCGTACAGTCGTACCCCAATGGCGTGCCGTGACTACATGTGCCGCCGCTCGGCTTATGCCTGATATACGCATCTATGACCCTGCAAGTCTGGCACTTCGGCTGATCGTCGGCGTGCTTCCATTCGAGATTGCACGTGCAGCCGCCTAAATTCACGATGACGCGGTGTTGGGCGGCAAGTAACTCACTGTCGGTCATTGAATTTCTCGCGCGCTTTGCGTTCAATTTCTACTGCGTGAGCGCGGTCTTCTTCAGTTGCGCCGGGGAACATCAACATTTTCGTGGGGCGAATGCTTAGACGTTTGCCGCGATCCTTGGTTAGCTTCATGATTTCATCAATGACTTGTTCTAGGGATTTTTCGTTTAAGTCGTTCATCCGAAAAACCCCATGCTGCGCTGAGTGCCTGGCGTACGCGCTTCCTCTAACTGCCGCTGCAGCGTCTCCTTCTCGCGCAAAAGCCGCGCGCAATGATCGATGAGCGTCTTCATATGCTCGCGATCCTCGCGCCTAGCGGCGGCGATATCAAGGCGGATGTGCGCCATTTGATTCAGCAGCGTGCGCTTGAATGCTAGGACGTGACGGTAGGTGCGCTCGGAGAGCGCGGCGGCGGTTGGTTTGGCGTGGCGCTTGGTCATGCGAATTGCTCGCCGTCAGTGTGCCGGTGCAATCGCTTCCACGCTTCTTCGCTCAACGGTGGCGTCGTCGCTACTCGGCATCGGACTTTAAAAACCTGCCCGTTTGGCCCGTTGTAGACATCCAGATCAGGCCTGCTTCGCCACCAAATAATGCCGCCGCCGATTGCGAAAAGCTCATCCTTTATGGCCGTAACCAATTCTCCGGCGACAGCTTTTTGCATGTTATCTTCGACATGCTCTTGGGTGATAGGCCAGATGATGGTGACGTAGACGATGCGTAAAAAATTGTTATCTCCGAAAGGAATAAGGAAATAAGCCCTCGGAGGCCCGTCGATTTCGTCCATATTGTTGTCGGCTCGAGCTACTGATTCTAGTTGACTGATCACGCCACATCCCCCATCTGATAAGTTATAAGCGGAGCATATTTCGCGCTAATCCGTCTCTCCGTCTCCATCTTCAATATCTGCTCCGGTGATCGCAGCCGTATGTGATAGAGCATATCGCGCCAGTGTTGGCGCTGCATGGACTCATCGGATGCGGCAATCATCTGATCGTAGGCGGCGTCTATTAGGGATTCGCGGTCGGAGTCGGTCATTTTGGTACCCATAGATAGTGGTGGCCACGCTTTCTCGAGAAGGTCATCTCCAGTCTCTCATTCGGATGCTTCTCGAATTCCTCAAGAATTTGCCGCTGCCATGGTGGTACGCGAAATCCGCTATGGAATTGTTCGATGAATTCAACCAGTGAAAGTACTTTTCCGGGTTTCTTCACGCCTTCCTCCTCTTAGCTTCCCTTCCCGCAAGCACATGGTCAACCCAAGCCGGGTTCCTTCCTTTGATTCGCGCTATCTCCATCAGCGCGGCGCGATCGTGCGCGCGACCCTGCTCGCGGCGCTCGCGCTTCCTCGCAATCTGCTCGGCCGTCAACTCCACCAGCTCACCCTCTTTTTCCTCGACCTGCTGCCTTGGCTTGACTTCAAACGCCACTCCGCACTCGACGCAGACGCTCGCGCGTGCCGGACTTGCCGCGAAGCATTTGGGGCAGACTCTAATCCCTGGCGCTGGCTTTTTCTTGCGCCGTGCCAGATCGTCCGTGAGCGTCCATTCTCGCGGATCATCAGGGAGTCCAAATTTCATGGTGGAATTCACATGATCAAATATCATGGCATGCGTTTTACCTGGTGCCGGCCTTAATATTCTCCCGCATTGCTGCAGGAATAAACCAAGGGATTCTGTAGGTCGGAGAAATATTCCGACATGGCAGCCAGGAAGATCTACGCCCTCGGAAAAAATATTTACTGAAGTGATTACATTAATTTTTCCATCTCGAAAGTCCCTCACCGCCATACGCCGAAGATCCTTGTCAGTTCCGCCATCCAATGCGATCGCAGAAATAGAATCTTTCCTGAACCTCTCCGCAACATCATGCGCGTGCTTAATCGAAGTGCAGAATACAAGCGCTGGCAGTCCGGCCGCATGTTTTTTATAGTGCCCAAGCGCATCGCCTGTTATCGACGGGGTATTCATCAAGGCTTCTGATTCGTCTGCTTTAAATTCACCCATTCGAATATGCAGCCCGGATGTATCTACGGTAGGAGGAGCAAAGACTCTTGGCTTAGCTAAATGACCGTCATCAATTAATTCCCTGACAGTTGGGCCGATTATCAGTTTATCGAAATGAGTTGCTAGCCCGCGCATATCGAGCCTTTGCGGCGTCGCACTGAGGCCTAGCAGTTTCGCGTTTGGATACGCGCGAAGAATTTGCGACCAAGTATTGCCGCCCGCGCAATGATGAGCTTCATCAACGAATATCAGTGTTGGCGCGGGATAGGAGTCTAATCGTCTGACTAACGTTTGCACTGAAGCAACGGCCACCGCGCGATTACTAGCGCGAAATCTGCCAGCGCTACGCTGAAAACCAGCCGCTATGATGTCTGGAGAAACATTACATTCTCTAAGCGCATCAACGATCTGATCCACTAGTTCGACGCGATGACAAAGCACTAACACGCGCTTCGCTCGTTTCTCAGCCGATTCGGCCATGTGGGCCAGTACTCGGGTTTTTCCGAACCCCGTGGGGGCCTGCGCCAATGGCCGCTTGAATCCTTCGGCGAATGCCTGACGGATTCTGTCTATGAACGTGATTTGTTTGGGGCGAAGGATGATCATGCCAATGGAAACCCCATCGGTCCAGTAGGCAAATCTGGATAGATGATCACCGCCCCGGCCTTAACTGCAGCTTCGGGAAGAACTAAGCAAAGAGCTCCTTCGGTATTGAAGAACATGCGAACCACGAATTGCTGATCTTTTCCAATGTATAACCGACCAACATGTAACGGAATAGACTTGTCGGTCTCAAAATCCACTCCAAACTGTATTTCATGTGTTCTCATTTGACCACGCCCAAGCGATCTTCCATGTATTTCCTGAAATACCCTACCGTACAACCAACTTTTCGTGCCGCCTGGCGCTCTGCCAATTCTCTGGCATATGTGTCTAACCAAGTAGCCACTCGGGAGCATGATTCTCCTTCTCCGTCTGCGCCTTCGTTGCAGCGCAGCCATTCGGCAGCCATAGATAGATCTTCCAGGCAAGGGCGTTTCATATGTCTGATTCCTCCTTGCCGCGATCATATGCCCACCAATACAAAAAAGTAAATAGCGGCTATTGTTTTTTTTAGTTTCCAGGTGTACAACGGCTTCTCGCAACATCACCAATCTCTCACGGAGGACTCAAAAATGAATACAAACGTCGAATCCATCTCAGATCCGATCGAACTCGACTTGGCCGAGAAAGCCATCGCGCTAGCGAAAATCCGCCAGCGCTGGACGGCAATCAAGGATTTCTATCGCCCGATAGTCAATGCCTTGCATCGGCTTGGCATTGAACCGTCGCTGTCTCAAGATGTTGACGTGTCATTTTCGGGCGATGCGCCAAAGCTCGCCGCAGTTGTTCGCATCTTGCGCACGAGCGGTTTCACAACCAATTCCGATCGACCCAAGCAGGGCGACACCACATGGTACGCTCGCTACACACATCCTGAGTGCCCAACATCCGTATGGCTTTATTTCACCTCCAGCGTGTGCAAGCGCGTCAAGGTTGGCACCAAGATGGTCGAGCAGGATGTGTACGAGACGCAGTGCGGCGAGTCTTCGCTCTCGGAAGCATTTCCAGCAGTTGAACGTGTGCAGGCCGAAATCGTTGCGGAGTTGCCGTTTTGAACGCTTGCATCAAAACCGGCGCGATTATGCATATGATTCCACATGACTTGGTATTCAATGCGGATTTATTCGAAGTCGCTGGTGCGATTGTAGTGCGTGCCAATGGACCTATTGTGCGCGATGGCAACGCATGGCCGCGATCCGCCAAGTTCTGCGAACATCATCAGCCGACACACGAGCTACGAGATGATCACGGCACGGGATTCTGGCGTGAGGAATTAGGCGTTTTCGTGGTGCCATCGCATCTGGTGGTAGCGCTATGAACGCCACCCTCCTCCCTTTAACCGCCGCCGAATATCACGCAGACCCGGCCATTCGCCCATCGCTATCTAATTCGATCGCGCAGATTCTGATTGATCAATCGCCGGCGCATGCGTGGCTTAAGCATCCGCGGTTGAATCCGAATTATGAGCCAGACAAAGAATCGAAGTTCGATTTAGGCTCTGCGGCACATGTCATGCTGCTCGAGCAGCGCGACGATTGCATCGTACGCGTGCAGGCCGATGATTGGCGGACGAAAGCAGCGCGCGAGGCGAGGGACGCGGCCCAAGCGAACGGACAGTATGCGGTGCTTGAGCGGCAATACAACGATATCGAATGCATGGTGCGCGCGGCGCGGCAATTCATTGATCGAACTGAACTTAAAGGCATATTCAGCGCCGGAGAGTCCGAGCAGACAGTCATATGGAACGATTCGCGCGGCAGTTGGTGCCGTTGCCGCCCAGATAGATTGAATGCCGACAGGTCAATCATACTTGACTACAAGTCCACGCCTAACGCCGCGCCAGAGGCATTTATTATGCAGATCGGCCGCATGGGATATGATTTGCAGGCTGAGTTCTATATTGATGGAGTTACCGCCCTTAACGGCGGAGATGAGCCCACGTTCATATTCTTGGCTCAGGAAACGAGTCCGCCGTATGAGTGCTCTTTAGTGTCGCTCGCCGAAAGCTACCGAGCCGTCGGACGAGCCAAGGTCATGCAAGCTAAGCGCCTGTGGGCCGAGTGCATGACCACCAATTCCTGGTATGGCTACTCGACGCGCATTCATTACGCCGATCCTAAGCCGTGGGATTTAATACGCGCAGAATCGGCAATGGCATCCATCACGGAGGGATCGGAATGAGTTTCATGTTTAAAAAAGCCATTCGCGAGAACGCGGGCCTACTAATAGGATTGGCAGGCGGCACAGGTTCTGGCAAGACTTTCTCTTCGTTGCGCCTAGCTGCGGGGATTTCCGGTGACAGGCCTTTCGCATTCATTGACACGGAAGCCAGCCGTGGCCTGCATTACGCCGATCAATTTAACTTCGATCACGGCGACTTGAAGCCACCCTTCACGCCGCAAGCCTACGCCGAAGCGATTCTTGCGGCTGATATGGCTGGGTACCCTGCAATCGTGGTCGATTCCTGTACTCACGAATGGGCCGGAGAAGGCGGCGTCCTAGAGATGCACGAAGATGAACTCGAACGCATGGCCGGCGATGATTACGCCAAGCGCGAGCGCGTCAAGATGGCCGCTTGGATTAAGCCTAAGATGGACCATAAGAAAATGGTCCAGCGGCTGCTGCAGGTCCGCGCTCACTTAATCTTGTGCTTTCGCGCCGAAGAGAAGGTCGAAATGATCAAGGACGACAAGGGAAAAACCGTAATTGTGCCGAAGACTTCGCTGACCGGTATAAATGGCTGGATGCCGGTGTGTGAGAAGAATCTGCCGTTTGAATTGACGGCTTCTTTTCTGCTCACTGCCGATGCGCCAGGCATGCCGAAAGCGATCAAGCTCCAAGAGCAACATAAGGTCATGTTTCCGCTCAATCAGCCGATTGACGAGGAATCTGGCCGCAAGATCGCAACATGGGCATCTGGTGGCAAGGTCGTAAATTCCTACGTCACTGCGGCTATCGCAGAATTCGGTGTGCTAACGTCGCTAGAGGCGCTCAAGACTTCCTTCGCCCGCGCCTACACCCGAGCCAAGAAGTCCGGCGATACCTCCGACATGGCAATCCTGCAGAATGCGTACGATAAGGCCAAAGACACTTTGACAGCGCCGCAAGAAGCGGCTATTAATAGCGACGAAGAACCGACGATATGAATGAGATCTGGAAACCCATTGCAGGCTTTGAAGGCAGTTACGAGATATCAAATCTCGGGCGCGTGAAGAGTTTGCCGCGTCGATACGTTCCTAGCATGCTTATCCGCTTGACACCCACCGATACTAGGTGTAGTATTTAAATCGTAGGCTCTGAAACGCGATTTATACAGGAGATTAAGTAACATGGAAACCTCGTACTGCGTAGCAAGAATCAGCACCCGGACCGGCCGCAAGACGTTCGCCGCCAAGAGTCGCTCGTTGCCAGAGTGGCGCGAATCAGGCCACAGCATCACAGGGGTGGGGGTCGGCGCGTTGCTGACCTGGAAGACACAGAAGGGCGCGGCCAAGTGGTTGGCGATGTTCCCCAGGCTGTCGGATGAATTGACGGTAGAGGCTGTGAACTGAAATGCCATATTCTGTAAAACCATGGAATGCCGCCAGCGACACGAAGTGTCCTGACGGCTTTGCCTGCTACGGCTGGCGGCAGGTACACAAGGGCGGTTATGTGAACTGGTACGGAAGTAAGTACTGGCACGAAGATTTGACCCAGTGGGCTGGCATGTGGGTGTACATCGAGATATCTGATTGGCTCGCGATAGAGCTAGACGTATTCCCGAGCGGACCGCCCAAAGATTCACACGATGAATGCCTGAAAGCCGAGACAAAGGAGCCTCAGCATGAGCCCTCCTGACGTTCTCCGTCACGCTGACTTGCCGTTCCCTACGTCGCTGCCGCAGTTCCAAAAACTGTTCCCAAACGACGATGCGTGCGCCAAGTACCTCGAAAACATCCGATGGGATCAGGGCTTTACCTGCGAACATTGCGGCGACCGTGGCGAGCCGTTCCGCTTCAAGGCGCGGCCCCATGTGCTGCGCTGTCGGTCCTGCCGCCGTGACATCGCTCTGACCGCCGGTACGGTCATGGAACGCACCCGAACGCCCCTCTCCACGTGGTTTTGGGCCGCATATCTCGTTTCTAGCCACACGGCTGGCATGAGCGCCACCCAGTTCCAGCGTCAGCTTGGGCTGACTCGGTACGAAACCGCCTTCCAGATTTTGCACAAACTGCGAGCCGGTATGGTCCGCCCTGACCGGGATCGCATCGGCAAACCGGGCACTGCTGACCACGTTGAAATTGACGAAACTTGGGTGGGCGGTGCTACACGCGGTAAGGGCAAAGGCGTCCACGATCAAACCCTTGTCGCGGCTGCGGTTGAAGTCCGACAGCGGCAACCGAAGGAAGGCGCACCCGCTCGACGCGGCGGACGCTACGCGGGCCGCTTGAGGCTCGACGTGGTTCCGAATCGCGGCGCTGCCGCTCTCTGCGGCTTCGTGGAAGGCGCGGTGTTGCCGGGTTCGATGGTCATCACCGACGCATGGACTGGCTACACGTCGCTTGAGAGTCGCGGCTACTCGCATCTGCCGGTTGCGGAGTGCGGGGAGCCCGATGTCGCTGAACAATATCTGCCTATCGTGCATCTGATTTTCTCAAACCTGAAAGGCTGGTTGCGTGGTTGCCATCACGGCGTATCGCCACAGCACTTGCAGGCTTACCTGAACGAATTTACGTTCCGATTTAACAGAAGGTTTTACCCGTTCAACGCCTTTCGCTCGCTGCTTGGGATCGGAGGCGACGCTACCGCGCCGACCTACGCCGAGCTTTATTCGGGAGATTGGCAACACCCTAGGGCTAGTGGTCATGGGTGCTAACCGGATAAGCATGGTTCCTAGTATAAAAATACTCACTGCGCGTGAGGATACCGGCGGATATTTTGCCGTTATTCTTTATCGCGGAGATGGCACCAATGTAAACGCGTTGATTCACCGATTAGTATGCAAAGCGTTCAATGGTGAGGCACCGCCAGACAAGCCAGATGTAAATCATCTGGATGGCGTTAAGAGTAATAACGTATCAGGCAATCTGGAATGGACGAATGATCCGCTCAATGTCGCGCACGCATTTCAGGTTTTAGGCGTTATCCCTCACGGCCAAGGGAAACCGTGGTCTGGAAAGTTTGGCGCAGACAATCCGCATTCTAAACCAGTGATTCAATTCAACGCTGACGGAGACATCACAAGATTCGCTGGAATGATGGACGCAGCACGAGCCACTGGCTTATCTTTTAAACACATATCCGCCTGTTGTCGAGGGAAGCGTAGAACGCACGGCGGTTTTCAATGGCGCTTCGAGGTTCAAGACATGAAGACATATTCAACCATACGCCAGGGCGATGTCGCTCTGATCCGTGTAAACGAAATTCCAAAAGATGCTATCGAACAAAAACCCGATGGCAATAAAATCATATTGGCTTACGGGGAACGGACCGGACACTGTCATCGCTTCGAATTTCTCGATGAGACGCAGAGCATTAAGCTTTACGTAGCTCATAGCGGCGCGCGGTATCTCGATGTGAGTGCGCCTGCCGACTTGCTGCACGAAGAGCACTCAACCGCTCGCGTGCCGGCGGGCAAGTGGCTTCTCCCGGTCCAGGTTGAATACACCCCGCAGGAGCTTCGCCGTGTCCAAGACTAAGAAAGTCACTCGCATTGATGCGTTGACACCAGAGCAGTCCGCTCGCTTCGATGAGTGGGCAGATCGTTGGATCGAGATAGGCCTTCGCACCGCTCCTGCCGATCGACCTAAGTTTGAGGCTGCCGCGAAGAAGTGCTACGACTATGCCGAAATCCCATGGCATGGGAATGTCGTGTGGGTTTCCTCGCCATTAGTGATGGCTTTTGCAGCCCCTACTGCCGCTTTCTTGATTTCATTGATCAAGAAAGATGGCCATGGCGACGCGGTTGACGGCGCGGTTCACGACGCGGTTGACGGCGCGGTTGGCGGCGCGGTTCACGGCGCGGTTGGCGACGCGGTTGACGGCGCGGTTGGCGGCGCGGTTCGCGACGCGGTTGACGACGCGGTTCACGGCGCGGTTCACGGCGCGGTTGGCGGCGCGGTTCGCGGCGCGGTTGGCGGCGCGGTTCACGGCGCGGTTGGCGGCGCGGTTCACGACGCGGTTCGCGACGCGGTTGGCGGCGCGGTTGGCGGCGCGGTTGGCGGCGCGGTTCACGACGCGGTTCACGGCGCGGTTGGCGGCGCGGTTCACGACGTGGTTCACGACGCGGTTGGCGGCGCGGTTCGCGACGCGGTTGGCGACGCGGTTGGCCGCGCGGTTCACGGCGCGGTTCACGGCGCGGTTGGCGGCGCGGTTCGCGACGCGGTTGGCGACGCGGTTGGCGGCGCGGTTCACGGCGCGGTTGGCGACGCGGTTGACGGCGCGGTTGGCGGCGCG
>Ga0307474_10000342_pt1 | contig 34037 bp, 34 predicted proteins | sample atmos_gasesECM1C_2_FD_203312 | JGI IMG/M metagenome (GOLD analysis project Ga0307474, IMG submission 203312) | Hardwood forest soil microbial communities from Morgan-Monroe State Forest, Indiana, United States - atmos_gasesECM1C_05 | ecosystem: Environmental > Terrestrial > Soil > Temperate... | reverse complement strand
GCCGAAATCGCGCGGCGCTGGCCCGATAAGGTGCAGATCGTCGTCGACGCCTGCCAGATGCGGCTCGGCCGCGGCCGGATCAAGGCCTATCTCGATTGCGGCTACATGGTGCTGATTACCGGCTCCAAATATTTCGGCGGTCCGGCTTTTGCGGGCGCGCTGCTGTTGCCCGCTACGCTGACACGCCTCTTCCTCAAGAAGAGTGTGAAGCTAGCCGCGGGGCTTGCGGACTACACCAGCCGCAGCGACTGGCCAAAGGCCTACAAGGCGCTGCGGAGCCGGCTCGAAAGCCGGTCCAATCTAGGCCAGTGGTTGCGCTGGGAGGCAGCACTTTCGGAGATGGCGGCCTATTACGCCGTACCGGCCGCGTTCCGCGCCCAGGCCGTGAAAGAGTTGGGCCGCGGCATCGACGATCTGATCATGCTGTCGCCATCGCTTCAAGCAGTGCGGCGACCCCCGCGGACCCCAGCCGCGGAGGACGAAGAGTTTTGTGAGGCGACGATCTTTCCGTTCACGGTGCGGGTGCCGGATGCCTTGCTTGGTGCTGAGAAGTGCAGGGCGCTTTACCGCGCGTTGAACCGCGACATGAGCAAGCTGATCGTGACCAGCGCAGCCGATTCCGAGGTCGCCGCTGGTCGCTGCCTGGTCGGCCAGCCCGTGAGACTGGAGCGTGCGGGCGCAAAGCCCATCGCAGCGCTGCGGCTGTGCATCGGCGCCCGCCTGATTACGGAGGGCTGGTCGCTCGATGCGGGCGTCGCCCGGCGCAATCTCGAATATACGCTGGACCGCGTCGCCGGCGTCGTCGCCAAAATCGAACTCTTGCTGGCCCTGGCCAGCGCGGAATTCGTGGGGCCCTGAAATGAAGTCCAGTCTGCTCGAGATCTCCGACGCGGCGCGTCAAGCTTGCGCCGACCGCATCGGCATCGCCAAGCTCGCCAAGCTTGCCTTCGACGGCAAGGACATCCGTTCGATCTGGCGGGAGCTGATGGCGAAATTGCTTGACGGCACCGGCAATGTCGGCGAGGGGCTCGACCTGTCGCTGCTCGCCCAGCTGCTCGGTGACAAGCCCGCGGGGCTTGCGATCCAGCACGAGGTTCTGCTCACGCATCAATTGTTTCGCGCGCCCTGTGCATCGAAATCGCCGCATCTGCGCGTGCTGGCGCTCGCCGCCGCCACCGACATGGGCAGCAATACGCCGATCGAGTTCCTGCTGGAGGACTCGGGCATTGAGCTCATGGTCCTTTATGTGATTCCGGAGGCCGAGCTGCCGGTTCCGCTTCCGGATCATGACATTGCGATCGTGATTGCTTCGGATTCGGAAGACTGCCGCGAGGCGCTCCGCAAGATCGACGCGGTAGCTTCGCGCTGGCCGCGGCCGTTGCTCAACCCGCCGGAGCGCGTCGGCAATCTCGACCGCGACAAGCTGCACCGGCTCTTGACCGGGATCGAGGGCCTCGTCATTCCCGCAACCGTGGAGGCGGACCGCGCGCAATTGCTGCGCGCCGCGCAGTCGCCCGCCGTGCTGTCCGAGCTTGCGCCGGAGCTCGCCTTTCCCTTGATCGTAAGGCCGCGCGGATCGCATGCCGGCGTTGGTCTCGCCAAGGTCGATGATGGCACAGCGCTGAAGCTCTATCTCGATGGCCGCGAGGGCCAGGCTTTTTTTGTCTCGCGGTTTGTCGACTATCGAAGCGAGGACGGGCAGTTCCGCAAATACCGCGTCGTCTTCGTCGACCACAGTCCCTATGCCTGTCACATGGCGATCGCCGACCGCTGGGACATCTGGTATCTCAATGCGGGGATGTCGGCGAGCGCCGCCAAGCGCCTGGAGGAAGAGACCTTCATGCGCACCTTCGACATCGGCTTCGGTCGCCGCCATCAATCGGCGCTTTCGGATGTCACGAAGCGTGTCAACCTTGACTACTTCATCATCGATTGCGCCGAGACCAGGGACGGATCACTCCTGATCTTCGAGGCGGACAACACCGCCGTCGTGCACAACATGGATCCGCCGTCGGTCTTTCTCTACAAGCCGCCGCAGATGCGCAAGATCTTCGAGGCCTTCGCCGCGATGCTGGAGCGGCGGGTCGCGCTGGAACGGGAGCGCGCCGCATGACCAGGCTGTTAAGGGAGACGCCGCTCCGCCCCGAAGCCAGCGAGACGCTTGATCCGCAAGACTGGGACGCGCTCCGTGCCCAGGGCCATCGCATGCTCGATGACATGATCGATTACATCGCCTTCGTCCGCGACCGCCCGGTGTGGCAGCCGATTCCGGACGCGGTGCGCGCGCGCTTTTGCGAGCAGCTGCCGCGCCAGGCTTCCGATCTCGGCGAGGTCTATCGGACGTTCGCCGATTTCGTCGCACCCTATGCGACCGGCAATGTGCATCCGGGCTTCATGGGCTGGGTGCATGGCGGCGGCTCAGCCGTCGGCATGCTGGCGGAAATGCTGGCAGCCGGGCTGAACGCCAATCTCGGCGGCCGCGATCACATTCCGATCGAAGTCGAGCGGCAGGTCGTGCAATGGATGCGCGAGATGTTTGCTTTTCCCGCGACGGCGAGCGGCATTTTCGTCACCGGCACCTCGATGGCCAATCTCATGGCGGTGTTGGTGGCGCGGACGGCTGCGCTCGGCAAGCTCTCCCGCCAGTTCGGCATCGGCAATGACGGAGCTCTTCTCACCGCCTACACGTCGAAGGCAGCGCATGGCTGCATCAGCAAGGCCATGGATATCGCGGGCTTCGGCTGCGACGCGCTGCGATGCATCGGCATCGACCAGGCGCACCGGATCGATGTGGGCGCTTTACGCGCGCAAATGGCGCGCGACCGCGCGATCGGCTTCAAGCCGTTCCTGGTGGTCGGCTCCGCCGGCACCGTCGATATCGGCGCGATCGACGACCTCGAAGAGATTGCCGCGCTCTGTGCCGAGGAGAACATCTGGTTCCATGTCGACGGCGCCTTTGGCGCGCTCGGTATTCTTTCGCCGGCACTGGCGCCGCTCCTCGCCGGCATCGAGAGGGCCGATTCCATTGCGCTCGACTTTCACAAATGGGGGCAGGTGCCTTATGACGCGGGTTTTCTCCTGGTCCGTGACGGCGAGCGTCATCGCGACGCCTTCGCAGCACCTGCGGCTTATCTGCGGCGGGAGACAAAAGGGCTTGCTGCCGGATCGCCCTGGCCTTGCGACCTCGGTCCCGATCTGTCGCGCGGCTTCCGCGCGTTGAAGACCTGGTTCACACTGAAGGCCTACGGCACGGAGAAGTTAGGCGCGATCGTCACCAGGAGCTGCGCGCTCGCCGGATACATGGAAGCACGCATCCTTGCCGAGCCGCGGCTTGAACTGCTCGCGCCGGTCAATCTCAACATCGTCTGCTTTCGCTACGTTTGCGAGGAAGCCGACAGAGTGAACGGCGAGATCGTCATCGACATCCAGGAGTCCGGCATCGCCGCGCCGTCGACCACAATTCTCGATGGGCGGCTCGCGATCCGAGCGGCCATCGTCAACCACCGCACCGACGTCTGCGATATCGACGCCTTGATCGCGGCCGTTATGGAATTCGGCACGCGGCGGACGGGTGGTCGCGATCAGCTGCCGGACATCGACGCGCCGCCGCTGGCACTCTGACGAACTCGTTCAACTGAAAAACGTGCAAGTGCGGCGGCGATCTGCTGACGCGCCATCGCGCGGCAGCGCGAGGCGGCCAGACCCTCGGCGCCGAATGGAACGTGTGGGGTATGAGCCTAGGCGGCCGAAGATACGTCCGGCTTGCCGGCGTTCTTCGCCTCGACCTGGTCGAGCAGCTCCCGCTCGTAGGAGATGAGCTTCTTGGCCTGTTTCAGCGCCAGGTAAAGCTCTCCGTTCAGGATGTGGTTGTTGATGCCCTCGATGATGGGCCACGCGCTCGGTACCGTGGTGACGAAATCGCGCAGCAGGCTGAAATAGGTGCCGTGGTTGTTCTGCTCCGGCGAAATGTACATCAGCTGCACCGCCAGATAGATCAGCTTGGCCGGCGTATCGGCGCTCTCCGGCGTCAGGATGTCCTTCTCGCGCAGAATCGGCACGTTGTCGCCGTCGATCAAGAGCCGCGCGCGCTGATCGGCATTGGTGACGACGCACGAGCCGATGATGATTCGCTCGTGCGGTTTGAGTTCGACCTTCAGAGCCATATAATCCTCCGTTGCCGCTTCTGACGCCGGCGATCAACTTTCAGCAGCAGGCTACAATGCGCCGGCACGCGACCGTGCTCCGCCCCCTGTGCTTCATCCTTTACGATCATGGTTAACGAGCGGTTAACGCCGGGCTCGCAGGAGACGCTTCGCAGCCCGTGGCGCCATTAGCGTTTCGTTTACCTTGTCGCTTAAGGGCCGATTAACCTTAATTTAAAGGAAACGGTCTACACCTGGGCCCAAGCCAAGTTCCACGGTCGGCGAGGGCCGATTCAATATTTGGCGTTGTGGTTTAACAGGAAGATCCGCCAATGTCCGACGTCGTTCTCTCAGCCTCAGTTCGCCAGAACCTGCTCTCGCTCCAGCAGACCGCCAGCCTGCTTGCCACTACCCAGGAACATTTGGCGACCGGCAAGAAGGTGAATTCGGCCCTCGACAATCCGACCAACTACTTCACCGCGCAGGGACTCGATGCGCGCGCCAGCGACATCGGCAGCCTGCTCGACGGCATCGGCAATGGCGTGCAGATCCTTCAGGCTGCAAACACCGGCATCACCTCCCTGTCGAGCCTGGTCGCCACTGCCAAATCGATTGCAACACAGGTTCTGCAGAGCCCGGTTGGCTACTCGCCAAAGGCAAGCGTCAACGTGGCCGGCACCGGGGCGGGCGCGGGCACGTCGAGCATTTCCAACCTCAACGCCGGCAAGCTCGCCGGCGCCAAGATCACCTTCACTACATCGACCGGCACGCTCACTGTCACGATCGGCGCAGCCTTCGCGACCGGCGGGACAGCGGCCGCCGCGACAGCGACCGTCAGCACGCTCGACCAGTTGAACAGCGTCTTGTCGACGAATGGCGTTCAAGTGTCGGCTACGCTCTCCGCGACCGCCGCCGACACGCTGACGTTTACCTCGACCAATGATGCGGCGAGTCAGACGATTACGACAACGGGCACGGCACCGACTGGGGAGGGCGTCGATATCCAGGGGACGACCGGAGCAACAGCGACCGGCGGCCCCGCAACTCCGGTGGCCGATCCGGTGGGGCAAGCGGCTCGGGCCAGCTTCGTCTCGCAGTACAACGTCATCATCCAGCAGATCACGACGACCGCCCAGGACTCGTCCTTCAATGGCGTCAACCTTCTGAACGGAGACAGCCTCAAGCTGGTGTTCGATGAAAGCGGCAAGTCGTTCCTCAACATCAATGGTGTGACGTTTGATGCCAACGGTCTCGGCCTCGCCTCGCTGACTGCGGGAACGGACTTCCTCGATGGCGTGTCGGCCCAGAACACCATCAACAAGCTCAACGCAGCATCGAGCACATTGCGAACCGAAGCCACTTCGCTCGGTTCGAACCTGTCAGTGGTGCAGATCCGCCAAGACTTCAACAAGAATCTTATGAACGTGCTGCAGACCGGTTCGGCCAACCTGACTCTCGCCGACTCCAACGAGGAAGCCGCCAACAGCCAGGCGCTTTCGACGCGTCAGTCGATCGCGGTCTCGGCACTCGCGCTTGCCAACCAGTCGCAGCAGAGTGTGCTGCAGTTGCTCCGCTGATGTCGCGGACGCAGGGACACAAACGAAACGGCGGGCAAGGCCGCCGTTGTCGCTTGCATGTTTACTCGTTTGTTTGCGTGTTCGTTCGCTATTGATGCAAAAGATCGGCACTGCTGCTGCGGCAGTACATCTACGGAAACGCTGCTAACCATATTTTAAAGGCGACCAAGTAGACAAATCGGGCGTTTTGGTCGCGTTTTTGGCGTGCGTTTTTGGAGTTGTGAATGTCCAGTGCTGCTCAAGCCTACGCTCATACGTCGCAAACGACGTCTCCACCAAGAGAGATTGAAGCGCAGGCGCTGTTGAAGGCGGCCAGGCAGCTGCATGAAGTTCAGACCAACTGGGTCGGCCCTGACAAGAACATGCACAAGGCGCTGCTGTTCAATCGTCGCCTGTGGACGATCTTCATGAGCGCGGCAACGTCCAACGACAATCCGAATTCGCTCGAGGTTCGCCAGAACATCGCCAACATCGGCGTGTTCGTGTTGAAGCAGACTCTCGACATGCAGATGAGCCCGGATCCGGCGAAGCTGAATTCGTTGATCGAGATCAACCGCAACATCGCCGCAGGGCTGTCGGGCCGCGCCTGAGGCGTCGGCCGCGCCAGACGGTGCGGCGTAACCTTGGCGATGATCTCCCTCTCAGGCGCTGCGGTCGGTCGCGGCGGAACGCGGCTCTTGGTTGCCCTTGGCGAGATCGAGCGCGTGAAAATAGGCGCGACGGCGCAGCGTGACGTCGTCGGGATATTGCTCGATCACCTGGCCATCTCCGCTGTTGACGACCTGGAACACCAGCGTCGCCGCATCGCGGTCGAAATAGGCCTGGTGGCTGACGTCGGCGTCGTCCGGCAGACTTGACGCATCGTTGCGCGTGGATGCGCTCGCGTCAGCCGGCGTGACGCTCTGGCCCGGCGGCAGGTCGGTCGCCACGCCATTGCTCGCCGCCTGGGTCTGGGGCGCTATGGCGGGTGCTGGAGCCGGGACCCCGACCGGCCTGATGCTGAAATCTGTACTCATGGCAGCCTCCTGGTGCCGCATACCCCTTACGAAACCAAATTTCCCAACCAATCCCTGAGCGCAATATTGCACTTCAGGTTTAAACGTCTTGTTAGGGAATATGGTGAACGCGCGGCTTTGCGGACCAGGAGGATTTGAGGTGAATTGTCGGTAAACCGCAAGGCGGCGCCCGCCTTGCGCGGGCGGCCTGCGTTTAGAGCGAGCGGCTGATGGACAGCGGGCGCAAATGACGCGCGGTCGGAGTGGTGCGGCGACCCTGGGCCGTATAGGTGCTGGGGATGTTGCGGCGCTGCATCTCAGCGTTGACGCCGCGCACGACATTCTCCGACACCGCATGCGCGGTCGCCAGCACCGTAAGATTGACCTGCAACATGGCGCGGAACGTGTCGTGATGGCGGTGCAGCGTGGTGAGCAGCTCCGGTGCCGAGCGCGACAGGAACTTCTGGCTCGCTTTCAGGCTGCCGACCGTCTTGACGTAGCGGTTGGACAATTCCTTCTTCTTCTGCTCGAAGCTCATCGCCTGGCGCAACTGCCCGGCACGGACCAGCTCGGTCTCGCGCTCCACCACATTGAGCAGCGTGCTCATCACCTCCATCAGCTCCTCGGCGAGCTTGCGCGCCTCTTCCGGGCTCGTCGCCGCGACATAAGGCGAAGGCGTCTCCTTGCGTACCTGTGCGTTCATCCCGTGTACTCCTTGTTTACTGGTTTGTCGTCTTGCTCGTATCCGTGCTCGTAACCTTGGCCTGCTGCATGATCAGCGTACGATAGACTTCGCTGGCGATGCCGACGCCGCCGGCTTTCGCAAAGGTCTTGGAATATTGCTCGGTCAGCATCGAGCGCCACACGCCGGTGCCGACCGTGTCTCCGAACGGACCTTCGCCCTTCAGCCCGCTGGTCATCTGTGCGAACATCGAGTTCAGGAACATCCCCTCGAAGTCGGTCGCGGTCGCTCTTGCCTTGGCCTGCGCCTGCGGCGATACCTTCTGCAGGGCGGCCGCGAAATCGAGGTCGGGCCGGCCTTTGATCGCGGAAGGAACGAAGTTGCCGATCTTGCCTGCGGCGGCGGAGGCCGCGGTGATTGTGCCGGTTTGCATCACATCACCTCGATATCGGCCTGGATCGCACCCGCGGCCTTGATCGCCTGCAGGATGCCGATCAGATCGCGCGGCCCGATGCCAAGCCCGTTGAGTCCGTCGACCAGCTGCTGCAGCGACACGCCGTCTTTCACGACCGCGAATTTCTTGCCGTCCTCCGAGACCCCGACGCTGGTGCGCGGCGTCACCACCGTGCGGCCGCGCGACAGCGGATTGGGCTGGCTGACCTGCGGCGATTCCGAGATCGTCACGGTGAGGTTGCCTTGTGCGACCGCAACCGTGTTGACGCGTACGTCGCGGCCCATCACGATGATTCCGCTTCGCTCGTCGATGATGATCTTGGCGGCAAGATCCGGATCGACCTGGAGCTGCTCGATCTCGGTCAGGAAGGCGACCACATTGCCCTTGAACTCCGACGGGATCGTCAGCTGCACCGTGGAGGGATCGATCGGCTCGGCGCATTTCACGCCGAGGAAGTCGTTCACGGCGGCCGCGATGCGCTTTGCGGTGGTGAAGTCGGCGTTGCGCAGCGCAAGGCGCACATTGGGCAGTCTGTTCAGCGCGAACTCGATCTCGCGCTCGATGATCGCGCCGTTGGCGATGCGCCCGACCGTCGGCACGCCTTGAGTGATCCTGGCGGCTTGGCCTTCGGCCTGGAAGCCCGAGATGGCGAGCGAGCCTTGCGCCACGGCATAGACGTTGCCGTCGGCGCCGAGCAGCGGCGTGACGAGGAGCGTCCCGCCCTGCAGGTTCTTCGCATCACCCAACGCCGAGACGGTGACGTCCATGCGCGTGCCCTGGGTCGCGAAGGGCGGCAGGTTGCCGGTCACCATCACGGCCGCGACGTTGCCGGTGCGGATGGTGGCGCCGCGAATGTTGACGCCCATGCGCTCGAGCATCGCCTGCAGTGATTGCTTGGTAAAGGGAATGTTGTTCAACGTGTCGCCGGTGCCGTTGAGGCCGACGACGAGGCCGTAACCGATCAATTGGTTCTGCCGTACGCCCTCGATATTGGCGAGGTCCTTGATCCGCGAGGTCGCGGTGGCGGAGACGACGGACGATAGCAACGCCAACGAAGTGGCGCAGGCCACCAATAGGAATCGTGACAGACGGACGCCAGGCATCCTCTTGCTCCCCTGGAACGCGATTTCAGTGGACCACGCCGCCACTCCCATGACTTTGCGGTCCGGCGTTAAGTATGCGAGGCCCGTGCCACGCGCTTTCGATGCGATTAATCTATTGATTTTACTGGATTATTCTCTTATGAGTTGCGTCGGGCGACGTTTGCCATGTGGTGCGAAAGTGCCGGCCCCCGGCAGATTTTGCCGGGCTGTTTACGCCCAATTAACCATAAGCAGCGAAGCTCCGCTCACACCTTGGCAGGGGCTGAACATGCGCATCTCAGGACCGAACGGCACGACGCTGAGCACATCGGCGTCGACCGCGCGAAAGACGTCGGGCAGCGGCTTTGCGCTGCCGGAGGACGAGCCCGCGAGCACGCAGGAGACGCGTGGGTCCATAGCGCCGCGCGCCACCGCCGGCATCGACGCGCTGATCGCACTGCAGGGCATCGAGGAAGACCCGGCCGAGCGGCGCAAGCGCTCGGTGCAGCGGGGCAAGGGCGCGCTCGATGTGCTCGACGATCTCAAGCTCCGTTTGCTTGGAGGCCAAATCGACCAGCCCACCGTCAGCCGTCTGCGCGACGCGGCGGCGAGCCTCAAATACTCCTCCGGCGATCCGCGGCTCGATGCTGTGCTCTCCGAGATCGAGCTGCGCGTCGAAGTAGAGCTCGCCAAAGCCGGGCAGCATTGAACGCTCTCTCCGCTGTCTATTACTGTCTCTCTTCTCTCCGCGGTCTCGTTTCTCTCCGCCGTCGTGGCCGGGCTTGGCCCGGCCATCCACGTCTTTGGGGCCGGTTGAATGAGAGGCGTGGATGCCCGGGTCAAGCCCGGGCATGACGAGTTGCGTGGCGCGCGCGGCATCAACGGCTGTCATCACCTGCGCGGGGCATCGGCACAAGTGTCACGCAGCCTTCGTGTGCTGCTGCGCGTCGTAGCGGCGCTGCGCGGCGAGCACCTCTTTGAGATTTCGCTCGGCCCAGTCGCGCAGGGGATCGACGGCGGCGGCGAGGGTCTTGCCGAGCGGCGTGATCGAATATTCCACCGTAACCGGCACGGTTGCAATGGCGCGGCGCTTGACCAGGCCGTCGCGTTCCAAACTCTTGAGAACTTGCGAGAGCATCTTCTGCGAAATGCCTTCAATGGCGCGGCGCAACCGATTGAAGCGCAACGGTTCGTCGCGCAGCAGCAGCAGGATCAGCACCGCCCATTTGTCGCCGACGCGATCGAGGATCCGGCGGGTCGGGCACTCGGCCGAATAGACGTTCGCTTTCATGGCGGCTTACTCCGGAACTGTTCAGAGGTTACTTCGGCGTGACCAGGTGATCCTAAAGTGCGTTCTTAACACCAGCATGCCACGCGCTATCTAGTCACCGTCGGTTACTCCCTGAATAATCCAAAATCTTGAACAGGAGATAGAGACATGAAGATCGCCGTCACTGGCGCCTCCGGGCGCGCGGGGGCTTGCATCACCGCCGAGCTCGCCCGTCGCGGCCACAGCGTAAGCGCCATTGCCCGCAACCCGGACAAGATCGCCAAGCTCGCCAATGTCACGGCGATCGCGGGCGACGCCAACGACCGTGCTGCACTTGCGAAATTGTGGGCGGGGCATGATGCTGCCGTGAGTTCCATCCACTTTCTGGTCTCGGATGTCGAGGCCCTGATCGGGGCGGCGAAGGACTCGGGCGTTCCCCGCTACCTCGTGGTCGGCGGCGCCGGCTCGCTGGAGGTGGCGCCCGGGGTGCGGCTGGTGACGACGCCGAATTTCCCGCCGCAGTACAAGGCCGAGGCCGAGAAGGGCGCGGCCTTCCTGGACCGCCTGAAACTGGAAAATGAGCTGAACTGGACCTTCCTGTCGCCCTCGGCGCTGTTCGAGGCCGGGAACCGTACCGGCAAGTTCCGTCTGGGAGCGGACCAGCTTCTGGTTGATGCGACCGGAAAGAGCTGGATCTCGTTCGAGGACTTCGCCGTTGCGATGGCTGACGAGATCGAGCGTCCGGCCCATATCAGGAAGCGCTTCACCGTCGGTTATTAACCGCCGGATGCGATTCCTTGCCCGGAGGCGATAGATTTGCCTTTGCAAGGGCTTGGGCAAGGGGTAAGGGCTGGCCATTGGAATATTGTCTGTCACGACTCACCGCTATATAAGGCGCCGCGCGGGCGGAACTTTCCCTCGCGCGGCGCAGCAAGCGAGCGGCGCCTTTAGGTGAAAGATGGGCTGGCCTTGGAAAAACTGAAGAATTACAGACCTTCCGAAAAAGAGCCTTTTATGAACGAGCGGCAGCGCGAGTATTTTCGTGCCAAGCTCCTGGCCTGGAAGGACGAGATCCTCAGGGAATCGAAGCTGACGTTGCAAGCGTTGCAGGAAGAAAACGTCAATCATCCCGATCTCGCCGACCGTGCCTCTTCCGAAACTGACCGTGCCATTGAACTGCGTGCCCGCGACCGCCAGCGCAAGTTGATCTCCAAGATCGACGCGGCGCTGCAACGAATCGAGGACAACACCTACGGCTATTGCGAGGAGACCGGGGAACCCATCTCGCTGAAGCGGCTGGAAGCCCGTCCCATTGCGACGCTGTCGGTGGAAGCGCAGGAGCGCCACGAGAAGCGCGAAAAGGTCTATCGGGACGAGTAGGGTGTTTGTGTTTGCGTCTCGACGCGGCCTTAGGAGGCCCGCGAACTTGCGCGCCGTGACGCGCCTCTTGCGCATAATCTGAACGCGCGTAGTCTTTTGCTTTAGAAACAATTCCTTTCCTCGCAGATTTGAATTTTTAAATTCGGCTTGAAATTCGGCACGCGCGGTGGCTTGCCGCGAGGCTTGAGCTGCGGCTGAAAGGGGCTCCCAGTGGACAGAATTCTTGAGGCCGCCCAGGCGATCGCGACCGCGCGACGGACCAAGGAGCGGCTCGCCGCGCTCGCGCCTGAAATTGCGCCTCGGGATGAAGTGGAAGGCTACGAGGTGCAGCGGGCGCTGCGCGACCTCTTGCTGCCCCAGTTTGGCGCGCTGGTCGGCTACAAGATCGGCTGCACCTCCAATGTGATGCAGGAATATCTCAAGATTCCGCATCCCTGCGCCGGCTCGGTGTTCGAGCGTGGCGTGCACGAAAGCGGGGTGAAGCTGCTGGTGTCCGATTTCGTCCATGTCGGGGTCGAATGCGAGATCGCGGTGAAGCTGTCGCGGGATCTTTCGCCTGGCGAAGCGCCGTTCACAGCGGAGTGGGTGGGGGAGGCGATCGAGGCTTATTTGCCGGCGATCGAGATCGTCGACGACCGCTATGTGCAATGGGAGACCTTGGGCGCGCCGACGCTGGTGGCCGACGATTTCTTCGCAGCCGCTTGCGTGCTCGGGCCGGCCGTGCCGCGCGGTGAGGCGCCCGACGTGCGCGAGGTCGCCGGCCGCGTGCTGATCAACGGCTCGGAGGTGGGCAAAGGCACCGGCGCTGATGTGCTCGGCCATCCCCACAATGCACTCGCCTGGCTCGCCAATCATCTGGCCTCCGAGGGCAAGGGTCTGCACCAGGGCCAGCTGGTGCTGACTGGGAGCCTCGTGAAGACGGTGTGGCTCAACGCGGGCGATAAGGTGACGATGGAACTGGCGGGGCTGGGGAAGGTCGAGGCGGAGTTCACGTGAGACCCCGCCGTTCACCCTGGCGAAAGCCATGGCCGATAACCCCGGGCAGAAGTTTTGGGGGAGGCGGGTCGTTCATTGCGTCGAACGTCCCATGCGGGAGGCAGGATGAAGGGTACGTCGCTCTCTCCCCCCGTCGCCCCGGCGAAGGCCGGGGCCTATAACCCCAGGCAGGAGTGCTCGCGAAGGTCGTCGGCCATGCCACGCTACGGAAGGACTCCGCGGTTTGGGCCCCGGCCTTCGCCGGGGCGACGCCGACGGCTAAAGGCAAAAGCGCGTCCATACATCGGCACTCAACTTCCAAAAAACCACCAGGACACACCCCCACATTCCCGCGGCGCGATCGCGCCCGGGTGATACCGGAAGATGTGCCCCTCGAAAGCATCGAGGGCGCAGGGAAGACCGGGTGCCCGCCAGGCACCCGCGGCCCCCGCGCAAAAAGGATTGCGCGAGCGCGCGGCGGCAACAGGTGTAGGCGGCATCACGCCGGCCTTCCCTGCGCAGTGGTTTTACGGTGTCCTTCGTACTCTCCTCGGTGAACCAGCTATTTGCCACCGTCGCCTCGCGAAGCCTTTGGAGCTTGCAGCGAGGCTTGGCGCCGAGCATGGGCGCGCCAGGACCACACGACTTCTTCCGTCCGCGAAAACAGAGCCGGTCGTCGGTCAGCCCCTCCGCGTCCACCGCATTCCACCCCAACGTCCGTGACGATCGCGAAACGCCCCTCGATGAAAGGGATGGAACAAAAAGAGAACATAAAGTATCGTCGAGAATGAGTCAAGGGAATGATGCAGGCAGAAATTGTCGTGGGTCTTTGAGCTGACTATAGCTGTACTGCTATAAGGAGGGCGCGATCTATGTCCTTCACGCCTTCCTTAAGAGGTTGAGGAAAGCCCGAGACCGAGGTCATCAGGGCGCGGCTTAAGGTTAGCCGAGGCCACCACCGGGCGAATTATGGAGACGAGAGATGAGCAAAGACGACAAGGTGACGCTGAGTAGCGGAAATGTCTTTGCCGATCTCGGCTTTGCCAATCCGGAAGAAGAACTGCTCAAGGCAAAGCTCGTTCGCGAAATCCGCGGCATCATCAAGCGGCGCAAGCTTACCCAGACCAAGGCTGCTGACCTGCTTGGTCTGAAGCAGCCGGATGTTTCTGCGCTGGCTACCGGGCGCGTGGGCAAGTTTTCGATCGAGCGCCTGGTTCGGTGTTTGGATCGATTGGATTACAGGGTGGAATTGGTTGTGCGTCAGAAGTCGCGGCTTGCGGCTTCTCGCGAAGGTGCGGCATAGTGCATTGTAGTGAGCTTTTCCCGCTGAGCTGCCCAAAAGCCTGGAGCGTCCGCCAGGCGACGGACGTGAGGACCGCTATTTGATCGTCGCGTGCACGGTGATGACCGATGTGCCGGAAGCTGTCGATCCCTGACCCGTTGCTTTGATAGCAAAAGTATCGCTTCCCTTGTATCTAGCCTTTGCCGTGTATTCGAAAGCAGATGGGTTGAGCTTTTTCAACTTGCCGTGTGCCGGCTTTTGCAGAATGCCTGAGTCACTCACCGTGCCGCCCATCCTGAGTGGAAAACGGCAACTCCCCCCGGACGTGAGGTCAATGTAGCCGGTCGAATTCTCGCCCCAATGCACCAGTGTTACTGACATTGAACAATCCGATGCGTCCCGCGCCGAAGACGCTGACATCGGGCTTTGAACTCCAACGATAAGCGCCAAAGCGGCAAGTTCAGCCAACCGCATAGTAGACCTCATGCAAATCCACACTGACCGAGGTTCCCTTCGAGGGCATCACGACATAATCCCGCCGAATTGACCGATCGTGAAGCCGCTACAGCTTGGGGCGGCTCGCTGCCCAAACCACATGATCGACATAGGCAATAGGTTAGCAGTCGCCAAAACCGATCACATAGTGGTGTTGGACTAAGACCCGCGACAAATCGATCTCTAAAGCGCGACAGCGACCAAGGGTCTTTGCCCTTAGCACTGCTCGTGCGTTCGCCCGCTTGGCAAAGCGGCAACAAATGAGAGCGATCCATGTCACGCAAAACAGTCATTGGCCTTGGATTGGTTGTGTCGTCGCTACTGCTGGCAAACGTCGGATACGCAGAGCAAGCGACGCTGGTTCATAAAGGACCATGGCCGATACGCAACGGTCGCAACTACCAACCGACCGAGAACGAGCTGAGATCGTCGCATCTCCAGGATGTCACGCCGAACGAGGCGCGCGAGATCGACCGATTATACGATCAGCTTCTGTCGGTACGTCCTGCGACCACAAATTGATCGCGCGGCGAAAAAGGAGCTAAGCCAATGTCGTTCATCCGGCGAAGATCGAGCATCGCCATCGCGGTCGTCATCGTGTTAGGCACCGGTGTCATAGCTTTGGCTCGACCGCACCAAGTCTCCGAACCCTTGTTGGGAGCGGAGTGGCAATGCAGCCGCGCTGCGTTCATCGTCACCTGCAATCACCGCTGAGATGGAGCCTTGATCCCGGCGCGGGGGCAGACATCCTGCCGCACGATCAATGACGAAATGCTCGTGGCAGTTCTTCCGCGCTGCTTCCACGATCCGGGATGGCATTTCCGATCCAGCCCAAACAGCCGACATATGGACAAATGCTGGATTTCGTAGCTATGGGTCATAGGCGGGCCTTAGCAGTGAGCGATCACCCGATCATGCCTCAACAACTGAAGGAATGCCTAGTACGCTCGCAAGCGCTGCTCCGACAAAACTCCCGAGGCCGTTACTGGTTACCACACGGTGCGGCCCGCGCACCGCATGAGAACGCGGCCAATTGATTGGAGAGAATGCAATGCGTTCTGTCTTGGCATTATGCCTTTTGACCGCTCTCTGTGCTTCTGCGAACGCCGCCGTAAGAGAGCATCATGCTAAATCGCGAGATGTCATCGTTCGTGCGAGCCAGGCTGCGATCCCAAGCTACGTCACTCCCAGTGGTGTGCGGATCTATCGAGACGACTCCGTTCCAGGTGGTTGGCGGACCGATCACGACGCGCCTCCTAGCTACGATGATCCGTCCAAGTTAGGCAGCCCCTGATCGCCTTGCGCGTTTTAGGGTGCAACTTTTTAGGATGGCATCGATTTGCGGATGGATCACGGGGGGGAAGGCACCGCATGATCCTAGCGCTCAAAATTCTTGGCTGTTGGATGGCCTTAAGCTGCACCGTTGCGTGAACTGGCTGTTCGTGCAGCGGCTAGAACGGCTATATCCTCAAACGAAAGAGGCCTCCAACTGAGGCGGCCTTACTTCGGCGGACGTAGCTCGCCTTTGAGCCAGCCCCGCGCCTTTTCAGCCCTCAGAGGATCGGGCTCGAACGTCGCGATCTTGTGGTCAGACTGCCATAACTCTATGACGCGGTCGTCCACCAGCAACTTGACCCGTTCCTTGGCCGCACCTTCGTCTGCGCATACCAAGTCGAGGCGCTGCTTAATGTGCCCGTCCTCGCCGATCACGTAGGCTTGGTAATCCAGCATTGGCTGCTCCCAGCAGCCCCACATCGGATGGAACCATTAAAGCGCTCTTGTTCCATCTACGGCAAGGACCGTGGAACTAACGATTATTGGTTAATCCGAATAGGGCGGCCCGGCGGTGTGCGGTGACCGCCCGCCCAGTGAAGTTAATCGATACTGTCGCAGCGACGCTATATCCACGGCGCCGCATTTTTACCATGTTCTGTTCAGGCTGGTTACCAGCGGACTGGCTAGGCTCGGCACACCTTCGACGGGGGTAGTGTGCCAAGCCGCCGGGTCCGATGGAAACACCGTAGTTCCCCGGAATCCACAGAGATATCCACAGGCGCTAAGGTCTTTTTTTCGCTGCGGCGTTTCATTCCGAATGAATTTTCACCGGTTGGGGGTCGCTGAAGGGCGGCCCCTTGCGATTCTGGTGCAATCCCAAAGATATAGACGCGCGTGAACGAGCCGCGAACAGATGGCCACCTCTACCTAGTAAGGTGCATGAACAGAATTGGGCATAGTGAACAGATCGCGGCAAAAGCGTGTCTGCCCAACGTAACACGTTAACCGGGGGTGACCGGCCGAACCCGCCAACTGAGGCGGCCTCACCTACTTCTATTCTGGCGGTCGAAGTCCCGGCGATGTAAGCCACTCGTTCATATGAGAGGCCGCTTCGGCCTGCCGCGCTCTGCGGATCATTTCGTCCCGAGCCGCGCCATGTGGAAGCAATTTGGCTTCGGCTCGCAGGCGTTTTGCTTCTTCGGAAAGTCGTTCTTCAAGTGATTGGATTTGTTTGAAACGGCGGCGATGCATGACACAACCTCGGTGCTTACGGGTCCTAACCGCAGGGTTTGCACTTCCAATCCCAATATGCCGTCGGCGGCAGTTTGTTCCCAATGTGAGAATGAAAAGCCCGACCGGGCGGTGACCGCCCCCTGAGCGCTCGCCCGGTGACCGGGTGGCGACCCACGAGCACGTGAACGGACCGGGATCAACGCCGTGTCAGCGGTGTGTCAATTTTCTCGCATGATCCTGCTTCGTTCCGCACAAACCGACACAAACCTGCGAAGCAGCAATTGCGAGAAATGCCCATTTCATGGGGTTTTTCGAGATTTGCCCCGACAGGGTACGGCCTCCGGCAGGGGAGCTACCGGAGGCCGCGTAGTACATCGCTTGCCGCGCCTAGGTTCGCGGGGTTGCGATGTGGGAGCTCGTTGAAGGTGAGGGGGAGTCGTTGAGTTCTGTTTCCTCGTCCTTCGAGAGAATTGATGTCTTGCCCGGGGCTACCCCCCTCCCTGACCCTCCCCCGCAAGGGGGGAGGGAAAACTGCTGGCGTCGCTTCGCGTCACAGCGATCGCTTCATCAAATGCCGGCGTCATTAGCTCACGCCTCGTAGCCGGCGCTCACGTCGTCGCTAGAACGGTAGCAGGATGTCCATGACTTGCTGGCCATAGGGCGGCTGCTGGAAGTCGGAGATCTGGCCTCTGCCGCCGTAGGAGATGCGGGCCTGTGCGATCTTCGTGGAGTCGATGGTATTGTCGCTCTGGATGTCCTCAGGCCGCACGATGCCGGCGACGATCAGTTCGCGCATCTCGTAATTGACCCTGATCTCCTGCTTGCCCTCGACCACGAGGTTGCCGTTCGGCAGCACCTGCGTGACCACGGCCGCGACGTTGGTCTGCAACGTTTCCTGGCGCTGGATCGAGCCCTTGCCGTCAAATTGCGATGACCCGTCCGCCGTCAGGAGGCGGCCGGGCAGCACCTTCTGCGCTTGTGCGCCGAGCGTTTTGGAGCCGATAAAGTCGGTGATGCCGGAATTTTCCGTGTTGGTGCGGTCGCGCTGCGTTTCGTTCGCAAAGTTCGCCTGGTCGGTGATGTTGACGGTGACGGTCAGGATGTCGCCAACCTGGTGGGCGCGCTGGTCCTTGAAGAAGGAGCGCGAGCCGTTGCGCCACAGCGAGTTCGGATTGTACGACACCGTCTCGGGCTTCGGCATCGGCATCGACACCGGCTTGTAGCCCGGTTGCGCCGTCGGGTTCTCGATCGCGTTCAGCTTCGGCGTCTCGCCGATCTGCGACAGCCGGTCGATCGCCGAGCAACCGGTCACGGCCGAGAAGATCGAGAGCAGCGCAACCGTGCGAAGCAGGTGCGCGCGGCTCGACTTCGGGCGAGATTCGGAGGGCGATAAGGCAATGGGATGGGCACTGGACTTCGACATGAACTTTACTCTGGCTTGACGGGGGCTTGCGGATTTGCGGTGCCGTCGGCAACGGACACGGGATCGGACGCGATGGACGACTGGTCTTTCGACGAAATCGCCGAGGTGTCGGAAACGTAGACCGGCGCGGGCGTCGCGACCTGGATGGTGACCTGGCCGCGGCCGGTGACGACACCGGTGATGGTGCGTTTGGATTGCGTGTTGAGCACGCTCACCACGTCGCCTTCGGTGCCGGAGTCGAGCGCCTTGCCGCGGCTGGTCAGATAGATGCCTGCGGTCTGGTAGATGATGGTCACCGTCTGATCGCGCTGCACGAGATCGGGCCGCACGAGGTCGGCGACGCGCAAGGGACGGCCGGCCCGCATCGGGTGGCGCATCTGCATGCCGACCGCCTGGTCGCGCACCGCGGCATCATTGCCGACTTCGGCGCGCGGCCTCCGCTCGACCACGATGTCGGAGGATTTCAGCACTTCCGTGCGCTCGACGTCGCGGGTCAGCACGGCAGCCATCACCGTCTCGATCACGGTCCCGGTGTAGCGCAACTCCGTCGGCAGCGTTGAGTCGTTGGCGATCGTGAAAGTCACGTCGAAGCGGCCGGAGCGCTGGTCGACCCGGACGGAGCCCGGCTCCATCTCGCCGGTGTTGCTGGCCTCCATGTGCAGGTCCTGCAGGTCGCGATCGAAGGTCAGCGCGAGGCTGTCGGCATCGCCAAGGCCGCTTCGATGCTCGAGCGCCTTCGCAACCGCCGCCTGGATGTCCCTGACCGCGATGTTGCGCGCAAGCCGCGTCACCGCGACTTCCTTGATGTTGCCGGTCGTGACGCCGATCACCTGGTGGGCTCGGAGTGCTGTGAGCACCTGCGCGGTCGGGATTGAGCCGGTGGTGCCGAGATCGGGCGCGCGGTAGACCGCGATCTGCGCGGCCGAGCCGGCATTGTCGATGAGATCGCCGATCCGCACCACGTCGGACGCGACGGTGACGGTCGCATGCAGCGCCGGTGCCTTGATGGCGTCGTCGAGCGGATCGGCGAGCGCAGGCGTGAGGCTGCCGAACAGCGCAGTTGCGAGCAGGAGGGCGTGACGTTTCATGGCTCCAGTCTCCCCTTACCTGAACAGTGCCGAGGTCGATTGCATCATCTGGTCGGCCGCGCTCACCACCTTGGCGTTCATCTCATAGGCGCGTTGCGCGGCGATCAGGTCGCTCATCTCCGAGACCACGTCGACATTGGCCTGCTCGAGGCTGCCTTGCGTGATAGTGCCATAGCCTTCGGCGCTGGCGAGACCATCCTGCGGCGCGCCGGAGGAGGGCGTGTCGGTGAACTGGTTGTTGCCGACCGGCTGCAGCCCCGCCTTGTTGATGAAGCGGGTCAGCGCGAGCTGGCCGATGACCTGCGAGTTGGTCGAGCCCGGCAGTGTCACCGAGACCTGGCCCTGCGTGTTGACGGTGATGCCGCTCGCATTGTTCGGGATGGTGATGGTCGGCTGCACCGGGTTGCCTTGCGCGGTGACGATGCGGCCCTGGTTGTCCATCTGGAAAGTGCCGTCGCGTGTGTATTGGAAGGTGCCGTCGGGCATCTGAACCTTGAAGAAGCCTTCGCCTGTGATGGCGAGGTCGAGGTCGTTGCCGGTCTGCGACAGCGTGCCTTGCGTCATCGAGCGCGGGGTGCCGACGGTCTTGACGCCGCCGCCGAGATCGATGCCGACGGGCAGGATGGTGCCCTGGTCGGAGGACTGGGCGCCGACGCGGCGGATGTGCTGGTAGATCAGGTCCTGGAACGCCGCCGTCTGCTTCTTGAAGCCGGTGGTGCGGAGGTTCGCGATGTTGTTGGAGATGACCTGGACGTTCAGCTCCTGAGCCGCCATCCCGGTCGCTGCGGTATGAAGTGCCTGCATGTTACCTGTCCTTCAAAAAACGCGTTAGCTCGGCATTTCGGCGAGCTGGTTGATGGCAGTCTTGTGCAGATCGCTCTGCTGCTGCAGGATGTTCGCGATCTGGCTGTAGGTGCGTGAAACCTCGATCATCCGGCCCATCTCGGCGACCGCATTGACGTTGGATTTCTCGATGTAGCCCTGCTTGACCGTGGCCTTGAGGTCCAGCTGCGCGGCGGCGGCGTTGCCGGCGGTGTAGAGGTTGTTGCCCTGCTTGAGCAGCGACTGCGCGTCGGTGAAGCTGACGAGCCTGAGCTTGCCGCGAATAGAGTCGGTGCGCGCGGTACCCTCCACCACCGTGATGGTGCCGTCAGGAGAAATGTTGATGTCGTGGTCGGTCGGCTGGAACACGATGGGCCCGGCGTTGCCCAGCACGACATCGCCGCCGGCCGTCGTCAGCTGGCCCTGGCTGTTGAGCTGCAGATTGCCGTCGCGGGTGTATCGCTCGCCGCCGGTGGTCTGCACCGCCAGGAACGCGTTGCCGTCGATGGCGACGTCGAGCGGGTTTGCGGTCTGCTGCAGCGCGCCTTGTGAGAAGTCGCGGTAGGTGCCGCGGTCCTGCACATAGGAGACCTTGCGGTCGTTGCCGGTGAAATTGTCCTCATGCGCGCCCGAGGTGAGATATTCCTCGAACAGCGACTGGTCGGATTTGAAGCCCGTGGTGTTGACGTTCGCGATGTTGTTGGCGATGACCTCGAGCTGGCGCTCGAGCGTCGTCTGCCGCGAAAGTCCGACGAGAAGTGCGTTCTCCATCGGTGGTTCTCCCCTGCATGACCGATTCCGAGCAGCCGTGGCTCTCCCAAGCCGTGACCTTTTCGGATCCTTCGCCTGTCGCCGTTCTCCCAAACCGCGTCAGGCTCGCAAGTCATTCAGCGAAAGCCGTGCCACTTTCGAAAGTTGTTATTTTTTAATAGGTTAGATATTTAGCCGGGCGTAAACCACGCGGCAGAAAGGTCTTGTTGACCATGTTTGCCCGGCAAGATTTTCCTACCGCTGGCGCGAAAAGAAAGGAACCATTAACCATTCTTACCTAGCGTCAACTCCGTAAAGAGAGCGCGTGGTTTGCGCTGGGGGCACTGGTACCGCGTAGTTGAAAGCCCGCCTGGCTCAAGATCGGTCTCGTCCTCGATTTTAAGCGGATGAAGTAGCGGCCATGGCAGAGAACGAACAGGCGGAAGGCGCGGTATCGACCGACACGCCGCGCGGCAACAAGTTCAAGCTTATTGTCATGGTGGTCGGCGTGCTCGCAGTCCTGGGCGCCGGTGCCGCCGGCTATTTCTTCTTCTTGGGCCACCATGGCGGCGAGGAGAAGCATGCAGAGGCAGCACCGCCGAAGCCGCCCGTGTTCGTCGAGGTGCCGGACATGCTGGTCAACCTGTCGGGCGCGCCCGGCGAACGAGTCCAGTATCTGCGCGTCAAGGTCGTGCTTGAGGTCAAGGAGGACAAGCAGGCCGAGGCGATCAAGCCCTCGATGCCGCGCGTCACCGACATCTTCCAGACCTATATCCGCGAGCTGCGCGCGTCCGACCTCTCAGGCTCCGCCGGCCTGTTCCGGCTGAAGGAAGAGCTGACGCGCCGCGTCAACATGGCGACGGCACCGACCCCGGTTGCCGCCGTCCTGTTCAAAGAAATCGTGGTTCAGTAAGGCAACACGCGGATCATACGACAATGGCGGGCAACGATCCGGTCGATCAGGATGCAATAGCAGCGCAGTGGGAAGCCTCGCTCGATTCCGAGGATCCCGCTGCCGCAGCCGAAGCCGCAAGTGCCAACGAACTCACGGAGTCGATGGCGCTGCAATGGGCGGCCATGGTCGAGGACGGCAGCCGCGACTTCGGCGGCGGCAAGAACGGCGGCGAGCGCGTCCTCTCGCAGGAAGAAATCGACAATCTGCTCGGCTTCACCGCCGGCGAAGTCAATCTCGACGACCATTCCGGCATCCGCGCCATCATCGATTCGGCGATGGTGTCGTACGAGCGTCTACCGATGCTCGAAATCGTCTTCGACCGCCTGGTGCGGCTGATGACGACGTCCTTGCGCAATTTCACGTCCGACAACGTCGAAGTCTCGCTCGACCGCATCACCTCGGTGCGCTTCGGCGACTACATGAACTCGATACCCCTGCCTGCGGTGCTCTGCGTGTTCAAGGCGGAGGAGTGGGAGAATTTTGGACTTGCAACCGTCGACTCCAGTTTGATCTATTCGATCATCGACGTGCTCTTGGGCGGCCGGCGTGGCAGCTCCGTGCTGCGCGTCGAGGGCCGGCCCTACACCACGATCGAGACCAATCTCGTCAAGCGCCTGATCGAGGTCGTGCTGGCGGATGCCGAGCAGGCGTTCCGGCCGCTGTCGCCGGTCACTTTCTCGATCGACCGGCTGGAGACCAACCCGCGCTTTGCCGCGATCAGCCGTCCTGCGAACGCCGCGATCCTGGTGCGGCTGCGCATCGACATGGAAGACCGTGGCGGCAATGTCGAGCTGCTACTGCCCTATGCGACCATCGAGCCGATCCGGCCGGTGCTGTTGCAGATGTTCATGGGCGAAAAATTCGGCCGCGATCCGATCTGGGAAGGGCATTTCGCCACCGAGATCGCCCAGGCCGAGATCGCGGTCGATGCCGTGCTCTATGAAGCCAATATTCCCCTGAAGCAGCTGATGTCGCTGAAAGTGGGCGACACGCTGCCGCTCGACATGCGCGCGGATGCCACCGTCGCGGTCCGCTGCGGCAACGTCATGCTGACCGAAGGGCGGATGGGCCGGGTCGGCGACCGCGTCGCCATCCGCGTCACACGGCCCTTGCGCAAACCCTCTACCACGCTCGCGATGTTCGAGAAGGCTGACGAGGCGAACAAGTTGATGGAGGCCCAATGAACCCCGTCCTAGGATTTATGATCGAGAGCCTGGTGGCCGTATTGCTGTTGCTCACCATCGGCTACTGCATGCTGCTCAACAAGCGGCTGCAGCGGCTGAAGGCGGACGAGCATTCGCTGAAGGCCGTTATCGGCGAGCTCGTCACCGCGACCGAGATCGCCGAGCGCGCCATCGGCGGGCTCAAGCACACGGTGCGCGAGGTCAATGAGCATCTCGGCGTCCAGTTGGGGGCCGCGCACGAAATGTCCGATCTCCTGAGAAAGCAACTCGGCGAAGCCGATCATGTGGTGCGGCGGCTCTCCAAGATCGCGATCGCCGCGCGCTCCCCCATAGATGAGGCCGTCGTCGCCGCGCCGCCGGTCGCAGCTGCGACCGCTGCGCCGCAGGCGCCGGTCGCGGTCGCGCCGGCCAAAATCTCCAGTGCCAAGGCGGTCGCCGCCGCGGCACAAGCCTTTAGCGAACGTAGAAGGTCTGGCGGCCTTGCGGCATGAAATCCTATCGTAACATTCGCGTCATTCCAGTCGTCGTGGTCGCTATCGCATCGCTTGCGGTCCTGAAAGTGGCAGGCCTTCTGATCGACGGCGGCTATGTGTTCGACTATCCGTCGCAGGACGCCAAATCCGCCTCATGGGCGCAGGACAACCTCAACTTTCCCGGCGCGCCCGCGAAGGACACCGACATCACGGGGTCGGTTGAGAAACCGAAGGAAGAGAAGAAGGCTGACGACGCCAAGCCGGGCGAACCAAAGCCTGCTGCGCCCGAGACCAGGCCCGAGGGCGTCGTCTACCATCCGGAGGAGGCGCAGCCGACGGTCTCTCCTTCCGAGCGCGCCGTTCTGGAGCGGCTGCAGGCACGCCGGCAGGAGCTCGATGCACGCGCACGCGAGATCGACATCCGCGAGAATCTCCTCAAAGCCGCGGAGAAGCGCATCGAATCCAAGGTCGAGGAGATGAAGGCGACCGAATCGCGCATTTCGGCGGCCAACGAACAGAAGGTCGAGGCCGACAATGCGCGCTTCAAGGGCATCGTCACCATGTATGAGAGCATGAAGCCGAAGGATGCGGCCAAAGTGTTCGATCGGCTGGAAATGCCCGTGCTGATCGAGATCGCCTCGCAGATCGCGCCGCGCAAGATGTCGGACATTCTGGGCCTGATGCAGCCCGAGGCCGCCGAGCGTCTGACGGTCGAGCTCGCGCGCCGCGCCAGCGGCGACAAGGCCTCGGCAAGCGCCGAACTGCCCAAGATCGAGGGCAAGGTGCTGCCGCAAAAGATCAACTGAGACGTCATGTTTAACAAGCCCTTCATCGGCGGATTCTAGACTAAGACGCCGGGTGGGCGAGGGCGTATCCGCTTTTGAGTGAAGCGGGTCATTGAACTTGAGAGACGGGCGGGTAGAAGCAGGCAAGTCATGGCGCGAACAGCTACCGACACATTCTGGTCGCGCGTCCGCGCAGCCGCGCGGGGCCAGCGCCGCGGCGTGGCGCTCGCGTGCATCGGCCTGCTTCTCGCCGCGCTGCCGGCTCTGGCGCAATCCGATCCGGTCAAGGGCGAGGCGACGTTCTCCGCCGCTGACGGTTACGCGCGACTTGTCTTCAAGTTCACCGAGGATGTCGGCACCGAGGTGACGACCGCGGGCTCGATCGTGGTGATCCGCTTCGAGCGTCCGGTCGATGTAGCGACCGAGAAGCTGGTCGATGCCGTGCCCGACTATGTTTCCATGGTGAGACGCGATCCGGACGGAACGGCGATCCGGCTGTCACTTGCACGCAAGGTCACCCTCAACACCATGACGGCGGGCGAGCGGGTGTTTGTCGACTTCATGCCTGACACCTGGGCCGGCCCGCCGCCGAGCCTGCCGCTCGACGTGGTGCGCGAGCTCGCCGAGCGGGCGAGGCTGGCGGAAAAGGCGCTGCGCCAGCAGCGGGCCGAGGCGCTGGCCAAGAAGCGTCCGCCGATCCGCGTGCGGGCGCTGGTGCAGCCGACCTTCGTGCGCTTTGTGTTTGAGATGCCGGACGGCGTCGGCGCCTCCTCGGTACTGAACGACCAGAAGCTGACGCTGTTCTTCACGACGCTGCTCAATTTCGACCTGGCCGATGCCAAGGTCGCGGCCCCCCCGAATGTCGCCTCCATCAACCAGAAGGTGGAGAATGACTTGACCCAGGTCGAGATCGCGCTGATCGGCGATGTCGATGTCCACTCCTTCCGCGAGGACAAGAACTACATCATCGACGTCGCCTTCCAGCAGCCGGACAAGCCGAAGGCACAATCGCAATTGTCGCCGGCCGGCCTGCGCACGCCGCCGGAGCTGCAGATGCCCGCGATCGCCGCGCCGGCTACCGACACCAAGCAGCCGCGAGCGAGCGAGACGGCGCCCGCGAGGACCGAGCCGGGCGGGCCTGCTGCGAAGCCTGAAACCAGGAGCGAGGCCACTCAGCCAAAGATTGAGATGGCGAGCGAGCGGCCCACAACACCGCCGAAGATGGAGGCCAAGACCGAGATCGAGACCGAAATCAAGGCCGACATCAAGGCCGAGCCCTCCGCCAAGCCGCAAGCCGCCATGGAGGCGAAACAACCATCCGCGGCCGAGGCGGCCAAGGCGCCGGCAGCAGCACCGGCGCCGGCTGTGAGCGTCGCCGAGAAGCCGGCCGGGAAAGCGCTGCCTAAGGAGGGGCCGACCGCAAAGACCGCGTCCGTGGTCGCGAAGAACGCGGCCGAGCCCTCCGCGATGCCCGCAGCGGCCGACGTCGCGAAGAAGCCCGCTGAAATGCCGGGGCAGGACAATGCGGCGCCCGCCAAGCTCGAGGCTGTCAGAGACTCCGAAGGCCTTCGCATCACCTTCACCTTTGCCAAGGCCACGCCCGCTGCGTCGTTCCGGCGCGGCGATACCGTCTGGCTAGTGTTCGATTCCAAGCAGCCGATCGACGTCGAGCCGATCCGCACCAAGGGCGGCGCCATTGTCGGCGAGGTCAGCCGCATGCCGACCGACAAGGGGCAGGCGATCCGCATCCGCGTCAATCGCCCGCAGATGCACACGCTATCGAGCGACGAATTCGCCGCCGGCAGCCGCTGGACGCTGACCTTTGCTGACAAGATGCTGGCGCCGGCGCTGCCTTTGATGGTGTTGCGCAACATCACCGATCCCGCGCACGCCAACATCGCCGTGCCCTTCGCGGGCGGCGGCGAGCTGCACCGCATCACCGATCCCGAGGCCGGCGACACCCTTCTCGTGGTAACGGGCCTCGTCCCGGTCCGCGGGCTGATCAAGCGCCAGGACTTCGTCGACTTCACCTTGCTCGACACCGCCCATGGCGTCGTGGTCCGTCCCAATTCGGACAGCGTCGGTGTCGAGGTGGCGCCCGACAAGGTGATCGTCGGCAAGCCCGGTGGGTTGACGATCTCCTCCGTCGACGCCTCGGCCGAGCGTGCGCCGACCGCGGTGCGGCCGGTGTTCGATATCGACGAATGGCACAAGAACCAGGCCGGCCAATTCATCGAACGGCGCGATGCGCTGATCGCCGCCGCCGGCGCCGCTGACCCCGAGAACCGCGCGCCGGCGCGCCTCGCACTGGCGCGCTTCTACATGGCGCGCGGCCTCTATGCAGAAGCCGCCGGCGAAGCCGCTTACATGCTCGCCGATCCCACGCCCAAGATGGAGGAATCCGTCTTCCTGATGGTCCATGCCGTCGCCTCCATCCTGATCGGCCAGCCAGCCCGTGCGCTCAAAGACCTCGCAAGTCCCGTGGTCGGCAACAATTACGATTCGCAATTGTGGAGGGGGCTTGCCTATGCGCGGCAGCACAAATGGGCCGATGCGCGCGAGAAACTGAAGAATGTCGAGTTCGCGATCGCCTCGCTTCCGGTCGAGTTGCAGCGCCTCGTCACCATGGATGCCATGCGCTCATGCCTCGAAGTGCGCGACTTCGCCGGCGCCGCCAAGCGCCGAAGCGAGCTCGAAGTGGTCGGCGTGCCCGATGAGATGAGGCCGATGGCCTCAGTCCTGTACGGTCGGCTCGCCGAGGCTCTGGGGCAGGAGAAGGACGCGCTCGACGATTACCGCTTCGCAATCGATTCTCCCGACCGCGAGGCTGCCGCCGAAGCCACGCTGCACCAGGTCGCGCTGCTGCAGAAGCGTAACGAGATCGACGTGCCCGAGGTGCTGAAGCAGCTGGAAACGCTGGCCATCACCTGGCGCGGCGATTCCACCGAGGTGCGGACGCTGGTGATGCTCGCCAAGATCTACAGCGACAACGCCCGCTACAGCGATTCGCTTGCGGCAGCGCGCATGGCGACCAGGCTCGAGCCGAACTCCGAAGCTTCGCGCCAGGCGCAGGATGCGGCGCAGGCGCTTTTCTCCGACTTCTTCCTCACCGCCAAGGGCGACGAGATGCCGCCGATCGATGCGCTGGGGTTGTTCTACGAATTTCGCGAGCTGACCCCGATCGGCCGCCGCGGCGACGAGATGATCCGCCGGCTTGCCGACCGGCTCGTTGCGGTCGATCTGTTGGACCAGGCTGCGGAGCTGTTGCAATACCAGGTCGACAAGCGCCTTGAGGGCGCAGCGCGCGCTCAGGTCGCGGCCAAGCTCGCCATGGTGTACCTGACCAACCGCAAGCCGGAAAAGGCGATCATGGCGCTGAACTCGACCCGCATCGCCGATCTCAACGGCGAATTGCGGGCGCAGCGGCTGCTCTTGGAGGCGCGGGCGCAGAGCGACATCGGACGTCACGATCTGGCGCTCGATATCATCAGCAATATCGGCGGGCGCGAGTCGATCCGTCTGCGCTCCGACATCAACTGGGCGGCGCGGCGCTGGCGCGAGGCGTCCGAGCAGATCGAGCTCTATTATGGCGACCGCTACAAGGACTTCAAGCCGCTGAACCCAGTGGAGAAAGCGGACATCATCCGCGCCGTGGTCGGGTATGCGCTGGCCGAGGACGCCATTGGGCTCGCGCGCTTCCGCGAAAAATATGCACCGCTGATGAGTGGCGAGCCTGACAAGATTGCCTTCGATACCGCGAGCAAGCCTACCGCCGCCAACAGCGCCGAGTTTACCGAGATCGCCAAAATGGCGGCAAGCGTCGATACGCTCGACGGCTTCCTGCGTGAGATGAAGAACCGCTTCCCCGACGCCACCGCCTGGACCCCGCCCAGCGAGAAGGACCGCGCCACCACGGGCTCGCTGCCCAAGATCGAGAGCGTGAAGCGGGTGAGCGCGAATTAGGGCGTGCGCTCACAACGATGCGGATGCCGGTTTTTAGGGACCAAGCAGAAATTCTTCTGCCCGATCAGAGCACGCCGGTTCTGACCCATGACGGATTATTGCGACCAGGGCCGCGATGTCTGCTTCCGTCATGGTCCTTTCCCTCGCGGAACTCCGTGATCACAAACGTGAAGGCGAGACGATTGCCCTGCAGCGAGACTTGAAAGTCGCGCCCCAGTTGCACGCTCGTATCTTTCTGATATTTTGAGGTGCGCGCTTTTTTCCTGCGGGCTCGAGCTGACGACGCCGCCTCATCGCGAGGACGAGGGCGTCTTCCGCTTGTGGGCGGCAGAAACAGGGCGTCGACTCGACGAAAGACGAAATAAGAGTTGACCGCACAATGGTCGACCACAAAAGGGGAGAGATTCAATGCAGCGTCTCTTGGTTGCCGGTCTATCCGCGGCGTTCGCGATAGCGCTTGGTTTTGGCTCTGCGAACGCAGCGGACAAGAAAGTCCTGGCCTTCGTCGTCAACGGTGCGTCCGACTTCTGGAAGATCGCCGAGGCGGGGGTGAAGAAGGCACAGGGCGAGTTGCCCAATTACGACCTCCAGTTCAAATATCCGGAACAGGCCGCGGCCGCCGTGCAGCAGCGGGTAATGGACGACCTCGTGGCGGCTGGCGCTGCCGGCATCATGGTCAGCGCCGTCGATCCGAAGAACCAGACAGCGGAGCTCGACAAAGTCGCCTCCCAGACGGTGCTGTTCACCACCGACAGCGATGCCCCGCAATCGAAGCGCGTTGCCTATATCGGCTCGTCCAATACCGATCTCGGCAAGGATGCCGGCAAGCTGATGCTGAAGGCCCTGCCGAATGGCGGCAAGTGCGTCGGCTTCGTCGGACTGCCCGGGGCCGACAATGCGCGTGAGCGTATCGAGGGCGTCAAGGAGACGATCAAGGGCTCGAAGGTCGAGTTGGTGGACGTTCGCGGCGATGAAATCGACCAGACCCGCGCCAAGCGCAACGTTGAAGACATTCTCGCCGCCATGCCCGACGTGAGTTGCCTCGTCGGCTTCTACTCCTACAACACGCCACGCATCTACGAGGTGCTGAAGGAAGCGGGCAAGCTCGACAAGATCAAGATCATCGGCTTTGACGAGGATCCGATCACGCTCGGCGGCGTCAAGGAAGGCAGCATCGTCGGCACCGTCGTACAGCAGCCGTTCGAGTGGGGCTATCAGGGCATGAAGCTGATGGCGAAATATATCGAAGGCAACAAGTCGGGCATTCCAGCCAACGGCATCATCATCGTTCCCGGCAAGGTTATCGACAAATCGAACGTCGACGACTTCATGGCGCAGATGAAGCAGATGCTCCACAAGTAACCGGGAGTGTCCAGTGCTGCTCTCGGTGCAGCCGCCAATGTCAGAGCCGTTCCTCGAACTGGTCGATATCAGCAAGATCTATCCCGGCGTGGTCGCGCTCGACCACGTCGATTTGTCCGTGTCGCCGGGCGAGGTGATCGCCCTCATCGGCGAGAACGGTGCCGGCAAGTCGACGCTGATGCGCGTGCTCGGCGGCGTGGTGGAGCCGAGCGGCGGTATCATCCGGGTCGACCGCGTCGAGCGGCCTTCACTCACGGTGGCGGACGCGATCAGGGCGGGCATCGCCTTCGTCCATCAGGAGCTCAATCTCTTCGACAATCTCGATGTTGCCGGCAACGTCTATATCGGCCGCGAACCGGTGCATGGTGGACCGCTGAAGCTCATCGACCGCAAAAGGCTCTACGCCCAGGTGCGGCCGCTGCTTGATCGCCTCGGGGCCGATTTCGAGCCTGATGCGCCGCTCGTCGAATTGTCGCTGGCCCAGCGTCAGCTCGTCGAGATCATGAAGGCGCTCTCGCTCGACGCGCGCCTCGTCATCATGGACGAGCCGACCTCGAGCCTGACCCTGACGGAGACTGACCGCCTGATGCGTGTGATCGCGGCGCTCAAGGCCGATGGCGTCAGCATCATCTTCATCACCCACCGCCTGAACGAGGTGACGCAGTGTGCTGACCGCGCGGTGGTGTTGCGCGATGGGCGCATGGTCGGCGCGCTCACCCGCGCAGAATTGACGCCCGCCGCGATGATCAAGCTGATGATCGGGCGGGACCTGAAATCGCTCTATGTTCCGCCGGCCGCGCCTCCTGGCGGCAGCGTGCTCGACATCGTCGACGTCGTCACCGACACCTATCCGGACCGCGCCGTGAGCCTGTCGGTCCGTCGCGGCGAGATCCTTGGTCTTGCGGGGCTCGTCGGCTCCGGGCGCACCGAGCTTGCCCGTGCTATCTTCGGCATCGACCCCTTGCGCGGCGGCGCGGTCAGGCTCGAGGGTGAGCCGATCCGCATCGCGACACCGCGCGCGGCGATCGAGCATGGGATCTACCTGATCCCGGAGGATCGGAAGAGCTCTGGCCTTCTGCTCGACCTCTCGATCACCGAGAACGTCTCGCTGCCCGATCTGTTGTCCTATCTGCGCTTCTGGCTGGTCAACACCGCGCGCGAAGCCGAGAACGCCCACCGCCAGCGCGAGCGCCTCAAGATCCGCACGCCCGATGTGGCAACGTCCGTGGGCTCGTTGTCCGGCGGCAATCAGCAGAAAGTCGTGCTCGCCAAATGGCTCTCAATGCGTCCAAAGGTCTTGATCTTCGACGAGCCGACCCGCGGCGTCGACGTCGGGGCGAAGCAGGAGATCTACGACATCCTGCGGCGTCTCACCGACGCGGGCGTCGCGATCCTGATGATCTCCAGCGACATGGAGGAAGTCATCGGGGTAAGCGACCGCATCGCGGTCATGCATGAAGGCGCGATTTCGGGCTTCCTTGATCGCGGCCAGTTCAGCGAGCACAATGTGCTCCAGCTTGCTGTCGGCCACACAGTCTAGGCGAGGGAACCTTGCACAAGAAAGACTTGAGCCTGCTTGTCCTGATCCTGGTGGTCGGCACGGTCGTCGCCTTCATCAATCCGCGCTTCATCCTGGTCGGCAATCTTTCCAACACCGCCAACCAGGTCGGCCTGTTCGGCATCTTCTCGATCGCCGAGGCTTTCGTCATCATCGTCGGTGGAATCGAGCTGTCGGTCGGCTCGGTGATCGCGCTGCTCGGCGTCCTGTTCATCGATCTGATCGTCAATCGGGACGTCAACTGGATTGCAGCATTCTGCTTGATTATCGGCGGCGGACTTGCGATCGGCCTGGTGCACGGCACGCTTGTCACCAGGATGCGGATCCAGCCCTTCGTGGTCACGTTGTGTGGATTGCTGATCTACCGCGGCGCCGCGCGCTACTACACCGAGGACGCCACGGCGGGCTTCGGTTTCGGCTCGAGCTTTCCGACACTGGAATGGCTGACTGCCGGCCGCACCAATGTGCTGGGCTTTCCGCTGCCGCACAGCGTGGTGGCGCTAATCATCGTTACGGCGGTTGCCTGGGTCGTGCTGCACCGCTCCGTGTTCGGACGTTACCTCTATGCGGTCGGCAAGAACGAGGAGGCCGCGCGCTATTCCGGCATCCGCGCCAACCGCGTGGTGATCTCCGCCTACGTCGTCTGTGGCGGACTGACGGCGTTCTCGGCGATCCTGCTTGCGATGTACACGCGTTCAATATCGCCGGCAGTGCACGGTTCCTTCTATGAACTCTACGCCATTGCCGCCGCCGTGCTCGGTGGCTGCTCGCTGCGCGGCGGCGAGGGCTCGATCATCGGTGTCGTGCTCGGCACCGTGCTGCTTCAGGTGCTGCAAAACCTCGTCAATTTGCTGGGTATCCCGAGCTCGCTCAACTTTGCGGTGATGGGGACGGTGATCCTTATCGGGGTACTCGCAGACCAGTACCTTGTGCAGCGCAATCGCCGCGCGACGATCGCCAGGGGACGGCGACAGGCAAACGTCGCTGCAGCGCCGCTCGAGCAGGCGAATGCGGAGTGACGCCTCGCGTCCGCGCCACGCTGGCAGGTGATCGTCGCACGCCGTGCGCCGGGGCCCTCACACCCAGCCGCCATCCACGACGGCGCGCCGACGCTGCATTTTCCGACATCAAGCCGGGAGGAAGCTGCCACCATGACCAAGCCTGCCAAAACTGAAGCCGAACTCATCGCCATGGCGGTCGCGGAACTGAAGGTCCACGCCGATTGCCCCGAGGGGATCAAGATCAGTGTGATCAAAAGCGACGACACTTGGGAGTTCCGAGCCTCGGCCGATGCCGCGACGGTGGCAAAGCCCGGCTACCCCGAATGCGTCGCCATGCTGGTGCAGATCGGGGATCACTTAAGTCGGCAGTATGATTTGAAGGGGTAGCGCAGGCGCCCCCATCCTGCTTGCCGAACGGCAACAACGACCACCAAGGAGAGGGAGGATGGCGCACGAGGCGAACGATCTGGCGGAAACCATCAAGGCCATGCGGCCAATGGTTCCGGCGCGGGATTTCCACACAAGCCAACGGTTCTATGTGGATATCGGCTTTCGTCCGCAGCTGTTGACAGACCGCCTTGCCGAGATGTGGTGCGGCACATACTCGTTCTTCTTGCAGGACTATTACGTCAAGGACTGGGCCGACAATTTTGTGATGCACATGCTGGTCACGGATGTGGAGCGCTGGTGGAAGCACATCAGCAGCCTCGACCTGCCCGGCCGGTATGGTACCAAGGCCAGGGCGCCGCACGCGGAAAGCTGGGGCATGGTCGCTGGATTCACGGACCCGTGCGGCGTGTTGTGGCGGCTGACCGAGTTCGGCGCACGAGATGCTGCGGAGGGATGAGCATGATTTTTGAATCCGTCATCACCTGTCCCAAGTGCGGCGTTCGCAAGACCGAAACGATGCCGTCGGATGCCTGCCAATACTTCTACGATTGCACGGGCTGTGGCACCAGGCTCCGACCGCAGAGCGGCGATTGTTGCGTCTTCTGTTCTTATGGCTCCATGCCCTGTCCGCCGAAGCAGGCTGAGGGTGCTGCCGGCTGCTGCGGAGCAAGCATTGCGACTTGAGGAGGTGCAACAGCGCCAACGGGTCCGCGCGAAGTTCGGCCCGTTGGCTTGCATTGACGAGCGCTTGGCCGGCGCGTTGCGCAATAATGTGCTCCAAGATTCCTGTAGAAGACACGAAGCGTCTCAAGCTACCATCCGCTGCGGAAACCGCCTCGCACCGATCATAACGCCGGTCAACGGCCTTCAAAAGGGAGGATGATCATGACGACCGCTCGTGAAGGTGAAGAGCTTACGCGCGTCGGGCCGGGTACCGTGATGGGCGCCTTGATGCGCTGCTACTGGATGCCGGCGCTGATGTCGTCGGAGCTCAAGGCGGACGGTCCGCCGGTGCGGCTCATGCTGCTTGGCGAGAAGCTGATCGCGTTCCGCGACAGCGCGGGCAAAGTCGGCGTGATGGATCACCGCTGCCCGCATCGCTGCGCCTCGCTGTTTCTCGGACGCAACGAAGAGGGCGGTCTGCGCTGCATCTATCACGGTTGGAAGTTCGACGTGGAAGGCAACTGCCTGGACATGCCGAGCGTGCCGCCGCCGGATTTCAAGCAGAAGGTCAAGGCAAAGGCCTATCGCACGATCGAGCGCGCCGGCGTTGTCTGGGTCTATATGGGCACCGCTACCGAAGCGCCGCCGCTGCCGGGTTTCGAAATCCTCGATGTGCCGGAGGATGAGATCCGCGTCAGCTTCATCCAGCGCGACTGCAACTATCTGCAGGCGCTGGAGGGCGAGATCGACACCTCGCATTTCGGCTTCCTGCACGCGG
>Ga0307474_10000340_pt1 | contig 34196 bp, 28 predicted proteins | sample atmos_gasesECM1C_2_FD_203312 | JGI IMG/M metagenome (GOLD analysis project Ga0307474, IMG submission 203312) | Hardwood forest soil microbial communities from Morgan-Monroe State Forest, Indiana, United States - atmos_gasesECM1C_05 | ecosystem: Environmental > Terrestrial > Soil > Temperate... | reverse complement strand
AAAAACTAATTTAGAAACTGCTGTAGAGTTCTTACTGCGTCTCCGTCGACCGGGGGCTCTCCCGGGTGGACCACTGGCTCCGGCCTGAACCGGCCAAAATGGCTCCCTTTATCACCGGCCCTGACACTTCGAAGCCTCTGCCTATCAATTCCAGGAACCTGATCTGACCGCCTGTATCGCCGCTGGCCATCGTCGAAAGAAGTGCGCCACCGAGGAGGCGCGCGGCTCGTCCGGGACTTCCCTCAAGGAAGGCGACCAGCCCCAATTCGCCGGAGGCCCGAGTTGCCCATTGCTTTTCGCCCAACTCATTTGCAATCTCCTGGGCTTCCAACCAATCTCGCTTCGTAGCTCGATAGACAATTTCGATATCCGTGTAGCCCTTCGCGATCAAGCACCAAAGCCGCAGTCTTTTGTCAGTCTGCACGATGGGATTTTGCAGTTGTTCGTTCAAGAACCGTGAGAGATCGACAAACGACATCGTTTCGGCCTCTGATCTGAGGCGTCCGACCTTGCCGTAAAGTTCGTTCCTGGAGTCGCCCCGCTCGGAGAACAGCTTCTCTGCTCTGGCATAGAGTGGCGTCGCTGCGGGTCCGTTATTTAACCAGTAGAAGTGATTGGCGGAGTTAAGTAGTGCCTGCGGATCGGTGGACTGCTGTAGGACCGCGGAATCAACGGAAGAACCAGCCGCATTGCCCGAAACCGTTCGGTAGTGGCGAGTGTAGGCGTAGTAAGAGCAGATTGTCAGGAACACCACGACCGTAGCGGCTACAAACCCGCCCATCCTGGGACACGTCTGCCCACTGAGAAACCACGCAAATAAGGAATCTACAACGTCGTTGCGACGAGGCGGCACAGAGCAGTGGCGATGCGGATTAGAACCCAAAACCTTCCCAAAAGTTTCTCGTCAGATAATATAAAACAAAAAGAATTTGCCCGAAACTGTGCCTCGGGCAAGCTTTTGGGCGAAATCGACGTGTCGGATGTGTCGACCTGACGAGCGACGATAGAATATCTTTCGGTCGCGATGAGCGACAAAGAACAACTTTAGGTCGTGCACCTCTGATGTGCGGAGGCCGAGTCGAGGGATTCCGTCATGGATCTCATCAAAACACAGTTGATAGAGTCGGTGTTCGCAGGAGGCGGCGAGATGGGCGCAAGGATGCGCGCGCTCGACTGGTCTTCAACGGTACTGGGCCGAGTGGATCAGTGGCCGCAATCGCTACGAGTCTGCGTTCGCGTGATGCTGAGCTCTGGATATCCGATGCTCGTTTGCTGGGGGCGATCCTACACGATGCTGTACAACGACGCATACGCAGCACTGATTGGAACCAGGCACCCCGCAGCGCTAGGCTGCAGCAAACGCGAGGTGCTTCCAGAGGCGTGGGATTACATCGGACCGCGATTCGACCGAGTTATGACACATGGGCAGGACGCCAGTCAGCTCACCGACCAGATGTTCACGTTCTACCGCAACAACTATCTTGAGGAGTGTTACTTCTCGTTTTCGTACAGCCCGATTCGGGACGACAACGGCAATGTGGGCGGCGTCCTGACGGCGTGCTTAGAGAGCACGGAACGGGTTATCGAAGACCGACGCCGGCAGGTGCTGCGTGATTTGGCCTCGCGAACAGCTGAGATTCGACATGAGGAGGAGGTCTGGCGCGTCAGCGCGGAGACCCTTGGCCAACATCGCTCAGCCGTCCCGTTCGCCTTCCTATATGAGTATGCACCAGCCGAACAAACAGCGCGCCTAGCCGGTCTCAGTGTTGAAGCAGACGGCAACTTACATCCGGCGGTTGTAAACTGCAACAACAGCGAGAGCCTCTGGACGTTCCATCGCGCTTTGGTGGACGACTGCCTCATCGTCGAACTAAGCGAGCGCGCAGCGTCCCTGTCCATTCCAGGCTGGGCTTCGCCTCCGCGGAACGCGGCGGTTGTCCCAATCCGCTTGCGCGAGCATAGCGAGGCGACCGGGTTCCTGGTGTTGGGGCTCCATCCTGGCCGAGCGTTTGACGACGCATACCGCTCCTTCGTCCGCCGGCTGGCCGCACAAATCGCTATCGGGTTGGCGGGCGCTCGCGCGTATGAACAGGAGCGCCGGCGCGCAGAGGCTCTGGCCGAGATCGATCGCGCGAAGACCGCATTTTTCAGTAATGTGAGCCATGAGTTCCGTACTCCTCTTACTCTGATGCTCGGCCCAATCGAAGAAGTGTTGCTTGAAGCGCGCGACCAGCTTAGTCCCGAACACCGGGAGCAGCTAGTCACGGTCCGCCGAAACTCGCTTAGACTGCTAAAACTCGTCAACACGCTGCTGGATTTCTCACGTATCGAAGCCGGACGCGTGCAGGCCGCGTATGAGCCGACGGATCTCGCTGGCTTTACCTCGGAAATCGCCAGCGTATTCCGGTCAGCGATCGAAAATGCCGGTCTAAAGTTCTCGGTGGAATGCCTCCCAATTGCGGAACCGGTGTACGTTGACCGCGACATGTGGGAGAAGGTGGTATCGAATCTCTTATCCAACGCGTTCAAGTTCACGTTCAAAGGCGACGTTAAGATCATCTTGAAGTCCGTGGGGGACGCGGTCGAATTGCTGGTCAGCGACACAGGATTAGGAGTTCCCGAGGACCAACGCGGTCGGGTATTCGAGCGCTTTCATCGGATTGAGGGCACTCAGGCTCGGACATACGAAGGCACAGGAATCGGCCTGGCATTGGTTCAAGAACTTGTCAAACTGCACGGCGGTAATGTGCGGTTGGAGAGTACGGTTGGGCAAGGCAGCACCTTCACGGTAACGATTCCACGTGGCATTGCGCATTTGCCGGCTGAACGTATTCAGGCCGCAAGTTCGGCAGCGTCTACGGCAGTAGGAGCCGGCGTCTATGCAGAGGAGGCGCAGCGGTGGTTGCCAGACGAGTGGAGCACTGCCGATGTCACAATGCTTCCGCAGCCAGCGTCGGTTGCGACTTCGCCTCTGCCAGAACCGGCAGCGAAACGCGAAATGATCGTAGTGGCTGATGATAACGCGGACATGCGCCAATACCTCAGGCGCCTGCTCGGAGGCCGATATGAGGTGCATGCGGTCTCGGATGGTCGCCAGGCGCTGGAGACGATACGACTGTTACGACCCATGCTGTTACTGGCGGACGTCATGATGCCGGTGCTGGATGGATTCGGCTTGCTGCGAGCCGTTCGGAATGACCCGGCTCTTGCCTCCGTGCCCATCATCTTGCTCTCTGCGCGTGCGGGCGAAGAGTCGCGCGTAGAGGGACTGCAGGCCGGCGCCGACGATTATCTCGTGAAGCCGTTCACGGCGCGGGAGCTATTGGCGCGGGTCGAGGCACACCTCAAGATGGCTAACCTTCGTCGCGAGACTGCGGAGCGCGAAGAGAGGCTGCGTATGGAGGCAGAGCTGGAGCGCCAGAAACTGCGGGCAAGCGAGGAACGGCTGGCCGAGACCAGCCGTTTGTATCGTGAACTCCAAGACGCTGAAGGGGAGATTAGGGCGCTCAAGGATCGACTCTATCGGGAAAATCTGGCATTGCGGGACGAAGTGGATCGTGCATCCATGTTTGAGGAAATTGTTGGTACTTCGAAGACGCTGAAGACCGTTCTTTCCCGGATTGCCAAGGTGGCTCCTACGGACTCCACGGTTTTCATCTCAGGAGAGACTGGCACCGGCAAGGAACTGATCGCCCGCGCCATCCACAAGCGATCCCAGCGGTCTGCACGTGCTTTCGTCAGTGTGAACTGTGCGGCACTGGCTCCGACGCTGATTACATCAGAATTATTTGGCCACGAGAAAGGAGCGTTCACCGGAGCCACGCAGCGACGGCTAGGCCGTTTTGAACTGGCCGACGGCGGCACAATTTTCCTAGATGAAGTGGGTGAACTCCTGCCCGACACACAGGTTGCGCTCTTGAGAGTCCTGCAGGAGCGTGAGTTTGAGCGAGTCGGTGGAACCCAACCGATTCGTGTCGATGTTCGTGTCATCGCTGCTACGAATCGCGAGCTGAAAGTCACGGCAGCCAATGGGAGCTTCCGTCAGGACCTCTTTTATCGCCTGAACGTAGTTCCCATTGAGGTGCCTCCGCTTCGAGAACGGAAAGATGACATCCTGACGCTGGTCGAGTACTTCGTGCAGCGCTACGCCAAGCGAGCAGGTAAGAGCATACGCTTGATCGACAAAAGGACGTTGGATCTGTTGCAGGCATACGACTGGCCAGGCAACATCCGTGAGTTGCAGAATGTTATCGAAAGGTCCGTGATTTTGAGCGCCGGTGACGTCTTCGCTATCGACGAAGTATGGCTGTCCAAAGAATCGTCTAATTTAGTCGCTCGCGTCGGCGCGGCGGCACGGTTGCACTGTGAGCCACGGACCGAGCGAGAAATTATCGAAGCTGCGCTGGCCGCCAGCCGGGGCCGCGTAGCCGGGCCGTCCGGAGCTGCGGCGCAGCTTCACGTACCCCCCTCCACACTTGAACACAGAATCAGGACCCTGAGAATTCTGAAGAGTCAATTCAAATTCGGGTGAAGGGCTCGCCAGATTCGCCAGATTCGCCACATTCGCTGTATTCGCGAGCGCGTCGTCGCGCTTAGTTGTGTTTCTTCAGCATGTTGCGAGTGGTGTCCCGTTTGCTCTCCAACCTGGAGCGAAGGAGGACACAATGACCAAAACCAGTAGTACCCAACGAAGCAGCGAGCAGGCAGATGCTATTCGGCCATTCCATGTGAATGTTCCGGAAACCGAACTGACCGAATTGCGCAGACGCATCAGCGCGACCCGGTGGCCGGAGCGGGAAACGGTAACAGATGCCACGCAAGGCGTGCAGCTCGCGACGGCTCAGGCACTCGCGAGTTATTGGGCAAAAGAATACGATTGGCGGAAAGTTGAAGCGCGCCTGAACGCCCTGCCCCAGTTCATCACCGAGCTCGATGGACTGGACATTCATTTCATCCACGTCCGTTCAAAGCACGAAAATGCGTTGCCGCTGATCGTTACGCACGGATGGCCCGGCTCGATCATCGAACAGATGAAGATCATCGATCCGCTGACCAATCCCACGGCGCATGGCGGAAGCGCATCCGATGCGTTCCACCTGGTGATCCCGTCAATGCCGGGCTACGGATACTCAGGCAAACCGACCACCACCGGGTGGGATGTTGACCACATCGCGCGTGCCTGGGTAGTGCTGATGAAGCGCCTCGGTTACACCCAATTTGCGGCCCAGGGCGGCGATTGGGGCGCAGTCATCGTTGACGTGATGGGCCTGCATGCGCCTCCAGAGTTGCTCGGCATTCACACCAACATGCCTGGCATCTTTCCGGTCGAAATTGACAAGGCGGCTTTTTCCGGCGCGCCGGCGCCATCGGGTCTGTCAGCCGATGAGAAAGTCGCTTACGAGCGTTTACAGTTCGTATATCAAAAGGGCATCGCCTACGGGTTCCAGATGGGGCTGCGACCGCAGACGTTATGTGGGATCGCGGACTCACCCGTCGGCTTGGCGGCTTATTTCCTCGATCACGACGCGCGCAGCTACGAGCTGATCGCACGCGTCTTTGAGGGAAAATCCGAAGGCCTCACGCGCGACGACATCCTCGACAACATCACGATCGCCTGGTTGACGAACGCAGCGCTTTCTGGCGCCCGTCTCTATTGGGAGAATTGGGGCAAACTCGGGTATTTCAGTGCGAAAGGCGTCTCCATCCCGGTTGCCGTGAGCGTCTTCCCTGACGAACTCTATCCTGCTCCACGGAGCTGGGCGGAGAAAGCGTACCCTAAGCTTATCTATTTCAACCGGCTCCCCAAAGGTGGGCACTTTGCGGCCTTTGAACAACCGAAACTCCTCTCTGAAGAGATTCGCGTGGGCTTCAGATCGCTGCGGTCAAGCGTGGCGAAGTCAGATGTGCCCTTCGCTAAGGCTGGCTAACTGGTTTCGCAAGTCGGCAGGAGAGCCTGATGGTAGAGGTTCTCCTGCTTTTCGACTCCGGGTTCTTGTCTCCTCCGAAGACGTCCTGCAGCAACTCCGAAGCGCCGTCGGCAACTTTCGGATGCTCGCGAACATCTCCCACCGTGGCCACCGACACGCCGAGCCGCACGATCCGCGTCACTTTGTCGAGCGATCCCAAATGCTGCCGCGCGACAGCGAGCGCGTTCAGCGCCGCAAGGCGAGCCGCTTGGCGCCCCGCTTGCACATCGAGCTCTGCGCCGATGCGCCCAATGAATTTCGCCCCGCGTCCTTCCGTAGGCAGCATCCCAGTCAGAAAAAGCAGATTGCTGGTCTGCACTGCTTCCGCGTAGGTGCCAAACGGCTGCGACGGCGCCGGGAGGTTGATGCCAAGTTCTTTCAACCGCTGCTCGGCGCTGGCAGGCCGAGAGCCTTCGCGAGTTACCATTTGCCTGCGTGCGCGCCGCCATCTACGTGCAATATTTCACCAGTGGTGAAGGTGGCGTCTATCAAGAACAAAACCGCATCCACGACTTCGGTGATTTCACCCATCCTGCCGACCGGGTGCAACCCTTTGAGAAACTCATGGGTCTCGGGTTTATGCATCGGAGTATTGATGGTGCCTAACGCAACGGTGTTTACACGAATGCCTTCCGTGGCATACTCAATTGCGAGTGCGCGGGTCACAGCATCCAGACCGCCCTTCGTCATGATTTGAACCGCTGCTGATGCACCTGCGATCGGCTGGTCAACAAAAGTTGTCGAGATATTGACGATGCTGCCGGTTTTCTGCCGCAACATTTGCTTCACTGATAGCTGGGAAACATAGAGAAATCCCGCAAGCGTCGTGGAGACCAAAGCATTAAGATCTTCGGTCGTGTACTCGGTGAAGGGCTTCGGGATAAAAATACCAGCATTGTTTATCAGCACATCCACCCGGCCGAATCGGGATACGGCAGTATCCACGATCCTTGCGGCCGTTTTTGGGTCACCGATGTCTCCATCGACCAGCGCAAGATTCGCAGACGCCGGGAACGGATTCGTTTTGGTAATGTTGCGCGAATTTCCAACTACGTTATAACCAAGTTTCAAAAATGCTTCCTCGAGTCCGGCGCCAATCCCCTGTGAAGCGCCAGTAACAATTGCTGTTTTCTCTTGGTGCGTTGTCATATTTCTCCCTTTAGCCAAAAACACTCTCTTTCAAACCCGGCACTGCTAGTAGTTCTCACCGCGGCTCACGGTAGGGTGGCGCGGGCGAAGAAATCAACTGATTGAGCCTTGTTGATTCTCGATGCTCGCTCAGCTGCATACTTATCAAGGCAGCGCGGATACACCAATGAATCCATGTCTTGATCAATTCGCTCCGAGATCAAGCGGCGGTGTGCAAAGCCGAGATGCGCACAATGGCAGACATGGCTTTCCTCTTCATGGGCTTCTAAGCGGCCTCGTCATCCAAACGGCGCATTATCTCCATCATGCCAACTCCCAGCATGATGAATAAACCCCACACCAAAAAGGCAACGCTGTAAAGTACGAGCGCAAGCTTGCGCGACCGCGCCATCGTGAAAACTCGTACTCTAACTGCCAACAACACGTTTACAGCGAAGTAAGCCAATAACAGAGTGATAACGACAAGACTATGATCCCTCATGATCCTCCTGACGCCGATATATTTCGTTGATTTAGAATGTGGATATCGGTGATCGTGACTTCTACACCTGGAGGAGCTGAACGGTCCGGCTCTTCCTTCTGCGGATCGCGGCCGAGAGCACGCCGGTGCGTGGGAAAGACAATTCCGTCAACGGTCTCGTATTCCAAACAGAAGTGCGAGGAGCCGGCCTGAACCACTTCAACCACATAGTCGAGCCGCTGCAGCAGTCCCTCTTCGTTGAAATAAAGGGTTTGTTCGCGGCTGTGAGTGGGATAGGCCGCTGGATACTTCACATGCAGCCTGCGCCACTTCTCCCCGGCACCGTTGTACGGGTTGCCCTCTGCGACTTCAAATCCCCGCTCTGCGAACAAAAACGGCGTGGACAGATAGTTCAGAAATGCATAGCTGACGAAATAGAGCTCATGCAATTTGTCCCAGGGCGTTGTGAACGTGTGACCGTCGAATGACCGGCGCGGCGCGGACCGTTCCTGCACCACGTCTCCCTGCGGTTTTTGAATCCACACGCGATCCGGCGTGAAGTATCCCGCCGCTCCCTCCGGGCCAAACGGAGTGATAGTCACCAGCCTGTGCGCGGGTTCAACATGCAAGGCCACGTCTACGAGACCCTGCGGAAGCCCCTTCAACTGCCACAAGCCACCGCCGATTGTGAGTTTTAAATCAATTCCGTGCACTTCGCGCCATCGCTCCAAACCTCCGTGCGCTTCTATAGCGAGCTTCAAGAGTGGAATCATCTGCTTTTTCCCTTTCCTGCTAACCATTCCCCGGGATCGACGATCCCATCGTTAAAGGTCATGGGGCGGCATGCGCGCCGCCCCTTACGGATCAGGCTTTTACCGCAGTAAGCGCGCCTAGCCCGAGGCCCTCCACAACTTGACGCTGAATGGGTGCCACCGCGGCATTGACCGCGTCAGACCCGAACGCCTGGCCTACAACGACACGGTCAGGACGCTGGCCCTTGGGGGTCGCAACCAGTTTTGCAACTGCCTCGGCGACGTCGTGCGGGTTGGGGCCGTTAGGAGCAGCGAACATGCCCTTGAAGGTCTCCAACATCTTGCCGGGGATCGTTCCAATCTCGCCGTAGGCGGTGCCCGTCTGGGCATCACCCGGCTTCTGTCCCGCCGCAAACAGGTTGGTCGGATATGCGCTCGGCTGCACCAGCACGACATCGATGCCGAGTTGTGAAAGCTCATAGCGGTAGCTGTCGGTTAGCGCCTCCAATGCATACTTTGACGCTCCGTAAAGACCGAGGAATGGAAAAGTCACGCGACCGAGGATCGAGCCAATGTTGACGACAAGTCCATCGCCTTGGGCGCGTAGCGTCGGCAGTGTAGCGCGCATTAGGCGCTGGACGCCGATGACGTTCACCTCAAACAGATCACGTAGTTGACCGGTCGTGAAGCTCTCGGATACGCCGTTAGAAAAAATACCAGCATTGTTAATAACCACATCGAGCTTGCCACCCGATCTAGCGAGCAAGGACTTGATGCCGTCCTCTACCTCGGCATCGCTGGTTACGTCGAGCGCCAACACCTCGACACCCTTTCCGCGAAGAGCTACAGCGGCAGCGCTATTTCGGCCAGCCAAGTCACGAACCCCGGCGTAGACCTTATGGGCATCGGCGGCCAGAGTTTCGGCCATGTCCCGACCGAAACCACTGGACGCTCCAGTAATGAGAATCGTTTTGCTAGTTGTTTTCATTTCTTGCCTCTTTCTTTTCTTTCGTAGGATGTTGCGATTCCGATTTCGCCTTGCTTGCCTGCAAAGGGCACGTCACCCGAAGGAGTGACAACGGAAAGCGCCCTGGCAAATTTAAACGGCACTCATACGATTTCACTGGCAATCGACTCCTGAACTCGGTCTCGGGCAGGTGTAGGTCTCACCCTGAACCAAATCGAATAAAGCGCAGGTAGAAAGACCAAGGTGAGAGCTGTTCCTACGGCCGTGCCGCCAATGAGTGTGTACGCCAGAGAACCCCAGAAGACGGAGAACGTGAGCGGAATAAATGCGAGTACTGCCGCGAGAGCCGTGAGAACAACTGGTCTCGAACGTTGTACGGTCGCCTCGACTACGGCATGGAACGTGTCAAGACCTTCTTCGCGATTCGTCTTGATCTGGCCGATCAGAATCAGCGTGTTTCGCATCAGAATCCCTGCCAGAGCAATCAACCCTAGGATGGAGTTGAAACCGAAGGGCTGATGAAACATCAGAAGAATAGGAACCACGCCCGCCAAACCTAGCGGTGCTGTTAGAACCGTCATCGCCAGTGCCGGGAGCGATCTAACCTGAAAGATGATGACGACAAGCATGCAGACGATCATGATCGGGAAGACTGCTGCCAGGGCCGTGTTCGCTTTGGCCGATTCCTCAGTGTTGGCACCGACCTCGATTTTGTAACCGTCGGGCAATTTGTCGATGATGGGCTGAATAGCTTTGGCGATCTCTGCAGTCACCTGCGGTGGCTGTAGCGAGTCATCGAGTTCACTCTGAACAGTAATCGTTGGCAGGCGATCGCGCCGCTTGAGAATCGGGTCTTCTTCGAGGACTTCAACGCTCCCAACCTGACTAAGCGGAATGAGCCGGCCGTCACTGTTAGTCAAGGTCATGTTGAGCAGCTTTGTCGGATCCAGGCGATTCGGTCCCAAAGTACGCGCAACGACATCCACCGTGCGAATGTCTTCGCGGACCTGGGTCACTGGAACTCCCGTGAGAAGGAACTGGATCTGCTGGCTTGCGTCGTTCGACGTAAGGCCAATTAACCGCAGCCGGTCCTGATCGAGAATGAAATGTGCAGTAGGGGCTCGCTCGCTCCAATCTTCATTCGCCTGTCGCACATGGGAATTACCTTTCGCCTTGGCCAACACCCGGTCTGCGATAGAACGAACTTGCGCCGGGTCGGGACCCATGACACGGAAAGCAATCGGCCACGGCGAAGGAGGACCAAAAACAAACCGGATTGCCCGGACACGAGCCTCAGGTGCAAGGCCTGCCGCAACCTGCTTGCGAAGGCGAAGGATAAGCTTGTCCCTCGCCTTCGCATCCGGCGTTAGGATAATCATCTTGGCGAAGTTCGGGTCTGGCAGTTCGGGGTTGTAAGCGACGAAGAAACGTGGCGCACCGCCGCCGATATAAGAGCTGATAATCCTTGCCTCGGGCTGTGGCTTCAACCAGTTCTCGATCTTGATGACGCTTGCTTTAGTTGTTTCAATGCTGGAGCCTTGTGGCAGTGTCACTTCGACAAGAACCTCTGGCCTGTCAGAGTTGGGAAAGAACTGCTGCTTGACGAGGCCCATGCCAAACAATGCTGCGAAGAAGATGAGAACGACGGCTCCTGCCACGAGGAATTTATGCTCCACCGACCAGACAATGAGCCGACGCAGCCTTTGGTAATTTGGTGTTTCGTAGATCGCGGCGTAGCCGCCTTCCATGGGAGGAATGTTGGGAAGAAGCTTCACCCCTAAGTACGGCGTAAATGTAACCGCAACAACCCACGACGTTAGCAGAGCAATACAGACAACCCAAAAGAGATCCCTGCAATATTCGCCGGCACTCGACTGCGCGAAGCCAACCGGCATCAGGCCGATGATCGTGACGAGTGTCCCGGCCAGCATGGGCGCGGCGGTGTGGCTCCATGAATAGCTGGCCGCCTTGATGCGGTCCCAACCTTCCTCCATTTTCACGACCATTGTTTCGATCGATATGATCGCGTCATCGACCAGAAGCCCGAGAGAAAGGATGAGGGCGCCTAGCGAAATACGGTCCAAATCTTTACCGCTCGCCAGCATTATGACCAGCGTCGTCGAAAGCGTGATTGGAACTGCTGCCGCGACAACGAAGCCCACTCGCCAGCCTAGACTGATCAGGCAAACGATCATCACGACCAGAAGCGCAACGAGGAATTTCAACTGGAACTCATCGACGGCTTCTTTGACAATCGCAGACTGGTCCATGACCTTCGCGATGCTTATCCCAGCGGGCAAATTTGCCTGGAGCCTCTTTTGCTCTACTTGAAGCGCCCTGCCTAGATCCAAGCCGTTGAACCGCTCTTTCATTACGACATCGAGCATCATCGCCGGCTCGCCGTTGTGACGGGCCAAAAATGTAGCGGGATCTTCATAGCCGCGTTCAACATCCGCGATTTCGGATAGCTTCAACGTTCGCCCACCTGCTGTGATGGGCGTGTCTCGAATCTTTTGCAGGTCGTAGGCTCCGTCCAGGCGAACAAACACCTGCTGGTTCTGTGTATCGATCGAGCCAGCGGGCGTCACGGCGTTTTGCTTTACCAAAGCGTTAAAGATGTCACGCGCATTCACCCCCAGGGTCGCAATGCGGGCATAGGAAAACTCGACGAAGATACGCTCCGGCCGCTCTCCGAGGATGTTGACTTTCTTAACTCCGGGAACGTGCAGCAAATCCTGACGGAGGGTTTCCGCCTCCCTCGTGAGCAGGCGGAGCGGAAGGCCAGGAGCCTCCACGGAGTAGACGGCGAAGATGACGTCCGTATACTCGTCATTCACCACTGGCGGCAAGACTCCCTGCGGCAGCTTGGAGGTTTCATCGAAAATCTTCTTGCGACCTTGGTAGAACTCTTCCTGAACACCCTCGGGGGGCGTGTAGTCCTTCAGCGTTACCGTGAGAAACGCGAGACCTGGCCTCGTAAATGTGTCCACATGGTCGTAGTAAGTAAGCTCCTGCATCCGCTTTTCAAGCGGCTCCGCCACCAGGTCTTGCATCTCCTGCGCGGTTGCGCCCGGCCATTCCGCCGTCACAGTGAACACCTTGACCGTGAAGCTTGGGTCTTCGGCGCGGCCCAGCCTGAAGTACGCAAAAGCTCCGGCGATGATCATCGCGAGAAGAAAGAACAGGGTGACGGAGCGTTCCCGTACCGCGAGAGCGGACAGGTTGAATCCCCTTCTTGAGTCGCTCTCCTTTTCGATTTTCGGGGCTTGGAAATCGAACTTGCTCACCGGGAAGCCGTCTCTCTGTCCGCGACACGGACGTGCTGTCCTTCGGTGAGCAAATGAGCACCGAGCGCGACGATTCGTTCGCCGGGTCGAACTCCAGCTTGGACATATGAGTTTTCCTGATCGATGCGACCAATGTTGACCGGGCGAAATGAAACGGTAGATGTGTTCTGATCAATGACCCACACGCCAGGCCCTTTGCCGCGATCCGCGATTGCCGCGTTAGGCACGCCGACCATTGCGGAGGCATTTGGGAGCGGCAGCTCGATTGTGACGGTCGCACCGAGAGGAGCGTTCGCGTCGCGCCCATGAAGCACGAAGCGAGCCTCGAATGTCCGTGTATCGGGATCAGCCGAGTCCGAGAGCTGCCTGAGCCGCGCCGGTGTTTCCTCTGTTTGCCCAAAGAGCGTTGCCTTCGCGACTGTCCGCAGGGCGGGCCGCACCGTTTCTGGGAGATATACAGCCGCTTCCCGCGGGCCCGCATGGGCCAGCTTCACGACGGTCTGACCTGACGCGACCACTTGCCCGGGCTCCGCCGCGGTCGCGACAACCGTTCCATCGGAGTCTGCGAGCAGGATTGAATAATCGCCTTGGTCCTTAGCAATCCTCTCCTGTGCTTCCGCGGCGGCGAGCTGCGCCTGTGCTGAATCGGCAGCGGCTTTGACCTGGTCATACGTCGAAGCCGACACAGCTCCAGTCCGAACCAGACCTCGGTAACGTTGCTCGTCCGCGACCGCTTGATCGGCTCGGGCCTTGGCGGATGCGACGTTTTGCAATTGCGTCGTGATGAGGTGAGCGTAGTCGGTGGCGTCGATTCGCATGAGCGGTTGTCCGCTATGGACGTGCTGACCGACATCGACCAACCGCCGAGTTATCTTGCCTGAGACTCGAAAACCGAGATCACTCTGAACGCGCGCCGAGACCACTCCGGTAAAGAATTGACTAGCTCCCTGGGAAGGCTCCACGACCACGACCCTCACGAGTTCCGGCTCAGTTCTAGGATCCGCCTCGACATGCCTCCCGCAACCAGTAGTGAAGATGGCTGAGGCAATTGCGATTCCGACGTATTTCCCAACGTTCATTGATGCTTCTCCACTATTTCTTCTTGTATGTCCGAACAACTGCCCAATCTGCAATAGACGACCTGTCAAGGCGTCCACCCTCCACCAAGCGCTCGAAATGAGCCGACCGCTGCCTGCGCTGCCGTCTGCCTTGCGACTGCCAGATCATCCTTGGCGACAAGAAGCTGCCGTTCCGCGTCCAGCATGTCCGTAAGACCGATAACTCCCGCCTGGTAGGCTTCGAGCGAACGATCTCGGACTCGCTGCAGGGCGGCAATTTCGATCAGAATCTCGTCGCCCCTCGCTTCGGCATGACCGAGAAGGCTGAACGAGTCTTCAACATCCTCCGCCGCGCGCAGGACGGAACTCCGATACCGCAGAATCGCCTCTGCGTTCGCCCCTCTTGCCTGTCTTACTTCTGCGTCAATCCTTCCAAAATCGAAGAGCCGCCAGCGCAGTCCTGCTACCGCACTCGGCTGAAAGCCCTTTTCGCGAAACAAATTTCCCGGACTGATCGCTTCATTTCCAAGGAAGCCGGAAACTGAAATCTTTGGGTAGTATTCCGATAACGCCTGACCGATTCGCGCGTTCGAAGACGCGACCCTTCGTTCCGCTGCGATGATGTCCGGTCGACGGCGCAGCAGCTCAGATGGGTCAGCCAAAGTGGTGATGGACGGAATGACTGGGATGTCAGAGGGCGCCGCAAGCTCCGCCGCGTATGTGCCCGGCTGGGCTCCCATAAGCACATCAAGACGATTGAGTTGCGCTTCGAGGATGATCGCTAGCTGGGGCACAGTAGCTCTGGCTTGCGCGAGAACGGCTTCCGCCTGTGCCTGCTCACGGTCCGACGCGATGCCCGCCGCTCGTCGCTGGGCGACGAGTTCGAGCAGATGTTCGTCGGTAACGATCTGTTCCCTGGTGAAGAACAGTCGCGCCTGAGTTCCCCGAATCTGCATGTACGCATCCGCTGCTTCAGACACAATCGAGACGCGCGTGCCCAGATGTTCCGCCTCCGCAGCCTGTGCCTCGTCCGTCGCTACCTCCACCCCGCGTCTGAGCCCGCCGAAAAGATCGATCTCCCAGGAGGCTGCGACCCCCAGATCGAGATAACTCTGATTTCGCTCAAATGTCGGAAACGCACCGGCGAGCTTGCCGACCTCGCTTTCCAGCGATTGCCGGAGCGAGGTCGACTGACCATTGAGAGTCCCGGAAGGCTTGAGACGCGCGCCGGCTTCTTTCGCCGCAGCGCGAGCCTGCTCCACGCGGGCGACCGACGCCGCGAGATCCAGGTTTTGACTGATCGCGAGCTGAACAATTCGGCTGAGTTCCGGGTCACTGAATCCGACCCACCATGTATCTAGAGCCGGCGAGGGAAGGCGCGAATTTCGAGACGCAATCGATGGTGCATTGTGAAAGGGCTGCAATTTCACGGCAGGCCGTTTATATCTAGGCCCAACCGAACACCCACCCAACACAATCATGGCTCCGATAGAAGCCATGCCGAGGACCAACGCGACCCCCTGCTTGGCCCTCAGCTCACTTGCGAGAGAGTGTGTGGCAAGTCCCGATTTCGCCACGGTTAGTGAACTGTATGGTTTCATCCGCTCAACTGCTCCAAACGGCGCCCTCACAGGGCTCGTAATCCGCCACCTACGTCACCTGTTCGCTTAGATGGTGATCGACATCTAAAAAGATTCACAAAATGTCACATCATTAGGCCGTTTAGTTTCACAGGTTCGAGAGTCTTCCTGAAGTAGTTCTTTTTCCAAGACGCGGAAATCTGAGCGGGGAACCTATTGTTTAAGAATGAGCTTTCTCGTTTCTCGAAGGATCATCTCGGATAAATGAGCATTGTTCACTATGCGAGACAGCACTACTCCTCCGACCATCGCCGCCACGATCGCGTGAGCTCGCTTCTTTGCCTCGTCTGGAGGGGCATCCGTGATTTGTTTCGCCACTAACGCGATAACCGCCTTTAAACCGTATGTGGCGGTGTCGCGCGTATGTTTGTCCGCTCGGCGCAGGTCGGTACCCAGGGAGGACAAAGGGCAGGCCTCGCCGACGCAATCCCTGTGGTTGGCCGATAGATATTTCGTGACCAATGTCGATAATGCGGCCTCGGGCGTCTTGCCGTCGGCGGATGACTCCATGTCGGCGAGGATCTGCTCGCCGCTGCGCTTGACCGCTTCGCCCACCACCTGATCCTTCGATTCAAAATGCTTATAGAACCCGCCGTGTGTTAGTCCCGCAGCCTGCATGAGGTCATTAAGGCCGGTCTCGGCGATGCCATTTTGACGAAACTCTCGAGCGGCGGCATCCACGATTCGTTCGCGAGTCGCTGCTGCTTCTTCTCGTGACTTGCGCATTCCGGATACTCCTGACCAGTTAATTCCTTAAATATTATAGATGATTATCAACATCTAAAGGATGCGAAGGTATTCATGCGAGCTGCCGGAAGCTCCCCCCGCCATTGATGCCAGTGCAGCCCCGGCACATGCGCATATATCCATGTACCGACGTCCGCAGAGGACCGGCATTCCCGGTCAGTGGATTTGGTTTGTGCTGATAGACCGGAGATGCCCAATAAATGGATAGGCCACTCAGGATCAGGCCCAAAAGGATTGGCACGTTCAGCCAGTGGCTGCACCGCACTAGCAGGCGGTGCCTGCGAACTACCAGCACGCCGGCTTCAGACTCCGGCGTGCTGGTAGTGATTCGTTCCTTATCGAGCTGAGTGGAATGCGGCACAAGTATTCTCCACGTTAGTTGTGAGCGGCCATCGCATGATCGGTCATGCCATTAGGCGGCGCGGGTGCGAAATGCGCGCGCCCATCCTCGATCAGCCATTGCCCCCCACGGCGGACGGCCACGTAGAAAAAGTTGACCGGGATCACGGGGATGATCGTCCCATCCGGACCGTTGACATTGTGCAAGGTAAGGCGCGCGTCGCCGACCGCAACATCGGGGTTGATGAAGCGGATCCGATAGTTGGAGAACGCCGCTTGCGTGTTGGCGTTGACGGCTTGCGCCTCGGAACCGAAGTCCTTCACCATTGCGACGTGCCCTTGCAGAAAGTCACCCTGCGGTGTCACGAAGGTCCCATCTACGGCGAATAGCGATGCTCGCAGTTCGGCATTCTTTTGAAGGAAAGCCTTAGCAAAGTTATCTCCGAGCGTGCGAACGGCTGCTTCGTCTTGAGCCTCGGCGGCGCTCGCAGAACCGACTAAACCGACGACGAACGCACACGCGAGAAGGGTTAATCCGAGACGTTGCATCAGGCCTCGGAGCGCTGACCTCGGCGCCTGGGGCGCGGAATCAGCTCGGTATATTTGTGAGGTTTTCATTTCTTTCTCCTTCATGGTCATTTTTCTCCTGAGATTGTTGTTTCTTACTCCTTACTTGTGGTTTCTGGTAACTAGAAACCACAATTTCTAGCGCTTACAAGCACACCGCCGTTTCACGTCGGCAGCTCGGTCCCTGCCTGCTCCGCCGCCATGTAAGCTGCATACCAGTCAGTCCAATGCGCGTCGCGCTGCCCGTTGCGCCATGCCTGCAGTCAGGCGCGAAGAATAGGAGCTCCAAACGGGGCACCCGTGACTCCCCCATCCACCATCAACTCGACCGCGTTGACGTATGAGGAATCGTCCGACGCAAGGAAGAGCACGGCTTTGGCAACGTCTTCCGGCTCACCCCAACGCCCCAGTGGCACCGCAGAAGAGAAGAACTCCGCTAACTTGGCGGACTCGTCTGAAGATATAGAGGCGCGGGGCCCGCGCTTCCAAATAGGAGTCTTGGTCGCGCCGGGTGCGACGACGTTCACGCGAATCTTGCGCGGCGCAAGGTCGGCGGCGATGGAACGCGCCATCGAGACGAGGCCGCCCTTGGTGGCTGCATATGCGGCGACGCCAGGTTGGCCGAGATAGTTATGTACCGACCCCGTATAGCCAAATAATTGGAAAGTGTTCAGACGGCGTCGCTTTCAGCTCCCTTCTCGGCTGCCAGTTCATCCGGCATGGTAGTCTCTTGGTTCGCCCGCGACAACGAGAAGATCGGTCTTTCGCGATCGGAGGAGAAGCCACAAGATGGTTTGGGCACGCATGCTCGCCTACATCACGGGAACGGTCGATCAAGAGCTCCTGCTGCGGAACGAGTATTTGGCCGCCGAGAACCGCATTTTCAAAGCGCAAATCAAGGGCCGTTTGCTGCTTTCCGACGGTGAAAAGGCCACCCTGGCCGAGATTGCCTACCGACTCGGGCGAAAGGCTCTCCGGGAAGTGGCGATGGTGGCGCAGCCCGAAACCATTCTGGCGTGGTATCGCAGGCTCATCGCCAACAAGTTCGACGGCTCCAAGTCTCGACGCTGTCCCGGGGCCCCACGCGTGGGTGCGGACATCGAGAGTCTGGTCGTGTGCATGGCGAAGGAGAACCCGAGTTGGGGCTACGACCGCATCGTGGGAGCCTTGGCGAATCTGGGTCACCAAGTGTCAGACCAAACCGTGGGCAACATTCTGCGGCGCCATGGCACTGCTCCCGCCCCCCAGCGGAAGAACACCGTCCGTTGGAAGGATTTCATTCGCACCCACCTGGATGTTATGGCGGCGACGGACTTCTTCACGGCGGAAGTCCTGACCTGGAAGGGCCCGGTCACCTACTACGTGCTGTTCTTCATCCACTTGGAGAGCCGCAGAATCTGTGTATCGGGAATCACGCGGCATCCGGACCAGGAGTGGATGGAACAGCAGGCCCGGGCGGTCACCTTGCAGGAGTGGGGATTTCTGGCCAAACACAAGTATCTGTTGCAGGATCGCGATGCGAAATTCTGCACCTCGTTCCGGCAGCTGATCGAAACCGATGGGCGCAAGACGATTGTGTTGCCGGCCAGGAGTCCAAACTTGAACGCTTACGCCGAGCGTTGGGTGCGATCCGTTAAAGACGAATGCCTGTCACGGTTCATTCTCTTTGGGGAGCGTTCTCTACGACGAGCCTTGCAGCAATACGGCGCTCATTATCATGAGGAGCGCAACCATCAAGGAAGACAGAACCTGCTTCTATTTCCGCGGCCGAGCGCTGGCGCGTGTAAGGCAGAGGGGACAATCCGCTGTCGGGAGCGTTTGGGTGGGCTGCTAAAGTACTACGATCGCCAGGCGGCATAGGACCTAGTCGGACCTGCGAATATCAAGCAGCAAATGGGTGGGACACGTGAGTAACAGCGAGGAAGGTATCTCGGGCAAGGTTGCGCCTCCGAAAGTGACCAATTCCGTAATGTGTAATGTTTGAAACGCGAGTTTCTGTCGGCCACTGATTACAGCGGTTCCATTCTGGGAGAGCGTGATCTTGGCGCACATCCGCCTCCCTCGCAATCGTCCGAATTGTTTGACCATTCGACTCTGACTTTTACCTATTGGTGGCTGGCGGGCGATAGAGAGCATGCACTCATCCGAACAGCCACAGTACTCGTCATTGCATGTCCGCATGCACTCGGACTTGCAGTTCCCCTTGTGATCGCGATCTCAACGTCTCTAGGCGCGCGAAATGGTTTGCTAGTGAAAGATCGCCTAGCCCTCGAACGGGCCCGCAATTTGAGTGTGGTGATCTTCGATAAGACAGGAACGCTCACCCGTGGGGCTCCTGTTCTTTCGGGAGTTGCCGTGGTGACAGGTATGGCTGAAGGAGAAATGCTGGGACTTGCCTCGGCAGTGGAAGCAGATTCCGAACACCCGATCGCGAGAGCCATTGTGAGCGGCGCCAGTGTTCGCGGCGTCAAGCCTCAGGCAGCAGCAAACTTCGAGGCGTTGCCGGGACTTGGGGCGCGCGCGACAGTGGACGGACACCGTATGGCGGTCGGTGGGCCGGGATTGCTTGCGGAAACAAAGGGCTTCATTCCACCCGAACTCAATGTGACTGTCACGAGATGGGCGCCCGAAGGTCGGACGATCATTTATGTAGTTCGAGACGGCGCGGTGATCGGCTCCCTCGCTGTCGAAGATGAGATTCGGCCCGCGTCCGGCGAGGCAGTCAAGGAACTCCACGAACTTGGCATCCGAGTGGCGATGATCACGGGAGATTCACAAGCAGTTGCAGGCTCGGTTGCGAATCGGCTCGGTATTGATGAAGTTGCAGCTCAAGTTCTGCCTGCCGATAAGGCGTCGGCAGTCGTGCGGTTCCGAGCCGGCGGCAAGGAGGTCGCAATGGTTGGCGATGGCGTGAACGATGCACCGGCGCTGGCGACGGCGGATGTTGGAATTGCAATCGGCGCCGGCACCGATGTCGCAGTTGAGTCCGCTGGAATTGTTCTCGTGCGCAATGACCCTCGCGACGTTGTGCGTGTGATCGAGCTGTCGCGGGCCACATACCGGAAAATGGTGCAAAATCTCTTGTGGGCGACTGCCTATAACTTGATCGCCATTCCGGCGGCTGCTGGACTTTTTATCCGCTGGAGAATCACCCTTCCCATGAGTGTGGGTGCACTGGCCATGAATCTCTCCACCATTATTGTGGCACTCAACGCACAGCTGCTACGTCGCCTGAAATTCGGCGATCATCGCTAAATTGGTAACTCCCCCGGCGTAATGCCTTCGTGTCCAAGTCAACGGAAAGACACAAAATCCAAGAGGCAGGAGAGAAGTGCGTCAACGGCGTGCGAAGGGACTCTCTGATTTGCTCTTTACTGAGATTTCCCACGCCATTCGGGAACGCCTTGTACTGCCAAATCGCAGGTTTCCCGTACAACTCTCCGCCAAAGACATCCAGCCCTTCATCCCCAGAGGCACCTTCGACGTGTCTAAGCTCCTGCTGCGGGTGTCGCTCTTTGAGAAGCTGAAAGCAAAATCTCTGGAAGATGTCCGGGGCCAACTCTTTGAGTCTTTGATAGAGGGAATCCATCGTCCGCTCCTACCGCCGTCGCAAGGCGATCACAACCAGATTCAATGAAAATCGAGCACTTGAGAGCTCAGGATTCAGTTCGTGAAATCCTGAGCGAGACGGCGCACTGCTAGGTCCTGTCCGCGATTTACATCTCGCGAACAGGGCCTAGCGGTTATGTGCCGCAGCTTCTACCCTCAGAATCTGCGCAATGAGTCAGTTGCCCTGCGCTGCGGCTTGCAACGCTTGTTCCGAGGCCGTTGCCTGACCCGCGGCTGCGACTTTATGCAACGATGGTTCGGCGCGTTGCCAGAGGACCCGTGCATCCGATGCGCCGTTCGGATAGGCCTGAGTGGACGTCTGCCCAGCCGGCTCGAGAATGATATCGACGCGGCGATTGTAGGCCATCCATGTGGCCTTTCCGTTGTACGTCATCCACTTCTCAGGTTTCTGCTGGTCCTCGGTTTGCAGTTTCGCAACGTCGTTCGGGCTGAGCTCTTGCTGTTGACCTTCGGCACGGATCTGGATCTTGTCTTCCGGAATGCCTTGCGAAACGAGATACTGTTTCACCAGTTCCGCGCGACGCTCACTCAGTTGCAAGTTATAGTTCTTCGGCCCGCGCACATCGGCATACCCGACAACCATCAGGGTTATACTGTCATTCGCATATTCTTCATGCGTCTTGAAGCGATTTGCCGCTTCATTGAGCGCTGCCTTTTCGCTGCCGAGCAGGCCGACATTCGGCATCGCCGCTTGTGGGTAATTGCTGGGATAAAAGACGCTGGCAAGCGTCACCGGCGGCGCGGGATCGATCGAACCGACGATGTGAAGCGCCGCTGTTTTTGTGATCGTACCGCCGCAACCATTGGAGGCCGACAGCGTGTAATTCAGCACTTCATCCACAGGTCCGTTTGCCGTCTGAGTTGGCGCAGGTGTGACGGTTGCGTTGCCATTCATACCCTCGTCCCCGAGCGGCGTGATGGTGACCTTATCTGCATTCGAGGCCGACCAGTTGAGTGTAACCGGATCGTCTTGTACAACTTTGTCTCCGATCTTGTGGTAACGAACTTCCTGCTCGCTCGCGGACAGTGTTGCGATGGGCTCCGAGTCGACATTTACCGTCGCCGTCTGTGTCACGTCACCCCCGGGCCCTTTCGCCACTAATTGGTAGGTGGTCGTCTTGGTTGGCGTGACAGAGCGGTCTCCGGTCGCGGGCACACTGCCCAAGTTCGTGATGCTGACGGCGGCAGCATCGGTCGAATTCCAATTCAGCTCAGTCGACTGTCCGCAGTTGAGAGAAGTAGATTGCGCGGCAAGCGCCGCAGTTACCGGCGCGATCGGAACTTCCGCGCTTGCGATTCCAGCGTGGAATCGTGGTTGTGGGCCCATTGTTTCTCCCTGACGCCACGATTTCGTCTTCATCTTGCCATCGTGGTCGAGATAGACGGTAACCTGCTCGCCCGCCTTTACAGCCACCGGGCCGGACCAGATGGACTTTCCCTCGCGCGTGACGGTTACATTGTAGGTGCCGGGCTTGACCAGCAAGCGCTGATGCCAGATCCAGTTCCAATCGAACTCATCGACGTGCCCAACGAAATAATCCGGGGTTGTGCCATTCAGCAGCACAGCCTCTCGTGGATGTCCCTTCAACTCGATATCGCCAAACGGTCCGGACACTTCACCGCCGGACTTCTGTAAATCTACCTTGAGGTCGGTTGTTTTCCCTGATTCGATCTGCACTGATTGCGTGACCGGTGTGTATCCGTAATTGTGCACGCTGACTTCATGGGAACCGGGCGCCAGCTTGATGGATTGACTGCCGTCACGGATCGCCGAGCCGTCTACAAAGACATACGCCTGCTTGGGACTAACATGGATCTTCAGCTTGCCGGTTTGTCCGCTATCAGTGGCTGCGGATAAGGTTGCCAATGAAAGAACGAGGAAACATGCTAGTGGTGAAATATTTGAACGAGTAGCAGACATCCGAATTCTCCTTTTAATTTCATGCACTGCTTCTGCCAAGGCGCAACGCCTGTACTGGGCAGCGGTGCTCCGCATCTGGAGTCACGATGAAATGTTGGCCAGTGAAGCAGAAATCGACCACATACACTTAGAGTTTCAAGGGATATGTGAAGGTTACATGAATCAGCAGCGAAGAACCGAGATTTGGTTTAGACAGGAAAAAAAGAGCCCAACGTCTATGTAGGGCCGGCGAAGAAGGCGCAATCCTGTCATCTTAATAGGTCGCCTGGAATGCAGGCTGCAGGCAACCATCGCTAAGATGGACCATATCCGCAGTGTAGTCCAGACCGATCGCAAAGCAGTCAGCGGTCCGTGAACCGCGGACTAGCTCCCCTGGGCGGCTGGAAAGAAGAAAAGAGCCGTAGTGCAGAGGATCAAAAGCAGCGTACATTCATAACCGAAGTGTCGCCACAAGGCCAACGACCGCTCCTAAGCGGAGGCTTAAGACGACCTCAAACACTTAGATGAAAACCCACGAGAAAAAGATCAGTTTCTTTTCGGAATAGAAAAAACATTCGTTCCCAAACTCGCCACCAACACGCCGAGCCGGACAATCCGCGTCACTTTGTCGAGGGATCCCAAATGCTCCCAGGCGACAGCGATCGCTTTCAGGGCCGCAAGCTGCGCCGCTTTGCTCCCCGTTTGCACGTCAAGTTCCGCGCTGAGACACCCTATGAATTTCGCTCCGCGCCTTCCGTGGGAAGCATGCCGGTGAGAAAGAGCAGATTGCTGTCTGCACCGCTTTCACATAAATTCCTGAAGGGCTCAGGCGGCGCTGGACGCGTGTGCCCAGTTCGGTAACGAGCAGATTGGTGGACAGTTTGTTCGCCGCTACGTGTCCTTCGATACTGGGCAGCAGGTTTCCACATGTGAATATCTGCCACAGACCGCCAGATTTCTGTCTTCAATAAAAGCCCGTTACACGATTCGGTTCAATCAGTCCCTTGACTTAAATGCTGTCGGAGTAACCACATAAAACCAGCCTGGCGTATCGGACGATTTTGGCGCTTCAGCTGCTATTCCTTTTCGTGCTGGTTGTGCGAAGCAGGAATGAAGGAAGCGTAAAGGAGTGTAAGAGGGTAGGATTCCAATCTCACAGTGTTTGCCCACGCAGACGCCAGGCTCAAGGTAATTCTCATGCTTGTCTTGTTCAGTGTGATCACCATTTCAGATAGCGCCCAGAGTGCGGGGTTCTATCTGGTGCGGGTCTTGCCCTCATCGCCAGTGAAAGAGCAAAGCCAGTGTTGAAGATCTCCGTTATCGATACGCCATGGCAACGCAAGTTGGTAGTAGAGGGCAAGCTGATCTTCCCGTGGGCTGCTGAACTGAGGACGGCGTACGAAAGCTCGGCTGCAGACCTGGCCGGTCGTGAAATCGTGATCGAGATCAGGGACCTTATGGCCGTCAGCCAGGAGGGAGAAAACGTATTGCTTGAGTTGATGAACAAGGGTGTCAGATTTCACTCCACTGGCCTGTTCACCAGACAAGTCATGAAGACACTCGCCCGCAGAGAACGTCGCAAGCTTCACCAGGCAAGCAAATGATTCAGCCAGCACACCTCTTCATGTTCCAACGGCGTTTGCACCTTTGCCATGTTGGCTCAAGCCAATTCCTGTTTTGATGTGTACTGGCTTCTGGCGGTGGTTTCCGTGCTGATGTTTTTGCTCTCGTTTTTGCCGGCCAAAAACGAATCAGGAGCCGGTGGCGAAGTTTCAATGCATTGAGGTGATGGCAACGAAGGACGAATCGAAGTCGAACATCGAAGGCTTAACCGACGCAGAGATATATGACGCGATTCGCTATCTGGAGCAGGATCCGAAAAGCGGTGACGAGGAGGGTAACGATAACGGTGTCGTCGTCTGCGTCTGTCTATATATCGCATTGTTAGTTGGCCTGGCGTTCTGGTGGCTGCACAGCTAGAGTCGCGTTCCCGTCGAGGGTTGAAAATGAAATTGATTGATGGGTCTTTGGACCCGGCAACCATTTCGGCACTGGCGGCCATCTTTGGCTCGCTTACCGGTATATTGGCATCAAGTGTAAGCACCTGGATTGCGCAAAGACACCAAGATCGACGGGATACTGTGGCTAAGCGAATCTTTTACCGCGAGCACTTGTATTCAGACTTTATAAACGAAAGCACCCGCGTTATGGCTGATGCCATCCAACATAATCTCCTGGACCCTAATCAGCTCGCCCCGACCTATGCACTTTTGAGTCGCATGCGTTTGAGTTCCTCGTCCGATGTGGTCGCGAGCGCTGAACAGGTTGTTCAGCACATTATTAATACGTATTCGGAGCCCAACCTCACTGCCACGGAAATACTGTCCAGGGCAGCCAAGCGCGAAGATCTCTTGCGCGACTTCAGCATTGTCTGTCATCGCGAACTCGAATCGTTGACTGATAGCTTGTAGATGAGCTTGCTGAATCGGAGCTGCGGCAGGCCCTTATCTAGGCAACCGAATCGCCATGACCGATGGAGCTGTGTGGGCCATTGTGCCTAGACGAGGGGAGCCGGCCAGCAACAGGACACCTGGCATGAGGGTGGCGATTTGCCGGATATGAGGTCAATCTCGAAAGCGCCATGGGTGCGTCGAGCCGTTTCTGAGAACACGCAGTATCACTGCACGAGGTGGTAAGCCTCCTCCTCATCCAGGCCTCGCGCTTCCTCTTCCGCTGAGACCCGAACCGGACCCACAGCCCTGAGCGTTTTCATAATCAACCAAGTCACCAGAACGCTATAGGCCCCGACTACGACAACTGCAAGCAGCTGCACAAGAAATTCGCGGGTACTGCCCGAGACACGATCGATCGCGTTCGCTCCAAAGATGCCTATCATCAGGGATCCGGTAATACCGCCAACGCCGTGGGCACGGAATACTTCCAAGGCATCATCGATTTTCAAATCGTCTTGAATACGTTTTGCAAAATAGCAGGTGCTGGCACCAATCGCACCAATAAATAGTGCGGCCCATGGTTCAACATATCCTGCTGCCGGGGTGATCGTGGCAAGACCTGCTACCGAGCCAACCAGAATTCCGGAAAACGATGCTTTCTTGGTGTCGCGCCAAGTCCAGAACTGCCAAACCAGCAACCCTGCCGAACCTGATAGTGTCGTGTTTACAAATGCATAGGAAGCGAGCCTGTTGGCTGCGTATGCACTGCCGGAATTGAAGCCGAACCACCCAAACCACAAAAGTCCAGCGCCCACAGCGACGAGAGGTATGTTTGCCGCCGGGGTGCTCCGCTCTTCGTCCCGACGCGGACCTAGTATCTTAGCCACAGTCAGCGCTGATAACCCCGCGGTCGTGTGTATTACCAACCCACCAGCGAAGTCCACAACACCGAACTTAGCGAGGAAGCCGCCACCCCAGATCCAGTGCGCGACCGGTGTATAGATAAACGCTGTCCACAATATGACGAACCAGATGTAGGGTCCGAGTTTGAAGCGGCTCACAAAAGAGCCTGTGACAAGTGCTGGAGCAATAATGGCAAACATCATCTGATAAGCGAAAAAAACAATAAACGGGACAGTGGCCGCATGCCTCGCATTTGCTTCACCACCTATCCCATGCATTCCGAAAAACGTAAGTGGATTGCCGATGATCTGCCCGATGTCCGGACCAAACACCAGACTGAAGCCACCCAATACCCAAATGACAGCAACCAGGCCCAAACAGACAAAGGTCTGAAACATAATGGTGAGGATATCCGTCTTTCTCACCAAACCACCGTAAAAGAACGCTAAGGCTGGCGTCATCAGACACACCATTGCCGTACATATCATGAGAAAAGCCGTGTCGCCTGCATTTAACATGAAATCCTCGTGATCAGATCAAGCCCTCAGAATGATTCAGTCATATATTGGTCACGATGCAATTCCGGGACAGTTCAACTGGAGAACAAGCAAGTGAAGTGCCATAAGGGCAAACCTCGCGCTCGGCGCCAAAGCCGGGGTATAACTTTGAAAGGGCCGTCCAGCGGGAAGGATAGGAAAGGCGCCACTTCACTGAATACGCGAGAGCATACTGCCCGATTTGCCGTTCATTTGTCAGCGGCGGGTCAGAAAGCCGGCGCATAAAACGCAAGGGAACTTGCCTTCGTCGAATCGGTCGAAACGCCGAACGGCTGTCGTTGCAGTGCTTCAGAAGCCGAGCGAGTGCGGTCAAGGTCTTACGTCCGTCGGTGATTTCCTTCGACAAGGCATTCAGCGTCGGAGTATCGGCGTGACGTCAAAGTCGCGGGAATGGCAAAAGATGGACTCGGTTGTGGTTTTAGGTTAGGTACCACGGATGTTTTGATGGACCGTTCGATACGCGAGTATTCACTGAAGCGTCATATCGATAGTTCCGGTTGATCGTTGAACCCATCTGTGACTCGTTGGCGCGCTCGTAGGGCAGCAACAATCGAGCCAACGATACAGAAACTGATCATTAAAGGCAGAGCGATCAAACATAAACCGGCCAGTACTTCGACAGTGCTATCCAGCAAGCTCGCGTCCTTCCGTCTCTAGTGGCGGTTGCCTGAAGTCCCAGCTCTCCGAACGCCGGGGCGGCCACATTGGTGTTGAGAAGCGAACTAAAGGCGCATTGGTGCGTCGAGATCTTGCCCCGTCTTTGGACATGTGTCGAGACTCTCCACTGACGAAATGCAGACTCTGCGTCGATCGCCAGCCTCTTCATTTGAGCCTCACGAGGCTGTCTCAAGCTCGCACTGATCCCGGGAGTGTCAAGATGTGCGGCGTAAGATCGGGAGAATTGCCAGACCGGTAGCTTTCGAGTTCAAGAGTCATCGGGTTCCACCCAGTGCATTGTGTTGAAAGTCAACGCGAGCGTATGCAAACTGTCTTCCACAATCGAGGCACACCTCGTAAGTCCGGCCCGAAATCGTGAATGGGCGGCTCACATTGCGATGCCAGCAGCCGAAGAGCCGCTCGAGGACGGTTTGTAATCGAAGTTTCACAACCTGTTGCCCTGGCAATTTGATCTCCATTTTCGGGCTTCATGCTGCATGCGCACGTTGGTCATCTGGGTTAGGGAAAATCCCTCTGCTGTCGAAAAAGCTCTGAGGAATTACCGGTTTACTCATTGCTGGGCGCAATCACCCCTGGCAACCTTGCTTCGACCACGCGGCGCCGAGCGAGTGGAGCATCAGGGCATCCCCTACAGTCAGCGCGCTGGGATCCATAACAATCTTGTAGGCATAAAAAATCTCCGTGTTGAGCGTCATGCACCAAGGCTCGTGGTGAACGACACTGCCGCAGTGCTCACACGGGGCCTAGGCACTGTAACGGTTGTGGTGAAACGACGCGGTTGGAGCTTGGTCCGACATAGAGTAAACCTAGAAATGACAATAGCTGCTATCTAACGCTCATCCCTCCATCTCACCGCCAAAGAGTCGCTCAAGATCGTTCCTCGATGTGTTACGACTCAATGTGCCAGCAATTCGCTCTCCATCTGCAGGCTCCTGTGCCGACCTTTGGCAACCCAAGTGCTCCGGACCGTCTTGGAGAATCGTCAATTGGGGAAGGACATCTGGACGCGGCCGGACGCTCGACAGAAGCCACTTATGGAAAGACTCGTATGCATGATTCTGTTCGGTGGCGGTGGTTGGCTTCTCCGCGCCAGACCAATGTGCGATTGGAAAGCCAAAAGACAAAGGATTTCAAGAAGGAAGGAGCGGTAATGGCCCGCATAATTGAGTTCTACGTACCTGCGAAGTTCCAAAGAAGAGAGTCTCTCATTGCGCGGTTACAGAAAGGAAAGGTCATTGCATTCTGCGCCGAGGCTAAGAAGCCTGCATAGCCCTTAAGGCCCCAGCTTCACCCGACGTGAAAGCTCAGCGTTGAGTGCCACAATGATCGTGGAACGATTCACGGCGATTGCGATCATGCATCTCCGAGGCCGTCGCTCTTGTGCCGATGGCCTGAACGGCGGTTTTGTGATCTGCCACTTGCACAAAAAAATGCAAACGATCCAGAGCCGCGCGATCATACTAAATACTGCACTGCGACGGCTGACATTTAAGATGAAGCTTAGACCTGCAACGCGCATTCCGCCTTAATGTGTGAATGAATGGTGTGTCCCGAGCGAAGAGCCGTTTCAGTATGCTTCGTCAGTCGTCGTTGCGGGCGTGTTGTGTCTTGAGTGATATGCACGGCGGCAACGGTGAGACAAATGCAGTCGTTACTATCTATAGGACATGTGGCAATGGATTCCCGCGCCGTGTTGTGCATCGATGACCGTCCACAAGTGTTGGATCTTCGCAAGGCAACTCTGGAATCCCGTGGTTATCGCGTCAAGATCGCGTCGAGCGGCTACACCGCGGTGAAGATGTTGGAGGAAGAGTCCGTGGTCGCGGTTCTACTGGAGTATAAACAGGAAGGCATGGACGCGGAAGCGCTAGCCTTCCTTATCAAGCAACGGTTTCCCAATCTGCCGATAATCCTGCTTTCAGCCTACTCCGAGATGCCAGAGCGAATCCTATGGTTGGTGGATGAATACGTGATGAAGAGCGAACTGCCAGAACGGCTGGTGCCGATCATCGAACGAGCCCACAGGCGCGCACCACGTTCGGAAGACGGGCGGCCGCGTCGCGGAGCAGCAGCGTAGGCACCCTGCCTTCTGCTTTCGTGTCGGTATTACGGTTTTCACGGCGGTTTCGCGGGTCCGATGTAAGCCGCTTGCCAAGGCCTATCACTCAGCCGTTGCCTCCGCTAGCAACCTGAATGTGCACCGCAGTGCCAATCAGGGAAGGATTCGGGTTTCAATGTGTGCATCATTGGGAAGCCGTGGTTCACTGGTTCTGCGGGGACGCCGGCTTAAGGTTCAGAAGCGATTTCCCGTAACGAACAGGAATGGCGAAATTCGAGCCACCGAATTCCCGCACCATGGCAAAATTGATTCCTATAACTTTACCCTCGTCATTAAAAAGCGGACCACCAGGGCTCGGCCACGTGATGATTGGTAAGGATTTGTCCAGTAGCCGAGGCGAGAAATCCAGTACCAAAAACATCCAGGTGTACTTCCGGGCCACTCCCGGTCAGGCTCAGGAGCGGGTTGTCATGTTCGTCAGTCTTCGGGGCGCCATTACTGGTCATCTCAGCGTAGTGCAATCTCAATCCGGTGGTGTGCTCCTGGAAGGCAAGCACAATGTGGATAAGGCAGACGCTAGGCTCGTAAGACTGGATGATCGTCTCCGCCACCTTGCCCTCGGTCTCGAGCTTTTGAAGACGGGTTTGTACGGCCGCTAACTGATCTTGCAAAACAGACGTGTTCTCGTCTTTGCTGGCTGCAATCTGCGACCGGAGGCCCTCGCTCTTTTTCTGAAGTTGCACTTTTTGTGGATCGCTCGCCAGGAATGGACTGTGTTCGCTCGGCTCAAGACCCCGGCGCGAGCTCTCCATCAACCTTTGTTCGGTCAGCATGCCAGTTTGTAGTCGAGTGATCGCAGCGTAGACCCGGGTATTCTGTTGTTGGTTGTGGCGATACAAGAGGAAGAAGACCAGCGCAGCGACCACAAGCAGGGCAATTGCTGTCAGGCCGCCCACCCTGAGCGTTCGCCGTTCGTCGTTGACCGCGGTCACCACCTGCTGGGTAGCGTTTCGATTCTCCTCGGCAAGACGCACTCCCTCACGAAATCTGTCCGCGGCGGATTTATCCCGCAGCTGGGAACGCACCCGCGATAGCAATTCGTGTGGGTCGAAGGGCAGTGACAGTACATCGTCGGCCCCAAGATGGAGGCCTCGAGTACGCTCGGGGGATCCTCCCGGAGACAGCATCACAACGCGAATATCGTGAGTCTGCTCGGAACTCTTGATTTCAGAGAGAAGGTCACAGCAATCGAGCTGGGGCGGATCCGCACCCAGGACCACTACGTCGGGATCGAAGGCGAGGACCGCTTTCATTCCTTGCTGGGAGTCCGCCGAGACTGCATATCCCGCATCGCGCAGCACAGCGACGATTTGCTCCCTCAGAACATCCTCGGATTCCACCACCAGCAATTTCGCTGCTTTGGAATTCATAGCATCCGTTTCTTAGGATGGTGTCAGACCGTCGCGGGATTCAGTTCGCCCAAATATTAAATACTAGTGCCGCGGGCGCGGCCGGTGCGCCGGAGTCACAATCAATCGGCCGCCATCTCTTGCACCTCCCGCAGGCATGCAGTTGACGGCGATGTAATCGGCCCGCGAAGTTCTGCTTCTAACACCGCTAGTTGAGCGTCGATGTCCTCCGCGGCTCTGCGTTTGCGGATGACTTCGTCGCGATACCGCCGCAGGAAGTAGTCGATCGTCTCGACGCGGATCTTGATCGAGCCCGAGGGTTTATTTTCATCCAGATCCTTGAAACAGAAGTAGGGCGTGCCGGACTGCTCGATGATTCCCTCGATCACGCCATAGATTGGTGCATCGTGTCCACACTTGAAGCTCGAAACCTCGAGCGCCACCAGGTTGGGATGCCGCGCCGTAAACTTCGCAGCCCATACTTTGTGATTAGTGCTGCAGGAGTAGGAGTTCTTCCAGGCATCGCCGATGTCCAGAGGATGACTGATCACGCCGGCTCGCACCTCATGGCCGAATAGACGCTCCAGCATGTCCTCATCCAGCGGCAAGGTGTTCTGCGAGAAGATGGGATAACCGAGCTTCTGGAACTCTTCCATGATCTCGTGATTCAATCCCGGATCATGGTGATAGGGCCGCCCCAGCATGACGATGCCGATGCGGTCCTCGCGTTCGAGCTGGTCGAGAACCTGGCGCGCCTTGAGACGGATGCTGGTTTCGTAGTCGGACAGCGCCTTGTATCCCACCTCGATCGCGCGATCATTCTCCTCCTGTGACAATCCAAGGATGGGCTGCCACGCCTGCAGCATCTGATGGGCGAACAGTTTGCGATCTGCAAAGTTCAGCACCGGATCGAGGTACTGAACGTTGTGCTCGGCGAAAACATCGTTCTCCTTTGTGAAGGCGGCCTTGACCGTCTCCGGTGTTGCCGTGACCGTTGGGCAGGCATTCGCTCCGACAATCTTCACGAGGGGCGAAGTCAGGACGTCGTACATCGGGAAAAAGATAACGTTCAGCGGCTTCTTGCGATGCTTTTCCTGGATCAGGTTATAGACGTGCGAAATGCCGATCTTTGCCGGGAAGCAAGGATCGATGGCGCCGCGGCTGGCCCCGGCTCGATAGAGGTCGGAACTCGTGTAGTCGGAATAAATGATGTTTTCCGGTTGCACCCCCAGACTCTCGAGATAGCCGTTGCAGAGCGGCGCATAGGTGTAGATGTTCAGCACGCGGGGAATACCCACGCGAAGCTTCTTGCGGTTCTCCATGAGCGGGATACGTTCTTTGGCCGCCTTGTTCCAGAATTTCGTCGCCGGAACGGGATCGGCCACGCTCTTCGCATTCACTGGCCGGAAGACTTCGTGGGCGGCGATGTCCACGAAGTTGGGGTGTTTGTCTTTGATTTCGTCAAGACCGGCCTTGATGTCCTTCATGTCGTTGACGTCTTCGACCAGGCCTTTTTCGCAAGTTGCGATGATCAGGCGCTGCTCGCCATGCATCAGGGGAACCTTGGTTACCTTCTGAATCGGGACGAAGGCAAGATCGTCTTTGGGAGCGGTGCGAATGTCGATGAAAGTGCGCAGGCAATTGTTCTTGCAGAAATTGCAGCGCGTGGCTTCATTGCGTGTGGTTCGGTACTGGATCTTTCGTACTGCATCCAAACCGACAAATGTGGTCTGCTGGCCGTTGCGCCACAAGCGCAAAGACTCTGCCGCGGCGCCGATCGCGCCTGACTCGCCGCAGAACTCATGGACGATGATCTCAGGTTTCTTCCCGGCAGCGCGGAAGCTGTTGTTAATGAAATCCACTTCCGCCTTTACCACGGCCATATTGTTCTGCGTTCCGCCTTGCAGTACGAAGCGCGTGCCTAAGGCCGCTAGATTGGGAATGCTGGCGACATAGAGAAACACGTTCTTCGGCAGAACGGCCGCCAAACCCGCCAAGATTTCCTCGGCGCGCCAACCTTGGCGTTGGAAGTTCACGATGTCAGATTGCATGAACACCGCGCAGCCGTAGCCGAAAACCGGCATGGATTGGGCGGAGAAGGCAAGGTCGGCATATTGCTCGACGCCGAGCCCAAATCCCTCCGCAGTCGATTGCAAAAAGTAGCCGTTACCCGCGGAGCACTGGGTGTTCAGCTTGAAATCCTTCACGCGGCCGTTGTGCAGAATGATGATCTTGATATCCTGCCCGCCTACGTCGACGACGACGTGCGGATCCTCATAAAACTTTAGCGCGGACTCGGTGTGAGCCACGGTCTCGACCAGCGCCACATCCGCGTGCAGCACGTCTTTCAAGATGTCCTTGGCATAGCCAGTGGTCGCGACTCCCAGGACTTCGAGCTTGGCATTCTGCGCCTCGACTTGTCCGCGCAGGTTTTCGAACATCTCAATCGTGTCCTGGATCGGATTACCGTTTGAGAGTTGGTAAGCCTTGCAGAGGATGTCACCGCGGTCGTCAAGCAACACGGCCTTGGTGGAAGTCGAGCCTCCATCGATGCCGATGAAGCCGCCGACCGTCTGGCCTTTCTGGAACGTTGCCGGCGTGAACTTCTTCCGCCGGTAGGCTTCCTTAAATCCGTCGAGTTCTCCTTCTTTCGAAACCAAACCCTTTGCGCCGGATTTCGCTTTTTCCTCCTGACGGCCGAACTCGATGTAGTACACCAGCTTCTCGTAACCCTGGTAACAGCCGACGCAATCGTCTTCGCTCTTGCCGAATTCAATCGCGCCCAGGGCGGCAAAATACTGCGCGTTGTTCGGGACCTTGATCAGATCCTCCGGCTTCGCGCCGTCGGGGATGGCAACTTTGCGCTCCTGCCACATACGTGGAATATTTGCCTGCCACGCCTCGCGCATGCCCTTGATAAAGCTGTTAGGCCCACCCAGCAGCAAAACATGGGGGCGCAACGTGTGGCCGCGGGTGAGCACGCTCAGGTTTTGCAGCACGATGGCCTCGAACAGCGAAGCCATCAGCTCATCGGGCGGCGTCCCCACTTTCTGCAGGCTGTTGATGTCGGTTTCGGCGAAGACGCCGCACTTGCCGGCCACCTTGTGCAGCTTGATCCCCTGGTAGCCCTGAACCGCGAGCTCGGCCACCGGAATCTTCAGCTTCGCATTGATCTTGTCGATCACCGCGCCGGTGCCGCCGGCGCACTTGTCGTTCATCGACGGAATCTTCTTCTTGCGCCCGGTCTCGTCGTCGTCCTTGAAGACGATGATCTTCGCGTCCTGTCCGCCCAACTCAATCACCGAATACACTTCGGGATGGAGTTTTTCGACGGCCAGCGATACGGCCGTAACTTCCTGCACAAACTTCGCGCCAATCTGTTCGGCAATCCCGCCCCCGCCAGAACCGGTCATGAACATGCGCGTGTTGTGCCGGTTGATCCCGACCTCCGCTTCCATGCGGCGCAGAAATTCCAAGGTCTTCTCCGGCTGCTTGGTCTCATGACGCTGGTAGTCTTGCCAGAGAATTTCGTCTCTCTGCGCGTCGACCACTGTCGCCTTTACTGTGGTCGAGCCAACGTCGAGGCCAACCAGGAAGTGGGTGTGATGGTCGTGTGGCTTTTGATAGGGAGCCGCGGCAATCTGAAGTAGCTGGGATGCTTTTGTTTCGTGTCCG
>Ga0307474_10000339_pt1 | contig 34261 bp, 35 predicted proteins | sample atmos_gasesECM1C_2_FD_203312 | JGI IMG/M metagenome (GOLD analysis project Ga0307474, IMG submission 203312) | Hardwood forest soil microbial communities from Morgan-Monroe State Forest, Indiana, United States - atmos_gasesECM1C_05 | ecosystem: Environmental > Terrestrial > Soil > Temperate... | reverse complement strand
TCGCCATAATCGCTGTCTGGGCGGGACCGCGCTTCCTGAGCTTGCAACCTAAGGTCACGGCTCAACCCACATTCAGTCATGCGGACGTTGTCTACTACACGCCATCAGAATATTTACCGCCACTCGAGACGCTCCGGTCGACCTCGGCGCAGGCGGAGAAAGCTGATCCCGAGCTCTCCGCTCAGCCGATTATTTCCGTGCCCCCTGAAACCGACAACCATTCCCAGACCATTGTCACTGCGCCCAAGATTCAGTTGCAACACGACCTTCCGTTGCCGAACTCAGTAGCCTGGTCGGATACACCGCTGATGCCAATTGCGCCAGCCCCGCCGGTGCCTGCCTCGGAGATCTCGCGCCTTACGCCGCGGATGGATCGCTCGGTCATCGGGCCCCCGCCTGACCTGAACCATGCATCCCAGAAAACGATGCAGCTTCCGCAGGTGGCAGTGATTGCGCCACCGCCCGCGCTGGAAGCCAGTTCGGACCGACGCCTTGGAGAACTGAACGTCGGACATAGCGCAGTGATCGCACCCGCTCCCCAACTTTATCTGGACGAACAACGTACCGTAGCTCAAGGACGTTCCGCCGCGCTGCGCGGACATGCTCCGCAAGTGATCGCTCCTCCACCTTCGGTCAACGCACCCGGAGGTTCCCGCAACGGCGGAGGCATGATTGCGCTCAGCCTGCATCCAGCAGTAGGCGCGCCGCCCGCGCCAGTGGCCGGCAATCGCCGGGGTAACTTCGCCGCCACGCCGGATGGGCATAGCGGAGCGTCCGGCGCACCGGGCGGCTCAACTGCCTCGTCTCGAAGCGATGGAAGTGCGTCAGGCAAGAACAGCGCTGGGAAATTGCCTTCGGGACTGTACGTTGGCAAGAGCGCAAATCCCACTTCGCCCATCGCCGGCGAATCCAGGCCAGCGAAATCCAGCGCCAACTCCGTCAATCCAAAGTTGCTTGCCGACGCTCGCCCACCACGTGTATCACGGACGACGCAGCCGGAGAGTGACAGCAAGATCTCTGAAGCGGAACGCGCCGTATTCGGCAACCGCAAAATCTACTCCCTCAGCCTCAATATGCCGAACCTGAATTCCGCGGGAGGCAGTTGGGTCATCCGCTTCGCTGCGCTGAAACAGGATTCACGGCCGGGTAGCTCTTCTGCGAGTTTGTCATCCTCGGAACTTTCATCTCCGGTGGCCAAGCGCAAGGTTGATCCGGCCTATCCGCTAGAACTCATGCGCCAGAACGTGGCCGGAACCGTCATCCTCTACGGCGTCATCCACTCGGATGGAACGGTTGGAAACGTACGTGTCCTGCGCAGCGTGGACGATCGCCTGGATCAGTTCGCCAGCGAGGCCATCGCCAAATGTCAGTTTGAACCCGCCATGAAAAATGGATCTCCCGTAGAGGTGGAAGCGACGTTCTGGATTCCCTTCCGGCCTTCGAGAGCGAAATCCAATTTTTGAATCCGCTTCGGGTCTCGAGCTCATGCTCGGTAATGCGGCTACCTTGCTGCGCCTTTTTTCTTTTCGAGGGCAGCGTAGATTGCGGGATCGGTGCAGACTTCGTAATAGGTGCGGTCACTCCAGCCCTGGACGGAAAAGTCTTCTGCATTGACGCGCGGCACGCGGCTTTCGCGCACCACTATTTTACGGAAGATGTCGCGGTCGACTGGAACGGTGCCGCTCGACAAGCGGTATTCTCCTTTATTCGATACCGCCGAGGGCGGCAACTTTACAGTAAGGGGCACCAGAGAAATCTCCTGCTCCAACTTACGAAATGCAGCCAAATTCATGCGAATTCCGCCGAGGTTGTAGCTTAGGACTGAGTCTTCCGGATTCGCCTCAGCAGAAGACGAGCCAGCGTCCCCGGTTTGGAACACGTATACATGGAATGGTCCAGCTTGCGATTCCATTACCTTGCGAACGCGCTTGTTGCAGGAAGAGAGACGGTCGCTCTCGTTGAGAGCTTCCGAGATCATAATCTGGCGCTCGCCATCCATTAGATAGAGCGGGGCGGATTCCTGCAGAGTGATGCCTACGCCCAGTTCAAGTTCGGGCATGCCCGAGCGCTGCATCAATTGGTTGTAGCCTCGCACGATCTCAATGATCTCGCGAGCCAGCACGCAAGCGCGACTGACGGCGAGCCCGGGCTCGCCTTCGCGTTCGAGGATGGCAAGGATAATGGCATCGCCTTCCAGAAAAACTTTCTGCGCTCCATACTTGCCGAGCAACTTGTTCACCGGATCGTAAAAATTCAGGCTGAAGTAGGAGGCTGGATTAAGCCCTTTGTCCATCAGGGTCCGAGTGAGCCGGGTTGAATCGCGAACGTCCGCCTTGAGGACCACGTGACGCAGGACGCGGTCTTGCTCGGGCTGCTGCGGTTGCTCATCGGGCAATAGAAATTCGTAGAGAGTACCGTTCATGCGCGAAAGTTCGGTCAGCTTGTCGGTGGCGACCAGGTTGACGGAATCCATCGCCGCATTAAGCGTTTCGAGCCGGCGGAGATCGCGGTGGTAATGAGAGAAATCCCGCAGGAATCGGGCGGCGACTTTGGCGCGCTCCGCTCCCCGACAGCCGGCGACCTTGCCCACCGCTGCATACAGGCTGGCGGGCGAGAGCTTGCCATGCTCCTGAATCATGCGCTCCACGCGGTCGCATTCGGGGCGCGAGATGAGGGCGTTCTTCAATTGCTGCGGATTGATGCGGGGCGCGTACTCGCCGAGCAGAGCTACGGTGTGATAGGAAGCGATCACGCATTCCATTACCTGCTCGTCTTCCAGCAGACGCACCCACTTCGCGAGCCGTTCCTGCTGCGCCATGCCTTCCGCAGTGGATTCGTCGGGAGTGCCCGTGCCCACCAGTGCGCGCGCGTTTTCCGGGGCGCAGAGCCAGGAATCGATGGTCTCGCTGGCTGTCTGCTCGCCATAGAGCGAGCGCATGAAACCCCACACGAGATCCTGCAGGCGGGGATAGCGGTCGGGATCGCGATCCCAGTTGCCAAGCATCACATAGTGCTCGGCGCAAAGATAGTCATCGCGGCCATCTTCGGAAAAGGCCAGGCGGTTTACGAACAAGCCGTAACTAGCGAGGGTGGCGCTGCCGGGTTCCGCGGCTTTCGGTTCTCCAAAAAACGAGCGCCGGGTACGCGCCAGCGTTTCTTTTTCGATCGCGCGCAGGGTCTCGAACATTTCCTGCCCGGTTTTGCGCAGAATGATTTTCTTTCGCACCTGGAAAGCGCCCACACGTTCGCGATACTCCACCGCTTTTCCCTGCCGGATGCCGTCGTAACTTTTGAGCAGAACGCGGCAACGCTCCAGCAGTTGGGCGAATTGCTGGGCCATTTCAGTGCGCAGAAACTTGATCAAGGCCAGGCGTGCGAGCAGATCAAGGGAAAGCTTTTCTTCCTTCTTCGCGCGATTCAAGGCGGCGAGATGAAGCTCGGCCAGCAGCAGCTTCCAGTCGGATGGGTCGGTGGTGCCACCGCCGGCTCCCCGCCTTGCCTCGGCAGCGGCGGTCCGCATCCACGAGGGACCCTGGGTTTTCTGGGGAGCCTCAGCCGCCAGCAAACCTTCCAACTCGCCGTGACGCACAATCAATCGCATAATCTGCGCGCGCGCCGCGTCCACGAAGCGAGGGCTCAGCACGACATCGTGTCGAAGGTTGTCGACGCCGACCGCTACTCCCTCGAGCGCGATTGCCGGCATCGCTGTAAGCATCTCCGGCAACGCCGGTTTTTCAGGCTCCTTGCCGAGGCGGAAGATGGGAAATCGAGGCATTATGAATAGCGCAAGATTTGGGAACTTACTGATTACACAAGTACATATCGAGGCTAGCACGGGGGTTGAGGTGAGCTAAAGTTACCTCGGTTACGCGCCTGCTTTCATGCCTCATCCGCCTGAACTTGCCCTCGAACAAATCGCGAGCAGACTCAGAAATAGAAATCGGCCGGTTTGGAAAAAATCCGCATCGGTCTCGGGTTGGGTCCACTTAACAATGTAGAATTTGGCGGTCGAACGCTTCAGTCCTACGGCTTGAAGCAGAAACAAAATAGGAGAATTTGCCATGGTCGGTTTTTCAGTGAACGGCAAACGCGTCAATCTCGACGTTGATCCTTCCACTCCGCTGCTGTGGGTCATCCGCGAACAACTGGGGCTAACCGGAACAAAATATGGATGCGGCATGGCACAGTGCGGTGCGTGCACGGTGCACCTCAACGGAGAAGCGGTGCGCTCGTGTGTGGCGCCAGTATCGCGGGCGGGCGGAAAATCGGTGACGACCATCGAAGGGCTATCGCCGGATCTCAGTCATCCCCTGCAGCGCGCCTGGCTGGAGGAAGACGTCCCCCAATGCGGCTACTGCCAATCGGGACAGTTAATGAGTGCGGCGGTGCTGCTGCGCGAGAAGCCGAAACCGACCGATGAAGATATTGACGAAGCGATGACGGGAAACATCTGTCGTTGCGGAACTTATCCGAGGATCCGGAAAGCGATTCACCGGGCGGCCGAGATGGTAGCAAAGGGAGGTGCGCGATGATTCGCCGCAAGTTGGAACGTCGCGACTTCTTGAAGATTTCGGTAGCGGCGAGCGGAGGATTGCTGATTGGATTTCGATTTCCCGGAATCAGTGCTCTGGCGTCGGCGCAGTCATCGCCGGAACAACACGCGTCTGCGACCACTTTTATGCCCAACGCATTCGTGCGGATCGGAACCGACGAACGGATCACCGTAATTGTGAATCACTCGGAGATGGGGCAGGGCGTTTACACATCGTTGCCCATGTTACTGGCCGATGAGTTGGATGCGGATTGGAGCAAGGTCGGCTTCGAGGCTGCTCCGGTCGATCCCAAATACAACCATCCGGCCTTCGGTATACAGATGACGGGAGGAAGTTCCAGCGTCTATTCGGGACTGCAGCAATTTCGCGAGGCTGGCGCTGCCGCGCGCGCACTGTTGATTGCGGCAGCAGCCCAACAATGGAATGTCGATGCTGCCGCCTGTCTCACAGAATCCGGGGCGGTATTCAATAAGAAGGGTCAAAAGCTGACTTATGGCCACCTCGCGACTGCGGCGGCAAAGCTACCACCACCGGAGCACGTGCAGTTGAAAGATCCAAAGACGTTCAAGCTGATTGGCAAGCCGATCAAGCGGCTCGACACTCCAGAAAAGTTGAACGGCGAGGCTGTTTTCGGAATCGATGTGAAGCTGCCGGGAATGCTGACGGCGGTGATCACGCGTCCACCAATATTCGGGGCGACCATGAAGAGCTTCGACGATTCGCGAGCACGGTCGATGCCGGGCGTGAAGAAAATCGTAGCCATTCCTGCGGGCGTCGCCGTAATCGCGGATACATTCTGGCAGGCGAAGACGGCACGGGACGCTCTGCGGGTGGAGTGGGATGAAGGCAGCATGCAGAACTTCAATACCACCGAGATGATGCACCAGTTCCGCGAACGGGCAAAGTCTCCGGGAACGCGCGTGCGCAAAGATGGCGATGCCACGGCCGCGCTGGCGAGTGCCGCGAAGAAGATCGAGGCGGTTTACGAAGTTCCCTACCTATCGCATTTGATGATGGAACCGTTGAATTGCGCGGTGGACTTGCGTGGCGACTCGTGCGAAGTATGGACCGGCTCTCAGTTCCAGACGATTGACCGGGCGAATGCAGCGAAGATTGCCGGCCTGCCTCCGGAGAAAGTTCAACTCCATACAACGTTTCTGGGCGGAGGCTTCGGACGCCGGGCAAATCCACAGTCGGATTTTGTGGTGGAAGCCGTCCACGTCGCGAAAGCGGCTGGAGTCCCGGTCAAAGTGATTTGGACTCGGGAAGAGGATATGGCGGGGGGATGGTATCGGCCAGCGTTCCTGCATGCAATCGAGGGCGGCATTGATGCGAGCGGCAATGCGGTGAGTTGGAGATCGCGTCTGGTGGGACAATCAATCATGGCGGGGACGCTGTTCGCCGCTGTGATGATGAAGGGAAAGGATTACGATCCGGCGTCGGTTGAGGGGGTCGACGATCTTCCCTATGAAATCCCAAACCTGACGGTGGAATCGCACCAGGCGGAGATCAAAGTTCCGGTGCAGTGGCTGCGGTCCGTAGGACATTCGCACACCGCATTTGCAACGGAATGTTTCGTGGATGAACTTGCGGGCCTCGCACAGAAAGATCCTTACGAGTTCCGGCGCGCTCTCTTGCAGAAGCATCCTCGCCATCTTGGTGTGCTTGATCTCGCCGCACAGAAAGCGGGATGGGGAAAACCATTGCCGAAAGGGATGGGCCGAGGAATTGCGGTGCACTTTGCATTTGAAAGTTACTCCGCGCACGTGGCGGAAGTTTCGGTGGAAGACGGCAACGTTCGGGTGCACCGCATGGTATGTGCCATCGACTGCGGGCAGTATGTGAACCCGGGCATCATCGCGGCGCAGACCGAGGGCGGCGCGATTTTCGGCGCGTCGGCGGCGCTCTTTCAGGAGCTGACTTTCGAGAACGGACGCCTGCGGCAGACAAACTTTAATACTTTTCCGGTAATGCGCATGAATGAGTGTCCGCAGATTGAAACTCACATCGTCGACAACCACGAGAAGTCGGGCGGCATCGGAGAGCCCGGGGTTCCATGCGCTGCGCCGGCGATCGCCAATGCTATATTCGCCGCGACCGGCAAACGAATCCGCAAGTTGCCTATCCGCCTGTCGGAGGCCGTATGAAGCATTTGAATTTAGTTCTTTGGAGTCTGATGTTGTGCGGCACGGCTGCCGCGACATGGCTGTGGCATCCCGTAGCCGCTGCCGGACCTGAGGCCGCGCGCGCGGCTGCGGCCAGCGACGATGGGGCTCTGTTTACCGCGTTCGTCCCGGTGCTGCGGCATCCGCGCTGCATGAATTGCCATTCCAAAGGCGATTACCCGCGTCAGGGCGATGACTCGCATCCGCACAGTATGAACATTCGACGCGGCCCGGTTGGCTTCGGAGTAACGTCGGTGAAGTGCAGCACCTGTCACCAAGACCACAATCTCGGCGCCGCGCACCTTCCGCCCGGCGCGCCAGGATGGCATCTTCCGCCTCCGAGCGTGCCGATGATTTGGGAAGGACTCACCGACGCGCAGCTTTGCGCCTCGATCAAAGATCCAAAGGAAAACAAAGGGCGCAACATCGATCAACTCGTCGAGCACCTCACGGAAGATAAGCTGGTGATGTGGGGATGGAATCCGGGCGAGGGACGAACTCCTGTTCCCATCCCGCATGACGAGTTTTCCGCGAAGGTGAAGGCGTGGCAAGCGGCTGGTGCGCCGTGCCCGGCGCAGTGACAGGCAGTAGGTTGCACTTGCAGCGGCCAGCGACCGGGTTGCCCGGTGGACAGCCGAGGCACACAAAAGCTCTTAGCTGCTAGCCGCTTTATTTGTGTCGGATCTCGACGGGTGCCCGTTGCATGCGCTCGATGCAAGAGTGCCACCATGATCCGGAGCTTGCCGTGCCGTCTTGCGCCAAGGCCGGGAGACAGGCGATAGAACCATAAACTAGCAGGCAAAGGCAGAAACGCTTCGACACAGAATCCGCCCTGACCGACATCATTCGCCCGAGCCCTCGCTTAGTTCCTGAAGCCGCAATTTACTCTATCCTCGCGGCTCTGGGTGCGCAATAAGCACCAGGCACTACTGGCTCTTCGCCCGCGCCGCCTCGAATTCATCGCCCTTCTGCCAGCCGATGAGCTTTGAGAAGCTTGCCGCCTCCCAGCCCAACGCGAAGCCGAATCGAGCCATGGCGGCATCGCCGACGAAATCCATTTCTGAATGGTATTCATCGCTCGGCTGGTGATAACGCTTCTCCGTGTATTCCTTGTTCTGTTCCAGCCCCCAGGCCTCGTTATGACCTTTAAATTTCATGCCTTCGTTGATTGAGAAAGATGGGATGCCCACACGCGCCAGGCTGAAATGATCGGAGCGATAGAAGTGTCCCGCCTCGGGGCGCGCATCGGGACGGATGGTCAACCGGAATTCCTTCGCAGTTGCCTGCACCCAGGGATAAAATGTCGTCCGCTCCGCCCCGGTGACTTCGACTTCTTCCGGCGCTCCTATAGGCTGCACGTCGTCATAATTTAAATCCAGCGTAATTTTCCCAGCCGGAATCGGTGGATGCTTGCCTAGATATTCCGAGCCGAGCAGTCCCTGCTCTTCCGCCGTCACGGCAGCGAAAATCACCGAGCGTCCGGGGCGATCTTTGGCTACGCTATAGGCGCGCGCCAGTTCCATTAGAATGCCGCAGCCGGTGGCATTGTCGGCAGCTCCGTTGTAAATGTTGTCGCCCGGTATCTCGGGACGAATGCCAAGGTGATCATAGTGCGCGGTGTACAGCACGGCTTCATCTTTCAAATTGCGGCTGGAACCGGGCAGGGTCGCCAGCACATTGTTCGATTCAAAATTCCGAACTTTGCTGACTATGTGTGTCCTGAGCTTTGCGCCAAGGTTTACGGGATGGAACTCGCGGGAGCGGGCGTCCGTCATCATCTTATCGATATCCATACCTGAACCGGCCACCAGTTTTTTCGCGACATCAAGCTGCACCCACGAGGCAACTTTCAGCGCCGGGCCCTCCAACTTCAAATAAGACTTCTCTCCCGAGTTTGAATTCCGCACCACTTCCCACGGGTAGCTCGCCATGTCTTCTTTGTGGATGAGAATCACGCCCACCGCGCCTTTGCGCGCTGCCTCTTCGTACTTGTAGGTCCAACGCCCATAATAGGTAAGTGCCTTACCTTTGAAAAACTTGGGGTCATCCGAGGGCGGCTCGTTTACCAGCATGAGCAAGACTTTGCCGCGAACATCCACACCTTTGTAGTCGTCCCAGTTATATTCCGGAGCTTCGATGCCGTAGCCCACATAAACGATGTCGGTGTCGACATCGGACTGCGCCTGCTGCGTTTGATCGTAGGCGACATACTCATCGAGGGGCTTCAAATCCATGGACGGACCTTGTTTGGGCAGCAACACAAATTGCGTCTGCGGGAGCGTGGTAATCCCTACGAGCGGCACCTTCTGCAGGTACGATCCATTGTCGCCGGCCGGTTTTAATCCGTATTCGGCAAACTGCGTGGCAATGTATTCCGCGGCGATGTCCCCGCCGCGCTGGCCTGTGCCGCGGCCTTCGAGCAGATCATGCGAGAGAAAGCGGACATGCCAGCGGATGTGTTCGGGATTAATGGTTTCCATCGCGGCGAAAGCGGTAGACGGCAGGTGCACCGAGGCAGCTTCACGGCTCGGCGCCGCCGGCTCGGGAGGGGGCACCGCAGCTCCTTCCGCCCAGCCCAGCAAACTCATGGCGGTAATCACGATTACGACGACACTTCTTCTTACAATCGCTTGCATAGACCGGGTTTCTCCCCCGACGAGGTGGCGCACGGCGCGGGAAAATTCTTGGAATCAGTAATATTGTTTGTTGACTGAAAGAATTGTAACGGAGAAGCGGGGTTTTGTTGCTAGACACGGCAGGGTTACCCGCACGGCAGGCCACTCGCCACCCGGGCCTTCAGGCCAATGTGGGGTTGTACTTGCGAGGGTTGCCTTCCGCGTTCGCGGCAGGCCTTACATTTTTTGTGTCCCGCGACCGCGGGATCAATTCTTAGAGCCTCAACCGGCGCGAAAGTCGCGTACGTCTTCCCCAGGCTGAAAGATTATGGCTGGCATCGCTCCTCGAGACTCTGCCATCCTGCGATTAAGTTCTGCGAAGTCGGCCTTTACCCAGGCGACACTAGAGAGTTCAATTTGGCCGTCCTGCGCGATCCAGAAAATCGTCGGGACATTTGTCAGGCCATAGGCATTCGACACGGGATACATGTGGGTGTCGTCGAGCAGAACTGGAAACGTCACACCGAATTCCTTCGTGAAATTCGCCGTCTCCCGGGGATCGTTCTGCGATACGCCGACGATCCTCGTCCCCTTGTGCCCGTATGCCCGCTCCAGGCGCTCCAGAAATGGAAAGGCATATTGGCATGTAGGACACGAGACTTTGAAAAATGCCAGCACCACCGCCCCGTGCGCCAGTTCGTCGCGCAGCACGAAGCGCTTGCCATCCATGGCTCTGAGTTCAAAATCGGGGGCTTGAGTGCCCACGGTTAATGCTGACATTCAGGTAATCCTCCCATTTTATTCTTCGGATGTTTCGCAGTCACACCATACCTACCTGCCCTGGCTTAGCTTCATTGTAGATGAGGCGGGAAGCAAGCAGTTGCCGGTCTGGCCGTAGGATCGCGGGGGCAGTTCTTCAGCGAAGATCCGCCTTGCGCAGAATTTTTCGAGCCAGCCCGGTCAGTGCAACTTTCGGCAACTTCTCCACCGCGATCCAGTTCCCGGCGGTGCCCGGCGGGTTAGTGTCGCGCCATACGCTCACCGTGTAGTCGGTTACCGTGATCGAGTGCCGCAGGGTGAACAAGGGACTGGCCGCGCCATTTGTCTCGGCGAGTTCCGGCAATTCCCACATTCCCGCCATCAGCGATGCGTCTCGTGCTCGTTGAACGAGAAAGACCGCGCGCTCGCAGCCGTCTCCACTGCGACAGTGCAGGGCGTAATGAATTTCACGTTTCTTTTGTGGAACTGGTTTCTCTGTCGGCGGGAGTGCACCACGCGTCGAACACAGCTCGAGCACTGGACATGTTAAACACCCAGGAGCCCGTGGTGTGCACACCACCGCGCCGAGCTCCATCATCGCCTGATTGAAATCACCCGGACGCCTTCTGTCCAGCAGATCGTTCGCTGCGGCCCATAACTCTTCGATCACCAGACGCTCTCCCAACACGCGCTGCAAGACACGCTCGACATTGCCATCGAGCGCGGCAAGCTGCTGATCAAATACCATGCTGGCGATTGCGGCGGCCGTGTATCGACCAATCCCAGGCAGCGCTCGCAATCCTTTTTCAGTCTGCGGAAATCTGCCGCCGTGCGCGCGCACGAGTACTTTAGCCGCCGCATGCAGCATGCGCGCGCGCCGGTAGTATCCCAGGCCGCTCCACGCCGCGAGCACGCTTGCCTCGCGAGCCGCTGCCAGCTTTTCGACTGTGGGAAAGCGGCGCAGGAATTCGTTGTAGTGCTCGATTACCGCGGCCACGCGAGTCTGCTGCAGCATGATCTCGGAAAGCCAAACACGGTAGGGATCGCGGTTCTGACGCCAGGGTAGATCGCGGCGATGCGCGTCGTACCAGGTGAACAGCCATCGGCGAAATGTTGCCTTCAGCGAATCAGAAAGGCAGCGGCGTTTGCGCGGGGATTTCAAAATGGATTCCGTCAGGTACCTCAGCGGCTAAAGCCGTCATCGCTTTTGCAGCATTTACCGCAGCGCTGAAGCGCCGTATCTTCGGCCGTGTTCACAATCTTCGGAAAGAATTTCAGGCAAGCCATCGTGCTCAGCCTAGGCCCGGACAACTCATCTGTTGCCATATTGAGAAGCGCCGCTTCCGCAGGTTGTCTTCCCTGCCATTGACCGGGCGCTTTCAAGCACGAAATAATAGCCATGCTTTGGTTTCGCGACATTCGCGTGACCTGTTTCACGCCCAAGAGCAGCGAGGAGCATTATGAACGACTTCAACCGCAAGGTGGAAGATGCGTCGGCGCGCGTCAGCAAGACTGTCGCCGAGGCCGCCGAACGGATCGAGAAAGAGATCCCTGAGTTCATCAAATACCTCAACGAAGAGGTGGTGCCTTCGGTGCGTCAGCACTCAACGAAGGCCCTGCGCGTGGCCTCGGAGAAGCTTTCCGAATTTGCCGATTACATGGAGAAACATCCGCACCCTCCGAAGTAGCCCTCTTGGACGAATTAGAACACCCTCGCAAGCACCGACAGCGCGCCGAACGCGCCATAGGGGCCGCAGTTTTAGTATTTCCGATCCTGCTGCTCGCCGGCTGCGGACATTCCAAACAAGCCCGTGCGAATGTACCGCCACCACCCTTGCCACAACCTTCTCCGGCGGAATCGAGGTCCCGACCTGAAGGCGCGGCGAAGAACGACCGTCTGCCCGGCAGCGCGGAGAACGACATCGATCCCGCCGAGCCCACCATTGCCGCCGGTTCAACGCCCTTAGCGACGGAAACCGGTCGGGCAAGCTGGTACGGGCCGCCTTATCACAATCGCGTGGGCTCGAACGGAGAAGTCTATAACATGCACGCGATGACAGCGGCGCACCGTACTTTGCCGCTGGGCGCGATTGTGCGCGTGACGAATCTCAAGACCGGCCACAGCGCTCTCGTCCGCATCACCGACCGCGGACCGTTCATCCCGGGACGCATTCTGGATTTATCCTTGGCTGCGGCCCGCAAGCTCGATATTTACCTGCCAGGAGTTGCGGAAGTGAAAGTGGAAGTGATGCAAACTCCATTGCCGCTTGCAACCGGCGGAAAGTGGGCAGTACAGATTGGAAGTTTTGCGCATGAGCCAGAAGCCAGCAAATTCGCGGACCATCTCGCCCGTCGTTACAGTACAGCGAAAGTACAGCACTTTGGCAGTCCTATTGGAGATTGGTGGGTACGGGTACACGTGCTGAACGATGATCGCGAGCGCGCCCGGAAACTTGCCGCAGAAACCCAGACGACTGAAGGCGCAGTTTTTTTAGTAAGGCTGGATTAGTCATCGTTCAATGTTTCCGTCCGCGTTCGTCAGATCGCCGGACTGGGCTCCCGCCGGACAACTGCCGACATACTTCTGATCCATAATCATAGTGGTCTCACTGACGCCGCCGAGCGCTGGAGTATAGGTGGCAAGGGTTTCGGAGTGCGCCGATGTATCGCCTGTGTAAATAACCGTTTCCGTGCTGTCCACAGCCGTACCCGCCACTATGCAATGCGACTCGACGGAATAGACGCTGCCCGGCCAATCCTCTTTGAGGGTAGTGCAGCCAACCTTCTTGTTTTTTCATAAGCGACAGCCTATATGCGTCGTAGGTATGACTGCGGCAGATCGTTATCGTTGATGAGGATTCGGTTTTTTGGTTTCCGGGATTATTGATCAACTGCCGGTGAATGGACCAGAGGCTCCTTTCTGTTGCGGCGGGCCAGCCGCACTGGCTCTTCCTAATGGCAACAAAAGAGCGGCAGCCACAGCGATCGGGGGCATCTGTGCAATCCGTATATATCATTCCCGGAACCACGCGACTTCGCGGCGCGAAAATGATTATCGGCGCGGCTGCCCTCTATCTGGCGCTACGCTTGGCCGGATCTCACAGGCTGTTTCAGAACGACGCGGAAGGCATTGGGGTTCTTCTGCAGATCATTGGCACGCTTTATAGCGTCGTCTATGCCTTTGCCATCTACGTGATCTGGGGCCAGTTTACGTCCGTCGAAAATCAGATTCTGAAAGAGTCTGGAGCATTAAAAGACCTGCTGGTTTTCAGCCAAAGCCTGAAAGAAACTGCGCGCGAACCTATGGTGCGATCCATAAAGATCTACGCTCGAGGAGTGGCGGAGAAGGAATGGAAGGCACTATCGTCGGGGGAGGACACCGACAAAACCGACAAAATGTTTGTCGCCATCATTTCCGGCGTCACTGAGCTAAAGCCGGTTGAACGACACCGAGCGCGGCCTCTACCAGCGTCTGCTTGATATCGCGAACCAGGCCAGCACCCACCGCGGTGAACGGCTTTCCCTGAGCGCGAAGCGAATGCCGGGAACGATCCTGGTGTTCGTTACGCTGACAGCGTCCATGATTATGTTCTTGCTTCTGCTTTTTCCGTTCCGTAACGTTGCTCTTGGGATAGTATCCATCGGGATCACGATCATGCTGCTCTTCTTCGCCCATTTTGTGTTGACCGATCTCGACAATCCCTTCGAAGGCACATGGAATGTGAGCACGCAGCCGTTCGCCGAACTCATCACCAGGTATCGGTAACCACTTCGGCGCTGACAATTGCTCCGTTCAGATGTTATCGTTCCGCCATGGTGAACAGCGATGACCGACCCCAGCAGTGACTGCCTCTTCTGCCGCATTCTCCGCGGAGAAATTCCATCGAAAAAAGTCTTCGAGGACGAACATGTATTTGCTTTCGAGGACATCGACCCGAAAGCGCCAACCCACGTGCTCATCATTCCGAAAAAGCATTTCGCCGGTTTGAAGGAAGCGCAGGCTAAGGACGCGGAAGTGATTGGCCGCTGCCATCTGGCGGCCGCCGAGATTGCACGGCAACGGAATATTGAGCGGGGATACCGGACGGTGTTAAACGTAGGTCCGGGCGCCGGTCAGTCAGTGTTTCACCTTCACGTGCATCTGCTAGGTGGACGCTCGCTGGGCTGGCCTCCGGGATAGGTCGAGCTCTCTTCGGTGCTTAGTTGTTCTTGGTTATCACTGCAAAGTGAAATCAACAGCACACGCCAACCGTCCACCGTGGCAATGCGGCCTTAACCAGTTCCACCGCAGCTTTCGGGTGAGCGACTTCGACAATCAGCTGGCTGTATCGCTCGTCCTTCAGTTCAATCACGACTGGTCTGTCCGGATTGTGAACATCCCAAACACCCCGCTTACCGTCCAGATAAAAAGTGCGAGCGGTCGGCACGCCGGGAACACTGGTGCTGGGGATTCTGATGCCGTGCCATGAGTTCTCTCGAAATTCCATTGGCGCATGTTGCGGAGATCAGGCCAGACCCGGCACGCCTGGTGTGCTAGCCATGCGGGGCATATGGTAACGACTAGCTCTTGGTTTGGGTCAGAATACGCCCAAGCTGAGCACAGATTGTTTCTACGCTTGTAATCAAAACATCGCCCGCGAATTCAAGGCTGGCAATTGAACGCTCGGCGGCACCGCGATGACCGAATCCACAGGCGTCTTTGACAACCACTGGAAGGTAACCAAGATCAGCGCCATGGCGCACCGTGGGTTCAATACCGATTTCCATGGCGATGCCGACGATGCCAAATGCAAGGATGCCGCAATCGCGCAAGGCAATATCCAGCGGCGTGCCTTCAAACGCCGACATGCTGATCTTGTCGAAAATTGCTTCGCTCGGCCGCGGATTCATCTCCGGAATCAGATGGAATCCCGGCGCGTCCCGCAAGAACCAAGGATTGACCTCTTCTGCCGATTTCACCCGTTGCCAAGCCATCGCCGTCCGGAACTGAGATGCTCCCATCAGCTCTTTCGGTAATGACATGTGGCGCGTGAAAAAGACACGAATTCCCGCATGGCGAGCCGCTTCGAGAACCTGAACCACTTTGTCCGTGATCTGCTTGCCATTGTCGATTTGCTTCACGATCCCAACCTGCATGTCGTACACGACCAAAGCCAGTCGTATCGGATCACAAATGTCATCCAAAGTTTGCGGAATACTTAATCCGAATGCCCGCTGCATAATGAACTCCGTATCGCAAGGTAGTCGAAATTCATTTTAGCGTGGTTGGGAGTCAGTGTAAGGTCGCTGCATCGAGCGGTCGTTTTCGGGCAACAAAAACAAGAAACCAACGGAGCTTGGCGGACGAATCGCCTAAAGAAACCGGAAGACGAGCTTTCTACGTGGCACGAAGTATCGATTCATCCAGAAAGGTTTTGGAGATCGGCAATGCCCCTTCGGGGGCGCGGAAGTGGGACTCATCCGTACTGGCGGGATCGTTGACATCCAATTTCCCGAAAACTCTCACGGCTGACCCGTTCTTGCCGAGATCGCCCCGTTGTTTCGTGCCGCACCCCTAAGCAAAGGGCTCCGGGCTCGGAGAGCTTCATTGGCCCTGCCGTCAAGCGGGACTGGCGCTGGACGGAGAACGCTGCGGTTGCCCGGCAGTTCCCAAAGGTCGGTCCTGCCCGCGCAAGTCCAAACTGAAACAAGAAGTCGTCGTTGCCGGCCATGCACGCGCCGCAGCAAGCGGGCGAACCACGGTTGTCAAGCAGGATGCGTGGAATGAAGGTGGCAGATACGCGTTTCATGGAAGCGATTGCTCTTAAAGTGGCCTTGTTGTAACACTCTCAAGTGGCTATTGTTACCAGCCACTTCATGCAATATGTTGCTCTCCAACGACAACGAACAGGGCGAGAGTAGGAATCTGACAAAGCGTAGTGCAACAGATCGCACGGCTGGGACACGATTCAGCAGATCTTGGACGCGGGCTTTCTTGCCCGTGTCGGATTTTGTGTCGAGGGTCAGCCCTTTGTCATTCCGACGTTTTATTGGCGGGAAGGAGACAAGCCCTATCTGTACGGCTCGGCTGCCAGTCGAATGCTTCGCCGACTTGAAATTGGCGTTCCCGCCTGCATGACGGTCACTCGTGCGGAGAGCTTGATCTTATCGTGCTCTGCTTTCGGACATTCCACGAACTATCGCTCCGTTGCTTGACGGCGCAGCCCGTGTCATTCATCCAATCGCTGGCCGGTGCTGGCGCAAAGGAACGATGGATTTGTCGTGACCAACAACCACCAAATTGCACAGAAGGCAGGAGACAGGAGCGATGACAACACACAAGACTGGGACAAGTGAAAAGCGGCCGACCTTTCCTACTTGCCCTGTCGAAATCAACGCTTCTTGCCCGTCACCATATAGAAGCGGATTAAGCAGTCACGCTTCGTCCCCGAGGAGGTCAACGATGTGTCCATTCTGTTTCGCAACCGTGGGACTGGTCGTTGCCGGAGCAGTTTCTACCGGTGGGCTGGCAGCGTTGGCCGTGAAAGTATCTCGCAAGCAACGAACAGGAGAAGTCCTGCCGAACTCAGATGAAAGGAAAAATCAAAATGTCGACCAGAACAAATGAGAATCCGAATTCCGCAATGAAGACACCCCCGATCGTGTCGAAGCAGGAGTGGGAAGCTGCGCGCCAGCAGCTACTCGTGAAGGAAAAGGCCTTGACCCGCTCCCGTGACGCGCTGGCCGCCGAACGCCGCCGGATGCCGTGGCTGGCTGTGGACAAGAAGTACGAATTCGACGGACCCGAGGGCAAGGTTAGCCTGCTGGATTTGTTCGAGGGCCGCCCTCAGTTGATCGTCTATCGCGCCTTCTTCGAGCCCGGGGTGTTCGGCTGGCCTGAGCACGCCTGCCGCGGCTGCTCCCTGGGCGCCGATCAGGTCGCCCACCTGGCCCATCTGAACGCCCGCGACACCACCCTCGCCTACGCCTCACGCGCGCCGCAGGCGGACATCGCGCGCCTGAAAGCGCGGATGGGCTGGGAGATGCCCTGGTACACCATGACCGACGGCTTCGACAAGGACTACGGCGTCGATGAATGGCACGGCCACAACGTGTTCTTCCGCGACGGCGAGCGGGTGTTCCGCACCTACTTCATCAACAACCGCGGCGACGAGGCGATGGGGACCACCTGGAGCTACCTCGACATCACACCGCTCGGCCGTCAAGAGACTTGGGAGGACTCGCCGGAAGGTTACCCACAGACTCCGCCGTACAAGTGGTGGAACTGGCACGACAACTACGACGCCGATGCTTCGCCGCACCCGAAGTGGGTCGATATCATCACCGACCCTCAAGGAACCGCCTTGCGAAGGCGCGCCTAAGAGACGAAGGCGAGCTAGAGAAGGGCGCCCTGGAGCGTCGATCCGAATCGGAGGGAGGTCACAGCCTAACCGCCTGGTGTTCGCTCATTCAAACCAGCCTTACGCGCGAAGAGATGCTCGGTTTTCGAGCCTTCACCAACCTCCTCGTCGGTCAAAGTACTTTGATGCCGTTCAGGGCTTAAAATAACGCCGCCCGTGCCGGCGGAGACCTCTGTGAGTTTGCAGCATAGTTCAGAAAACTGTGCGGAAGGATCCAGCAAAGCACCTAACTGCTACCATCGTAAAAGGTCTAAGTAACTGCCTGTAATGTGCTTAATTTCATTCTAGGAGTTGCTTACATGGGCGGAGTTTTGCTGTTCCGCGCACGAATGAAGCGCGTTATCTTCATAATGGTCTTTGGACTCGCGGCACTGGTGGGGCTTTCGGCGACATACAATCTCGCCGTGTCCGCCGTGTTGCAGCATCGCTATCCACCTCCGGGGGCGATCTACCAGGTGAACGGCTACGCCATGCACCTGTACTGTACGGGCACCGGCGATCCGACGGTGGTCGTGGAAGCGGGCGTCGGTGACAGATTCATCATTTGGCAGAAGGTGCACCGGAGGTCGCGAAGTTCACTCGCATCTGCACTTATGACCGCTGCGGGTGAGAATGACCCGATCATACTGTGGGAGCGTCGGCTGGCGGATTTTACGCGCGCCAGTTCGTATCGGCCTTTCCGCAGCAGGTTGCAAGAATGGTGTTCTCCGACAGCAGCGTGCCGGACCAGATCCGCATGCCGAACGGCGGGTGGACTCCAGAGCAGGCGCGGCAGCTGCTTCGCGACACCATGTGGGGGTTACTTCAGGTATCCACGGGATGGATGCGGCTGAGCGGCCACTGCAAGAGCTACGTCGAGCAGGGACTGGACGCGTGGCTAAATCTGGCGCGGGCCACAGCGTGCCGCCCCGCTCACGCGCGCTCCGGATTTGCCGAGTGGGAGGAGTTCTGGCATTCCGCCGATGAAGCGGCAGCAGCGCGTTGTTGCGGCAACATTCCTCTCTTGATCGTCTCTCGCGATCCCGCTTGGCGCCTGGCGGGAATGAACGCTCAGGACATCGCGGCGCAGCCGATTTGGAACAAGCTGCGGGAAAGCCTGAAGTCCCTGTCACCACAGAGCCGTCGCATCATCGCCGCGGCAGCGGCCATCATGTCATGATCGACCGTCCGGATGTGGTGGTTGCTGCGATCTGGCAGGTGGTGAACGATATCCGCCAAAACAAGCCCGATTCGCAGGTGGGTACTACCGTCGTGCAGTAGGTCGCCGTCGACACCGCAAACATGCATACGGCGCCGGCCTTCAATGCCGGAGTTTCAGGGGCCTACCCGACTTCAAGCGCTAAGTTTTGGAACTTCCTCACGCTGCCAACGCGAAAGAGCTGAACCGCCCCGCGCGCGTGGTGCTATCCGGGCCCAGGAATGGAACTGGCGCTCGCGCTATTGATGTTTGAGAAAGAGATCATTTTGGGGGATCAACTCGCGCCACGGTGCCTCTTCCAGTGTAGCCCGGCCAGAAAATTGCCGGCCAACATCGCACGTTGGATTGTTGAAGGTTTGCCGGTCAATCAGAACTTGTGCGCACTCCAAGAAAGTTCGCGGTAAGCCACCGAGAGATATAATTCCCGCGTGCGACAACCTATGCGGTATGTAATGGCGGTTCGCTTTTCCAAAGCGGTTCTCGTTTTTGCAATCGCACTTTTCTACACGATTCTGGTCCTAAACAACATCACGGATTACGGCTCCAACTATGAGTTTGTCCGCCACGTCCTGATGATGGACTCAACCCTTCCGGGGAACCACCTCATGTGGCGCGCCGTCAATTCGCCGCTAGTACATACGGTCTTCTACATCGGCATCATCGCCTGGGAATCAGTCACTATGCTTCTATGCTGGTGGGCTGGTGTTCGGTTGCTGAAATCGTATCGTGCGGACGGGGCGCAATTCGCCGCTGCGCTGAACGTCGCCGTGATTGCGCTGACGACGAGCCTGCTGATGTGGTTGGTGGCATTCCTCGATGTCGGGGGCGAATGGTTTCTGATGTGGCAGTCGCACATATGGAATGGGCAGGAAGAGGCATTCCGAATGTTTACCATTGTCGGTGTGGTGTTTTTGGTTGTGGTGCAACGCGAGCCAACTCCCGATTAGTCGGCAAACCTTCTTTTGGGGGGGACTTCCCGCTTGCCCGTGATCCAGGAGTTTCTGGAATCGATTCACACAAGCCGGCTTCAGTACTGATTCTCCCAAGCATGCCTTAGCCGGCACTTGTCCGAGATGATGGATAGGATCGCTAAGGGACCGGAAGACGTGAAAAAATCAGTTAGGGCCGCAGATGAACTCCCATGAACGCGGATAACATACAGTGTTTTCTATCGGCGTTCATCCGCTCATTGGGGGCACCCACTGGATTCGCGCTGGAAGGACTACGAGATGCGGAAAGGGTTTACGAGAAAACCACAAGGGGACGAGCCCGCGACGCGAGTCAAGAACTACATCACGCGGAGCGGGCTGCAGCGCCTCAAAGATGAGCACCGGTTTCTGCTCAGTAAGGAACGCCCGGCCGTGGCGGAGGTGGTGGCGTGGGCTGCCAGCAATGGCGATCGCAGTGAAAACGCCGACTATCAGTACGGCAAGCGGCGGCTACGGCAGATCGATGGGCGGATTCGCTTTCTCACAAAGCGAATCGAAGCCGCGGAAGTGGTGGACCCGGAAGCTCCGAGAGCGGGGCAGCCGCAGACGAGGACATTCTTCGGAGCGACCGTGCGCTATGCCAATGCCGTGGGAGCGGAGCGAGTGGTGAGCATCGTGGGCACCGACGAGGTCGATCTCAACCGCAACCACATCAGTTGGGTGTCACCTCTGGGGCGCGCGCTGATGAAGTCGGCAGCGGGCGACAGCGTAGTTCTCCAAGCGCCGGGTGGCACAGAATACCTGACCGTGCTGGAAGTGCGTTACGAGCGCATTTCTGTGGAACCGTTCCGTGAACCACCTGGATCCGAGGCCTCGGCAAAGAGACTCCCTCGCCGGCGCTAATCCACCTGACGAAAAAGAGAAGAAACGGCACAGGTGGTGAAAGAGCGACGACCGTAATAGCACGCTATCGGCTTTTGGCCAGCGATGGGAGATGAGTTGAGTCGTCATAAAACGCGCTTCTGTTGACCAATCCGCTCAACCCCCGGCTTGTCGGGAATCCGGAAGTAATCCGCAAACAGGCTCCCGAAAATCGCTCCGATGGTTCCCGCTCATGCCTGACACGTTTTCCGCGTGTTTGAGAGCACTGAGCCCGGATATGGTTCTTCACCGATTATTACGCGGTGAGGCCGGGGATGCTCTCAAAAATACCGGGCAAGGGTGCAGCTTACTTAACCAGAATGCATGCAATCGCGCGAGGAGGAATCTGAAATTGGAAATTTGGGACTTGAAAGTGGAAAAGACAAAGGCAACGGCAAAGGCCGCAAGCCTCGGCGGACGCGAGGGCGGCGTCGCGTAGATGAGGAGCGGAATCGGGACTACGTGCCGAAGACGACGCGCGTGCCTGTGGAAGGCATGATGAGCTTTTCGGGCATCTCGCGCTGGATTGCCATTATGGTGCGGAAGCCGGTGCAGTGCATGGGAATCAAGTAGTCCGGGTTGATCTCCTTCATCGCTTCCACGGTCTTGGCGATGAGTTCATCAGGATAGGGGGCCAGGTGCCACCCGCCGACCACGGCGTGGACCTTCTCGATCCCGGTGGATTTCTGGATCTGGCGGACCGAGTTGATGATGCCGGCGTGGCCGCACGATGAGATCACGACGAGTCCCCGGTCTTTCACGTTGTAAGCGGTGGCGTGCTCGCCCCAGAAGATATCTTTCACCAACTCGCCCGGCTTGGCTTCCATCTTGACTGTGCCGGGAGGAAAGTGGAAGGTGGCGTCGCATGCGGAGCCGGGCGCGCCGGCTTCGAGGCGAGCTGCCGGAAGAGACGTCTCGAAATCGGTGATTCGCGCGATGTGGCCTGAGGTGAAGGCGTGGCCCGCCACTACGGTGGGCTCCTCCGCGATCACGACCTTCAACCCTCGCGCTTCCAGCTCAGCCCGCTTGAGCTCACCGTAGTCGAGTTTATTGCCGTCGGGCTGCACCACCCAGCGATGGCAGAAAGTATCGCGTCCTCCGGCATAAAGAGTGAGCCCTGGTTTGGCTTGTCCCTGGAGGGCCTTCGCCAAATCGGGCAGGCCACCGTAATGATCCTCGTGCCCGTGGCTGATGATGAGGGCGTCGGCCGTGGCGGGATCCGCCTTCAAGCCCTTGAAATTGTTTGTGAGCGTCCGGGGCGTGAGCGCGAAGTCCAGCAGGATCTGTTTTTCCTCTGCGCCTCGGAAGGACTTCAAGTGAAAGGCCAGCCCATGTTCCGACAACAACGAGACCTCTGAGCCGTAGGGATGAGGCAAAGTATTCCGAGTGATCGTGAGGTTGCCGATTTTCCCGCCCTTGGCGAAGACGTCGTAAATGTTGTCCACCAGGTTGGTGACAACGAGGCGGTCAGTGGTGGGGATTTCCTTCGGAGCATCGAGGAGACTTCCGAAGCGGCCCGTGCCGCCCACTAGGAACGTTCCGCCTGCTGCGGCTCCCAGCTTCAGGAATTCGCGCCGGTGCATGATTGTCCCCCTTCATCTGACCCGAGAGTACCTTCTTTGGCTTCGAAGACGGTAAACATTGTAACCCCAAAGGACTTAGCTGAGAGCCACCTATTCTCGGCTGGCTTTGAGACGGGCTGGCCCTTCGAGGATAGCCAGGAGAGCAGTCTCGCAATAGACTCGGTCGCGCTTCGCATCGCCTAGCGTGAGTCACATCCACCTTCTTAGGCGCCGAAAATAGCGTTCCGCGTTATTTTCACAATATAGGATAATCGAAAACAGCGAGATTAGCTTCCGCACCGTCGGCCGCAACCGCATCGCGGACGATATCGTGAAAACGATGGCGGCGGCCGGCTACGCGGTGCGAGAGAACGATCCCTTCACGGACAAGCCCTCCCTGGTCATCGGAGCCCGCGAAACCTCTCCTTACGCAAACAGTCTGCGGTTGCTCTGGCAGAAAATGCGAGAGCCGGTCATCGAACGCTTCCCGAAAGCGCCGGGCCCGCCGCGCAACATCGAGGCGTACCTCAAGCGCGTCACCGACGCCTATGTCACGGACGCCTATCATTCGCTGTCGATCGAGGGCTACCGGGTGACGCCCGCTCTTATCGAGCGCGTCCGCAGGGGCAGCCGGAATCCGGAAGCTGACGAGGGCGATCGCGAACAACGGAACACCATCGCGGCGCGGGGCTACTGGCAGGCCTTTCAGGCCGTGCAGAAAAGCCTCGGCAAAATTCTGAAGGGCGAAAATCCGGGAGAGGTCGCGGACGCGGACCACGGCACGTGGTACCGGGAGTTGTTCGCGCCGAGTGTCGCCGTCGGCCTGCTAAAGCCCGCCGATCTCGCAGGCTACCGCAACGGCCAGGTCTATGTCCGCGAGTCGATGCATGTGCCGCTCAACCGGGACGCGGCGAGGGACGCCATGCCGGCGTTCTTCGACCTGCTGCGGGAAGAGCCGCGCCCGGCCGTCCGTCTGATGCTCGGGCACTTCATCTTCGTCTATATCCTTATATGGATGGCAACGGCCGCGTCGGGCGCTTCGTGGACGGTCATTCCGGTAACCAACCGCAACGCCTACGTAAACGCCCTTGAAAAAGCGAGTGTCGGCGAGGATATCGTGCACTTCGCGGACTTCCTCGCCGGGCTGGTGAAAAAACGACTGGCGGGAGAGCCCTTGCCGGCGGTGCCGAAAGCTTCACTCGCAGACGAACGCTAAAACAATTCTCCAGCTGCAGGCAGTGCGAATGTAAGTTGCACAAGACCACACGAATTGTCGATTGGGATTCTTTTTCGACTGGGCCATCCCCGCAAGAACGACTCGATCGAACCATTTCTCACATTTTCAGCGGTGCCCCCCTGCCACTCATGGTCGCAGCACTAACTTGCCGCGGGTATGGCGCAACTCGACCTGTCGGTACGCTTCCCGCACGTCGTCGAGTGCGAAGACTCCGGCAATCGGCACTTCCAGTTCGCCCTGCGCGACGAGGTCGGCCAACTCGGCCACCACTGCTGCCGTCGCCGCATCCGCGCCACCTTTTGACTGGACCCCGAACTGCTTCACGGCATCGAAATCGGCGATGGTGTCGATCCTATCGGGCGGGAGTCTGAGTTGTTCTACCGCCATGGCGACGTATCCACCACCGAAGAAATCCAGCAGGGCGTCGATGCGCCCGGACTGTGCTGCGGCGCGCAGCCTGGCCGGCAGGTCGTCACCATAGTTGACCGCGACCGCGCCATGGTCGGCGAGCCAGACATCATTGGACGGCCCGGCGATGCCGAGGACCGTGGCTCCTGCGCGTCGGGCGAGTTGAACCGCGATCGAACCGACACCGCCCGCTGCTCCCACGATCGCCACCGTATCTCCCGGTACAAGGCGCACCGCCCGCACCGCAGCGTAGGCGGTGACACCCGCCACAAACAACGAACCGGCCACCTCCCAGGGCACTGCGGCCGGCCGCGGTGTCAACTGATTCGCGGGAACAGTCACGTATTCGGCGTGGCTGGACCGCCGCATGGAGAAACCAATTACCTCATCGCCGACAGCGAAACCGCTGACGCCGGGACCGAGTTCGGCCACCACCCCCGCAAGGTCGCTACCCTGACCGGATGGAAACGTCGCCGGAAATAGGTGATGCAGCGCGCCACTCCGGATCACAGCCTCACTCGGATTGATGCCAGCTGCCCTGACCTCGACGAGAACATCACCGACTCCCGGAACAGGACGGGGCACATCGCGCACCTTGAGGACGTCAATGCCGCCGTACGAATCGAACTGCACTGCTTTAGGCATGGAGCCCGCTCCAATCCTGCGTCTTGGCCCAGGACTCAAAGTCGTGGAAGGCGACGTCGGAAAATTCACGGCGGAGCGCGGCGCGATCCACCGCAAAACCGACGCGATCGAACCATTCGTACATCTTGACCGCATCCTCGCCCATGCGCTGGCGGACGACATCGAGCGGGACTTGATAATAGCTAAATGGGCGCCCGGTAACGCGCGAGAGAATAGCCATGGCATCGTTCCCGCAGAGTTCGTCGCCCGCGAGGTCAAAGCGCTTGCCCGTGAAGCGCCCGGCGTCCTCGAGGACGCGAACCGCGACCGCCCCGATGTCCGCGACGGCAACTTGCGCGAGCGCCCTTGTCGGCGGAAGTGCTGCCGCGTAGGTCCCTTTAGCGAGCTGCTCTTTTACGAAATAGAGGTTCTCCATGAAGGAAACGGGCGCGAGAATCGTTGCGCGGACGCCGATTTTGGCGATGTGCTTTTCGACCTCGTACTTGCTATCGAAGTGCGGAACGCCCGTCTGTCGGTTGGCGGAGCCGACGGAAGTGAAGACCAGATGCACGCCTGCTACCTTGGCCGCATCGGCGGCTGCAATGCCTTGTTTCGTCTCCGCGTCCGTCCCTCCCGACGGCATAGTCATAGCGAAGAGAGAGGTCGCTCCTTCGAGGGCCTTGGCAATCGCCCCATTGTCTTCGAGCGACGCCGCAACTAGTGTCGCCCCAGCGTTCGCCAGCAACTTGGCCTGGTTTGCGTTTGGGTCGCGCGTTATGGCGCGCACCTTGTGGCCTCGCTCAAGCAGGCCTCGCGCGACCGCACCGCCTTGTTTACCCGTGGATCCTGCGACAACAACTGTGAGCTTTTGTGCCATGTTTTTGTCCTTTCTCCTAATTAGGCCCGCGTCTACAAGCGCGATTGGAACAATCCAGAAAAGGCCGGTCGCACGTTGATGAAGATCGCGGCCCACATTGCCGTTACGAAAAGAGCGAACGGAAGCCCGTTCGGGGCCATCAGGGCGTGGAACGTAAGGATGTTCACAAGCACCGGCGCCAGCAATGCCACTGCCAACGGTACGTAGCGGTTGACCAGCAGCAATACACCTGCGATGACCTCAAATGCGAAGATCACCCACAGGTAATGCGAGACATACAGGGCGCCCATGAACTGTCCAGCTATGCCTCCCGGTGGGGGAAGGGGTATGAAGTTCAGGAAGCCGTTCAGCCCCATAACGAAGAAGATCACGCCCGCCAGATATCGGGCGATTACGGAAGCGATTCTCATAACCGAGTTCTCCTTTTAGATCGGCGCCGATTGTATGGCGCCAATTATATTGATGTCAATATAATTGATGAAGTATACTTTTCGGAGATTCAGGTTTTTTATGAGCCGAGGCCTTCAAGGAACGAACCATGTCTGGCTGGTAATGATGAAGGCGATGCGCGCGCTGACAAGGTACGCAACCGCTGGTATTGAGGAGACCGGTCTCGGCCTCTCGGATTTCGGCGTGCTGGAACTCCTGCTGCACGACGGGCCTTTGCCCGTCAATACGATAGGCCCAATCGTAGATTTGACCCCGGGCTCGATCAGTATCGCTGTCGATCGGCTTGTCGCGAAGGGCCTGGTCAGCCGGGTTGAGAGTGCCGAAGATCGACGCGTTCGGATCGTTGCCCTCACTCCACGCGGCAAGGATCTCATCGTTTCCGCCTTTCGCAAGCACTCCGGGCAGATGAAGAAAGTATTCTCTGATCTGAGCCCCGAGGAGCTTCGTGGCCTCAAAGTGAAGCTCAAGAAAGTCGGGAAGCGCGCCGCCGCGCTGACGGAGAAGGGCTGAGCGGCTTCATGCCAGCCCGCGTTTTATGCTGGACGCTAAATGCTGCGTTCCTTAGGCCAGGCAGGGGCATCGTCCAAGAGATAGAACTCAAGATCGAGTGATCGAGCGCAGTATCAGAAAGCTGGCTGTGGCAGGCTGTCCTTTGACTGTCCAATAACGATTTCTTAGCGCTTCTCACAAGGCTTTTCGAGGGCCACCCGCGTCTTGTAGGTTGTTGAAATTCCAATTCCCTGTGGGCTCATAACCTCACGCTCCTTAGGACTCCTTCGAGTTTCGTGGGCATCCTTAGTTGTCGGAGCTTTTGCAAATTGGGCGTCCGGCGCAGCAATGCACCGGAGGGTCACTCGTCAAAGTCGGTGGAACCTACGTCGCGTGAGCGATAAGGCAATACCGAACCAAGCCCCCGGAAGCGTGGGGGAAGGCGTAGAGACTGGATGGCGAGCATCCCACGTGGATGAAGGTACAGTCCGACTCTCATCGAAAGGTGAGCCAGATCGCATAACCCAAAGCTCGGTGGTTCAAATCCACCCCCCGCAACCATGAACGCCACTGCAGAAACGCAGTGGCGTTCGCCTGTTTTCAGGGGGGTGAGTTCACCTCGAAGCCGTTCTTGGACTTCCCAGAAGCCCGTTTTATCGGTACTTTCAAAGTTTCAAAGGGCCAAGGCCACGCTTCACTCCGACAGTCGGAGGGCGTTTATCAGGGCGGACAGAGCGGCGGGCTGGTTACGACGGCTGGGGTAATAGAGAAAATATCCAGGGAATGATGGGCACCAATCCCTGAGGACTTGTACCAAACGCCCTTCTGCAATCAGGCCAGCAATCGTGTCTTCCATTGTAGTTCCAATTCCTACCCCATCCAAGACGGCCTGGATGACGAGGTCTGGATCGTCAAAGGATGCAGGGCCTTGAGGGCTGACCGTTTTAGCGTTTTCCGACCCTTCTCAAACTCCCATCGATAAAGACCGTTGCTGAACCGGAAGCCGATGCAGGATGGTCTTTGAGGTCTTTCGGGCTTCGGGGGATAGGGTTTGACTCGAAATACCCGGGAGCCCCGACCACGGCGAGACGCATTTCTTTGGTCACGCGTACCGCGATCATGTCCCGCTGGATAAACTCGCCAAGCTGGACACCTGCGTCATACTCACCGGCGACCAGGTCGACAGGGTCGTTGGATGAAGTGATCTCCAAGATGATTTCCGGATAGGTGCGATTGAATCGAGTAGCTTCGGCAGAATTACCATCTGGGTCGCTGTTCGAGGGATGATGAGCCGAATTCGACCTGCAGGATTTTCCCTTTGCTTTCGGGCCTCCGCGACGGCCCGCTCGATTCGCTCCAAGGCGGGAGCAAGCTCTTGTAGAAGCGCTGTGCCTGCCGCTGTTGGAGAGACGCTTCGCGTGGTTCGCGCGAGCAACTGAATACCAAATCGCTTTTCGAGCCCGCGCATGGAGTGGCTCAACGCGGATTGAGAGATGCCAATCCGGCTGGCAGCGCGTGTGAAACTGCGCTCTTCCGCAACCGTTGCGAACGCCGAAAGCTCCGCCAACTCACTTCGTCTCATTCATGAATGATACTCATGACGCCTTGCGCCGGAAAGCGGATTGTTTCATGAGCAACGGCATCTTATTCTTTGTGTGTGCGAATCGATCTAGATCACACAACCTGGAGGACGTAATGCAGACACGCACATTGGGCAAGAGCGGTCTTAAGGTATCGGCACTTGGTCTCGGATGCATGGGCTTGAGCTTCGGCCTTGGGCCCGCAACGGAAAAATCAGAGGCGATTAAGCTCATCCGCGCCGCCGTCGAGCGTGGCGTCACGTTCTTCGACACTGCCGAGGTCTATGGCCCGTACGTCAACGAAGAGGTGGTGGGTGAAGCGCTCGCGCCCTTCCGCAAAGACGTGGTCATCGCCACCAAGTTCGGCTTCGAGCCCGATCCGAAGAATAACGGCAAGTGGACTGCCCTTAACAGCCGTCCTGACCACATCAAGCATGTCGTCGAAGCCTCTCTTAAGCGCCTTCGGACCGACACCATTGACCTCCTTTATCAGCACCGCGTCGACCCCAACACGCCCATCGAAGACGCTGCCGGCACCGTCCAGGACCTCATCCAGACAGGCAAGGTCAAACACTTCGGGCTCTCTGAAGCAGGCGCAAAAAACATCCGCCGCGCACACGCGGTGCAACCCATCACTGCACTGCAGAGCGAGTACTCCCTCTTCTGGCGCGAGCCCGAGCACTCCGTTATGCCCACGCTCGAAGAGCTCGGTATCGGCTTCGTCCCCTTCAGCCCGCTCGGCAAAGGCTTCCTCACTGGCAAGATCGACGCCTCCACCAAGTTCGACAGCACCGACTTCCGCGCCATCGTCCCACGATTCAGCGAAGAAAACCGCAAAGCCAATCAGGCACTCGTCGATGTCGTAACGGAATTCGCAGAGCAGAAGAAAGCGACACCCGCACAAATCGCGCTCGCTTGGCTACTCGCCAAGAAGCCATGGATCGCACCTATCCCCGGCACCACCAAGCTTTCACGCCTCGAAGAAAACCTCGGTGCGACATCCGCCGAACTCAGCATTCAAGACGTGCGCGTACTAGAAGAAGCCTCCTCAGCAATCAAGGTCGAAGGTGAACGCTACCCCGCAACTCACGCGAAGCTGATCGACCGCTAAGCGAAATCTTCCTCACTCAACTGAATTATGGAGAGAACAATGAACATCACATTTGAAAACAAGGTCGCCCTGGTGACGGGCGCAGCATCCGGTTTAGGTCTCGCGACAGCAAGAGCTTTTGCTGAAGCTGGCGCATCTGTCGCGCTCGCTGATTGGAGCGAGAAGGAAGTGCAGGCTGCAGCGAAGGAACTCGCTAACAAAGGTCACAAGACGCTGGCCGTTATCTATGAGGTGTCGGATGATGCGCAAGTCGAAGCGATGGTGAAGAAGACTGCGGCTGAGTTCGGCCGATTGGATGCTGCCTATAACAACGCTGGCATCCAGAATGTTCTTGCAGAAACCGCCGACTCTCCACGCGCTGACTATGACCGTGTGATGGGCGTGAATCTGCGGGGTGTCTGGAGCGGCATGAAGTTCGAGCTCCAGGTCATGCGCCAACAAGGCAGCGGCGCCATCGTGAACTGCTCTTCGCTCGGAGGTCTGATCGGCGGCAATCAGCGTGGAACGTATCACGCCGCCAAGCATGGCGTGATCGGCTTCACCAAGTGCACCGCGCTTGAGTACGCGACTCGCGGCATCCGCGTGAATGACGTCTGCCCCGGCATGATCCAGACACCGATGTCCGACAAGACGGTCGCCGAAGGCCAGGGGCCAGAGTTGGACAAGATGCTCCAGACCTTTGTGCCCATGAAACGCCTCGGCCGTCCTGAAGAGATCGCCGATGCCGTTCTGTGGCTCTGCAGTGACAAAGCGAGCTACGTCACCGGCCAGTCGATCTCCGTAGACGGCGGCTATGTAATGCGCTAGGGAGGGTTTCCGTGGGTCAGCCCGCATTCGACGATCCGACCAAGCAGGTCAAATCTGAAGCCGGAGCGCCGGTGAATGCTGGCCGGCGCTCTGTTGTCAAAGGCGGTCTAAGCCTCAGCATCATGGCACTTTGGCAGATCGAGCCGCTTGAGGATCAGGAAAAAATATGGCTGAGAACAACAAGAAGAGCGGTTCGCTACCCGGGCGTCCGTCCCGCGCCAAGACTTGTCTAAGAAACTATTTGCTCTCTTCATGACCATCTGTCCGAGATGGCGACAATTCGTCCAGAACCCGATCTTGGCTTGCCGCAGCGGAGTTTTTCCAGGATTAGCGTTTCCGTTTCTGCCGGAAGCGCGCGTCTATGCGAAGGGAACGGGCTGCAATGCGTCGGAACGGGTAAGCCGATATGCCGAACGTCTCGATTCGGAAGAAGCCACGTTCCGAGTACACTGGACAGGACAATTATTGAGATGTAAAGTTATCTCCGTGGCCCAAGTGAAAGCAAGATTGAACGGCGAAGCAAGACAAAAGCACCCCGTGCATTCGCGCCAACTAGACGCAGCGGTAAGCATCCTGCGGGCCGCCAATTATGTGGACCGTTCTTGTTCCCCGGTGTTCGATCAACATGGCATCACCTCGCAGCAATTCAACGTCCTGCGCATCCTGCAAGGCGCAGGGATGGAGGGGCTTCCGACATTGGACATAGCAGAGAAGATGATCGAACAGGCACCAGGTATAACGCGCTTGCTGGATCGCCTGGAAAGGAAGAAGCTCGTGCGCCGGGAACGGCCCCCCGATGACCGCCGACAGGTTCTTTGCTACATCACCAAGCCCGGGCTCGATCTGCTGCAAGAACTCGACACCCCCTTTAGGAACCGGGTAAACCAAGCCTTGCATAGGCTGGAGGAATCCGAACTCGAAGAACTGATCCGTTTGTTGACAGTCGTGCGAGGCGAATAACATTCGACGACGTACGTCCCTGCAGCTGGACTCTCAGGAACTCCAAAGAGTTTGTATCCAAAGGAAGTGAGGCTGCGTCCAATAAATTGACTAGTCAATAGTCTAATGATCCACTGTTAGGACAGTGGATTCCTAATGAGCAAAAGGAGTCGCTATGAATTCAAAGAACCCTGTGTTGAGGATTTCAGTTTTCGTTTATCGCCCTGTTCGCAGGGCTGAGCGTGACCCTAGCGCAAGCCGGGCCCACAGCTGACGTCGTAACGATCATCTCTAATTTGGAAAATGATGCCGTTAAAGCCGATTTGGCCGACAACCCTGACTTTTATCAGAAAGTTCTGTCTGAGGACTGGACCCGGGGCGATAGCGATGGAACCTATTTCACCAAGGCCGTGCTCTTGAATCTAATGGCCGACACAAAGAGCATTAAGACAAACAGCGAACAGATCTCTGAACTCAAGGTGCGCGTGTACGGTTACACCGCCGTAGCGACCTACAAGGACACCTATGACCTCGTGATCAAGGGTGAACATCGCGCGCACTCCATCATCGTCACTGACACTTTCGTCAAGATGGGCAGCGAATGGAAGCAGGTGCGAGTCACGGATCAGAGTCGAAGTAGCCGCTCACTCCCATGTTGAATCAAAGGCGCCCGTGCAGGCCTCTTCACCATCAATCGAATTGAATTGGGGGGGGGCCTGCTCTGGTGGCTGGTTCGTTGCGTCGAGAGCGGCTGAAGGGTACGACGCCCACACATCAGAGCAAATCAGAAAATGCTGTGAAGAGGACACATGTTTGCACGTATAGGCGTATGGCAACGATTCGCGACGAGCAATAGAGAATTGGAACCAGCAAAGATGTCCTCTTCAAACGATGTGCTGCTGGAACCGCGCAGGATGCGGCTGAATTCTCTGGATACTTGGCGTGGTCTTGTGATCTTCCTTATGATGCTCGACCATGTGAGGGACTTTTTCAATCGCGGCGCTCTGACGTCGACTCCGACCGAAGCGGGCCATACGACAGTACTCCTGTATTTAACACGGTGGATTACTCACCTGTGCGCGCCGACATTTCTCTTCTTGGCGGGAGTAGGGATTCGTCTTCAGTATGAGAAGGCTGGGCCGTCGAGAGGGCTGTCGCAGTTCCTGGCGACGCTGGGGCGCATGGCTGATGTTTCTCGACTTTACAGTCGTGAGTATGGCGCTGAATTTTGGGCGCCCGTTCTTCTTCGTGCAGGTGCTCTATGCGACGGGCCTGAGCATGATAGCGATGGCTGCGCTGGTCTGGATTGGGCCGCGTCTGGTGCTAGTTGCGTATTCCGGACGAAGCCGATCAGCGTTCCGGGGTGATGTCGATCACGATTCCGGGCTGAAGCCGATCAGTGTTCCGGGGTGAAAGCGATCACGCTTCCGGTGCGAAGCCGATCAGTGCTCGGGTTTGGCCGGAAGGGTGATCGGAATCCCGGAACAGCTGTGGAAAAGTCCGTGGCGACGCTGGACACGAACAGTGGGTACCTTGCCTCTGAGAGGAGGTGGAAGTGCCTGCAGAAAGAGTGTCCATGCGAAAAACACACGAGGTCCTGCGTCTCCACTTCGACCTGAAACTAAAGCAGCGCCAGATCGCCCGTAGTGCGAATCTGAGCCAGAGTACGGTACACGAATATCTGCGTCGGTTCACGGCGGCGGGTTTGTCCTGGCCGCTTCGGGAGCAGATGTCCGAAGCGGAGTTGGAAGGCGCCTTATTCTCCGCCGATGCGAAGCCATCGCGTGCCCCGACCCGCAACCTTCCTGACTTTTCTCACATCCACAAAGAGCTTCAGGAACACAAGCACGTCACCTTGCAGTTGCTGTGGGAAGAGTACACAGCGACGCATCCCGACGGCTACCGCTACAGTCAGTTCTGCTACCACTACCAGCAATGGAAACGCCAGCGGGACGTAGTGATGCGCCAGCAACATCGCCCCGGCGAGAAGCTGTTTGTCGATTGGGCGGGCGACAAGATCTCCGTCCACGAACCGGACAGGGGTGGTGTCCTACAGGCCTCGTTGTTCGTGGCGGTGCTAGGAGCGAGCAGTTACACCTATGCCGAAGCCACCGAGGACGAGACCATGCCCAACTGGATCGGGGCGCACGTCCGCGCCTTCGAGTTTATGGGTGGCGTGGCCGAGTTACTGATTCCCGATAACACCAAAACCGGCGTGAGTAAAGCTTGTCGCTATGAACCCGACCTAAACCCAACCTATCAGGAGATGGCCATGCACTATGGCTTAGGGGTGTTGCCGGCTCGGCGGCGGAAACCACGGGATAAGGCAAAAGTGGAGGCCGGGGTTCTTCTGGCCGAGCGCTGGATCCTAGCCGCACTCCGGCATCGCCAGTTCTTCTCTTTGGTGGAGTTGAACCGGGCCATCCGCGAACTGCTGCTCAAGTTGAATCAGCACCCGTTCAAGAAGCGCGAGGGTTCCCGTCACAGTGTGTTTGCCGAACTGGACCGGCCGGCATTGCGACCACTGCCCACCGAGCGCTTTGAGCTGGCGGCAGTCTGGTCAACCGCCAAGGTCAACATCGACTATCACATTCAGTTCGACGACAGCTTCTACAGCGTGCCCTATCAACTGACGCAGCAGAAGGTAGAAGTACGCGCCACTCCCACCACCATCGAGATCTTTCACCATGGAACACGGGTGGCCTCCCATGCTCGAGCCCACAAACCCTATACCCCGGTCACCAACTCGGAACATCGTCCCAAGTCCCATCGTGCCCATCTGGAGTGGCCGCCTTCGCGGATGATCCAGTGGGCACAAACGGTCGGCGTACACACCGCGCAAGTAGTAACCCAAATCATGGAAACCTATCCTCATCCGGAAATGGGCTATCGCTCTTGCCTGGGCATCATCCGCTTAGGGCAAAGCTACCCAGTCGCACGCATGGAAGCGGCTGCAAAGCGGGCGTTGGAAACCGGCGTTGCAAGCTTCAAGAGTCTCGAGTCCATCCTGCGGCACTCGCTGGATCAAACTCCACTGAGTGCTCCCACGCCGGCACATTCCGGCCCTACCCACGACAACGTCCGCGGCGCGGCGTACTTCGAGCAAGGAGGCGAGACATGTTGAATCAACCGACGATCGACAAACTGCTGGCTATGCGGATGGAACCGGTGGTCGAAACCTGGCGCGCTTTCGAACAGGATGAGAATACGCAAGCCCTCAGCTTTGAAGAGAAACTGTCGCTGATGGTAGATCGACTCTGGACTTGGCGCCAAAATCTGGCGCTGGAACGGCGGTTGCGCTATGCCAAACTCCGCGGCAATGCTTGCGTGGAGGATATCAACTATCGTGCCGCCCGCGGCCTGGACCGCAATGCCATGCGGGCTCTAGTCACCGATTCGGGATGGGTACGACGCCATGAGAATATTTTCATCGTGGGACCCACTGGCATCGGCAAGAGTTTCTTAGCTTGCGCCTTGGCGCAAAAAGCTTGCCGCGATGGCTACTTGGTGCTGTATACGCGTGCACCCGCTCTGTTCCGCGATCTCACTTTGGCTCGCGCCGACGGCAGTCTGCGTAATCTGCTAACCCGCCTGGGCCGCGTCGACCTACTGGTCGTCGATGATTGGGCTATGGCTC
>Ga0307474_10000338_pt1 | contig 34268 bp, 26 predicted proteins | sample atmos_gasesECM1C_2_FD_203312 | JGI IMG/M metagenome (GOLD analysis project Ga0307474, IMG submission 203312) | Hardwood forest soil microbial communities from Morgan-Monroe State Forest, Indiana, United States - atmos_gasesECM1C_05 | ecosystem: Environmental > Terrestrial > Soil > Temperate... | reverse complement strand
GAGCGAGAGGGCGGAAACGACGGCCAAGCGCATCGACCAGTCGATGTCTGAGCTGGAGCGCCAGATCAGCTGGGTGACCCGCGCCAGCGTCGACACGCTGGAGAAGCGCCGCAACGACTACGCCCAGCTCATGAACCAGGTCGCCCCGGTCAGCCAGCTGTCCTGGCTCAACGGCCAGGGCCGCGAGCTCTTGCGCCTCTCCCGCACAGAGATCGCGTATTCCAGGGGCATCGACTTCTCCCACGACCCGCGCTTCACCGAGACTGTCGCGCGCGGTGTAAGTTACTCGCCCGCCACTTTCTCCACCGACCGCCCCTTGATGTCGATCTCGGTCGCGCATTCCGGCTTCAACAACGGCGTCACCGTCGCCGACATCGATCTGCGCTTCCTCTCCGACTTCCTGGGCGAGGCCCAGGTCGGCAAGGCGAACTTTGCCTATGTCGTCGACCCCAATGGCAAGGTGCTGGCCTCATCGAGCAGGGGCCCCGATATCGGGCGCGATCTCTCCACTCTCCCCCAGGTCGCCGCTTTGATCGCGCCTGACGGCGCCCCGCACGCATCAGGCCGCGATGTCGACGGCAACTCCGTGCTGACTGCCTCTTCAAGCTTGCCGAAGCTCGGCTGGGTCGTGTTCTTCGAGCAGCCGACCGCGCAGGCGCTGGCGCCGATCCGCGACCAATTGATGCGCGTCGCGCTCTTGCTCGGCCTCGGGCTCATCGTTGCCATCGCCGCCGGCATGGTGCTGGCGCGGCGCATGCTGGTGCCGATCACCGCGCTGCGCACCGGCGCACGCAAGCTCGGCGCCGGCGATTTCAGCCATCGCATCGACGTCCACACCAAGGACGAGCTGGAGGAGCTCGCCGGCCAGTTCAACAGCATGGCGGGACAATTGCAGGAGACTTATTCCGGCCTCGAAACCAAAGTGGAGGAGCGGACGCGCGATCTCGCGCGCTCGATCAACGAGCTCAAGGTGCTGGAGGAAGTCGGCCGCGCGGTCGCCTCTTCGCTTGATCTTGACGCCGTGCTGCCGACGGTCGCCGCGCGCGCGCTCGAAATCACCCACGCCGATGCCGTGCTGATCTATGGCTATGACGCCGCCAAGCGCCAGTTCGCGCTTGTCGAAGCGAGCGGCATCGACAAGTCGGCCGAGGGCCGGCATCTCACCGTCGACGAGGGTTCGAACATCCTCTCCGAGGCCGCGGCGAAGGGCGAGCCGATTGCGCTCGCCGACCTCTCTACGGCCGACGATCATCTCTTGCGCGAGATCGCGGCCGCCGCGGGCTTCCATGCCTTGCTGGTGGTGCCCCTGGTCGACCAGCAGGGCGCGCTCGGCGCGCTCGTGCTGCTGCGCCGGCAGGTCGGCGAGTTCGCGGCCAACATGATCGGATTGATGCGCACCTTCGGTCACCAGGCGGCGCTTGCGATGCGCAATGCGCGGCTGTTCTCCGAAGTCGACCACAAGGGCCGCGAGCTTGCCTCCGCCCACACCACCGTGCAGCAGCAGGCCACCAAGCTGCAGGAGCAGACCGATGAGCTGCGCAACTTCAACCGCTCGCTTGCAGAGCGGGTCGAGAAGCAGCTCGCCGAGATCGAACGCATCAGGAAGCTCGAGCGCTTCCTGGCGCCGCAGGTGGCGCAGCTGATCGCCTCCTCCGACGGCCATGATTCGCTGTTGCAGAGCCATCGCCGCGAGGTGACGGTGGTGTTCTGCGATCTGCGCGGCTTCACCGCCTTCACCGAGGCGACCGAGCCGGAAGAGGCGATGAACGTGCTGCGCGAATATCACTCTGCGCTTGGTGAGCTGATCTTCAAATACGAGGGCACGCTCGACCGCTATGCGGGAGATGGCGTGATGATCCTGTTCAACGCGCCGATCCAGTTCGAGGACCACACCAAGCGCGCGGTGAAGATGGCGGTCGAGATGCGCGAGGTGATCGGCCGGTTGACCGAGCGATGGCGCAACCGCGGGCATAGTCTCGGCTTCGGCATGGGCATCGCGCTGGGCTACGCCACGCTCGGCCAGGTCGGCTTCGAACACCGCCTGGAATATGCCGCGATCGGCAGCGTCACCAACCTCGCCTCCCGCCTCTGCGCCGAAGCCAAGGCCGGCCAGATCGTGGTGAGCCGACGCGTCTACGGCATGGTCGAACAATGGGTCGACGCCGCCCCGATGGACGACCTGCAGCTGAAGGGCTTCAATCATCCCGTGCTAGCGATGGAGATTTTGCGCTGGCGCGACGAGGTCGACAACGTGGTGGATGCGACAGCGGCGACGGCGACAGCGAGGCGAAGGAAGTAGCGAGGCGAAGCAAGTAGCCGCGAGGCGAACGAAGAAGTCTGAGACGAAGGAAGCAGCACTACCGTCGTCCCGGCGCAGGCCGGGACCCATACCGCGGAATCTCTCCGTGGCGCAAGGCGCCAGTCGACTTTCCTTCGCAACAACCTCTCCCTGGGGTTATGGGTCCCGGCCTGCGCCGGGACGACAGAGAGGGTTGCGTGCAGCAACCATCCGGATGCAATTTTCAAACAGACACTCATTCCGCTGTCATCGCCCGCGAAGGCGATCCAGTAGCCCGCGGCGCGCGTTGTGTGCCTGCAATGGGCGACACGGGTTACTGGATCCGCCTTCGCGGGGCATGACGAATGGAGAGACATGAGTCCACCTTCTCGCGGCGCATTTCGCCCGAGCTTTGCATCACAATCACCCTCCTCAACAACAGAGGGCGCAGGGAAGACCGGGTGGCCGCTGCACCCGGGGCCGCCGCGCAAAAGAAATTTGCGCGAGCGCGATGACCACAGGTACAGGCGGAGACACTCCGGCCTTCCCTGCGCAGTGGTTTTACGGCTTATACGTACTCTCCCCGGTGAGCCTCGCTTTGCCACCGTCGCTTTCGCGAAGCTTTTCAGCTATCCGCGAGAACTTGGCACCTGCATGGGCGTGCCAGGACCACACGACTTCGCCGTCCGTAAAGAGAGCCGCTCGTCAGTCAGCCCCTCCACGTCCACCGCATCCCCACCTCACGTCTCGTGACGACCGCGATACGCCCCTCCGCAAGCGAGGTGGGATGAGTAAAGGATACGATTGATTCTACCTACCGAAAAACAGAAATATTTTTGAGCGCGGGGATTGACAGGAATTCGCGAGCGCCGCCCGGCGGGCAAATCAGTTCGCAAACCGCCGGCGACTGGCGCGCCCGCGCACGTGTCCGCCCCGCTTTCGGGGAATGAGACGGAAGTTACGGAACTAATGATAGATGGCTAAGCAGAAATCCTCTGCTCAGTCAGAGCATTACGGCTCTTGACCCCGAAGGCGACATTTGCATCACGCACCAATGGCGAAAGCAGAGCTGCTTTCGCCATTCGCTGCGTGGGGGCGCGTGAACTATGGCGTAGCGCCGTACATTTCCTTGAGTCGGCTATGCGCGAAGGCAAGGACCGGCGGCATGTCCATTTTGCCGCCGATGATCTCGATATATGCCCCGGTTTTGCTGGTGCGGGCGGCCTTCATCGCGTCGTCGAGCTCTCCCAGCGTGTTCACACGCGCCGTGTACCAATCTGCGCATCCGAGCGCCTTGGGCAGTTCGACGTAGTTCCAAGGCGCGAGGTCGTTGTAAGTCCAGTCCGGGTTTTCTTCCAGCGCTCGCTCAATCAGATAACCGCCATTGTTGAGGACAAAGACGATAACGTTTGCTCCGAACCGTCCCATGGCGCCGATATCGTTCGCTGTAAGTTGGTGGGAGCCTTCGCCGGTAATCAGAATGGTACGCCTGCCAGGATCAGCAAGCGCGATACCGAACGCGGCGGGCGTCGCCCAGCCAATCGATCCCCACAAAACTTGTGCTTCCACCCTGACGTCGTCCGGAAGTGTTGTTGGTGTCACGCCGAGGCTCGTGCTGCCGGTCTCGAGAACGACCGTATCTCCTGCGCGCAGGAACGCTGCATAACGAGGATACAACGCGGCCATCGAGATCTTGTCGGACGGACTTCCATTCACTGGCGCAAGAGCTTGCGGTGTTCGCCGGTATTGCGCCGATGATGGCTTGAGCTTGGCAAGCTCAGACAGAACGTCCGTAAGTCGGACATTGGTGATGACTTTGTCTCCGATCCTGACGTCGTCGAGGCTGACGGTAATAAACCGAGACAGATCGAGCTGGGCGGAATATGCCGCCGTGGTGATGTCGTTCAAATTGATGCCGCCCAGATCAAGGACCAGATCGGAGCCTTCGACGATTTGGCGCGTTTTCGGATCTGACATGGCGCCCGCATACAGACCTGCGAACTGGGAATGACCCTCGTCGATAATGCATTTTTCCATTAGCGTTGTAGCGAAGGGACAGCCCAAGGCCTCAATCGCCCTCTGTGCCTGCTTTTGCAAGCCAAGCCGCAAAATTGTGAAGGCCGGAAATGCGACCACGGATTTTGCATTGTTGACGCGTTCTGCGATGATTGCCATCGTCTTCTGCAATGCTGCCTCGTTTGATCGGGGCACGATCGGCTTCACGTCAGCCGACATGACTGGGCACAGAGCGTAGTCTGACGGTACAGCGATGTAGGCGGGCTGATTGTTACGGCGCGCCTCCCCGATGACGCGCTCCATCTCGACGATGCAATTCTCCGGATTGATGACGGCATGACAGCATGCGGCAGCCGCGGACAGGGCGACGAAATTGCCGAAGACGCCGTCGCCAAGTGTGTGATGAGCAATCTTGGCCAAGCGCTGGTTCTGATAAGAAGGCATTCCGACAACGTGGAAGACCAGCGAACGTTCGGCTTTGGCCCCCATCACGCCATTCAAGGCCGATAGCTCGCCGACACCATAGGTCGTCACCAACATCGCCGCGCCCCGGATGCGGGCATAGCCGTCCGCCGCGTAGGACGCATTCAACTCGTTGGCGCAGCCGATCCACTTCACCTTCGCACTGCTGTCAACCGCATCACAGATCGGAAACGCGTAGTCGCCGGCAACGCCAAAGCAGTGGCCGATACCCTCTGCCGCAAGACGCTCGACGATGTAATCGGCCACACTGACCGCTTTCATCATTCCCGACGACTCGGTCTGTCGAATTTGTTCAGACATGGCGTTCTCCTTTTCACCGGTTTGCCAGCTCAGCGCGAGATTCGACCCTTTCCTTCGGAAGACACCGAGCTAATGAGGGATCCTCCGACTCCAAGATGACCGACGCAAAGAAACACTGAAGCGCGTTGTGGGCCTGGCGAACTCGTGCGATCATCATTTCCCCGACGTCGTGGCCTTCGCCTTGCAGCCGTCTGAACTCTGAATACTTACCTCGCGATCATATCCCCCCACGACGAGCGCGGCGGAGGCTGAAACCAGAAAGACGGTGTGGATTAGGCCTCTCAAGATACCGAGCGAGGGCAGCGGTGACGATTGATGACGTACTGCGCCCGTTTCGCGCTGCTTCGTAATCGAGGGCAACTTTTGACGACGCAGCAGGTCAGCTGATAGCTGTGGCAGTTGAGCCTCCCAATTGTGCTTTGGATCTCTATTCCGTTGCAGCGGGCGGCTCTGGCAAAGCGGTTTGCTCCAGCGTATTGGCGCAGCCAGTTCGACTCCGATTGTGCCGCGAATGCGATAGTCGTCTTGGATGAATGTGTCGTCGCTGGAACGGTCCTGCTACGCGAACGAATAGCACATGGCGCAGCGGCGTATTGTTATTGCATGGTGCCAACGTCACTTTAGCGCGCTCACGGCGATCCTGCATAATCTTCTCGGAAAACCGCTACACACTTTTCCGGATCATGCCCTAGTGTGGCGCTGGATGGCCAATCTGCCACCGCGTTCGCGGTCACCCACGTTTGCCACCGTCAGGACTACCCTTGTCATCGTCGAGAGGAATCCGGGCGTTCGCCTCGAAGCGCGCTTTGCGCTTGCGGCCGAACACCCAGATCACGATGCCGATGAACGCAGCGATAAGAATTAGCAGGTAGATTGTCCCAGCCACGGCACTCACCTCGCAATCGTCCTGGCGTGCGCGTGTCAGACTCGGACCGTTAACAGGGTCGTTGTCTGACTTGAGGCTGCCAGCGTCGACCGTTGACCGTCTGCCGACTCGCGGTAGCTGCATTGAGATAGATCAACATCGAAGAGTCCTTCGAACTCGTAGGGCGGATTAGCGCTAGCGTAATTCGCCGTCAGGCCGGTGACAGCGAGCGGAGGCTGATGCTCTCGGAGATCGAGCTTTGCACCGTCATTGCTGCCCCACGTCCCGGCGGATTACGCTTCGCTAATCTAATCCGCCCTACGACCCACCCATAGACCAGAGGATGGCGTTGGTGAGCATTCGCTGGTAGCGGGCGTCCTGCCAGACTGACGCCTCGTGCCCGAGCGCCGTATAGAATACTCGCCCCTCGCCGTAAGACCGCGTCCAGGCGAGAGGCCAACCATAGAACCGTCGATGCACACCCGGCTTGCTCAGGTCCACAGAGCCTGGGTCGAGGCGCAGGAGGACGTGTGATCCGCGATAGTCGAAGTCGCTGATTTGGTAGATTTCGTCCTCGGCCTGCAATGAATGCCCGAGAAACGCCACCAGCGGGTCGCTGGGATCGGCCACCTCGATCGTCACGGTCTGATGCCAGGGATGGCCATTGAAGTAGCCGCCGATCAGATCAAGATAGTCCGGCCACGTGTAGAATGTGTCCGTGGCGGAATGAACGCCGAGAAACCCACGGCCCGAGCGCACAAAATCGAGAAGAGCCGTCTTCTCGGAGGCGCTCATCGGAAGTTCTCCTGTCGTGTAGAACATAACCGCGGCGTAGCTCTTGAGGTTTTCAGTCGAAAATTCGGATGTGTCTTCCGTGGCAGTGACTTCGAACGCACCGGAATTGTTTCCAAGCTGTGTCAGGATTGCCTTGGAAAGCGGTATGACTTCATGCCGGTAGCCGGCCGAGTATGTGAAATAGAGGACGCGCCCTGGCGGGCGCTCTGCACGCGCGCCGAGCGGTCGGATTGCAGCCGCGCTGCCGAGGAGCGCGATGAACTCGCGTCGCCTCACAGTTCTCTCCCGAAACCTGACCAAGCATATATCGAAAGAGCTCGGGGCGCATGGGGCTGATTAGCGCCAGCGTAATCCGCCGCTAAACGATAGCGAGTCGTGGCTGATGCCGCCAGTGATCGTGCTTTGCAGCATTTTTGCTGTCTCAATTTGTGGCGGATTACGGTTCGCTAAACTAATCCACCCTACGAACTACGAACTGCATCGCGCTAACTTCCAAGCAAACCAGAAAATTGCTATGGCTCGTCACTGTTCGGAAGCATCTTGAGAATGCTCTGCCTCGGAGGAGGAATCGCAATGACGAAACTGGCATATTGGGCTGCGGCACTTGGCGTGAGCGTGCTCCTTACGGGCGGAGCGAATGCGCAGAGCATGACCTTGACCAGCCCCGACATTGCCGAGGGGGCCACCATCGGCAACGAGCAGGTGTTCAAAGGCTTCGGCTGCACCGGGAGCAATGTCTCGCCAGCCTTGAACTGGAGCGGGGCGCCGGCCGGCGCCAAGAGCTTTGCCGTCACCATGTATGATCCGGACGCGCCGACCGGCAGCGGCTGGTGGCACTGGGTCGTGTTCAACATTCCGGCAGGCACGAGCGCATTGCCCAAGGGCGCAGGCGACGTGAAGAAGAAACTGATACCCAAGGGCGCCATCCAAAGCCGAACCGACTTTGGAGCCGACGGTTTTGGCGGTCCATGTCCGCCGCCCGGCGACAAGCCGCATCATTACCAGATCACGGTTTTCGCGGTTGACGTCGACAAGTTGCCCGATGCCAAGAACAACATGGCCTCAGCTGCGCTTGTTGGATTCGACCTGAACTTCCACACCCTGGCGAAAGCGACATTGACCGGCCTGTACGGCCGCTGAGGCTGTAAGGGCAGGACCGGTACGGGGGACTGGCGCAGCGTAATCCGCCGCCAGCCGGCGATAGCGGGTGATGGCGCCTGCTGTCACTGATGACACTTTACGCCCTTCGCTGTCTCACGTGGCCCCGGATTACGCTTCGCTAGTCCGTCCCACGCGTCGTGGCGTCAGCTCTGGTGTTCTGATAAGCATTCGCCCGTGAACCTTTCCGGGAACGGCCAATTTCATCGTGACCTTACATTTGCGAAGATTTCTTTCCTCCGCCCTCGCCGGCCTGCTTTGCCTTGCCGCCGCCCCCGCCCGTGCCGACCAGACCACCACGGAGCCTAAAAGCGCGGCGGTGTCCGTCATCAAGGCCACCCGCGCCTGCTTCAACAACACGGTCGAGGTGACAGGCACGGTGATTGCGCGGGAGGAGACGATGGTGCGGCCCGAACGGCCGGGGCTGAAGGTGTCGGATGTCATGGCCGATGCCGGCGATACCGTGACTGCGGGGCAGGTGCTGGCGCGGCTGACCCTCCCCGAAGGCGGCTCGATCAATGTGACCGCGCCGGTGGCGGGCGTGATTGCCTCTTCGACAGCGACCATCGGGGCGATGGCCTCCGGCCGTGGCGAGGCGCTGTTCTCGATCATCGCGCGCAGCGAATATGACTTGGTGGGCCTGGTGCCGGTCGAGGATCTCGGCAAGCTTGCGGCCAATCAAACTGCCACCATCAACATCGTCGGCACCGGCACCGTGCAGGGCGTGGTGCGGCGCGTGGCGCCGACCGTCGAGCCCAACAGCCAGCTCGGCCAGGTCTTCATTGCGATTACCACCAACCGCAGGCTTTTGATCAATTCGTCGGGAAGCGCGATCATCCGCACCACGCAGAGCTGCGGCCTGTCGGTGCCGCTCGCCGCGGTGCTCTATTCCAACGCCGGCACCGTGGTGCAGGTGGTCAAGGGCCAACGTATCGAGACGAGGCGCGTCGAGATCGGGCTGATGTCGGGCGGCAATGTCGAGATCAAGGGGGGCTTGAGCGAAGGCGACGACGTGGTCGCGCGCGCGGGCTCGCTACTGCGCGAGGGCGATCCGGTGCGGCCGTTCGTGAATGGGGTTGAGGTCAAGTAGGAGGGGGGAAGGAGCCGCGGGCTCTGTTGACCTCTCCCCAACGGGGAGAGGTCGGATTGCCTTGGCGAAGCATCGTCCTGGGCAATCCGGGTGAGGGGCCGCAGCTTTGACGAGGGACCTGAACCCCTCACCCGGATCGCATCTTTCGATGCGATCCGGCCTCTCCCTCCGGGAGCTGTCCATCGCTTCGGTAAGACCGATTCTGGCTCAGCTCCCCGCCTTCTCGCCGCCACCGAAACGAACGTCTTCGAGCAGCGAAGACGACACCGACGGGACCTGCTCGCCGTCGGAGGCGCGGGAGATGGCGACGCGGGTCTGGTTGAAGACGGCTTCCGCGCCGCTCTGGCTGCCGTTCCCCTGGGCGTTGAGGTGATTAAGCAACTCGGCGATCAGCACGCTGTTGATGCCTTTCGAGTCGTCGGCGACCTTGCCTGGCGTGGCGGAAGAGAGGATCAGCGCATTGTCGGGCGCGGCGATGGGCGCGAGGCCGTGCGAGAAGGCGCGGAAGCGCCGCTCATAGGGATTGCGGCGGGAGGCGTCGAGGACGACGAGCTTGGCGCGGGCACCCTGGTCCTTCATCACGTCGAGCACGGATTCGACGCTGACGCCTTCACGGCGAACGTCGTTTTCCTTCCAGATCGTGGCATCGACCGGGATCATGTAGCTCTCGCGCCCGGCCTGCACGCCATAGCCGCCGAAGAACAGCATGACGACGGAATCGCGCTTGATGCGGCCCTTCAGCCGCTCGATGGCGCGGCTCATGTCGTCCTTGGTGGCGTCTTCGACCACGTCGACGTCGAAGCCGTCGCGACGCAGCGCATAGGTAAGCGCGCGCGCGTCGTTGACCGGCTGCACCAGCGGATCGCCGGCGTCGGGATAATGGCCGTTGCCGATGACGAGCGCGAGCTTCGACGGCCCGGCAACCGGGAGCGTCACCTGCTCGGTGGCAACGGCCTTGGCAGCATCGAGCGCACGAATGGAAAGCGCAGCATGGGCGCCAATCGCAAGCGACAGCGTGCCGAGGACGCCGGCGGCAATCGCGAGCGAACGACGGGAGATCGGAAGCTGCGTCATCTTCATCAGGCGTGTCCTACTCAACACCGCGAAACCCATTGGTCGCGCCAAAGTGATCTCAGTTTTTGGGATCGGCGGGGTGTGTCGTTGAAATGTGCTCTATTTGCGGCATCGCAATATACCGTCCCTTAACCCGCATCCGCCCGGGCCGCAATATGTCAGATCGAACAGCTAATTAACGCATTGAAATAATTTTATATTTTTATTGCGCGGCGATTTGTCCCAGCGGTTCCATCCGGGATCATGCGGCCATGACTTTTTCGGGGCTGTGACTGCCGTCACATTGCCTTTCGGCAGGCTTTGCGCCAGCTTTCAAGGACTTGGGGTGGTTTGGACGGCAGCCGGGGAGATTGGGGGTGGAGCAGCGGTATCTTGGTCTGAAACGAGCTCCCAAGGGGAACCGTCACCCTGTGGAGCGCGCCCTTGTGCGTGTCTCGAAGGGCGACAGCCCCCGCCGCAGCAGCGGGGCGTGCATCCCTCGAGGCTCGCTGGCGCGAGCGCCTCGGGATAATGGGCCGATAGAGGCGCAAGCGTCAGCTTGGTGCAACCGCCCCGCCGACTTGACGTGGTACGTCTCCCCGCATGGGGCGCCCAGATGAGCTTCCAGTATTTTGCCGCCGCCACCTGCCGGACGCTGACGGCGGCCAAGCAAGGGCCGTCGCTCTACGACATCTGCGATCCCCTGCTCGTGGTCCCCCATCAGGGCGACGCGCATCTCTCCAAATTTTACAGGACCGCGCTGTGCAATCCGGCGCTGCGATTCCTGCTGCGGCGGGCCGGGCTGCCGGAGCTTGCCGACAGCGGCCGGCGGGATGTCTTGAGCAGCGCGCTGTTGCGCGCGCGCGACGATGCCTCACCCGATTGGGCGGCCGTCGGCACGCCGGTCGCGGACTTGCTCGATACGGTGAAGCTCAGCCATCCCAGGCCGAAGCCGGTCTCGGCGCGAGGGCCTGCGCCGGCGCTTGCCGATATCGAGCACGCGATCCGCATCTCGGGCGCACATCTGGTGCGGTCGTTCAGGAAAAACGGCTTTATCCCGACTTATGCCGCGTTCAACCTGATCGGCGATCCCGACTTCGGCGGACGCGAGTTGCTCATGGCGCTCACCGGGCTCAATGCCCGCGGCTACAAGAACTCGACGCTTCTATTCAACCTTGCCCGCGTCTTCATCGCGCGCTCGGCCTTTGGTGAGTTGATCAACCCGCCCTGGAAGGGCATCGCCGAACCGATGTGGGCGCCGGTGCAGATCCGCCACCGCTCGGCCTATTACGACGCCTTCTTCACCGAAGCGCTGCTCGCCTTCATCGAGACGGGGCTCGCAAGCGGCGAAGAGGCGAGGACCGCGCAGCACGCGATTGCTGACATGGTGGAGTTCTGCATCTCCGTAAGCCGCGAGGAGGTGCGCGCAACCACCGGCACGCCGTTCAACGTCATCACCGCGCTGGCGCCGCCGCCGCATCCGCGATTCTCGAAGCTTTTCGCCCAGATCAAGCAGGACCTCGGCTTCGGCATCTATGTGCCCGATTGCGACACCACCGCCTGCTCCTTCTCCGCGGCGACGCAGGCGGGCTCTAGCGATCCGATCCTGAACCAGCCGCTGCTCGACTTCTATGCCGGCTACCAGGTGCGAGCGGGCGACAACGAACGGCGCGTCACCGTGCCGCTCAACGACAACATCGATTTCGAGGGCGGCATCGCCACCTGGATCGACAACCTCGCCGGCGAACGTCCTTTCGGCAACGATCTCGATCCGACGCTCAATCTCGATGTGCTTGAGGTGAGCTTTCGCAATCTGGCGCGCTGGAAGGTCTTGGAGACGCGGTCGCGGCTTGAGACGATGCAGCGCATCATCGGCTTTCAGCGCAGGCTTGCGGAAAGCGGCGCTTTCAAAAATCCGCGGTCGCACATTTATTATCTGCCGGAGCTCTATTGCGCCTATTTCGGCCGCTGCTTTGCCGCCTTCCGCGCGCTGCCGCGCGAGGCGCAGGCGGCGATCGATCCTGGTGGCGCGTTCGAGGTGATCCGGGAGCAGGTGCTCGCCTACGTGCAAGGCGAGATGCTGGTTGCAGAGATGAACTCGTTCGATGCGGCGCTGGCGCTGATGGCGCTCGCCCATCTCGGCGCTGACGCTGCGACGTTTGCGCCTGCGCTCGGGAGCATCATCGCATCCCTCGGCGAGGGTGGCCGGCACGGGCCGTTCAAGGCCTATGAGTGGAACAAGATGAAGACGCCGACGCGAATCCTGGTCGGCGGCGCGGAGGTCACCTCCGCCTTCGTGCTGATGGCGCTCGCGCTGGCAAGGCAGGCGATGGCGAAGAAATAGGGGCAGACTTGGAGTTCGCAGATTTGGGGTTAGCAGGAGTTAAGCGGCAGCCCGATCGGGTCGTCCTGGCTAAAGCCAATGGCCTTCGCCGGGAGGACAGCCAACTAATACGCCTCCTTAGCGTCCGCCTCTTCGCTGGTTTGGATCAGATCGAGGCTCCGCTCGATCTTGCCCAATAGCCGCCCAAACTCCTTGCGCTCCTGGGTCGAAAGGCAGGCGAGGATTTCCTGCTCCCTGCGCAACAGGCGCGGGATCAATTCGTCATAGAGCGACTTGCCCTTGCGGGTCATGCGCAGGCGGAACTCGCGGCGGTCGTCCTCATTGGCGACCCGCTCGATCAGCTCACGTTCCAACAGTGCGGTGACGGCGCGGCTGATGGTGGATTTATGAGTGCGGGTGCATTGCGAGATGTATTGCGCGCTGCACGCTTCCTTGCGGAAGCCGAGCGTCGCCAGCACCCGCCATTCCGGAATGTCGAGCCCGTAGCGCGTCTGGTATTCGCTCGACAGCGCCTGGCTTACCTCGGCGGCGACACGATTGAGGCGGAACGGCACGAATTTGAAGAGGTCGAGTCGGCCCCTTCTGGTGGCGCCTTCTCCCGGGGAAGCGACGCCGGCCTCGTTCGCAGGCCGCTTTTGCGAGGTTCGCTCCAATTTGATCTCCGATCCTGTCTTGACTGCCAAGTCTGTTGGGATCATATTAGTTGCAAGTGAAACCATTTGGCAAGTGGTCGATTATGTCCCTTGAGGGAGGTTTGACGGGATGGCGCAAGCCAGTAGCGAGACCGGCACCGTGAGCGGAGCGAAGACCCAGTTCGGCTATCGCCGCCATGCCGACCAGGATCGTGCCGCCGGTGACATGGCCGAGCACCCCGTGGTCGTGGTCGGCGCGGGCCCGGTTGGATTGTCGCTTGCCGTCGATCTTGCGCAGCGCGGCCAGCAAGTCGTGCTGCTCGACGATGCCGACCGGATCGGGGAGGGATCGCGCGCAATCTGCTTCTCCAAGCGCTCGCTGGAATATTGGGACCGGCTCGGCGTCGGCGATCGCATGGTCGACAAGGGCGTGGTCTGGAGCGTGGGACGGATTTTCCACGGCCCCTCCGAGCTCTATCAGTTCAATTTGCTGCCCGAGCAGGGTCACAAGCGGCCCGCCTTCATCAATCTCCAGCAATTCTACGCCGAGGCCTATCTGGTCGACCGGGTCGAGCAGTTGCCCGCAATCTCCTTGCGCTGGCGCAACAAGGTCACCGCACTGGAGCAGCGCAATGACGGCGTGCTCGTGAGCATCGCGACCCCCGAGGGGTCCTATCAGCTGCTTGCCGCTTATGTCGTCGCTTGCGACGGTGCGCGCTCGTCGCTGCGGCGGATGGTCGGCGCGGAGTTCGCGGGCCAGGTATTCGAGGATCAGTTCCTGATCGCCGACGTCAAGATGACGGCGGAGTTTCCGACCGAGCGCTGGTTCTGGTTCGATCCGCCGTTCCATGCCGGACGCTCGGCGCTGTTGCATAAGCAGCCGAACGATATCTGGCGCATCGACCTGCAGCTGCGGCCCGATGCCGATCCCGTCGCAGAGAAGCGGCCGGAGAACGTCAGGCCGCGAATCGCGCGCATGCTCGGGCACGACAAGTTCGAGTTCGAGTGGATTTCGCTCTACAAATTCCAGTGCCGCCGCATGGACAAGTTCATCCATGGCCGCGTGATCTTCGCCGGCGACGCCGCGCACCAGGTCTCGCCGTTCGGCGCGCGTGGCGCCAATTCGGGCCTCGAAGATGCGGAGAATCTCGCCTGGAAGCTCGATCGCGTGCTGCGCAGGCAGTCTCCGGCAGACCTGCTCGACAGCTACCACATCGAGCGCAGTGCTGCGGCGGATGAAAACATTCGCGAATCCACCCGTTCAACCGACTTCATGGCGCCCAACACGGCGCAGGAAGCGCGGCTGCGCAAGGCGGTGCTGGCACTCGCAAGCGAGACCGAGTTCGGCAAGCGCATGGTCAATGGCGGTCGCCTCTCGGTGCCGACGGTCTATGATTCGCCGCTGTCGACGCCCGACAGCGATGCCTGGCGCGGCGGGCCACGGCCGGGAACGTCGATGTATGACGCGCCGATCGATGGCGGCTATTTGACCGATGCGTTCAACGCTCACGGCAAGCGGTTCACCTGGCTTGCGTTCGGCGACGGCAGCACTGGGGAGCCACCGGAAGGTGTCGGCACGATCCGGATCGGCGAGGGCGGCCTTGCCGATGCAGAGAAATTGGCACGCTCACGCTATGACGCTGAGCCTGGCACCGCCTATCTGCTGCGGCCGGACGGCTATGTCGCTGCGCGCTTCCGGCATCCGACGCCCGCCCTGCTAGACGCGGCGCTGTCGCGTGCCGCAGGTGTGAATTGAGTGACGGCCATGGCGCTCTCTACCAGCTCGAATTTCGCAAAGCCTGATGACGCGTTCCGCGCCATCGTCGAGGCGCACCGGGGCCTTTCCGATGCGCAAAGCGCCGATCTCGACGCGGCGCTGGTCCTGATCCTGGCCAACCACATCGGCGACATCGCGGTGTTGCGCGAGGCGGTTGCGCTAGCCAAACGACGCGTGATCGATCTGCAACAACAGCAGCAACAGCAGCAACAATAAACTTGCCAAAGGCAAAACACTCAAAGGAACCAGTTGATGGCGAAAGGCTTCGCATCCACGACCGATCTCACCGAGAAGAAGATTACCTTCTCCGATATCGGCTCCGATATCTACGCTTTTACCGCCGAAGGCGACCCGAACACCGCCGTGATCGTTGGCGACGACAGCTGCCTCGTATTCGACGCGCAGGCGACGCCGGCGATGGCGAACAAGGTGATCGAGCGCGTGCGCACCGTCACCGACAAGCCGATCAAATATGTGGTGCTGTCGCATTACCATGCCGTGCGCGTGCTCGGCGCATCGGCCTATCACGCGCAAGGCATTATCGCGTCGGCGGAGACCCGTCGTCTGGTTGAGGAGCGCGGCAAGCAGGACTGGGATTCCGAATATGGCCGCTTCCCTCGCCTGTTCCAGGATGCGCAGAGCATTCCCGGCCTGACCTGGCCGACGCTGACCTTCGAAGGCGAGATGACAATCTACCTCGGCAAGCGCGAGGTTCGGCTGATGCAGTTGGGTGCCGGCCACACCTCCGGCGACATCGTCGCCTGGGTGCCGGACGCGGAAGTGATGTGTTCCGGCGACCTGATTGAGTATCACTCCGCCTGCTATTGTGGCGATGCGCATTTGCGCGAATGGCCGGCGACGCTCAACGAAATCCGCGCCTTCAATCCCAAGGCGATCGCGCCCGGCCGTGGCGATGCGCTGAAGGGCCTTTCCACCACCCGCGAGGCGATCGCGATGACGCGGGACTTCGTCGCCACGCTCTATGGCGCGGCCGAACTGTCGGTCGCCAAGGGCCGCAGCCTGAAAGACACGATGGCGGCGACGCGCGAGGTGATGGACCCGAAATTCTCGAGCTTTGCCATTTACGAACACTGCCTGCCCTTCAACGTCTCGCGCGCGTTCGACGAAGCCAGCGGGATCGACGATCCTGTGATCTGGACCGCCGAGCGCGACCGCGAGATGTGGGCCGCCCTGCAAGGAGGATGACATGAACATCAACACCTCGCCTGAGAAGATCACGCAAGCTTCCGTCCATGTCACGCCGGGCTACATGTCCGGCTTCGGCAACAGCTTCGAGACGGAGTCGCTGCCCGGTGCGCTGCCGATGGGGCGCAACTCGCCGCAGCGCTGTGCCTATGGACTCTATGCCGAGCAGCTTTCCGGCTCGCCCTTCACCGCGCCGCGCGGCACCAATGAGCGTTCCTGGCTCTACCGCATCCGTCCCTCGGTGAAGCATTCCGGCCGCTTCACCAAGGTCGATGCCGGCTTGTGGCGCACGGCGCCTTGCCATGAATTCGAGGTGCCCATCGCGCAGCTGCGCTGGGACCCGACGCCGCTCCCGAAGGACGAGATAACCTTCCTGCAGGGCGTGCACACCATGACCACTGCGGGCGATGCCAATACCCAGGCCGGCATGGCGGCGCACGTTTACATCATCACCAAGTCGATGGTCGACCAGCATTTCTACAACGCAGACGGCGAGATGATGTTCGTCGCACAGCAGGGCAATCTGCGTTTCATCACCGAGTTCGGCCGCATCGACATCGAGCCCGGCGAGATCGCGGTGATCCCGCGCGGCGTGAAGTTCCGCGTCGAAATCCCGGCAGGCCCTGCGCGCGGCTATCTCTGCGAAAATTACGGCGGCGCCTTCACGCTGCCGGAGCGCGGACCGATCGGTGCCAACTGCCTCGCCAATGCGCGCGACTTCCTGACGCCGGTTGCCGCTTACGAGGACAAGGACACGCCGACCGAGCTTTTCGTGAAATGGGGCGGCTCGCTCTGGAAGACCACGCTGCCGCATTCGCCGATCGACGTGGTTGCCTGGCACGGCAATTACGCGCCCTACAAATACGACCTGCGCACCTTCTCGCCGGTCGGTGCGATCGCCTTCGACCATCCGGATCCTTCGATCTTCACGGTGCTGACCTCGCCGTCGGAGACTGCAGGCACCGCGAACATCGACTTCGTGATCTTCCCGGAACGCTGGATGATCGCCGAAAACACCTTCCGGCCGCCCTGGTATCACATGAACATCATGTCGGAGTTCATGGGGCTGATCTATGGCGTCTATGACGCAAAGCCGCAGGGCTTCGTCCCGGGTGGCATGAGCTTGCACAATTGCATGCTGCCGCACGGTCCGGATCGCGATGCGTTCGAGCATGCCAGCAATGGCGAGCTCAAGCCGGTGAAGCTCACCGGCACCATGGCCTTCATGTTCGAGACCCGGTACCCGCAGCGCGTTACCGAATATGCCGCGAAATCGGCGACGCTGCAGGATGACTACGCGGATTGCTGGAAGGGCTTGGAGAAGCGGTTCGATCCGAACAAGCCTTAGGTCATCCACCCAGCGATCCGTCATGCCCGGGCTTGTCCCGGGCATCCACGTCTCACCGCAATCAAGAAAAGTCGTGGATGGCCGGGTCAAGCCGGCCATGACGACATCGAGACCGGAGAACCCCCTTGTCCCATCCCAACGACCCAAAACTCCGCTCCTTCATTCCCGTCGATCCTGCGTCCGACTTTCCGATCCAGAACCTGCCTTATGGCGTGTTCTCGGCTCGCGACGGCCTTGCACCGCGTGTCGGTGTTGCGATCGGCGATTACGTGCTCGATCTCTGGGAGCTCGAACAGCATTGCCGGCTCGATGTCGGGCCGCTCGGCGTGTTCTCCAATCCGTCGCTTAATCCGTTCATGGCGCTGGGTCCGAGAGTCTGGTCGAAGACGCGCGCGCGCGTCAGCGAGCTGTTGCGGCAGGACCATCCGGAGCTGCGCGACAATGATGCGTTGCGCGGACGCGCGCTGGTGCCGATGAAAGACGTGAAGCTGCATCTGCCGTTCGAGGTCGCCGGGTACACCGACTTCTATTCGTCCAAGGAGCACGCCACCAATGTCGGTGTGATGTTCCGCGGCAAGGACAATGCGTTGCAGCCGAACTGGCTTCACATGCCGATCGGCTACAACGGTCGCGCCTCGACCGTTGTCGTCAGCGGCACCAAGGTCCGTCGCCCGCGCGGGCAGCTGAAGCCGCCGAATGCCGACGCGCCGAGCTTCGGTCCCTGCAAGCGACTCGACTTCGAGCTCGAAATGGGCGTCGTGATCGGCCAGCCCTCGGCGATGGGCGAGATGATCAATGAGAGGCAGGCGGAAGAGATGATCTTCGGCTTTGTGCTGCTCAACGACTGGAGCGCGCGGGACATCCAGCAGTGGGAATATGTGCCGCTCGGTCCGTTCCAGGCCAAGGCCTTCGCGACGTCGATCGGCCCCTGGGTGGTGACGCGCGAGGCGCTGGCGCCGTTCCGCCTGCAGGGGCCGGAGCAGAATCCGGCACCCTTGCCCTATCTGCGACAGGCCCAGCAGAACAATTACGACCTCGCGCTCGAGGTGGGCTTGCGCGCGGGTGCGATGAGCGAGGCGCAAAGCATCTGCCGGACCAATTTCAAATACATGTACTGGTCCTCGGTGCAGCAATTGATGCACCACGCCTCCAGCGGCTGCGCCATGAATGTCGGCGATCTCTTAGGCAGCGGCACCATCTCGGGCCCCGAGAAGAGCCAGCGCGGCAGCCTGCTCGAGATCAGCTGGAACGGCACGGAGCCATTGGAATTGCAAGGCGGAATCAAGCGCTCGTTCCTGGAAGACGGCGACTCGCTCGTGATGCGCGGCTGGTGCCAGGGCGACGGCTACCGCGTCGGCTTCGGCGAGGTGGAGGGGACGATCCTGCCGGGGGAGTGACTCTGTCCCACGTCATTGCGAGTGTGCCTCAGCGCCGTCATTGCGAGCCAAAGGGTCCGCGAAGCGCGGCCCGATGACAGGCTTCGCGAAGCAATCCAGAGCCAGCGCGGGGCTCTGGATTGCTTCGTCGCTCCGCTCCTCGCAATGACGGCTTGCGCCTCACCTCTCCTGCGGCGGAACATCCCTGATCCGCACCGAATACGTAGCGACTTCGTCAGCCGTAAATTTCAGATGCACGCGCTTGTCCGACGGCGGCTGATTGGCGGTGCAAACGTTCGGCCGCCATTGCCTCGCGGGACGGATCGGCCGCGGCGCAAAGCCGCCGCCGCAGTTCGGGCAGACGTTGAAGAGTCTTGTCTCCACGCAGTCCGCGCAGAAGGTGCATTCGTAGGAGCAGATGCGCGCGTCAGACGCGTTCGGTGGCAGGTCCTTGTCGCAATATTCGCAGTTCGGCCGAAGCTGCAGCGCCATGGTTCGCTCCCGGGATCAGGTTCGGGAAGATCATCGCAGTGCGCCCGCGGGATGCGAATGACGGATTTCCCTCGAATTGCGCCAGGCTCGCGGTCAGCCCCGCAACGGCAGCTTCCCGCTCTCCTTGAGCCGGTCGAGCACGATGGAGGAGCGCACATGCGCCACGCTCGGGTGCGGCATCAAGACGTCGTTGACAATGTCGGACAGGCTTTTGAGGTCGCGCAGTACGGCCTTCAGTACATAATCGGAGTCGCCCGTCAGCGAATAGGCTTCCTGGATGTCGTCGATGCGATTGACCAGCGCGCGGAATTTTTTCGCGTTGTCGGGCGAGTGGGTGGCGAGCGTGATCTGGATGAAGGCGATCACGCCGAAGCCGAGCGCCTCGGAAGCGAGTTCGGCGCGGTAGCCCGAAATCACCTTCTCTTCCTCCAGACGCATGCGACGTCGCGAGCATTGCGACGCCGACAGCCCCGCAACGTCGGCGAGTTCCTGGTTGGTGAGCCGGCCATCGTCCTGCAGCGCGCGCAGGATCTTGAGGTCGAAGGCATCAAGTGAAATCATGCATAAAATCCACAATTCTCGCACAAATCGTGCAAACAATAGCGAAACTGCAACTTATTTGCACGCCAATTGCGCGGCCAGCAGGCGAATATCGGAGCAACGCAAAAGGGAGATTCGCATGGGTCCGTTTCCGCATGACGCGCCGCCGGCCACGATCAGCGCCGACAATCCGATGGGTACCGACGGCTTCGAGTTCGTCGAATATGCCCATCCCGATGGCGCCGCGCTGCACGCGCTGTTCAAGCTGATGGGCTTTGCGCCTGTCGCGCGCCACCGCAGCAAAAAGATCACCGTCTACCGCCAGGGCGACGTCAACTATCTCGTCAACGAAGAGCCCGGCAGCCACGGCTTCAATTTCGTCGCGGCGCACGGGCCATGCGCGCCGTCGATGGCTTTCCGCGTGGTCGATGCGCAGCGCGCCTATGAGCGCGCGATCACGCTCGGTGCGGAGCCGGCCGAGGCGTCGGCTGAACAGAAGGTGCTCGACGTTCCCGCCATCAAGGGCATCGGCGGCAGCCTGCTCTATTTCGTCGATCGCTATGGTGCCAAAGGCTCAGCCTATGATGCCGAGTACGAGTGGCTCGGCACGCGGGATCCCAAGCCCGTCGGCGCCGGTCTCTATTATCTCGACCACCTCACCCACAATGTGCATCGCGGGCGGATGGATGTCTGGGCCGGCTTCTACGAGCAGCTGTTCAACTTCCGCCAGATCCGCTTCTTCGACATTGAGGGCCGCGCCTCGGGCCTGTTCTCGCGCGCGCTGACCAGCCCCGATGGGAAAATACGGATTCCGATCAACGAAGATGCCGGCGATTCCGGGCAGATCGAGGAATATCTGAAGGTCTATCGCGGTGAGGGTATCCAGCATATCGCCTGCGGTTGCCGCGACGTCCATCAGACTGTCGAACGCTTGCGCGCTGCCGGCCTGCCCTTCATGCCTTCGCCGCCGGACACCTATTTCGAGAAGATCGATACACGGCTGCCGAAGCACGGCGAGGACGTCGCGCGTCTGCAGGGGAACGGCATCCTGATCGACGGGGAGGGCGTTGTTGACGGCGGGCAAACCAAGGTGTTGCTGCAAATCTTCTCCGCGAACGCGATAGGGCCGATCTTCTTCGAGTTCATCCAGCGCAAGGGAGACGATGGTTTCGGCGAGGGTAATTTCAAGGCCCTGTTCGAATCGATCGAGGAGGACCAGATCCGCCGCGGCGTGCTGAAGGTGGATGACGCGGCCTGACGCTGTCGTCCCGGCGAAGGCTGGGATCCATAACCACCGGCTGTGGTTTTGCGAAGGGCGTCGACCAGTCTTTGTCCTCGATAGATTCCGCGGTATGGGCCCCGACCTTCGCCGGGGCGACGGTTGCGTTTCGGTTCTGCGCTGCTTCAGTCTGATGCGCCGGCAAGCATGGCATCTGGTTGCTTGGCCTGCGACTTGCCGCCCAGATCTTCCGGCACGCGGATCGCTAGCGTGCCGAGGAAGCTGATCAGGCTCATCACGATGACGTACCAGACCCATGACAGCTTGTCGCCCGTCGCATCGATGATCCAGGTGAACACGAGTTGCGCAGTGCCGCCGAAGATGGTCACGCCGAGCGCGTAAGCGATCGAGAGCGCCGACGTGCGCACGGCGGCGGGAAAGATCATCGGGATGAGGACGATGCCGGCGGCAGAGGTCATGGCGTGGATAGCCATCAGCCCGGCCATGGCGATCACGAGCACCAGGGGCGAGCCGGAAGAAACGACAAGATGCAGGACCGGATAGAGCAACAGGGTTGCGACCAGGCGCGGCAGCAACACCACCGACCTGATACCAACCTTGTCTGCCAGCGCGCCGCCGGCGACCGCAAACACCATTCCGGTGATGCCCGTCGCCATGTTGGCCGTCATCGCCCAGCCCTGGCTGTAATGGAGTGTGTTGATGGCGTAGGTCGCGGTGTAAATGAAGAAGTATTGCGTGATGGTGCCGCCTGAGATCAACAGGATGCAGAGCAGGATCTTCGGCCAATGGCTGGCCAGCACGTTGCGCAGAACCTCGCTCATACTGCCATGCGCTTCCTCCGCATTCATCGTCTCGTCCAGCTGGCTGCGGATGTAGTAGCCGACCGGCGCGATCAGAATGCCGAGCAGGAAGGGCACACGCCAGCCCCAACTGTCGGTGGCCGCAGGTGTGATCAGGAAAGAGAGGAGAAGGCCGACCAGACCGGAAATGATGCTACCCATGTTCTGGCTTGCCAATTGCCAGCTGCCAAAGAAGCATCTCCGCTCGTGCGGCGCACTCTCAAGCAGATAGGTGGTCGCAGGCCCCATTTCGCCGCCGGTCGAAAAGCCCTGCAGCAGACGTGCAAGCACCAGCAGCACAGGTGCCAGCACGCCGACCTGCGCGTAGGTCGGCAAGGCGCCGATCATGCCGCTGCCGATGGCCATCAGCCATATGGTGAGCGTCATCGCCGGCTTGCGACCGAAGCGATCGGCATAGGCGCCGATCACCACGCCGCCGAGCGGCCGCGCCACGAAGCCGACGCCAAAGGTCGCAATCGCGAGCAACAGGCTGACGTTGGGATTGTCGGCGGGGAAAAAGGCCTTGGCGAGCCAGGTCGCGAAGATGCCATAGACGGTGAAGTCGTAGAACTCCAGCGCATTGCCGATAATGGCTGCGGTCACCCGCATTCTGGAGGAAGGAGAGCGGCGGGCGTCCTGACTCGCGCTCATAGGTCTTGGGCTCATAAGTGCACCTTAAGCAAATTCGCTTGAATCCGACGCGTTGGAGGGTCGCGCGTTCGGTAAGCAAGAAGCACGCCAGCGGCAACACTGGCGTCAATCGCGCGCCCTCCACAGATTTGCCAGCTCGCCAATCTCCACCTTCTCCGGCTCGCGAATGGCCGACGGCGTGCGCGAGAAGCGGGGGGCGGGGGCGGGCTGGGTGACACCATGGCGCTCGATAAAGATGTTTCGCGCGGCCATATGCGGATGGTTCGGCGCTTCGGCCATGGTCAATACCGGGGCGAAGCAGATGTCAGTGCCTTCCATGATCTTGCACCACTCCTCGCGCGTCTTGCTTTTGAATATCTGCGTGAGCTTCTCTCTCAGCATGGGCCAGGCCTCGCGGTCCATCTGCGCATCAAAGGCGGGATCGGAGAGACCTGCATGCTCGCGCAAGAGCGCGTAGAATTGCGGCTCGATCGAGCCGATGGAGATAAAATGGCCGCAAGCGCATTCATAAACGCCGTAGAAATGCGCGCCGCCGTCGAGGAAGTTTTTCTCGCGACCTTCGCTCCAGCGGCCTATCGCCGTCATGTCGAAGAACATCGACATCAGCGCCGCCGCGCCGTCGCACATCGCGGCATCGACCACCTGGCCCTTGCCGGATTTCGAGGCTTCGAGGAGGGCTGCGAGCACACCGACCACGATATAGAGCGCGCCGCCGCCGAAATCGCCCACCAGGTTGAGCGGCGGCACCGGCCGGTCCGGAGGTCCGATTGCAGCCAGCGCGCCGGTCAGCGAGATGTAATTGATGTCATGACCGGCCGCCTGCGCCAGCGGGCCCTCCTGGCCCCAACCGGTCATGCGGCCGTAAACCAGCTTTGGGTTGCGCGCGAGCACGACGTCAGGACCGAGCCCAAGCCGCTCCATCACGCCGGGACGAAACCCTTCGATCAGCGCGTCGGCGCTCGCCAGCAGATCGAGCACCTGCCCAACCGCGCTCGCGTCCTTGAGATCAAGCTCGACCATCTTGCGGCCGCGCCCGGCAATCGACTTCATATTCTTCATGGCACCGACGCGATCCAAGGTCACCACCTCGGCGCCCATGTCGGCGAGCATCATGCAGGCGAAGGGACCGGGCCCGATGCCGGCGAATTCGACGATGCGATAGCCGGCGAGCGGACCGGAGGCGCGGACGGAAGCTTGCGAAGTGGATTTGTCGAGCACGGCGTTGTTCCGATTTGATTCTTCGTTTTGATTCTTCATTCCGAATTGTTACGCCGTCGGCGTTTCGCGGCCGATTGTCTCGCCTTAGCTCTGCGGTCGCAAGCGACTTTTGCCCGCAACTCCCTTTAATGCATTGCGGCGCGCAACGGGTTGCGCGCCGCAAGACGAATATTTGTGTTAAGGCGCTATCAGCCCGCGGCCGTTACCGCCCGCTGTGCCATCACCTTGATGAGGTGCGCGCGGTAATCGGCCGCGCCGTGTATGTCGCTGATCAGGCCCTTTTCGGAAATGCTTACCGCATCGAGCGCGCTCGCCGACCAATTGGCCTTCAGCGCTGTTTCGATTGCGCCGAGTCGCATCACGCCTTCCTGCGACGCGCCGGTTGCGGCGGCGCGGACGTCGCCGGATTTCGTCTTGGCGACGAATACGCCGGTGAGCGCAAAGCGCGAGGCTGGGTGCGGGAATTTGGCGTAGCCCGCTTTGTCCGGAACCGGGAACGTGACGGCGGTGATGATCTCACCCTCGTCAAGCGCGGTCGAAAACAGGCCCTTGAAGAAATCGTCCGCCGCGATCGAACGCTTGTTGGTCTTGATCGTCGCTCCCAGCGCCAGCACCGCGGCGGGATAATCCGCGGCCGGATCGTTATTGGCGAGCGAGCCGCCGATGGTGCCGCGATGGCGCACGGCGGGATCGCCGATCAGCGAAGCGAGATAAGCGAGCGCGGGGATCGCCTTCTGCACATCGGCGGAGTTCGCGACGTCATAGTGCGTTGTCGCCGCTTTGATGGTGACGGCGTCAGCCGACACTTCGATGCCGACGAGCTCCTTGATCCTGGCGAGGTCGATCAAATCGGATGGTGAAGCGAGCCGCTGCTTCATCACGGGAATCAGCGTATGGCCGCCGGCGAGATATTTTGCCTCGGTGCCCTTGGCAAAGAGCGAGGCTGCCTCGTCAACCGAGGAGGCGCGGTGATAGGTGGTCTGGTACATGTTCGTCCTCCCCTTACCTTAAGCGGCTTTGCCGTTGATCGCGCGCCAGACGCGATCTGGCGTCGCCGGCATCTCTAGTCTGTTGTTGCCGATCGCATCCGTAATCGCATTGATCACGGCAGCCGACGCGCCGATCGCACCCGCTTCGCCGCAGCCCTTGATGCCGAGCGGATTACCCGGGCAGAGCGTCGTAGTGTGGGAGAGCTTGAACGACGGCAGGTCGTCGGCGCGGGGCATGGTGTAGTCCATGAATGACGCCGTCACGAGCTGGCCGTTGCCGTCATAAACCGCGCCTTCGAGCAGGGCCTGGCCAATGCCCTGCGCGAGCCCGCCATGCACCTGGCCCTCGACGATCATCGGGTTGATCAGCCGCCCGAAATCATCAGCCGCCACGAAGTTGACGAAGCTCGTCTTGCCGGTCGCCTCGTCCACCTCGAGCTCGCAAATGTAAGCGCCGGCCGGGAAGGTGAAGTTGGTGGGATCGTAGAACGCGGTCTCCTTCAACCCCGGCTCCATTCCGTCGGGCAGGTTGTGCGCGGTATAGGCCGCAAGCGCCACCATCGGGAATGCGATCTTCTTGTCGGTGCCTGTCACTTTGAACTCGCCGTTCTCGATGACGATGTCGCCTTCGGCGGCCTCGAGTGCGTGGGCTGCTATCTTCTTGGCCTTCGATTCCACCTTCTCCATCGCCTTCAGGATGGCGGTGAGGCCGACCGCGGCCGAGCGCGAGCCGTAGGTGCCCATGCCGAACTGCACTTTGTCGGTGTCGCCATGGACGATCGAAACCTGGTCGATGCCGATGCCTAAGCGATCGGCGACCAGCTGGCAGAAGGTGGTCTCATGGCCCTGGCCATGGCTGTGCGAGCCCGTGAGGACCTCGATGGTGCCCACCGGGTTGACCCGCACCTCCGCAGATTCCCACAAGCCGACACCGGCACCCAAGCTGCCGACGGCCTTCGAGGGCGCGATGCCGCAGGCCTCGATGTAGCAGGAGACGCCAATGCCGCGCAGCTTCCCCTCGGTCTTCGCTTTCGCTTTGCGATCCGGGAAGCCGGCATAGTCGATCGCTTTCTTGGCTGCTTCGAGCGACGCGATGAAATCGCCGGTGTCATAGGCCATGATCACGGGCGTCTGATACGGGAACTGGCGGATGAAGTTAATCGTCCGCAAGTGCGCCGGATCGACCTTGAGCTGGCGCGCCGCGGTCTCCATCATCCGCTCCAGCAGATAGCTCGCCTCGGGCCGGCCGGCGCCGCGATAGGCATCGACCGGTGTGGTGTTGGTATAGACGCCGATCACCTCGCAATGGATGGCGGGGATGATGTACTGCCCCGACAGCAACGTCGCGTAGAGATAGGTCGGCACGGCGGAGGAGAACAACGACATATAGGCGCCGAAATTGGCGTGGGTCGTGACCTTCAGGCCAAGGATCTTGTTGTCCTTGTCAAACGCCATCTGCGCGTGGGTCACATGGTCGCGGCCATGGGCGTCCGTCAAGAAGGCTTCCGAGCGGTCGCCGGTCCATTTGATCGGGCGGCCGACCTTCTTGGAGGCCCAGAGGCAGACCATCTCCTCGGGATAGATGTAGATCTTGGAGCCGAACCCGCCGCCGACATCGGGGGCGATCACGCGCAACTTGTGCTCAGGCGCGATGTTGTAGAAGGCCGACAGCACGAGGCGTGCGACATGCGGATTCTGCGATGTGGTGTGGAGCGTGAAGTGCTCGTCAGCGGCGTCGTAACTGGCGACCGCCGCTCGCGGCTCCATCGCGTTCGGCACCAGGCGATTGTTGACGAGGTCGAGCGTCACGACATTCGCGGCCTTGGCGAAGGCGTCCTTCACGGCGTTCTCGTCGCCGAGCACCCAGTCATAGACGACATTCCCGGGCGCCTCGGGATGCAGCTGCGCCGCACCAGATTTGATGGCGGCGTGGATGTCCGGGACGGACGGCAGCTCCTCATAGTCGACAACCACGGCCTCAGCGGCATCGCGCGCGAGATTCTTGCTTTCGGCGATCACGACCGCGACGGCCTGTCCGACAAAGCGCACGGTCTCCGGGGCCAATGCCGGCCAGGCGCCCATCTTCATCGGCGAGCCGTCCTTTGAGGTGATGGCCCAGCCGCAAATCAGATTGCCGACCTTGTCCTCGACCAGCTCCTTACCGTTCAAGACGGCGAGCACGCCCGGCATCTTCAGTGCGGCTGATGCGTCGATGCTTTTGACCTTGGCATGCGCATGCGGACTGCGGATGAATTGCGCGTGGGTCATGCCTACGAGCTTGATGTCGTCGACATAGCGGCCCTTGCCGGTGATGAAGCGCTTGTCTTCCTTGCGCACCACGCTGGCGCCGATACCTTCCATACCCATGTTGATCCTCCCTCCCGGAGTTTCCTTTGCCGCTGCTTCCCTCGAAGCGCGGCGATCTGGTTCAATGAACGAGCGTCAGGCGTGGTTATTCGGCGGCCTGCGCCACCTGCATGCGCGATGCTGCGTCCAGCACCGCCTTGACAATGTTGTGGTAGCCGGTGCAGCGGCAGATATTGCCTTCAAGCTCATGGCGCACGGTCGCTTCATCGAGCTTGCCGCCATAGCGGTGCACGATGTCGATCGAGGTCATGATCATGCCCGGCGTGCAGAAGCCGCACTGCAGGCCATGATTGTCGCGGAACGCCGCCTGCATCGGATGCAGCTGGTCGCCCTTGGCGATACCTTCGATGGTGGTGACATTGGCGCCTTCCGCCTGCGCCGCCAGGGTCGTGCACGACTTCACTGCGCGCCCGTCGATATGCACCACGCAGGCCCCGCACTGGCTGGTATCGCAGCCGACATGGGTCCCCGTCAGGTTCAGGTGATCACGCAACAGATGCACGAGAAGCGTTCGGTCTTCGCAATCGACCGAAACCGCCTTGCCGTTGACTGTGAGTTTGACTGTCGACACGTCGAGCCTCCCAAATGAATTTTTGATTGCTCTGATTAGAGACAGGGGCCTTTGACTTTGCAACTGGGATTTTCGTCGCGTGGGTCGTGGAAAGGCCATGCGGGCGGGCAGGGTATTCGCTTTTTGCTTTGCGTTGCGAAGGCAAAGCAGGTGGAGGAAGGAAGAAAGGCGGGGCGCACTTTCGCCGTTCCGATGAACGCCGGGACCCATAACCCCAAGGCTGTACTCCCAAGGCTGTACCCCCAAGGCTGTGTTTAGCGAAGGAAGTCGTGTTGCAGTTTTGGTTACGGATTGATTCCGCAGGTCAGGGTCCTAGCGTTCGCCAGGACGGCGTCTGGGCCGACGAGCAGGGTCCTCGAAGGGTGAAGTCACGCTCTCATCTACCCGCGCCGCGTCGAACAGAACAAGAACGCTTACTCATGATCCTGCCACTCGCTGGTAAAATACTATGTCGTCACCGGCAAGGATGACGATGCCAAGGCGGCACAGGCTGCGGAAGCCCGTTTGAAGGCCGCTATCAAAAAGGCGCTGAGCTCCACGACCAAGGGTACAGGGGTGCGTTAGGACATAACCTCGGGGTCGACCGTCATGCCCGCTGTTGGGGCGACGATGGATCACTCCCTCCCGAACAAATGCTTCAGCTCCATTTTCGCCCGCTGTAGACGGTCCTTCTGCGTCTTCGGCAAATTCCTGCCGGCGCGGTTGATATAGAAGGTCAGCATTGACAGCGCCGAGCGGTACGCGCCGGATTTGCGGCGGCGGCTCGCTTCCGCTGAACGCTTGAGCGAGCTCGCGATCTTCTTTGCGCTGCTCTGCTTGAACACGCCGGCTTCGAGATCGAGGGCGTCGCTCTCGTTTGTGACGCGCTGCGACCAGCGGGTGGAGGAGCGTTTCTTCGGTAATCGCCTCGTGGCTACGTTGCGCCTGGCGCGCACCGTCGAAGCCTTGCGCGCAGGCCGGCGCGGCCTCGCCTTGCTCTGCTTTGCCATTAGCCGACTCCCTGGCTTTTCGAATAAAGCCCGCTCGGACGGCCTCGGTTCCTGCGGGAACCGGGAAAGCCGTTGCAGCGTTGTCGAAAACGCGCAGTCTTGCCGTGGTCGCCCGACTTTTGGTGGCAGGCAGAAAACCATCTTCGCATGGGTCCTGTCCGATGGAAATGCAGAACCGTCAGGCCATCGACCATGGCACTCGCGTCAGCACAATTGCGCAAGAGGCTGACGACCGCATCATCGAGACCAACATTCCCGCCCGGCTCGATCGTCTCCTCTGGAGTGGATTTCATACCCGCGTGGTGCTTGCGCTCGGCATCACCTGGATACTCGACGGGCTCGAAGTGACGCTGGCGGGTACCTTGTCCGGCGCGCTGAAGCAAAGTCCGACGCTGCAGTTTTCAAACCTCGATATCGGCATCGCAAACAGCCTCTATCTCGCCGGCGCCGTGATCGGCGCGCTCGGTTTCGGCTGGCTGACTGACCGAATCGGGCGGCGCAAATTGTTCTTCATCACGCTTGCGCTATATCTGGCTGCAACTGCCGCCACGGCGCTGTCGTGGAATCTCGAAACTTTCGCCCTGTTTCGCTTCCTGACCGGAGCCGGCATCGGCGGCGAATATACGGCGATCAACTCCACCATCCAGGAGCTGGTGCCGGCGCGCTATCGTGGCTGGACCGATCTGGTCATCAACGGCAGTTTCTGGATTGGAGCTGCGCTGGGCGGAGGAAGCGCGATCGTGCTGCTCGACCCCGCGCTCATCAATCCCGAACTCGGCTGGCGGCTCGCGTTTCTGATCGGCGCCTCGCTCGGCCTGATCGTTCTGGTGATGCGGATGTGGATCCCGGAAAGTCCGCGCTGGCTGATGATCCACGGCCATCCCGAGGCGGCGGGAGCCATCGTCGCCGCCATCGAGCGCGACGCGCTTGGGCATACGCAAGATCCGGCCGCGCCCGAACTCGCAACGATGCGCCTGCGGATGCGCGACCATACCCCGCTGGCAGAAGTCGCGCGCACGCTGTTCGTCACCTATCGCAAGCGCGCGCTGGTGGGCCTTGCGCTGATGGCGGCGCAGGCGTTCTTCTACAATGCGATCTTCTTCACCTTCGCGCTGGTGCTGACGGATTTCTATGGCATCCGCGCCGATCATGTCGGCTGGTACATCCTGCCCTTCGCCGCCGGCAATTTCCTGGGTCCCGTGCTGCTAGGACGCCTGTTCGATACGCTCGGGCGGCGTACCATGATCACGGTGACCTATGGCGTCTCGGGTATTCTGCTCGCGCTGTCAGGCTATCTGTTCTCGATCGGCGCCTTGAGCGCGCAAGGACAGACGATTGCATGGATGGTGATCTTCTTCTTTGCCTCGCCTGCGGCAAGTGCCGCATATCTGACGGTGAGCGAGACCTTTCCACTCGAGATACGGGCGCTGGCGATCGCGCTGTTCTATGCAATCGGAACGGCCATCGGCGGCGTGGCGGGACCGGCGCTGTTCGGCGTCTTGATCGACACCGGCTCGCGCCACAGCGTGTTCCTTGGTTATCTGTTGGGCTCTGCGCTGATGATTGCGGCTGCGATGATCGCTTTTCGCCACGGTGTTGCCGCGGAACGAAAATCCCTGGAAGAGATCGCGCGGCCGCTGGCTGCTTTGGAGTAGAATGCGATGAGAGAACATTTGGCCGAGACGCCCATGCGCGATAATCCCGAACCCAACAACGAGATGCCTGATCAGCTGCCGGTGCCGGGCACTTTGGTGCCGCGGCTCAACGAGACGGCGCTCCTGCTCGACATCGACGGTACGCTGCTCGACCTGATGCCGACGCCGCGCGAGGTCTGGGTGCCGCCCGGGCTTGCCGTGACGCTGAACGGCCTGATTGCGGCGGCCTCGGGCGCGCTGGCGCTGGTCAGCGGGCGCTCGCTCAACGACATCGACCTGATCTTTGCGCCGGCGCGATTTCCGGCGGTCGGTGGCCATGGCGCGGAGATGCGGCTGAAAGGGGACGACGAAACGCCCGCACCGCTTGCGCCGCAGCTGGACAAGGAGCTGAAGCGGCGTCTCGCCGCGATCGCGCGCATCAGTTCGGGCATTCTGGTCGAAGACAAAGGCTACTCTTTGGCGTTGCACTACCGCCTCGCGCCGCATGCGAAAGAGGCAATCGAAGCGTCGATTGCGCTGATCCGCGCCGATATGCCGGACGCTGCCGTCGAAGTCCTGCCCGGCAAATGCGTGTTCGAGATCAAGCCGGCCGGCTTCACCAAGGCCGATGGCGTGCGCGCTCTCATGAAACACGCGCCCTTCGCAGGACGGCGTCCGCTCTTCATCGGCGACGACGTCACCGATGAGAGCGTGTTCGCGATCATGCCCGAGATGCACGGTCTTGCATTCTCGGTCGGACGCCGCGCCAAGGGCGTCAATGGCCATTTCGATGCGCCAAGCGATGTGCGCGAGTTCCTTGCGCGACTGCTCGACGATGTAACAGGCGCGCCGCGGCGCTGATCGGGATTGCGTTGATATTGCGCAAAACATGCGGCATCAGTGCAGCATCTTTCTGTTGCGGCATTCCTGCATCAAATTTTCATTTTCCTCGACCGCCCGGGTTCCTCCGCCGCGCGGCCCGATTTCGGTTTCAATTCATTGAAAGGCTAAAAGGAACCATATTGATGAACGGCAGTTAAACAGAGCGCTTAACAGGAGGATACTCCTCGTGAATCTCGTGGTCGTTTCAAATCGTGTCGCGCGCGGCAAGGCCAATGAGCCCATGACGGGCGGGCTTGCTGCAGCATTGCTGCCGGTTGTCGAAAATTCCGGCGCGATTTGGGTTGGTTCCTCGGGCCGTGTGCGCGATGGGTTCCACAAGGAACCCTTTGCCGAGATCGAGGCACTGGGTACCGGCGCGCTGGCGATGCTCGATCTGCCGGCAGCCCATTATGGCGGTTACTACGAAGGCTTCGCGAATTCGGCGCTGTGGCCGGCGCTGCATTCGCGCAGCGATCTGATCCGCACCTCGCAAGGCGACTATCTCTCCTATCGCGAAGTCAATGCCTTCATGGCGCGCGCGCTTCTGCGCTTCCGCAAAACCGGCACCGCGTTCTGGGTGCAGGACTACCATTTCCTGGCACTGGGCGCGGAGTTGCGCGAGCTCGGCGTCACCGAGCCGATCGGCTTCTTCCTGCACACGCCCTGGCCTACGACTTACGTGATCGAGGGCGTGCCGCATCACCGCGAGCTGGTGGAAGCGATGCTGGCCTTCGACCTCATCGGCTTTCAGACTGCGCTTGATTGCGACAACTTCGCCTCTTATGTGCGCGAGGCGCTCGGGCTCGTGGTGCAGCACGATGGCATCGTGATCTCGCGGCACGGGCGCACGCGGCTTCAAGTATTTCCCATCGGCATCGATGCCGAGAAATTCGCGGTGGCGGCGGCGAAAGCGGTCTCGCATCCGGATGTGTCGCGGCTGCGCCGCAGCCTGAACGGCGATCGGCTCGCGATCGGCGTCGACCGGCTGGATTATTCCAAGGGCCTCGTCAACCGCATCCATGCCTTTGACCGGATGTGGACGACCAATCCATCGCTCGTGCGCAGCGTCTCGCTGTTGCAGGTCGCCACGCCTTCGCGCGGCGGCATCGAGGCCTACAGCAATCTGCAGAACGAAGTGGCGCGCCTCGTCAGCGACGTCAACGGCAGACATGGCGAGGTGGACTGGACGCCGATCCGCTATCTCAACAAGGGCTTCGGCCAGGCGGTGCTTGCTGGCCTCTATCGCACCGCGCAGGTCGGCGTGGTGACGCCTCTGCATGACGGCATGAATCTCGTCGCCAAGGAATATGTCGCAGCCCAAAATCCGGCCGACCCCGGTGTGCTGGTGCTGTCGAAGTTTGCCGGCGCGGCCAACGAGCTCGACAGCGCGCTCCTGGTCAATCCGCACGACATCGACGGCATGGCGCGGGTGCTGGCGATGGCGCTGTCGATGCCGCTCGCCGAGCGGCGGATGCGCTATGAGGCCATGATGGACAAGCTAAGGCGCCACACCATCCAGGACTGGTTCGCCGACTTTATTCGCGCGCTGCAGGACAGCCAGAGCGAAGGCGCCACGCATGCCGGATCCGCGCTATGGCAGCGCCGCGTCACGCATGGCATTGCGCGTCACTAAAACGCGATGATCCTCGTCGCGCTTTAGCTCTTTGACTGAGCATGATCCCGTGGGCCAAGCCCGAGGGAATGCCTTTTTGGAAAACCGCTGCACTCACTTTGCGCTAACGCGACCTGTGGTTCCGGATCATGCTCGGATCATTCGGCAGGCAGCTCAGTAGCAATACGGCACGCCATCAAGGATGGCACAGCGGGTCTTGTTCGGCGCGTTCGGATCGTCCAGCGGCACCATGCCCTTGCCTTGCCCGACAAACACGCCCTTGCCGACCATCACCGACGACTTGTTGCCAATGATGACGCTCGGATTGGGGGTCGCGCGCGAATGCGTGCCGTCCGGCCAGAGGATGGCATTGCCCTCGAAGATGCCGTGCCGTCCGTCGTCGCAGGTGACGTCCACCCCTTTGCGGGTGCAATTCTCCGCTTGAGCAGGGGCGACACCGACGTGCAGGCTCGCGGCGGTCATCAAGGCGAGCGCGATCGCATGCATTGTCGTCATTTCTGTCCCTCCGGCCTGGTCTGCGCTTTCCAAATCAGTCGTCGGCATAGCGCCGATTCCGGTTCACCGCGAGGCGCCGGACAGGGGCGCCAGCAGTCCCGACGCCACAAAAAAATGTTAATATTTCTCAATGGTTTGGATAAATTTTGCGCGTGCCCTGCAGCGCCCCTTGCAAAAACTGTCACGCCCCTTCAAGAGAGGGCCCAAAGGAGAGATGGCCGAGTGGCTGAAGGCGCACGCTTGGAAAGCGTGTGTGCGGGAAACCGTACCGTGGGTTCGAATCCCACTCTCTCCGCCAGTGATCTCAATCAACTTATTGTAATCAAAGAAATTTTTATTGGTCATGTACCCTTGGTCCCCAAATCGGTCCCCAAGGGCATCTTCGGCGGTTTCACATCTGACATCCTTCGACCCCGCTTGAACCGAACGCCGAAATTATAGACAATCGGTTCCATCTGGGGCTGGGTATGTCGAAGGGTAAACCAGCGGTTGCCGCCGTCGTCCCGAGCGCTTGAATTTGACGTAGTAAGCCTTCTCGCCGTTGGGGGGATGTTTCAAGCGAGACCCTCGCCCCCGTTAGTCCCGAAGCATCGATCCAGTCGCCTTCGCGATAAACGTTAGGCTCAAATCCTTTTTGCCTCAGATCGGCGTCGAATTCTTTGAGGCTTCTGAAGATGGCGCTGTTCATTGGTGTGCCCCTTCAGCTTGAAGCTTCAGTTGCCTTGATCTCAGTCTTTGCCACAGCTCCGAGCATATGGGCTTGGATGCGACCGAGGCATTCATCTGGCGGAATAGTCCTACAACGCAGCGATATGGTTCGGAGTGCAGGGCAGGTATAGCGCCACAAGTTGGGCAGGTGACGGGCATCAGCGGTTCCTGTCCGCTCACAGGCTCGTTCTAACAAATTTCAGAGGCCGAGGAGGCTTTTCCTGCTTCAGGTTGAGTTCTTCGCATGTTGACCCACACGAGACATCGGCTCTAGCTGGATACTTGAGGGCTGAATATAA